>Ga0233417_10000004_pt1 | contig 109960 bp, 107 predicted proteins | sample Sed_MG_FD_189023 | JGI IMG/M metagenome (GOLD analysis project Ga0233417, IMG submission 189023) | Sediment microbial communities from Lake Towuti, South Sulawesi, Indonesia - Sediment_Towuti_2014_0.5_MG | ecosystem: Environmental > Aquatic > Freshwater > Lake > Sediment | place: Indonesia... | reverse complement strand
CGCAGTCGCAGTACAACCGTCGCCTGCGCTCGCTCGTCGAGCTGATCTCGATCGTCCAGCAGCGGCTTGCCCGCTGGCTCGACGCAGGCGGAGTGCGGCTCGCCGACGGGACGCAGCTTCCCGTCGCAGTCCGCGAGATCGGCACGCTGAAGGCACTCGGCTGGACGCAGTGGCTCGTCGTCCGCCAGATCGTCGGCGAGTCGCTCGCTCAGGGCGTGGTCGGCGGTGTGCTGGGAGTCGCTCTCGGGCTGGTGGCGGCGTCCGCCATCGGCGTGGCCGGCCCGACGCTCTCGGCTTCCTCCGGTGGAGCGGCGCCCACGGGGGACTTCTTCGGCCTCGCGAGCATCGCCTCACGGAGCGTCTCCGAGCAGGTGTCGCTCACCGCTCCGGTGGCCGCCAGCGTCGTCGTTCTCGGACTCCTCGTCGCGGTTCTCGGGGGATTGCTCGCGGGTGCAGCCGGAGGATGGCGCGCCGCGAGGATGCGGCCCGCCGAGGCACTGGGCGGGGTCGAGTGAGCGCGGCCAGGATCTACGAGGTCCGCCGGGCGGCTCGGTTCTACGAGCGCGGTCCAGCCATCGTGCGCGCGCTCGACGGGCTCGACCTCGACGTCGACGAAGGAGAGTTCGTCACGCTCGAGGGGCCGAGCGGTTCCGGGAAGACGACGGTTCTGCAGCTGCTCGGGGCGCTCGACCGGCCCAGCGAGGGGAAGGTGCTCTTCGAGGGCCAAGACCTCGGTGCGCTCCCCGACCGCGACCTCGCTGAACTTCGATTGCGCACGTTCGGGTTCGTGTTCCAGCAGTTCAACCTGATCCCGACGCTCTCTGCCGTCGACAACGTGGGGTCGGCAATCGCGCCGTTGGGCATCCCCGACGCGGATGCTCGTGCCCGTTCCCTGGCGCTGCTCGAGGAGGTCGGTCTCGCCGATCGGGCGAGCCATCTCCCGAGCCAGCTGTCCGGCGGTGAGCAGCAGCGGGTCGCGATCGCGCGCGCTCTTGTCAAGGAGCCGCGAGTAATTCTCGCCGACGAGCCCACGGGAAACCTCGACTCGACGACCGGCGCAGACATCGTTGCGCTCCTCTCGCGCCTCGCCGCCGCCCACGGCGCCACGGTCATCGTCGCCACGCACGACCGCGCGCTCGCGGACCTCGCACCGCGACGCGTGTCGTTGCGCGACGGTCGAGTCGTCGAGGGCACAATCCCGTTGACAGCCGCCTGAGACGAAGGCTGGACGTGAGGCCGCGTGGTTCGAGGGCTCGAGCGGGCACAGGACGCAGTGCGCCGAGGAGCGGGTCTCCGCCGACGCTCACCGTGAGAGCCTGAGAGCGGCATCGTCGGCGCTCTGCCCGCAGAGCCACAGGGAAGCCTTCGGGTAGCTCAAGTGGAACGCACGCGTGCGTCTAGTCTCCCATGGCCGAGGCAACCCACGGACAAGAGGAGGGATTCGTGATGTCGATGTACGAGAGCCTGAAGCGGCCGGGCTGGTTGACGTTTGCCGCGGTCGTGATGTTCGCGTTCGGTGCGGTGCGGGTGATTACGGGTATCTCGTACCTCGCAGACAGCAACAAGGTCGCCGACCTGACGCAGGGCCTGTTCGGCGGCAACCTGTTCTGGTGGGGGATCTGGGACCTCGTGATTGCCGCCGTCGCACTCACGGGTGGCTACAGCCTGCTCCAGAACAGCGGGTACGGGCGGGTCGTCGGCTACCTGTTCGGGACACTTGCGATCGTCGAGGGCTTCCTGCTCCTCTTCTACGCCCCGTGGTACGGCGCCTTCGCCATCGGGCTCGGCATCCTCGTCGTCTACGCGCTGGCGGTCGCTGCCGACTGGGAGGGAGGGGCGTAGCGGAGCGCTCGGCACGGCTGACGTCGTCCCCCTTCGGCCGGGACTGCGGTCGCCCCGTGCGCCCAGCCGGCGAGCCCCGTCGCGGGACGCGTCACCGCCACGATCCTCAGCGGCGACGCGGCCAGTGCCCGCGCCCTCGTCCACCCGGACGAGCCGGCCCTGGTGTTCGACGTCACGGGTGAGCGGGCCTGCGCCCGCACGCGACCAGGTCCCTCGATCGAAGGAGCACTCGGACACGACCGGCCCACTGCTGCCTGCGGCGGATGCGTGCGCCACGAACCAACCCACAGCCCGCAGGGGCTGCGAGCCTCGTCGCTCCTTCCTCGCGCTAGCCCGAAGGCGTCGGGCCGGACACCGAGATCGGAATCCCGGCGGGCGGGGGTCCGTGCGTCACGTTCACGAGGCTCGTTCCGGGCTGCGCCCAGTGGTAACCGAACCCGGGCAGGACGGTCGAGGCCGGCGCCGAGATCGGAACCCACGCGGGCGGCTGCCCGTGTGGTACGCGGACGCTCGTTTCGGGCTGCGCCCAGTGGTAACCGAACCCGGGCAGGACGGTCGAGGCCGGCGCCGAGATCGGAACCCACGCGGGCGGCTGCCCGTGTGGTACGCCGACGCTCGTTTCGGGCTGCGCCCAGCGGTAGTCCGCACCCGGCGGTGTCGTCGACGCCGATACCCCGGTCGCAAGAACTGCGGACGAGACCGCTGCCAAGAGCGTCAGGAGAAGCACGCACCGACTGCGCATAGCATCCTCCTTCTTTCGTCAACACCATCCTCGCACCGGGCCGTCGAAGGCGGCATCGGTGGAAAGCACTGATCCCGTCCGGCCGAAGGCGCCGCGGACGAGGCGTACGGCGGGTGGTCTGCACGTCGCCCGCGCGGTGGCTGCGCGCTCGTGGGACACTGGATCCGTGAGGCTGCTGCTCGTCGAGGACGAGGACGCGATCGCCGAGCCGCTCGCGGAGGGACTGCGGCGCGAGGGCTTCGTGGTGGAGCGGGTCGCCACGGGGAAAGCGGCGCTCGAGGTGGCCGAGCCCGATCTCGTCCTGCTCGATCTCGGCCTCCCGGACACCGACGGCTTCTCCGTCTGCCGGGAGCTGCGGAGCAGATCGAGCGTCCCGATCATCATGGTCACCGCCAAGGGCGAGGAGGTCGATCGGGTCGTCGGCCTGGAGGTCGGCGCGGACGACTACATGGTGAAGCCGTTCGGCATCCGCGAGTTGGTCGCACGGATCCGCGCCGTCACCCGGCGGACAGGCGAGCGGCGGGCGGCCCAGGGTGCGGTGCGAATCGGTCCGCTCGAGCTCGACACCCGCAGCCGTCGCGTCTTCGTCGAGGGAGCGGAGATCGACCTGACCCCGAAGGAGTTCGATCTCCTTGCGTTGCTCGCGAGCGATCCGGGCGCCGTCGTCTCGCGGGCCCGCATCCTCCAGGAGGTCTGGCAGACGACCTGGTTCGGGAGCGCGAAGACGATCGACGTCCACGTCGCAGCGCTCCGCAGGAAGCTCGGGCACCCGTCGTGGATCGAGACGGTTCGCGGCGTCGGGCTTCGCCTGCACGTCCCGACATGAGCCGCCGGTTCCTGGCGACCTACGTCGCGCTGGCCCTGGTCGTGCTGATCTCGCTCGAGATCCCGCTCGGGATCCAGTACGGGCGCAGCGAGCGGCGTGACCTGACGGGACGGATCGAGCGCGACGCCCTGACCATGGCGACCTTCGCGGAAGACACGCTCGAACGGGGGCTCCAGACCCCCCCAACGTCTCTCGTGCGCGTGGCCGAGCGCTACCAGCAGGACCCCGGAGGCCGCGTCGTCATCGTGAACCAGAGCGGCCGAGCGCTGCTCGACACGGACCCACCGCTTCCCGGCCGGCGCTCGTTCGCGAGCCGGCCCGAGATCGCATCCGCGCTGAAGGGGAACATCGCCTCCGGGACGCGCTACTCGACGACGCTCGGAACGAATCTCATCTACGTCGCCGTCCCGGTGGCCTCGGGAGGTGTGGTTCGGGGCGCCGTGCGCATCACGTACCCGACGTCGGCTCTCGACTCGCGCGTGCGGCGCTACTGGCTGCTGCTCGCCGCGATCGCCGGGGTCGTCCTCGTCGTGGCGACCGTGGTCGGCGTTCGCTTCGCCCGTACGCTCACGAAGCCGCTCTCGGAGCTCGAGAGGGCTGCCGCGGCCGTCGGGGCTGGTGATCTCGACGCGCGAGCCCCGGAGGACAGCGGCCCGCCGGAGGTGCGCGCGCTCGCGGCCGAGTTCAACGACACCGTCGCGCGGTTGGACACGCTCGTCCGCTCGCAGGACGAGTTCGTCGCCGACGCGTCGCATCAGCTGCGGACGCCCCTGGCGGCCCTGCAGCTTCGGCTCGAGAACCTCGAGCGCGACGTCGGCGAGGACGGGAAGCGAGATCTCGCCGCCGCACACGCCGAGGTGAGTCGCCTCGCGCGGCTCGTCGACGGGCTTCTGGCGCTCGCGCGGGCGGACGCGGCGCGGCCTGCGCCGTCGCCGCTCGAGATCCGGGCGGCGGTCGCGGGCCGGATCGACGCGTGGTCGCCGGAGTTGACCGAGAAGGAGGTCGCAGCCGAGCTCGAGATGCCCGAGGAGGTATGGGCCCTGGCGACCCCCGGCTCGCTCGAGCAGGTCCTCGACAACCTCGTCTCGAACGCGCTCGCCGTGTCGGAGCGCGGTCAGACGATCACGATCGAGGGGCGTCGCTCCCGGCAGGCAGTCGAGATCCACGTTCGCGACGAGGGGCCGGGGATGACCGCCGAACAGCGCGCGCGTGCCTTCGACCGGTTCTGGCGCGCGGGCTCGCCGGGTGGAGGGACCGGCCTCGGGCTCGCGATCGTCCATCGCCTGGTCACGGCAGATGGCGGCGAGGTCGAGCTGCGCGAGGCCGACGCCGGCGGGCTCGACGTCGTGATCACGCTCCGCCCGACACCCTGACGCAGCCCGTCCGAATCCTTACCTTCGCCTGGCGCGAGCTTCACCTGGAACCTCCTACCGTGCGTGCACCGGTCTCGCACAGACGGAAGGAGGCGCAGATGTCCCGAACACATGCCGTCGCCCTCGCAGTCCTGCTCGCCCTCAACGCCGTCATCGGAACGGTCGCGCTCACCCGCACCCTCCAGCTCGGGCAGGCGTCCCACACCGCGTCGAACGCGCTCGTCGCGAGACGGACTGCGCAGCTCGACGCGTTCGAGGCCTCGCTCAAGGCCCAGCTCGCGAGGAAGCCGCTGCCGAAGAAGCCGGCTCCGCCCGCGACCTCCACGGTCCAGGCTGCCCCGGCGCCCGTGGCGAGCAGCGTGCCCCGGGTCAGGTACGTGCGACCCGCGCCGATCGTCGTTCACACGCATCGCGCAGGCGTCGAGCACGAGGGCGAGGAGCTGGCCCTCGGCGAGGCAGGGGAGGCCGGCGATGACTAGCCACACCGGGCGCCTGTACGCGCTCGCGGGAGCGCTCTTCGCCTTCTTCGTCCTGTGGGCCGCGATCGCCGCGCATCCCTGGGCGCCCGAGACGGCGGCGAGCGATCCGCGCCTCGCGGCCCTCGCCCAGCGCGAGCGGCAGCTCCGTGCCGACGCGGTCCAGGTGCAGACGATCGTTCGCCGACGCCTCGCAGCGCACCGTGCTGCGCTCGCGAAACGGCGCGCCGAGATCGCCGCGGCTCGGCTCGCAGCGTCGAGGGCGCCGGTCGTCTCCGCTCCGCAGGCCGCGGCGCCGAGCGTGCGCGTCGTCACCCTTCCCCCGCTCGTGATCACCAAGACGTCCTGATGGAGCGCACGGCCTTCAGGGCGATGGGCACGGACGTCGAGCTTTTCCTCGACGTTCCGCCGAGCGAGGACGTCCCCGACGCGTTCGCCGTTTCCCGGGACGAGTTCGAGCGACTCGAGTCGCTCCTCTCTCGTTTCCGGCCCGACTCGGAGCTCTCCGCCCTCAACCGCTCGGGCCGGCTCCGGGCCGGCCCGGACCTCCTCCGGGTCACCGAACTCGCGCTGGCGGCGCGACAGCGAACCGACGGGCGCTTCGACCCGACCGTCCACGACGCCCTCGTCGCCGCGGGGTACGACCGCTCCTTCGAGGAGGTCGGCGCGGCGGGGAGGATGGTGGCGACGCGCTCGGCCGTACCCTGCGGGGGATCCGTGCGGGTCGTCCCGCGGACGGGCGAGATCATGCTCGGGCCGGGGGTCCGGCTCGATCTCGGGGGGATCGGCAAGGGGTATGCCGTCGATCGCGTCTGCGACCTGCTCGCCCGGTCCGGGCCGTGCCTCGTCAGCGCAGGCGGCGACCTGACCGTCCGTGGAGGCTCGTGGCCCGTCGGCGTCGAGATCCACGGCGGCACTCTCACTCTCGAGCTGACGAGCGGCGCGATCGCAACCTCGGGCTCCGACCGGCGCCGCTGGACGACGGCCGCGGGTGAGGCGCACCACCTCATCGACCCCCGGACCGGAGCGCCGGCCGAGTCGGATCTCCTCCGGGTCACGGCCGTCGGCCGAACGGCGGTCGAGGCCGAGGTGCTCGCGAAGTCCCTGTACCTGGCCGGGGCGGAGCGGGCGGGCGTGGAGGCCGACGACCTCGGCATCCCGGCTGTCCTCACGCTCGTCGACGGCCGGGACGTGCTCGCAGGAGGCCTCTCGTGAAGAGCGATCCCACGTTCTGGATACTCGCCCGCACGACCGGGCTCACCGCGTATGCCCTGCTCACCGTGTCGATCCTGGCGGGTCTCCTGCTCAAGGCGCGACCGTTCTCCTCGCTCAGGCCCGCGGCGGTCACGGACACGCACCGCTTCCTCGCGCTGCTCGCTCTCGGCGCGATCGCGCTGCACGGCGCCGCGCTCGCGGTCGACGCGACCGTTCAGCTGGGCCCCGCGGCGCTGCTCGTGCCCGGGCTCTCGCCGTACCGTCCGCTCGCAACCGGTCTCGGCGTGCTGGCCGCCGAGCTGATGATCGTGGTCTACGCGTCGTTCTCGCTGCGTCGGCGAATCGGCGTGCGGAACTGGCGCCGCCTGCACCGGGCCACCTACGCCGTCTTCGGGGCGGCGACGATCCACGGTCTTGCCGCGGGCACGGATACGGCGCAACCCTGGGTGTTCTCCCTCTATCTGACCGCGATCGGGCTCGTCGTCGCAGCGACGGCGTGGAGGGCGCTCATGCCGCCGGTTGCGGCACCGCGCGAGGTCCGGGCATGATCGAGCGCACGTACGCGAGCGCTCTCCGTGTCGGTCTCGTCCTCGTGGTCGCCCTGGCGGCCGCGGTCGTCACGAACTTCGTCCTGCTCGGCGTCGCGACCGGCCCAAACGATCCCGTCGGGCGGTTGAGCCCGCGCGCCGGGATCGTCGAGGTGCCGGCCACGACCCCGACTCCCCGGGCAGCCCCGACGGCACCGGCAGCGGGGACGACGACCGCGGAACCCTCGGAGGAACCCGGCTCCGAGCCCAGCTCGGACGACTGACCGGCGCGGTCGCGAGCGCCGATCGAACCTTTGGACTCGCCGGGTCGATTCGAGGCCCCCGCTTGACCCGGCTCTAACCAAGCGCGGAGTAGAACGGGGGCGTGATGTCGTCCGACGAAAGGATCGTGATGAACAGCCGTCGCCAGGCCTTCGCGCTGGCCGGCGCGTTGACTGCAACCCTGTTCACGGGCTTCGCCGCCGTTGCGGGCATCTTCCACGGGCCCGCCCCGCCTCCGGCGGCGACGACCCCGATCGTCCAGGTCGCGCCGAGCCAGACACCCGCACCTCCGGCCGAATGGGGGGACGACTGATGCGCCGAGTATGGGCGACCGTCGTCGCCGTCTGGGCCACGCTCGCCATCGTCGCGGGACTGGCGTGGACGCGCCAGCCGCAGGCTCGGCCGCTCGTCCAGCCCGCTCCGACGGCACTCGTCGTCAAGAGCAAGAACGGCGCTCAACGCCTCGTCGTGGTCGGGTCGGCGCCGGCCACGGCGCCCCACGCGACGACGCAGACCTCGCCGCCGCCGCCCGCGTGATGATCGGCAGCCTGCACCAGACGGCCTTCCGAGCGATGGGCACGGCGTGCACGCTCGCGGTGACGGCGCGGCACACGGATGCGCGGCGCGCACGGCACGTGCTCGCGGCGGGGCGCGCGGAGGTCGAGGCCTGCGAGAGCGTCCTCTCGCGGTTCGACCCCGCGAGCGACCTGTCGCGCCTGAATCGAGCGGCGGGCGACTGGGTCGAGGTCGACTCGCGCCTGGCGCACGCCCTCGAGGTCGCGCTCCGGGCGCGGTCGGCGACCGGGGGGCGGTTCGATCCGACGATCCTCCCGGCTCTCGTCGCCGCCGGCTACGACCGGACGTTCGAGCAGCTCCAGGAACGTCCGGCGCTTCCGGTGCCCGGCTGGCGGGCGGCGGCCGAGATCGAGGTCGTGCCCGAGGACGGCCGCGCGCGCATCGAGCGCGGTGCGGCCGTCGACCTCGGGGGCATCGGCAAAGGCTTCGCCGCGTCACGGGCGATCCTCGCGATGCGCGCGGCCTGGGACCTGCTCCCGGGTGCGCTCGTCGACCTCGGCGGCGACGTCGCGGTGTGGGGCCTGCCGCCCGACCGCGGCCCGTGGCGGATCGCCGTTGCCGATCCGCGTCGTGCCGGTGCCGGCCTCGGCCTCCTGCGTCTCGAGGAGGGCGGCGTCGCGACCTCGGGCCGGAACGCGAGGCGCTTCGGCCCTCGGCGCGCGCTCCATCACCTGATCGACCCCGCGACCGGGCAGCCTGCTCTCGCCGGTCCGCTCGCGGTCACCGCCGTCGCCGCCGACGCCGCCTGGGCCGAGGCCCACGCGACGGCTCTCGCCATCTCGGTGCTCGGCGAGGCGCGCGCCCACGTGGCCGCGCATCGCGACGTCGCCGCCCTCTTCGTCCCTCACGAAGGAGCTCCGACGCCGATCGGACCCCTCTCGTTCGAGGCCGCGTCCGAGCCTGCCGGAGCCGCGGCATGAACGCCTTCCTCACTCAGGCACCGGTGGCCTGGTACGTCGTCAGGGCCGCGGGCCTGGTCGCCTTCGGCGCACTGACCCTCTCGGTCTGGCTGGGCCTCGCGACGAGCACTCGCCTGCTCGGGCCGAAGCGTCAGAAGTCCCTCTTCGGGTGGCACCAGACGCTCGCGTGGACGGGGCTCTCGATGCTCACGCTGCACGCCGGCGCACTGCTCTTCGATCCCACCCTGCACTTCGGCCTCACCTCTCTGCTCGTGCCGTTCGCAGCCCCCTGGCGGCCCGTCGCTGTCGCCGCGGGAGTCGTCACGGGCTGGCTGATGCTCGCGGTCGCCTCCTCGTTCCGGCTGCGAAGGTGGATCGGTCAGAAGGGCTGGCGCCGGCTGCACTACGCGAGCTTCGCGGCCTTCGCCCTCGCGCTCGGTCATGCCCTCGCGGCAGGCACCGACCTCAGGGGTATCGGCGGGCCGGTCCTCGCAGCGATCGCGGGCGGCCCCGTGATCTGGCTCGGGCTCGCCCGCGTGCTCATGCCGCGGGCGGCAGCCCCGGCGAGGCCGCCGGCGGCAGCCACGTCCCGAGGCGGCTGATGCACCCGACGGGAGGGTGCGCGAGCGCCCTCCCGTCACGCGCCCTGCCCGCAGCGGGCTTGTCCGAACCTTTGCGATTCCGAGTCGAAAGCCTGCCTCGTCGTTCGCCCGGCTCGAACCGGCGGCGCCCTACGGTGGGTGACGTCAACTCGAAAGGAGCGACCATGTACAGGATCGAGATCGACCGCACGCTGTGCAGCGGCTTCGGCGTCTGCGCGGAGCTCGCACCCGACGTGATCGAGCTCGGCAAGGACGGGCTCGCCTCGGTTCGGACCGGCTCGACGGAGGACCCGGTCGTGCTTCGCGCCGCCGCGGCCTGCCCGATGGCCGCGATCACGGTCATCGAGGAGAGGGCGGCCTGATGACTCCCGACTCGATCCTCGTCGTCGGAGCGGGCCTCGCGGGCGCGCGCTGCGCCGATACCCTCCGCGCCGAGAGCTACGAGGGCCACCTCACGCTCGTCGGGGACGAGCTACTGCCGCCGTACGAGCGGCCCGCGCTCTCGAAGGAGTTCCTCGCGGGGCGGAAGGCGGAGCACGAGCTCGTGCTCCGCCCGCCCGCGTTCTGGACCGAGCAGCAGATCGACCTGAGGCTCGGGCAGCGCGTCGTCCGGATCGATCCTCGCCGCCGGACGGCGACGACCGAGGCTGGAGTCGAGCTCGGCTGGAACGCGCTCGTTCTCGCCACCGGCGCGCGGCCGCGCCGCCTTCCGTTCCCCACGCCGCGGGGCGTCCACCTCCTGCGGACGGTCGTCGACGCGAGGGCTCTGCGCGACGGGCTCGTACCGGGGGCACACCTGGTCGTCGTCGGGGGTGGCTTCGTCGGCGCCGAGGTCGCATCGACCGCCCTGGCGCTCGGAGTCCGGGTGACCATGCTCGAGGCGCTCGCGACGCCGTTCGAGCGAACGCTCGGCCCGACGCTCGGCCGACTGCTCGCCGACCGCTACCGCTCCCACGGCGTCGACCTGCGGGTGCGCACGGGGGCGCTCCGCTTCGGCTCGGGTCCGGACGGCGCCGTTCGCTCGGTGCTCCTGACCGACAGGAGTGAGGTTCGCTGTGACGTTGCGCTCGTCGGCATCGGCGTCGAACCGGCCAACGAGCTCGTGCCGAGCCCGGTCGAAGGTGTCTCGATCTTCGCGTGCGGAGATGTGACCGGAGGGCCGGGGCACTGGACGAACGCAGCCGCCGAGGCTACTGCCGTCGCACGACGGATCCTCGGCCTGCCCCAGCAACCCCCGCAGCCCGCGTTCTTCTGGTCGGATCAGTTCGGTCTCAGGCTCCAGCTGGTGGGCAGCGCGAGCGCCACGGCCGCGATCGAGCTCGAAGGCGGCCGGGAGGACTTCATCGCCCGCTACCACGACGGCGAGGGCCGGCTGATGGCTGCACTCGGGGCGAACCGCCCGGCCGAGGTGGCGCGCCTGCGCCGCGAGCTGGCGGTCGCGGCCTAGCGACCTGAGTCGTTGCCCCGCCGGATGTGCGCCGCCAGGGTCGAGGATCTCGTCTGCGCTCGTGCCAGGCGAAGGGCCTGGAGTCGTCGTTCCGAGTCGGCGAACCGGGCGCGGATGGAGGCAACCAGGCCACGGACCCGAGCGGTGCGTGCCGCGTCTGATCCACGCGATCGCCAACTCGGCGAACCCGAGAAGACTCAGGTCGCTCGGAGCGGAGGAGAACGCGTCGAGCCGCGGCTCCCGCGGAGCGGTGACTGGCCGGCGCCGTCACGCGGTGCGTGCAGGCGTCGGCCCGAGGCCGATCCCGCGTCTGCGTCCGAGCCGTCGCCTACGCCGCGACGAGCTGGTCGCCCGCCCGGCCCGACGGCTTCCAGCCCGGATGCCCCCGCGTTTCGGGACGTAGCCGAACGGGTGGTAGAAGAGCTCGAGCGGATTCTCGCGCTCGCGCACGTCCATCTCCACGACCTCGCCGGTCGCGTCGTCCTCGACGACGACCGCGGCACGACCCTTGCGCCGGCTCCAGAGAAGGAGGACGTGCGTACTTCCCGAGTCGCGCGAGGCCAGCTCTTTCGGATTCGGATCGAAGGTCAGGCGATGTCGACTCATGTCGGTTCTCCTTGGTGACGACCGCGTGCCTGTCGGCTGCCGGTACGGTCTTGTCGCGTCTTCGAGGACGTTCTACGACACGACGCGTAAGCCCCGGGTGAGCGGAGGAACAGCGTTCCGCGCCGGTCGGAGAAGACAGGGCTGGGATGCTCCGATCGACGAGGAGGACACCCGAGCTCGCGCTCTCGTCTCGGGTTGCGAACGCCTCGATGCAGGGATCCCGCCCGCGCGCTGAGCGGCCGACACATACACCATGGTCTGGCCAGTTGCGGCACTGGCAGTTCTTGTCTTCGTGTTCGTGTTCGCCTACGGCTCCGTCCTGGAGGCGCGGCTCAGCGCGTTCGACGCTCGCTCGGACTCCCGTCTTGACGAGGAACCGAGCCGGGGCGTGCGCTGACACCGCGTCCGTCGACGCGCCTCGAGGCTGGCATGCACGCGAGCGGCGGCTCGAGGGCACGGGCAGGCTCGTGGCCTTGGCCACCGACTGCCCGATCGCGGCTCGACAGCGCCGGATCGAGTTCCTGCGGCTCGGTACGTGATCCGCAGCAGCCCGAGCACCGCCGGTTTGCCGTCGAGAGCCTCAGGCTGTCTGTCGGAGCGAGGCTTCCCGAGGATGCATGCGAGGGCTGCGGGCAGCGTTGCTCCCGACCGGCGAGGCGCGGCGTGCCTCCCTCCTCGTCGGCGAGGCGCGGCAAGAAGTTGCGCGCCGCGTGAGCCGCATCTACCCTGACGGCCTCGTGCGAGCGCTGATCCGCCCAGGCCTCGTCCTCGCGATGGCGTTCGCGGTCGCCGCGCTCCCGACGGCTGCATCGGGTGCGCTCTCCGGCCCCGCGGCTCTTGCCGCCGTCGCCGCCAACAGCACGACATATCAGGACTCGGTGGGAGAGGACCCCGCCGCTCCGGACATCACGACCATCGTGGTCTCGAACGACGACGCCGGGACGCTCACGTTCCGGGTCAACACTCCGAACAAGGCGCAGTACAGCTCCGACGTCGCGGTCGTCCTGTTCATCGACAGTGATGCGAACCAGAGCACCGGTGATCCGGACAGCCTCGGTGCGGACTACCTCGTCTCGTTGATCCAGGGCGAGATCATCCTCTTCAAGTGGGACGGCTTGGACTTCGGCGTGGCCGCGACGCAGGCGTCACTCTCCTACTCGTGGGCGGGCGGCCCGACGATCAGGATCAACGCCTCCGACCTCAACAACACGCGACGCCTCAACTTCAGCGTCACGACCATCGCGGGCGTCGCGTTCGACCCGACCACGGGAACGCCCGACTGTACGAACTGCAAGCGTGACTTCGCGCCGACCATCGGCTTCTACAGGTACGACGTGAAGATCGGGCGACCGACGCTCGTCGTGAAGAGGCTCACCCCGACGCCCAAGGCGCCCGTCGCCGGCCGCTCCTTCACGCTCCGGCTCGTCGCCGCCCGCTCCGACACGGGCGCAGCGGTCCAGAACGGGAAGGTCACCTGCCTCGGGCGCGTCGGCAGTGCGCGACTCCAGGCGCAGGTGCAGCGCGTGGTCGGAGGTGCGGCGACCTGCACGTGGCGGATTCCGGCGTCGGCGAAGGGCAAGACCTTCCGCGGGTCGGTCGGTGTCGTGTTCGAGGGCCTCCGGGCCTCGCAGGCGTACTCCGGGAAGGTTCGCTAGAGCCACCGGCCGGTGCGTCGCCTCGCGGTTCTCGTCTGCCTGCTCGCCGTCGTCGTGTCCACGGGAACGGCGGCGGGCGCGCTCGACCAGACCCCGCGGAGCGTCGTCGAGAACGCAATGGCGAAGGTTCGCCCGGCGCCGGCCAGCTCGACGTTCGAGCCGGCGAACGGGAACCGCGTTCGCGTGATCATGACGCTCGAGACTCCGCCGCTCGCGGCCGCGGCCTTCTCGCGCCGAGCGATCGGGATCACGCCGAAGGCGAAGCTGAACCTCCGTAGCGCCTTCTCGCAGTCCTACCTGTCCGCGCTCGAGGCCGAGCAGGCGCGGGCGATCTCGACGCTGCACAGGGCGATGCCCGAGGCGATCGTGTCGCGCCGCTACCAGGTGCTCCTGAACGGCTTCGCCGTCAGCGTGCCGTACGCGCGCCTTCCGGCCCTGCTCGACATGGGCTTCGCGACGCACGTCTATCCGAGCTTGACGTACAAGCTCGCCCTGAACCGCGGCCCCTCCGTCATCGGCGCGCCCGCCTTCAGCGGCCTCACGGGTGCGCGTGGTGACGGCGTCAAGGTCGCCGTGGTCGACGACGGCGTCGACCAGGAGCATCCGTTCCTGGATCCGACCGGGTTCTCGTACCCGCCGGGCTTCCCGAAGGGGCCGTCGGGTGCGACGACGCCGAAGGTGATCGTCGCCCGTGGCTTCGCGGGGCCGGGGGCGAACAGCGCTCCGCTCGATCGCGACCGCTCGTTCCACGGGACGTTTGTCGCGGGGGTCATCGCAGGCGTCAAGACCGACGTGGAGGCCGGTCGCAGGGGCTTCTGCGACGAGTCGCAGGGTGGCTGTCATCCCGCGGTCGACGACGTCGAGGGCGTCGCGCCGCGCGCGTACATCGGCAACTACCGCGTCTTCAACGTCCCGGAGCCCGCGCCGCTCGGCGGCTGCTGCTCCGCTAACACACCGGAGATCGTCGCCGCCTTCGAGGCGGCGGTGAAGGACGGGATGGACATCATCAACTTCTCCGGCGGCGGGCCGCAGGCCGACCCGCGCACGGACGCGCTCATCGAGGCGGTCGCCAACGTCGCCCGCGCGGGCGTGCTCCCGGTGATCTCGGCGGGCAACGACCGCGACTTCTTCGGCCTCGGGACAGCGGGCTCGCCCGCCACTGCGCCGGACGCCCTCAGCGTCGGCGCGACGGCGAACGCACACGTCTTCGGCCCCTCGATCACCGTGGTCTCGGGAGGCGTCGGACGCGTGCCGTTCGCCCCCTCCGACACGATCCCGCCGTCCTGGCTCTCCGCGAACCAGCGCCTCGTGGACGTCGGGTCGATCACCGGCGTGAACCGTCAGCTCTGCGCGGACGCGCCCGGTCTCGGGGCCGGATCGCTCCGCGGGGCGATCGCGCTCGTGAGCCGAGGTGGGTGTCCGTACTCCGCCAAGGTCGTGAGGGCGCGCGAGGCCGGGGCTGAGGGGATGGTGATCGCGGAGAACCGGCCGGGCGATCCGACCTTCGCGTACATCGCGGGCCTGCCCGGTGGCACCGTGTCCGACCTCGACGGTGCCCGGCTTCGTGCGGCGGCGGCCGGCTCCGGGGGCGCTCTCGCCGTCCGCTTCACCCGCGACATCCTCGAGGTCCCGACGACCTGGGCGGGCGTGCCCGCGAGCTTCTCGGCGGGCGGGCTCACTCCCTTCGGCCACGCGCTGAAGCCGGACGTCACGGCGCCGGGCTCGCAGGTCCTCTCCTCGACGCTTCCGGAGTTCGCGGGTGATCCGTTCGCGGTGCTCGACGGGACGAGCTTCTCCGCGCCGCACGTCTCGGGCGCGGCGGCCCTGCTCGTCCAGCGGCACCCGACCTGGAGCGCCCAGCAGCTGAAGTCGGCGCTGATGTCCACAGCCGGGCCGGCGTTCGCCGACACCTCTCTGACGCAGGAGGCATCCGTGCTCCTCGAGGGGGCGGGGCTCGTGCGCGTCGGCGCCGCCGACAGGCCTCTCGTCTTCACCGAGCCGCAGTCGCTCTCGTTCGGCTACCTGACCGCCCTGTCCGGCGCGAACAGCAAGTCGATCTCGGTGACGGTGTCGGACGCCGGGGACGGCGCGGGCACGTGGACGACGGAGATCCAGCCCCAGGTCGCATCGGCGGGGGCATCCGTCGAGGCGGCCCCGGTCACGATCGGGCCCGGTGGTTCGGCCGTCGTCCAGGTCGTCGCGCGTGCTGCGTCAGGCGCCGCCGCCGGGGACAACTTCGGCTTCGTCCTGCTCCGGCGCGGCGGTGACCTCCGCCGCATCCCGTACGCGTTCTCGGTCTCGCGCTCGTCACTGGCCGGTGCGAACGTCGTGCCCCTCCGCGCAACGCAGTCGGGCGATACGCGCACGGGGGACGGCCGGGTCAGCGCCTACCGGTGGCCGACCTCCCCGTTCTCGATCCTCGGGATCTTCGGCGTCGATCCCACCGTGAACGAGGACGGCAAGGAGAAGGTCTACTCGCTCGACATCCCCCGCCAGGCCGTCAACGCCGGGGTCGTCGTGGTGAAGCCGGCGCCGAGGCTGGATGCCGGCATCACGTCGCTCCTCAGCTCCAACCAGCCGATCCATCCCTGGTTCCTCGGGTCGCTCGACGAGAACGACGTCCTCGGCTACGCCGGCATCCCGGTGAACGTCAACGGCACCCTCCCCGACTTCTTGTTCAGCATCGGGGCGTCGGGCGGGGTGTTCCTCCCGCCCGGTCGCTACTACGTCTCCGTGGACTCCGGGCGTGACCTCTTCAGCGGGCGGCAGCTCGCGGGCACGTACGTGCTCCGCTCGTGGGTGAACGACGTCAGGCCGCCCACGGTGAAGGTCCTCACGCGCACGATCTCGACCGGCCGGCCGACGATCGTCGCCAAGGTGACCGACGCGAAGTCGGGGGTGGATCCATTCGCGCTGCAGTTCTTCTTCGGGCCGACCGTGCGCAGGTCGAGCGTCGGAGCCACGCTCTTCGATCCGGCGACGGGGATCGCTGCGTTCTCGATCCCCCGCGAGGCGCTTCCCCTCCAGGCTGGGCCCCAGTTCGTGCAGCTCGTGGCCTCGGACTTCCAGGAGGCCAAGAACATCAACACCGAGTCCGACAACCCGCTTCCCAACACGCGCGTCCAGGGGTTCCGGGCAGAGGCCGTGAACAGGCCGACGGTCACGTGGCTGGCGCCGGAGAAGGGGAAGTGCCTCGCAGGAAGGCAGCGCTTGCTCGTGGTCGCCAACGACAACGTGCCCATCTCCTCGGTCGGTTTCTACGACGGTGACCGCCAGATCGGCCGCGTGCGCAAGAACACCGCCGGTCTGTACGAGCTCAGGTGGGGGACGAGCGGCAAGCGCAAGGGCCCGCACGTGCTGACGGCGATCGCCTCGGACGTTCGCGGCCGCGAGGCGCGGGCCGGCCAGACCGTCCGGATCTGCGGGTAGGTCCGGTCTCGCCGTCACCCGCGGCGGAGCGAGCGAAGCTCCCTCGCCATGCGTCCTCGCGGCGGGAACGCGACCGAGGTTCGCGCTCGGCGGGTGATCCACCGGGCCTGGACGAGCCTTCGCCGCGCGTTCGCCCGGCGCCGGGAGCGGCGCGCTCAGGGCCGGGGAGCCCGTGGTTCGCCGGCCCGATCCCGGCTTGGCTCGTGAGGTTCCTCGTGGTGCACGAAGAGGCCGCGGACGGTGCCGAGGATCCGCTTCGTCAACGGCTCGCCGGGAGCCGTGTCCGGAGGCTGCGACCAGGCGTACGCGAACTCGGCCCCGAGGAGGAGGATCCACGCCACGACGTACACGAAGAAGAGGAACGTCATGACGCCGGCCAACGATCCGTAGATGAGGTTGTAGCGGGAGAAGTCGGCGAAGATGATCGCGAGCACCTTCGTCGCACCCCAGATCCCGACCGCGGTCAGGATCGCGCCCGCGAGCGCCCCGCGGCGCCGGAGCTTCCGCGCGGGGACGAACCGGTACAGCAGGAGCACGGTCACGCCGATGGCGACGAACTGGACGCCGTCGCGCAGCAGCAGTCCCGAGGGCGCCTCCACACCTGCCCAGTCCGTGAAGCGTGCGGCGAGCTTGCTGAAGAACGCACCGAAGGCGGATAGCCCGACGACCACGAGGACGAGCACTCCTGCGGCCGCGATCAGCACGAAGTCGACGAGCTTCGCGCGCGCTGCGGGCCGTCCCCGCTCGACCTTCATCGCTGCTTCGAGTCCGAGCCGGATCGACGCCATCATCCCGGAGGCGCCCCACAGCAGCGCGATCAACGAGACGAAGCCGATAGCGGACAGCGGAGTCGCGATGCCCTCGATCGACCGTGTGACATTGGCCTGCCCAGACTCGGAGACCGGGAGGATCGCGACGAGCTCGTCGATGACCTTCTGACGGAGCTCGTCGTCCTGGAGTACAAGGCCGAAGATGGAGACGAGGGCGATCGTCAGCGGGAAGAGGGAGAAGAGCACGCGATAGGCGATCGCAGCGGCGTACTGCGTACAGCGGTCCTTGAACATGTCCTCGATCGCCCGCGGCAGCGCCCTGACGACGCCGCGGGTGACGGATACGAGCCGGTCGAGAGGCGCGCGCACGATGCGTGCGAGCCGTCCTGGCCCGGTGGCGGGCGTCTCGCTCATCCGCCTGAGTCTACGGAGGGCGCCTGCGGCGGAGGCCCTCCGCAGTCGGCAGAATCCGGGCGTGCGCGCGCCATCCGAGCAGCCGAACCGGGCGGCGCGGCTCGTCGCGTCGCCGGCCTTCACGGCGGTCGTCGTCACGGTGATCCTCGTGAATGCGGTCGTCCTCGGCCTTCACACGTACGAGTCGATCGACGAGCGCTGGGGCCGCGTGCTCGATGTTCTCAACGCGCTCTGCTTCGCGGTGTTCGTCGTCGAGCTCGGAATCCGCATCGCCGCGTACTGGCCTCGCCCGCGCGACTTCTTCCGTGACGGCTGGAACGTCTTCGACTTCATCGTCATCGCTTCGGCCTTCATACCCGGCGTGCGGGAGAACGCGACGCTCCTCCGTCTCGTGCGGCTCCTGCGAATCATCCGCCTCGTCCGGCTGCTGCCCGACTTCCGCGTGCTCCTGCTCGGCGTCTGGCGGAGCGTCCCGCCGCTCGCGTCGATCGGAGCGGTCACCGTGATGCTGCTCTTCGTCTACGGCATGGCTGGGTGGATCTTCTTCGGCGACGAGCTCCCGGAGCACTGGGGGAACATCGGCCGGGCGATGCTCACGCTCTTCGTGATGCTGACTCTCGAGAACTTCCCCGTGTACATGGACGAGGCGATGGAGGTGGAGTCGTGGGCCTGGATCTACTTCGTCAGCTTCGTGTTGATCGCCGCGTTCATCATCCTCAACGTCCTGATCGGGATCGTCCTGAACTCGATGGAGGAGGCGCGCGAGCTCGACAGGCGGCGGGCGCTTGCGAGCGCCCGGGAGCCCGCCGGACGAGCGGCCATCGATCCCGCGGCCCACGCCCACGTCCTCGAGCGCATCACGATCCTGCGCACCGCGCTCGACGACCTGGAGCTGCAGCTCGCCGTCGGGTCCGATGGGAACCCGCTCGAGACCGCCCCCGAGAGCCGGTAGCTGCCGGACGCCTTCGGTCGGCGTCTATCCTCACCCGAGATGAAGGTCGTCCTCCCGGACTCGTCGGAGCTCGAGCTGCCGGACGGCGCGACGGGGCTCGACGCCGCGCGCGCGATTGGCCCGCGGCTCGCGGAGCAGGCCGTGCTCGTGCGCGTGGACGACACCACCCGTGACCTCCGGCTCCCACTCGCCGACGGCGAGCGCATCCAGCTCCTCACGACGCGCGACACGCAGGATCCGGACGCTCTCTTCGTGCTCCGGCACTCCACCGCGCATCTCCTCGCGGAAGCGGTCATGCGGCTCCACCCCGGCGTGAAGATCGCCATCGGGCCACCGATCGAGGACGGCTTCTACTACGACTTCGAGTTCCCCGAGCCCATCTCCGAGAGCGACCTCGAGGCGATCGAGGAGGAGATGCGCCGCGAGATCGCCGAGGGTCGCGCGTGGACGCGCGAGGAGCTCTCGCTCGACGCTGCCGTCGAGCGGTTCGAGACGGAGTCCCAGCCCTACAAGGTGGAGCTCGCGCACGACGCGGAGGGCACGATCTCGATCTACACGCAGGGCGACTTCACCGACCTCTGCCGCGGGCCGCACCTCCAGGACGCTTCGCCGATCAAGGCGCTCAAGCTCACGAGCCTCGCCGGCGCCTACTGGCGGGGCGACGAGCGGAACACCCAGCTCACGCGCATCTACGGGACCGCGTTCTTCTCGCAGGCCGACCTCGACGCGCACCTCGAGCGCCTCGAGCAGGCGCGCGCCCGCGACCACCGCAAGCTCGGGCTCCAGCTCGACCTCTTCCACTTCGACGAGCACTCGCCCGGCTCGCCCCTCTGGCACCCGAAGGGGATGGTGATCTACAACGAGCTCGAGGCCGTGCGGCGTCGCGAGAACCTCCGGCGCGGCTACCTCGAGGTCAAGACGCCGCTCATCTACGACAAGGCGCTCTGGGTGACCTCGGGGCACTGGGAGAAGTTCCGCGAGAACATGTTCCTCATCCCCGGGGACACCGAGGAGCAGACGTACGGGATCAAGCCCATGAACTGCCCTGGGCACATGCTGCTCTTCGGCTCGCAGCTCCGCAGTTACCGCGACCTGCCCGTCCGCTACGCGGAGGCGGCGCCGCTCCACCGCAACGAGCTCGCCGGAGCCCTGCACGGGCTCACGCGCGTGCGCTACGTGACGCAGGACGACTCGCACATCTTCTGCACCGAGGAGCAGGTGCCGGGGGAGATCGACGGCGTGATCGCCTACGTCACCTACCTGTACGGGCTCTTCGGGATGGAGCCGCACGCCGAGCTCTCGACCCGCCCGGACAACCGCCTCGGCACCGACGAGCAGTGGGATCACGCCGAGGCCGCGCTCGAGGAGGCGCTGAAGGCGCACGGGATGGAGTACGTCGTCTCGCCGGGCGAGGGGACGTTCTACGGGCCGAAGATCGACCTGCACATGACCGACGTCCTCGGCCGCAGCTGGCAGATGGGGACGATCCAGTACGACATGCAGATGCCCGCGCGGTTCGGGCTCACCTACATGGGCGCCGACAACCGCGAGCACATGCCGATCGTCATCCACCGGGCGCTCTACGGGTCCTTCGAGCGCTTCATCGGGATCCTCGTCGAGCACTACGCGGGCGCCTTCCCGTTCTGGCTCTCGCCGGTGCAGGCGCGGGTGGTGCCCGTCGGCGGAGGACACGGCGAAGCGGCGCGAGCGCTGCGCCACCGGCTCGTGGCCGAGGGGTACCGCGCAGACGTGGACGAGCGCGACGAGACGCTCGGGAGGCGCATACGGGAGGCGGAGCTCGAGAAGGTCCCGTTCGTCGTCGTCTACGGCGATCGCGAGTCGGAGTCCGCCCTCGCCGTCCGTGAGCGGGGAGGAGGCCAGACCACGCTCTCGCTCGAGGAGCTGCTCGTGCGGTTCGCGGCGCTCGCGGCCGAGGGTGACCCGGACGGGCGGTGAGCCCCCGGGGCCGTGCAGGCGTCGCGACGCCTGCCTCCTTCGTGGGATCTCACGGCATCGGAGTCGGCGCGAGGCGATCCCGATCCTGCGCGCCGTGCTGCTACTATCGGCGCTCTGCAAGCAGGGGGTCATCGCTTCCTCACCTCCCGGGCATGACTCGCGGAGGTTCAACCGAACCGGCATCGCCTGGCGCCGGGGTTGAGAGGAACGACGAGCCGCTGCGTGCAGCGGTTCGTGTCGTTTACAAGGAGGAAGCTGACAGCTTGATGAAGGGCCTTTGAGACCGCGCCGCCGTCGGCCCGAGCTCGATCGGGTGGTTCCTCGCAGGCGCGAGGAGCGCATCAACGAGGAGATCCGCGTGCCGCGCGTCCGGCTGGTGGACGAAGTCGGCGGGCAGGTCGGGATCCTCGCGACGAAGGAGGCGCTCGAGTTCGCGTACAGCAAGGGCCTCGACCTCGTCGAGGTGGCGGCTGGCGCCGATCCGCCGGTTGCGCGGGTCCTGGACTACTCGAAGTACCGCTACGAGCAGGAGCAGCGGGCGAAGCAGGCCCGAAAGCATCAGCTGCAGATCCAGATCAAGGAGATCAAGCTCAGGCCGAAGATCGGTATCCACGACTACGAGACCAAGAAGGGCCACGTGCTGCGCTTCCTCAACCAGCGCGCCAAGGTAAAGGTCACGATCATGTTTCGCGGGCGGGAGACGCTGCACCCGGAGCGAGGTCGTGACCTCCTGATGCGGCTCGCCGAGGACGTCAAGGAGCTCGGCTCGATCGAGCAACAGCCCCTCCTCGATGGTCGGAACATGGTCATGGTGCTCGCGCCGACGAAGAACGCAGGAGTGAAAGCCGATGCCAAAGATGAAGACGTCAAGGAGCGCGAGAAAGCGCTTCAAGGTGACCGGGACGGGAAAGCTCCTCCGCAGGCACGGGATGCGGAGTCACAACCTCGAGAAGAAGTCGTCGAAGCGTAGGCGCGGCTTCCGCAAGTCCGTGGACGTCGCCTCGAGCGACGCGAAGGGCATCAAGAAGCTCCTGAGGGGAGGCTGAGGTCCGTGCCCCGCGTCAAGAGAGCCGTCCACGCCCGCAAGAAGCGCGCCAAGGTCCTGGAGCAGGCGAAGGGCTACTACGGCCGCAAGAAGTCGAGCTATCGCTTCGCGAAGGAGCAGGTCGAGCACTCGCTCGCCTACGCGTACCGGGATCGCAAGGCGCGGAAGCGCACGTTCCGCTCCCTCTGGATCGTGCGGATCAACGCCGCGGCACGCGCGAACGGCCTCTCCTACAACCGATTCATGGCGGGGGTCAAGAAGGCCGGCATCGAGCTCGATCGGAAGTCGCTCGCCGACATCGCGGTGAGCGATCCGGAGGCGTTCGCGCTCGTCGCCGAGCGAGCCAGGGCCGCCCTCCAGGCCGAAGAGTCGTCGAAGGCCGCCTGATCACCTCGCGACAGAACGAGAAGCTCCGGCTCGTCCGGAAGCTCCTCGCTGCGCGCAAGCACCGAGCGGAGACGGGGCTCTTCGCGGTTGAGGCGGAGGATCTCGTCGAATCCGCTCTCGGCGCGGGAGTCGAGCCCGTCGAGCTGCTCGTCGCGGGTGAGAACGTCGCTCCGGAGCTCCTCGCCGAGGTGTCAACGTTGGGGCACGCGCCACGGGTGATCGGGGTCTTCCGGCGCGCCGATCTCCCCACGGGATCACGGGACGTCGTCCTCGCGCTCTGGCACGTGTCCGATCCGGGGAACGTCGGGACGCTCGTCCGCACAGCAGACGCCTTCGGGGCCTCGGTGGCCCTCTCACCGGGCTCGGCGGACCCTCTCGGCCCGCGTGCGCTCCGCGCGACGGCCGGCGCCATCTTCCGCGTTCCGCTCGTCGGGTGGGACGCGGCTCCTCGCCCGCGACTGGCGCTCGTGGCGCACGCCGGGACCCCGCTCCCCGACCAAGCCCTGGAGCCCCCGCTCACGTTCGTGCTCGGTGCCGAGCGGGGAGGCCTGTCGAACGAGGTCGTGGAGGGCTGTCAGGCGGCAGTCACGATCCCGCTTCCAGGGGCTGCGGAGTCGCTCAACGTCGCGGCGGCCGGCGCGATCGCCCTCTACGAACTCTCGCGGCGGGGCTTCCTGCCTATGGGAACTCGTTCCGCGCCCTGATCACGAGATCGACGAGATCCTGCCCCCCGCTCGCATTGTTCTCGCTCGAGTTCTGCGAGCTCTGCACGGCTACCACCCGTGGGCCGACATCCCCAGCCCACCAGCCGAAGAACGGACCCCCCGACTGGCCCGGCCAGACGTCGCCGCGGTGCGCCATCGCTTCGTGCGAGTCGAACTGCCACCAGGCGCCGTCCAGTGCGATAGGGCTCTCGAAAGTCGGCCGGTTGCCCGCCGTCAGGTCGCCCGGATAGCCGACGTGCTGCCAGTAGGAACCGCCGTCCCAGGCATCGGTGTAGCCGCGCGACCCCATCCACCCCGTCAGGTTTCCGATGTTGCGGTCGAGCACGACGACCACGTAGTCGTACATCCCCTCGATGAAGTCGATCGTCGGCCCGACCACCTTCCACTTGAAGTACACGCGCGTCCCCCACGCCTCACCGAACGGTGCGCTGCCGTTGAAGAAGGCGGGTCGGAACCGGACCCAGCCCGCAGTTCCGTCGGCGTTCCACTGAATCGTGTGGCTGACGGTCAGCAGGTGCCGCGGCCCGACCAGCACTCCGCTTGCCTGCCCGCCGGGCGTGTCGACTCGTCCGCACGTGCCCCACGGGTACGACGTGTCGCTGAAGACCCGCCGATTGTCGGGTGCGAAGATCGTCGTGGCCCGGTTTCCGCGCTCCGCCTCCTCCGTTGGAAGCGCGAGGAAGAACGGTGGAGACTGGAGCTTCTGCGGCAGCGGCTGAGGCAGCGGCCGAAGGTCGAGGTGGTCGGGGAGGAAGGGACGGACCTGGAGCGCACGGGCGAAGCGCTTCGACCGGTTGCCGAGCGGCTTGAGCCCCTGGGCGGGTATCGACGGGGGGAAGACGTGCTGGCCGAGCTTGAAATTCGCGATACGCACGCGGAGCTGTAGCCCGGGTGGCCCCTCCTCGTCGAAGACAACCTCGACACGGGGCTTTCCGGCTGTCGGAAAGAGCACCCCGAAGTCGAGCTCGACAGGTTCGGGGCGCTTGAGCGCCTTGCGTGCTTCGATCCGCTCCTCGATCTCCGTCGCGGGGATCGGCTTCGGCTGGCGAGCGAAGGCGAGATTGCGGTCCGTACTGATCCTGATGTTCATCGGACCTCCCGAGAATCGACGACGTGTCCTTATAACCGCTGAGGGAGAACTGGTCAATCGGTGCCATCCGCGCGGGCGCGCTGGCGCCCCCGCCGCCCATTCCGGGCGGCTCCCCCACGGACGGCTCCGGGGCTCTGACCGGTCGCGCTCAGCCGAAGCCGCCGCCCCCGCCGCCGCCTCCGCCTCCGCCCCCGCCTGAGAAGCCGCCGCCGAAGCCTCCGCCGCCGGAGTTGGGCGGTGCGAGCGCGCTGCCGAAACCGGACGCGAGGTCGCCGATCGAGAGGCTCGTCGCTCCGGAGCCGAGGTCGCCCCCAGGCGAGATCCAGTAGATCGTGCTCGCATGATGCAGTTCTTCCGGCATGTGGAGCTGCGCTCCCTGGAGCACGCGCTCGGCGATCCCGAAGGCGATCCCGTACACGAGGTATCGCTCCCAGAGGTCGAGCGTCGCCGGCGGCGCCTCCTGGAGCCGCGGAAAGTCGGTCAGGTACCGGCGGAAGGCGTCCCACCGCTCCGCCTCGACCTGCGCCGCGCTCGAGCGTCGCCGCCAGACCCGACGAGCGAAGACGAGAGTCCCCGCGCAGAGCGCGGCATCCACGATCAGGCACGCACCGGCGATGAAGAGGAGCACGTCCGAGTAGCGCGGGTACACGGCGCGCCAGCCGTCGTACGCGAGATAGATCGAGAGGCCGCCGAGGAGTGCGAAGACCGCGGCGGCGACCACGAGCGGCACGGCGCCGACCGATCGGAACCAGCCCCGGCCTGCCGCCTCCTGCGCGACGGACTCCTTGAACCCGGCGAACCTCGGTGCCATCGAGGCTCGCTCGTCCTCGATCCGGTCGCGGAACCGAGACAGACGCTCGCTGCCGCCGTCGAGGACGCCGTCGATCACCTCCGCGACGTCCTGCTCCCAGGAGGAGAGCGGCTGCTCCGACCCGGCGTGGAGCTCGAGGTCGGAGACCGCCTCGTGGCGCAGGCCGCCCCAGACGGGGCGCTCGGTGGTCGTGGGCGTCGACGTGTAGACGCCTCGTCGCACGAGATCGAAGAGCGTCGCCGTGAACTCGAACGAGCCGGCCTCGCCTCCCTGGCGCAGCAGCGTCGGGACGAGCGCCGGTGCCGTGTCCGTCGGCGGCTCCTGCTCGTACTCGCGGTCGTAGCCGGTGCGTCGCTCGCGCCCGAAGAACGAGAAGACGACGACGAGGACGAGGAGCGCGGGCAGGGTCGCGAGCAGAAGGACGACGAGCCCCGTGAGCAGCGGGTGGTCTTTGAGTGCGTCGATCCGATCCTGATCGCGCGCGTAGGCCTCCGCGTCCGCGCGCTCCTCCTCGAGGATCCGGTCGAATCCGACCCCCCTCGCCACGCGCATGCCCTCGGTCGACGTGAACGCAGCCCGCGGAAGGACGGTGCGGAGTTCGACGTATTGGTGCGCGGGCACCGACACGGCACGGAGGGTCGCGCTCGCCCCCGTCAGCTCGACGTCGCCCCGAACCCAGACCGGCTTCCCCCAGGCGCGGAGGATCTTCCCGGGCGCGCGCTCGACCGCGACGAGCCGACCGAGTGGCTCGGCCCACTGCTCGCCCCACACCTTGAGGTTGACGTCGACCACGTCGTCGTACGCGACCGCGACCCCGCGCAGGGTGTACGAGATGGTGAACGCGCGGGTCTGGTCGCGCGCGTCGAAGTACCAGACGATGCGCACGCCATCGTCGGTGCGCTCGACCCCGAACGTGCCCGGTTCCCCGGGCGAGAGAGCGGTTGTGGAGCCCCGACGGTAGGCGACTGCGTTCTCGGCGACCGACGGGAAGACGAGACTCTGGCCGTCACGAAGCGGGATGTCGCGGTAGCCGTAGTGGAAGTCGCCGGAGAACGCGACCTCGAGGCGCTCGCTCACCCCGAGCGATCCGTCGTCCTGGACGTCGATCCCGACGTCGCCCGCGAGGAGCGCGACGCTGCTCGCCCGCGCCACGCCGGGGACCGCGAGGACGAGACACGTCGCGAGAGCGAGGACGACTCCGAACGCCCGCAACGAGAGCGGTCGCGAAGCGGCCATCCTCAGGGGCCTCGTCGAGACCGGAACCTCCGCACGCGCAGACGCCTCGTCGCGCGCGCTCAGAAGTCGACGACCGGCGCCTCCCGTTGCGCCGCCTCCTCGACCTCGAAGAACTCGCGCGGGGTGAAGCCGAAGGACCGGGCGACCGTGACCGCCGGGAACGTCTGGATCGCGTTGTTGTACGTGAGAACCGTGTCGTTGTAGACCTGGCGGCTGACGGCGATCCGGTTCTCCGTCTCCGCGAGCTCCGACTGCAGCTGCCGGAAGTTCTCGTCGGCCTGGAGCTCCGGGTACGCCTCGGCGACGGCGAACAAGCGTCCGAGGGCGGCGCCGAGGATGCCCTCGGCCTGTGCGACCTCTGCCGGCGTCTTCGCCTGCTGCGCCGCCGTGCGCGCCTGCGTGACGGCCTCGAACGTCCCGCGCTCGTGCGCCGCGTAGCCCTTGACCGTCTCGACGAGGTTCGGAATGAGGTCCCACCGGCGCTTCAGCTGGACCTCTATCTGCGCCCACGCGTTGTCGACGCGGTTGCGCGCGCGGACGAGCCGGTTGTAGAGGACGACGAGCCCGATGAGAACCAGCAGGACGACGACGAGGAGGACGATCAGCCAGACCACGGTCTCTCGACTCTAGGCGTCTGGCCGGCTCGAGGCAACAAAGACCATGTCTTCCTCGCCGTGGAACGGCCGGCGATCGAACCAGCCGTAGAGCGACACGACGACGAAGCCGGCCTCGTCGAGCAGCCGGAGCCACTCGGGTGCGGAGAGCCAGTGCAGCCCGAACGTCGCCGTCTCGTCGCCGGCGCGGACGGAGAGCGAGAGCGTCCTCGACTCCTCGTCCCAGTCGGCGCGCTCGAAGATCCCGGGCTCACGCTCGAGCCAGCGACCGTCCGTCTCCTCGATGTCCTCGCGGCTGGGGGCGAAGACGTCGTAGACGAAGCGCCCCTCGGGCTCGAGGAGCGCCCGCGCGGCGCGAAGCGCGCGCAGCTTCTCGGTCTCCGACTCCATGTGCAGGAGTGAGCGAAACGGGCAGATGACGAGGGGGACGCGCTCCGAGACGGGCGGATCGCGGAGGTCGCCGAGACGGAGGTCGACGAGAGCCGACACGCCCGCGGACTCCGCGGATTCACGCGCGACCTCGAGCATCGCCGGTGACGAGTCGACTCCGATGAGGCGGATGCCGGCCTTCGCGATCGGAACGGCGATGCGGCCGGTGCCGACCGCGAGCTCCACGACCGGACCGCCGGTCGCGAGCGCCTCCTCGACGTAGAAGTCGATGTCCTCGGTCACCGACCGGCTCCACGGGTCGTAGAAGGACGCGATCTTGTCGTACAGCGTCATCCGGCCTCGTCGCGACGGCGCACGGACGCGATTCAAGCAGCCGCGAGGGCGTTGGTAACCTCGGCGCTCCCGTGGACGCCCAGGCTTTCGAGAGTGCAGCGCTCGCCGCGATCGCGGCGGCGGCGACACCCGACGAGATCGAGCGCGTCCGCGTCGAGTACCTCGGCCGCAAGAGCGAGCTGAAGCTCGCGCTGCGCGAGGTGCGCGACCGCGAGACGGGCATCGTGCTCAACACGCTCCGGGAGCGCCTCGAGTCGGCGATCGACGCGCGCGAGGCAGGGCTCGCTCGTGCCGAGCTCGATCGGCGCCTCACGGAGGAGCGCGCCGACGTCACCATGCCGGGGACTCCGATTCGCCGTGGTCACCTGCACGTCATCACGCAGATCCGCCGCGAGGTCGAGGACATCTTTCTCGGGCTCGGGTACACGGTCGTGGACGGCCGCGAGGTGGAGACGACCCGCTACAACTTCGACGGCCTCAACTTCCCTGCCGGGCACCCGACGCGCTCGCCGCTCCACACCCTCTTCCTCGACGACGAGACCGTGCTTCGAACCGAGACGTCGCCGGCGCAGATCCGGACGATGGAGACGCAGGAGCCGCCCGTCTACATCGTCTCGCTCGGCCGCTGCTACCGCCGGGACACGCCCGACGCGACGCACACGCCGACCTTCCACCAGGCGGAGGGGCTCGTCGTGGACGAGGGCATCACGCTCGGCGATCTGCTCGGAACGCTCGAGTACCTGTGCAAGGCGCTCTTCGGGGAGGACCGGCAGACGGACTTCCGGATCCACCACTTCCCGTTCACCGAGCCTTCGGTCGAGGCGTACGTCTCGTGCCACCTGTGCGACGGGAGCGGCTGCCCCGTCTGCAGGCACTCCGGGTGGATCGAGGTCGGCGGGTCGGGGATGGTCGACCCGAACCTGTTCGACTTCGTCGGCTACGACAAGGAGCGCTACACAGGGTTCGCCTTCGGCTGGGGTCTCGAGCGGATCGCCGTGCTGCGCCACGGGATCCCCGACCTGCGCGAGCTCTGGCGGAACGACCCCCGGCTGCTGGAGCAGTTCTGATGCGCGTTCCACTCTCCTGGCTCCGCGAGTACGTCACGGTCGACGCGACACCGGCCGAGATCGCGCGCCGGCTCGCCGTCTCCTCGCTCGAGGTGGACCGCGTCATCGACGTCGGCGTCGCCGACCTCGACCGCAATCTCGCGCACTTCCTCGTCGGCAGGGTGCTCGAGGTCGCGGCGCACCCGAACGCGGACCGGCTCCGCGTGTGCCAGGTGGACGTGGGGGAGGGAGACGCGCGCCAGATCGTCTGCGGCGCCTGGAACTTCGAGGCGGGAGCGACCGTTGCGGTCGCGCTGCCGGGGGCTCTCCTCCCGATCCTCGACGAGCCGCTCGACGAGCGCGAGCTCCGCGGCGAGTTCTCGCGCGGGATGATCCTCGCCGAGGACGAGATCGGCCTCGGCCCCGACCACGCCGGGATCATGGTGCTCCCGGACGGGATCGAGCCGGGCTCGCCGCTCGTGGACGCTCTCCCCATCCGCGACCAGGTCCTCGACGTCACCCCGACCATCAACCGCGTCGATCTCCTCTCCATGGTGGGGCTCGCGCGGGAGGTGGCGGCGCTTCTCGGCGGAGACCTCCACCCGCCCGAGCCGGACGATCCGACGATCGTCGACGGGGAGGCTGTCGAGGTGACCGTCGAGGACTCTCACGGATGCCCCCGCTACATCGGCCGTGTCTTCGCGGGCGTCGGGATCGGCGCCTCACCGCAGTGGCTCCGCTCCCGGCTCTATCTCGCCGGCATGCGCTCGATCTCGAACGTCGTCGACGTGACGAACTACGTGATGCACGTGTACGGGAGCCCGCTCCACGCGTTCGACCGGGCGAAGCTGGCGGAGGGCCGGATCGTCGTGCGCCGCGCGCACGCCGGCGAGGAGCTGCGGACGCTCGACGGGACGCTGCGTCGCCTCGACCCGAGCGATCTCATGATCACGGACGGCGAGCGCTCGGTCGCGCTCGCGGCGATCATGGGCGGGGAGGAGAGCGAGGTCTCCGACGCGACGACGGAGGTGCTCCTCGAGGCCGCCAACTTCGAGCCGATCGGGATCCTCCGCTCCTCCGAGCGTCTCGCCCTCCGCACGGACGGCTCGAATCGCTGGGAGAAGGGTGTCGACCCCTACCTCGCCGAGCCGGCGGCGATGCTCGCGAGCCGCCTCATCGTCGATCTCGCCGGCGCGCGCCTGACCGGGCACGTCGACGTCCATGCCGGCCTGCCCGAGCGCCCCGTCGTCCGCTTTCGGCCGGAGCGGGCGACCCGTGTGATCGGGCTCGACGTCCCCGAGGGCGATCAGCGCGAGATCCTCGCCGGATTCGGCTTCGCGGTCTCGCCCGGCTGGGACGTCACGGTGCCGACCTGGCGCGCGCGCGACGTCACGCGCGAGATCGACCTCGTCGAGGAGGTTGCCCGGGCGGTGCTCGATCGCGTCCCGGCGACGATGCCGCTCCGTCGCCACGTGCGCGGGAGGCTCACGAAGGAGCAGCGCCTCCGGCGCATCGTCGAGGACGTGCTCGTGGGAGCCGGGCTCTCCGAGGCGTACACCTGGAGCCTCGTGGCGGCCGACCCGGACGCTGCCGCGATCCGCCTGCCGGATCCGATGACGTCGGACCAGGCCATCCTACGCACGACGATCGTCCCCGGTCTCGTCGAGGCAGCGCGCACGGGCGTCGATGCGGGAGCGGACGACGTCGCGCTCTTCGAGATCGCACGCGTCTACCTGCCGGCCGGCGACCGACTCCCGGACGAGCGCTGGCACGCGGGCGCCGTCGTGGGGGGAGGGTACGCGGCGGCCAAGGGCGTGCTCGAGGCGCTGTACGGGGCTCTCGGCCTCGAGCTGCGCGTCGTCCGGGCGCCGCACCCGCTCCTCCACCCCGGGAAGGCCGCCGCGACCGCCGCGGGCTGGCTCGGAGAGCTGCATCCGACGCTGCTCGAAGGTGTGTGGGGGGCCTTCGAGCTCGACCTGGCGACGCTCTTCGACGCGGTTCCCGAGCGCGTCCTGTACGAGGACGTCATCACGTTCCCGGCCGTGCTCCAGGACGTCGCGGTCGTCGTCGACGAGGACGTCGAGGTCGGGGCGCTCGTCGACGCCGCGCGCGAGGCGGCAGGCCCGCTGCTTCGTGGCGCCCGTGTGTTCGACGTCTACCGCGGCGACCAGGTCGGGCCAGGGCGCAAGTCGGTCGCCATCCATCTTGCCTTCCAGTCGACCGAGCGCACGCTCACCGAGGACGAGGCGACCCGGCTTCGGGACGCCATCGTCGCGGCGCTCGGCGAGCGCTTCCGGGCCGAGCTCCGCGGCTAGCAATCCGATCGCGGGGACGCTGCGTATTCCACGGCAATGATCCGCCTCCCCGCCCTCGCCGCCGTCCTTCTCGCAGCTGCACTCTTCGGAGCCGCCGGCGGCGAGGGCGCGTCCGCGGAGAACCCGAAGCTCCACGCGAAGGTCGGGCCGGGATTCTCGATCAGCCTGACCGATGCGTCCGGCGCTCGGGTCACGAAGCTCGATCCCGGGACGTACGACATCGAGGTCGAGGACGAGTCCGACCAGCACAACTTCCATCTCAGCGGACCCGGCGTCGACCGCGCGACGAGCGTCGTCGACGAAGGGAAGGAGCTCTGGACGGTCACGCTCACGGACGGCACCTACACGTACGTGTGCGACCCGCATGCCGCCTTGATGAAAGGGTCGTTCACCGTCGGAACCGGGCCGGCGCAGGCTCCGCCTCCGGCGTCCGGAGGCGCCGGTGGGGTCGTCACCCCGAAGTCGCGGCTCGTACTCACGTCAGGGCCCGGCTTCACGATCACGCTGAAGACGACGGCCGGGGCGAACGTGAAGGCGATGAAGCTCGGTGCCTACACGATCGTCGTCCGGGATCGCTCCCGGGTCCACGACGCCCACGTGCTCGCGCCGGGCGTCGATCGCAAGACGACTCCGCTCAGCTACACGGGGACGCAGACGTGGAAGGTCAGGCTGGCCAAGACGGGCACCTTCCGCTTTCTCTGCGACCCGCACGCAGCCGCAGGCATGAAGGGGTCGGCCAAGATCGTCCGCTGAGCCTGGGTGGAAGAGCCGCCCCGGCGCATCCCCGTCGCGCGAACGGGGGACGACGTCGAATACGCCATGCGAGTCCGGGTCCGCTAGACCGAGCGTCCGGCGAGGCGCCAGACGGGCCCCTGGGTGACGACGTTCTCCGTGTCGGAGAGCCCGTGGAGGACGGTGACCGTCCCGGTCAGACCCTCGGCGTCCATACGCTCGAAGCAGCGTCGCACCATCCCGGGCGACGCGCCGTAGCCTGCCTTGCCGGACACGCGGAAGCGGAGCCCGACGACGTCTGCGCTCCGGGTCGGATTGAAGGGCGAGCCGAGGAGCGCGGCGCGGGGAAGGTGATCGCTCGAATCGAGCTCGAGCTCGCACAGGAGGTCGCTCCAGCCCGGCGGCAGCGCGCGCACGGCCGCGTCCCAGGCGTCGACCAGTGTCGCGGCCTGCTCGGCCGCGGGCCTCACCGTCGGGACCTCCGCGTCGACGCCGGTGAGCGTGAGCGTTCCCCACACGCGTCGCTCGTCGAGCCGCGCGAGCAGGTTGCGAAGCCGTTCCGTGCCGCTGCCGGCACGGCTGACGTGGATCTTCAGCTCGTCCCCGACCCGCCCCGGCTGGATCGGGGCGAGGATCGCGGCTGCCTCTGTCGTCTCGCCCTCCGGGACGAACGAGAGCCGAGCGGCCGTCCAGTCCGCATCGAGGTCGTTCTCGATCTCCCCCCACTGGTCGACGGCTCGCATCGGGTGATCAGCATAATGGCCCCTTCATGACGGCAGTCGAGGAGAAGGCCGGACCCGGCGACAAGCGCGTCTCCGAGAGGATTCTGCGCGGCTTCTTCCGCGAGATGCTGCTCATTCGCCGGTTCGAGGAGAAGGTCGAGGAGCGCTTTCGCGCGGGCGAGCTCCCCGGCTTCCTCCACGTCGCGATCGGCCAAGAGGCGATCGCGACGGGAGTCTGCGCCGCGCTCGCGCGCGACGACGTCATCGCCTCGACGCACCGCGCTCACGGGCACGCGATCGCCAAGGGAACCCCGATCGACCGGATCATGGCCGAGCTCTATGGCAAGCGCGAGGGCTGCAGCGGCGGCTTCGGCGGCTCGATGCACCTCTACGACGTGGAGGTCGGGAACCTCGGCGCCAACGCGGTCGTCGGAGGTGGTCTGCCCGGGATCGTCGGCGCCGCGCTCGCTTTTCAGATGAAGGGCGAGACGCGCGTCGCCGTGGCCTTCTTCGGCGACGGGGCGACGAACACGGGCGCCTTCCACGAGTCCCTGAACCTCGCGCAGCTCTGGAAGGTGCCGGCGATCTTCGTGCTCGAGAACAACGGCTGGGCGGAGTCGACCCCTGCAGCCCAGCAGCTGCCGCTCCCGCCCGAGGAGCTCGGGAGGCGCGCTGCCGCGTACGGCATGAAGCTCATCGAGGCCGACGGCCAGGACGTCGAGGCGGTGTACCTCGCGGCGCTCGCCGCCCGCGACCACGCACTCGCGGGGAAGGGCCCCGTGCTGCTCCACGTCCGGACACATCGGCTGACCGGGCACTACGTCGGGGACCCGCAGGTCTACCGCAACCGGGACGCCCTCAAGGAAGAGCGGCGGACGAAGGACCCCGTCCGCCTGCTGGGCGGGCGTCTCGAGATCACCGACGAGGAGTTCGCCGCGATCGACGCGGAGGTGAACGCCGAGGTCGAGGCAGCGGTCGCGTTCGCAAAGGCCGGAACCGATCGGGCTCCCGAAGACGCGCTGATGTTCGTCTATGCCTGAGCTCACGTATCGCGAGGCGGTCCGCGACGCGCTCGCCGAGGCGATGCAGAAGGACGAGAGCGTCTTCATCATGGGCGAGGACATCGCCGAGATGGGCGGCTCCATGGGCGTGACGCAGGGGCTGCTCCAGGAGTTCGGCCCCACGCGGGTTCGCAACACGCCGATCTCGGAGGCCGCGATCGTCGGCGCCGGAATCGGGGCGGCGATGCAGGGTATGCGCCCGATCGTCGAGATCATGTACGAGGACTTCCTCACGCTCGCCATGGAGCAGCTCGTCAACCAGGCGGCGAAGCACCGGACGATGTCGGGAGGCCAGCTGAAGGTGCCGCTCACGATCCGCACGCAGGGCGGCGCGGGCTGGTCGCCGGGCGCGCAGCACGCGCAGCAGCTGGAGTCCTGGTTCGTGCACGTGCCCGGGCTCAAGGTCGTCTTCGCGTCGACCCCCGAAGACGTCCGCGGCCTGCTCTGGTCGTCCATCTACGACGACAACCCCGTCGTGTTCTTCGAGCACCGAACGCTCTACCCGATCAAGGGCGACGTGCCCGAGCAGCTCGCGCCCATCCCGCTCGGCACGGCGCGGATCCACCGCGAAGGCGAGGACGTCACGGTCGTCGCCACCGGCCGCCTCGTGCACGAGGCGCTGACGGCGGCGGAGGAGGCGGAGCGCGAGGGAATCTCGGTCGAGGTCGTCGACCCGCGCACGCTGCTCCCGCTCGACGCGGAGACGATCGTCGGCTCTGTACGCAAGACGACGCGGTGCGTCACCGCGCACGAGGCGGTCACGCGGGGCGGGTTCGGCGCGGAGCTCGCGGCCGTCATCCAGCACGGAGCCTTCGACTGGCTCGACGCGCCGATCGAGCGCGTGGGCGCGAGGTTCGGCCCCCTTCCGTTCGCGCCGCCCATGGAGCAGTGGGTCGTTCCGCACGCCGAGGACGTGCTCGAGGCGATCAAGCGCACCGTCGCCCGCGGGTAGGAGGAGAGGCGTGGCGTCCGAGGTCAAGCTCCCGCGTCTCGGCCAGGGGATGGAGTCGGGGACGATCGTCCGCTGGCTGAAGGCCGAGGGTGAGGAGGTCGCGAAGGGCGAGCCGCTCTACGAGCTCGACACGGACAAGGTGACGCAGGAGGTCGAGGCGGAGGCCTCGGGCGTGCTGATCAAGATCGTCGTCCCCGACGGCGAGGTCGACGTCGGCACGCTCATCGCCGTCATCGGGGCACCCGACGAAGACGTGTCCGCGATCCTCGAGGCCGCGCTGTCCGGCAACGGCGGGAGGGCCGAGGCTGCACCGGCGGCTCGTCCGGCGCCCGAGGCCGTCGCCGTTCCCGGTGACGGTGCGGCAACCGAGCCGGCTCCCGTCTCCGCCGTCCGGGCCTCGGGGGAGCGGGTGAAGGCGAGTCCGCTCGCGCGCAGGATCGCACGCGAGCGAGGCGTCGACCTCTCTGCGATCGCGGGCACCGGCCCGGAGGGGCGCGTCATCGCCGAGGACGTCGAGCGGGCGGCGGAGGCGCTGGTCGCCGCCGTACCGCTTGCTCCGCTCGCGGCGCCTGCTCCCGTGCCAGCGGAGGTCGAGGTCGTCGAGCTGACCTCGACCCGCCGCACCATTGCGCGCCGCCTGACCGAGGCGTGGCAGGCGCCCGTCTTCCAGCTCGTCGTCACGGCCGACGCCTCCGAGCTCGTCGCCACGCGGGAGCGGATGGTGGAGCGCCTCCGCGAAGGCGACGTGAAGCCGACGGTGTCCGACCTGCTCACGCGCCTCGTGGCCTCCGCCCTCGTCCGGCACCGGGCCGTCAACGCCCACTTCGTCGACGGGAGGATCCTCCGCTTCCCGCAGGCGAACGTCGGGCTCGCGGTGGCTGCTCCGACCGGGCTCGTCGTCCCCGTCGTCCGCCGAGCCGACCACCTCTCCGTGCAGGAGATCGCCGCCGCTCGCGCCGACCTCGTCACGCGGGCCCGCGAAGGGAAGCTCCAGCTCGCCGATCTCGAGGACGGCACCTTCACGATCTCGAACCTCGGGATGTACGCGATCGAGCAGTTCGTCGCCGTGCTCAACCCGCCGCAGGTCGCGATCCTCGCGGTCGGGTCGATCGAGGACCGTCCGAAGGTCGTGGACGGCACTCTCGTGGTCGCGCCCACGATGACGATGACCCTGACCTGCGACCACCGCGCGATCGACGGCTCGGAGGGCGCCGAGTTCCTCGGCACGGTCGAGGCCTTCGTCGAAGCACCCGCACTCGCGCTCTGACGCAGGCTCCCTCCGTCGAACTGAGCGCGCGAGGTGCCGTGGCGCCGGAGGCACGTCGGCGGAGGCGCGGGTTTGCCGCAGCGGAGGACGGGGCCGGCCACGATGCCCCCTCGCTGGTCGAGCGTATCCTCGACGTGGAGGTCTTGTCATGCGTCTCGGGATGCCCCTGAGAACTCGCGTGGGGCGGTTGCCGAGGGGGAGTGCGCTCGGGGCGCTGTCGGTGCTCACGGTCGCACTGGTGGCAGCGTCCGCACCGGCGCGCACGGTCGGGACGGCTGCGCAGGGCGCGGGAACGTGGCGCCTCCTTCCGGAGGCTCCGATCGGTCAGGCCATGGCGGGCTTCAGCGGGGTCTGGACGGGGAGCCGGATGATCGTCTTCGGCGGCGTGGCCAGCACCGACGAGCAGGGCACTCGCACCGACGTCGGCGCGGTCTACGACCCGGCCACCGACACCTGGAGCGCTCTGCCCGACCTGCGCACCGGGAACCCCTATGGCTACGTCGGCGTCTGGACGGGCAAAGAGATGGTGGCGTTCAGCAGCCTCGGCTCGTATGCGTACACCCAGCAGACGAACCGCTGGCGGCGCTTGCCCGTCGAGAGGAAGGGCGGCGCCGGCGGGGTCGTGATCTGGACCGGCCGTGAGCTGATCGACTGGGGCGGTGGCTGTTGCGGTGAGGCCTCCTCCGCCGGTGCGGCCTACAGCCCAGCCACGAACAGGTGGCACAAGCTCGCTCGCTCCCCGCTCGCCCCGAGTCAGACGCCGGTCGGGGCATGGACCGGCCGGGAGCTGATCATCGTGGTCAGCGGCCTCGAGCTCAACGTGTCGTCGAAGCCCTATCCCGCAGCGTTCGCTCGCGCCGCCGCCTACAACCCGGGCACTGACACATGGCGCCGAATCGCGCCGACGCCGGAGCGCCGCTTCTGGGACGGCGCGACCGCCATCTGGGACGGTCACGAGGTTCTCTTCGTGGGAGGAAGGTTGGCCGCGTCCAACGGGCTGCCGGGGCGGGCCGCGCGCACCCCGCTCGCATACAACCCGAGGACGAACCGGTGGCGCCGGCTCGCGCCCATGGAGTCCGGGCGCGCTGGCTTCGCAGCCGTGTGGACTGGCACGCGCCTGCTCGTCTGGGGCGGCCGGATACCTCCGAGCTACGCGCCGCAGCGTCCACCGCGCGGGTTCGCCTACGACCCGGCCACGAGCCGCTGGTCACGCCTGCCGCAGGCGCCGCTCCGTGGGCGCTTCGACCCGGCCGCGGTCTGGACCGGGAGGGCGATGATCGTCTGGGGCGGCGGCGGACTGCCCGAATACCGGAGCTTCACCGACGGGGCAGTCTTCACCCCGACGACGCCGTAGCTCGACCGACGGCTCGAGGGAGATGCGCTCGGCTCGCAGCGCGGCCGGAAATAAGCTTCCTGAATGGTCATCCGCCGCGGCGGTCGGCAGGACGTCAGGTTCCTGCGCGACATGCTCCACCACGCGTACTACTGGCGCGAGCGCGATCCCGGCGAGGAGCCGGGGCCGGTCTCCCGGTACGTGAAGGGATGGGGTCGCCCGGGCGACACGATGCTCATCGCCGTCGAGGAGGGCTTCCCCGTCGGTGCGGCGTGGTACCGGCTCTTCCGACGCGAGCGGCCGGGGTACGCGTTCGTCGACGAGGAGACGCCGGAGCTCGCGATCGCCGTCGTGCCGAGCCGTCGTGGGAGGGGAATCGGCCAGGCGCTGCTCGACGAGCTCTGCGAGCGCGCCCGCGCGGACGGCTACCGCGGCCTCAGCCTGAGCGTCGAGCGGGACAACCCGACGCTGCTCGCCTTCTACGAGAAGCACGGCTTCCACAGAGTCGCGGGGGACGGTGGCGACAGCGTGACGATGTACCGGGCGCTGTAGGGAGCGGGGTGCGTGCCGTCCGGTACGAGCGGCCCATCTCGGAGCGCTGAGCGCGAGCCCCGCTAGGATCGCGCGCATGGAGTTCGACGTCGCCGTCCTCGGAGGCGGCCCCGCCGGGTACACGGCTGCCATCCGGGCGGCTCAGCTGGGGGCCCGCGTCGCGTGCATCGAGCAGGAGCCGGAGCTCGGCGGCACGTGCCTCAGGGTCGGCTGCGTCCCGACGAAGGCGTGGGTGTCCACGGCGCACGCGTTGCACGCGGCCCGCGAGATCGATCCGAAGCTGGGCGTCGTCGCCGGCCAGCCGGTGCTCGACTTCGCCCAGGCGAACGAGTGGAAGGCCGGAGTCGTGAAGCAGATGACCAGCGGCGTCGCGTCGCTCTTCAAGGCCAACGGCGTCACCTGGCTGCAGGGCGCCGGGCGCTTCGAGGACGCGCGCTCGATCGGTTTCGACCAGGGCGAGATCGGCCTCACCTTCTCGAGCGCGATCGTCGCGACGGGCTCGTTCCCCATGCGTCCGCCGATCCCGGGCATCGACTCCCCCCGCTGCGTCGATTCGACCGGCCTGCTCGCCCAGACCGAGGTGCCGCCGCGGCTCGTCGTCCTCGGGGGCGGGATCATCGGGTGCGAGTTCGCGTCGATCTTCGAGCGGTTCGGGAGCGAGGTGACGATCATCGAGATGCTCGACGCGCTCATCCCGCAGGAGGACGCCGATGCGACCAGCGAGCTCCGCAAGGCGTTCGCGCGCCGGGGGATCGTCGTCCACTTGGGCAAGCAGTGCACGAACGTCGAGGACACCGGAGCGGGCCTGGTCGTCCGCTTCGGCGAGGACGAGACGGTCGAGTGCGACCTCATGCTCGTCTCGGTCGGCCGTGCCCCGCTCGTGGAGGGGATCGGGCTCGAGGCGGCCGGTGTCGCGTTCGACCGGCGGGCAGGCATCGGGACGGACGCGCACCGCCGGACGTCGGTCTCGCACATCTACGCGGCGGGCGACGTCGCCGGCTACTGGCAGCTCGCGCACACCGCCTTCCGCGAGGGCGAGATCGCCGCCGAGAACGCGACCGGACACGCGGTCGAGATGCCCGACGCGGCGGTGCCGCGCCCGATCTACACCGACCCCGAGATCGCGGGGGTCGGGCTCACGGAGGCGGAGGCCCGCGAACGCTACGGGGACGAGAACGTCGTCGTCGGGCGCTTTCCCTGGGTCGCGAATGCACGGGCGGTGATGACGGGCGAGACGGCGGGCTGGGTGAAGTCGATCCACGAACGGACGTACGGTGAGCTGCTCGGGGTCGTCATCGTCGGCCCGCACGCCACGGACCTGATCGAGGCCGCCGTCGTGGCGCTCGACGCCGAGGCGACCGTGGAGACCGTGGCAGACGGCATGGCGCCGCACCCGACCTTGAGCGAAGGGCTGAAGGAGGCGGGTCTCGTCGCGCTCGATCGCCCGATTCACCTGCCGCGGCGACGGCGGTAGGCGAGCTCCGCGTCCCGGTGGGGGCTTCGAGCTCCGTCGTCGCGGTCGAGCGAGGGCGACGGTTGGGCGTTGTCTCCGAGTGTCGCGGCATCGCGATCTCGGCGACGTCCTCGAGCAGGTGCCGGTGCTCCGGGTCGGCGCTCTGCTGCGGCGACGCCCGCAGACGGGTCGCGTCCCGGCCCGCAGGAGGGCGGGCGGTCGGACTCGCGGCTCGAGCTCGGGCGGCCGAGCCGGGCGTTCTTCGGCGACTCGCCCACGGCGCGGTCATCGTGATCGATCGCGCCATCTCAGCCAGCTCCGGGCCGACCGCCTTCACGGCAGCAGCGGAGCCTCTCACGTCCAGCCGGGTGATCTTCTTGCCGTTCGTGACGAACCAGGTCCGGGTGCTCTCCGCGACCGACCTGGTCGTGTAGGTGAAGCCCTGGAGGCGGCTTGTCGTGGGAAAGGGTGCCAGCGGGCTCACGGTCTTCCCGGGCGCACTCTCCGCGTCGTGGAGGATCGTGATCCAGGACTCGAACGTCTGTCCCTCGGGGATCTCGAGCGGGTCACCGACGTCGAAGACCACACCCGGCTTGACGGCGCGGAGGGTCAGCCCCTCCACCGACCCGGCTGTGTCGATCCGCCATCCCGACGGCGGCGTGAACGACGTCGTCTCCGACAGCCTGAACGACGTGCCGCCCTGCAGTGGCGGGCCGGTCACGAACGTCTCCGGGTAGAGGCGCTCGAGGATGTCATCGGTGAGCTCGACGGGGTTGCCTCCGCAGCAGGCGTTGACCGACGTCACGACGACGGCTCCGCTCTTGGGATCCTTCAGCGCCCAGGTCGACCAGCCCGGGATCCCTCCCTCGTGACCCGTCCATCGCCCACCGGGCAGGAGCTTCAGGATCCCGAGCCCGTACCGGAACGAGTTGTTCATCGCTGTGGTGGCGAGACGGAGCTTCTGCAGCCTGGGAGAGAGCAGGGCGTTGCCTGAGAGCCCGTTCGTCCAGCGGGCGAGGTCGTCGATCGTGGAGATCAGCAGCCCGGCGGCATTGCCCCAGGACGGTTCCAGCGCGTGACGTCCGTGCCGGGCTCGACGGTGCCGCCGAGGTGCCCGATCTCCTCCGCCCCGGAGGCTCCGACGTATCCGTGCGTGAAGGGAGCGGGCAGCCCGGTGTCGGTCGGCGCGGGGTAGACCGTGTGGCGCAGGCCGAGCGGCTCGAGCAGTCGCTGCTGAACGAGGCGGTCGAATCGCGTCCTCGTGACCGCCTGCGCGATCTGCCCGAGGACGACGTAGTTCGTGTTGGAGTAGGCGCTCTTCCGCCCACCGGCCGGCTTCACCGGTTCCGTCCGCAGGCCGAGCGCGATCAGCTGGTTCGCGGACCAGACGCGACCCGGGTCGTTCGTGACGTGCTTGACAGCGGCGTCGGCGCACTCGGGGAGTCCGCTGCGCATTCCCAGCAGCTGCGCAATCGTCTGCGTGCCGATCGCGGGGTACGCCCGCGCCAGACCCGGGAGGTACGCCCGGACGGTGCGATTCAGCGACAGCTTCCCCTCGTCGACGAGCTGGAGGATCACGGTCGCGGTGAACGTCTTGCTGACGCTGCCGATCCCGAAGCTCGAATCGAGCTTCGGCCTGGAGGCCGACTTGACGTCAGCCCGCCCGAACGACGCGCGGTAGACGCCCTGCGTCGGCGACCAGATGCCGATCACGAGACCGGGGATCTCGTCCTTTGAGAGATCCTGGCTCAGGTACTCGCGGACGACGGCTGAGATTCGGGCCCGGTTCGCGGACGCCATCGGCTTGGTCGGCAGCGCCGGCAGCTCCTGCCTCGGTGCAGTGTGGGTCCCGGTCGTCGCCGCGGAGGATCCGGCGGCAACGGCTAGCGCCAGAACGGCTCCCGCGAGGATGAGTGAGGTCCGGGCGTGGCGCACGATGCTCCCTTCGACGAGACAAGCGGGCCGGGAGACCTAGTGCTCACGGCGTGAAACGGGCGTGAACACACGGGCGTGAACACGGGGATTCACACGGGATTCACACGAGTCGGAGATGCTCCCGCTGGGGAGGTGGTTCGCGACAGGAGGTCGTCATGGTGTGGTCGAGGATCAAGATCGCGGGGCTCGCGTTCTTCGCGGCGTTCGTCGTGTTGCAGTCGGGGATGTGGGACAGCCCCGATGTGGAGCTATACGGAGCCGCGGTGCCTGCCTGGCTCATGGGGCTCGTGTTCTACGTCCTGGGTGTCGGCGCCGGCTGGGCGGCCGAACGGTCGAGATCGGGAAGGGGTTGAACGGCCCCTCCCCTATCGGCAACGAGCGCAGGAGATGAACACATGAAGCGGGCGTCGTGACCGCGACCGGCCACGCGAGCGCCGGCGGCCGGCGCCGGATGTCGTGGTTGTTCTTCGCGACCTCGCTGCTCGCCTTTCTCTTCCTCGACGCGATCGTGAGTGTGATCGTCGTCCACGGCGACGAGGTACGAGACGAGCTGACGAGCGTCTCGAACGTGGTGCGCGCCCTGATCGTGTCGTCTGCGGTCTCAACCGTCGTTGCCTGCGCCGTCATCCAGCGTCTCGGCTGGTGGGACGTCGTGCTGCGCGAGCGACGGCGGGCACGCCGATGGGTGTGGGTCGTCCCGGTCGTGCTCGTGGCGACGGCGCTCCTCACGACGGACTACTCACGCCTGCAGGAGGCCGGTTCGGGCGTGACGGCTGCACTGCTCCTCGCGACGCTCCTGATCGGGACGGCCGAGGAGCTCATGTTCCGCGGTGTCGTGCTCCAGGCGTTGCGAGATCGTTACCGGGAAGGCGTGGCGGCGGTCGCGACCGCCCTGCTCTTCGGCGCGTTCCACCTGGTCGCCGGACCGCTCGCCGGGATCTCCTCGGCCGTCGGTGGCTACCTCTACTACGCGACCCGGCAGGTGTCGGGAGGGCTCGCCGCCCCGATCGCTGCGCATGCGCTTTGGGACTTCAGCGTCCTCAGCAACAGCACGACGTCGGAGCCGGCGGAGAGTGCCTCCGGCCCAATCGTCCTCTTCCTCGTCTCGATCGCTCTCCTCGTGCTCCTCGTCGTCCGCCGGAAGGCGGTCGGCCAACCCGCCACGGAGGAGCGCCACGTGCCCGAGGCCGTCCAGCGGGACACCGCGACACAATGACGCGCTGATCGTCCGGCGCCTGCGGCGGCATATCCCGGGTCTTGGCAATCATGTGCCGATGAGCCACGGCCTGGCACCCCGTGGGTCGCGGCCGCCGGCCGCGCTCACGCACGAGATCTCATCGGGTACCGTCAGTCAGCGGGGAGGTCGCACGTGAGCTCGGAGGTCCGTTCGTCCTTCGCGGACGTCGTCACGCCCCGTCCGCACCTGCACGGGGTCCCGCCTATCTCGGAGCGCGCCGTTCCCAGGCCGCGGGTCACGGACAGCCTCGTCGCGCGCATCGGCCGGCACGTGCTCGTGCATGTGGTTGCGCCTGCCGGATCGGGGAAGACGACGGCGGTGGTTCAAGCGGTACAGCGGCTCGACCACTCGGCCACCTGGCTGATCCTCGACGAGTGGCACCGGTCGCCGGGCAAGCTGCTCGAAGACCTCGCCGGCGCGCTCGAGAGGGTCGCTCCGGGGCTGACACGCGAGCTCGGCGGTGGCTCGGATGCTGGCCCGGTCGAGCGCGCGGCCGTCGTCGGCTCCTTCGTGCGCCGCCGGCGCGTCGTGCTCGTCGTGGACGACTGCCACCTGCTGAGGGATGCGCCGGAGGGGCTCGCGCTCCTCGCCGCACTCGCCAGGCGAGGCGCACCCGGCCTGCACGTCGTGCTCGTCGGGCGCACGGCACTTCCGCTTCCAGGACTCGGCGTTGAGGCGATGGCACCCGAGGCGATCGTCGGCGACGAGCTTCTTCGCGCCACGCCCGAGGAGGCTGCGGAGGTCCTCGGCGCGCGCGGCTCCTCGGTCGAGGTCGACGAGGCGCTGCGCGCGACCGGCGGCTGGGTCGCCGGTCTCGTGTTCGAGACCTGGCGCACAGACCGCGGCGGGCCGCCCGACGAAGATCCCCTTCGCGACTACCTCGAACGCGAGGTGCTCCCACGGCTCGAACCGGAGGCGGCGCGGGCTCTCGTCGCCGCGAGCGTCTTCGACGAGGTCGATCACTCGCGCGCGCGAGCGCTCGGGGTCGACGACCCGAGCGCCTGGTTCTCCACCCTTCGCGAGGCCGGGCTTCCCGCCGTGTGGGGGGATGGCGGGTCGCGCATGCGCCTGCATCCGAGGATCCGGGAAGTCCTCCACGAGGAGCTCGACACCGGAGATCGCGAGCGCCGGAGAGAGGCCTTGCGTTCGGCGACGGCAGCCTACGAGCAGGAGGGCCTCCTCGAGCGCGCGCTCGAGCTCTCCCTCGAGAGCGGCGACACCGAGGTCGCTCGCCGCCTGCTCCCCGAGGTGATCAGCGACGTCGTCGACAGACACGACGTCGCGCTCGCCGAGCGCTACCTCACGGAGGTGGGACTCGAGCCCGAGCCAGCGCGAGTGGCGTTGGCGCGCCTCGCCCTCGCGTCACTTCGTTTCGACCTTTCAGGCGGCCTCGCCGTCATCGATCGATTGAGGACAGAGAGTCGTTTGACCGAGATCGTCCGCGAGGAGCCAGCGATCGGAGCCCTCGCGAGCCTCTTTCTGATGGGCGGTGGACGGTTCGACGCTGCGTTCGAACTTGTCGCCGCAATGCCTCCCGGTCGGGCACGTGATGTTGGGAAGATCATGCTCTCGCTTGCCCGGGACGATCCTGGCGCGCCGACCCCGCCGTTTCGGGGAGACGTGCTCGACGCAGTGCTCGCCCGTTCGCTGTACCACCGCGGGCACCTGCGGGAGCTGCGCGAGGGGCGAACGGCGTGGGCTGAGAGCACCGGCGCGCACGAGATCAACGCACACGGGGAGAGCGTCGTGGGGCGGGCTCAACCCGGGGCGTTCCTACCCGTCCTTGCCCAGTTTTCGCGCGCGATCGACCTTCGTGACCGCGAAACGGCGACACAGTGCGTTGCTGCGCTCGAGTCGACGCCGTGGTATCAGCGCCTCTCGGATGTCGAGCTCGCGGTTCGCCTCGAGCGTGACGCCGGCCGCGCACGTGCCGCAGTCGAGCGCATGCGCGAGCATCCCCTCGCCAGGGCTCTCGTCCACAGCGAGTGGATCGGAGCCTGGGACGGAGCCTCGCACCTCCTCGCCGACGACGCCGAGGGGGCCGCCGAGGTGCTGCGCGAGGCGATCGCGAGCATGCGTCGCGGCGATCGCATCCTCATGCTGCCGAGCGCGCTCGTCTACCTCGCCGAGGCCGAGTGGAGGCTCGGGAACGAAGAGGCGTCCGACCGCGCGGCGGACGACGCCTACGGGGCCGCGCGTCGCCAGGGAAGCCTGCGCAACCTCTTGCTCGCGCTCGCCGACTTCCCCGGTGTCCTCTCACGGCGGGTCGACGCCGAGCCGGGCGTCGAGAGCCCCTGGCACTCGCTCGGCCGCGCTCTCATCGCCGACTCCAGGCGGGCCGGGGTGCGCATCGTCACCCCCGCGTCCGTCCACCTGCGCGAGTTCGGCGACCCCGCCCTCGTCGTCGAGGGACACGTCGTCCGACCCAAGATTCGCAAGAGCCTCGAGCTCCTCTCGTATCTACTCGCGTCCGCGAGCGCCGAGGTGTCGCGGGAGGAGGTGCTGAACGCACTCTGGAACGGTCGCAACGACGACTCCACGCGAGCGTACCTGCGCCAGGCGCTCCGTCACCTGCGTGACGTGCTCCCCGTCGGCGTCGCCGTTCAGGCGCTCGGCGACGCGCTGGCCCTCGAAGGGGCGATCACCTCCGAGTCGCTCGAGTTCGAGGCGCTACTCGCAGCGGCTGTTCGCGACCCCGGCCCAGAAAGTCTCGGATACCTGCTCGAGGCGCTCGAGCTCGTCGGTCGCGGGCTGTTCCTCGAGGGCTCCCAGGACGTCAACTGGATCGACGACCGGCGCGCGCAGATCGCGAGCATCGTGTCGGACGTCCGCCTCGACGCCGCCGAGCTCCTGCTCTCGTCGGATCGTCACCTGCGCGCTCTCGCTCTCGTCGACGAGGCGCTCGACCTCGAGCCCCTCTCGGAGCGTGCCTGGCGCCTGCGCATGCGTGCCCTCGGGCTGCTCGGCGACTACGACGGCGTCACCACCGCCTACGTTGCCTGCGCGAGTGCACTCGCCGAGATCGGGCTCGAGCCGTCGCGTGCGACGAGCGAGCTCGCGCGGTCGCTGAGGCGCTGAGCCAGGGGCTCGAGATCGTCAGGCTGGCTGTCCTCGGAGGGCCAGCGGCTCGTGCAGGCCGGTCACCCGCCCGTCCCAGGACGGACCTTCACTGGCTAGAGCCGGTCGAGTAGGTCCCTCTTCTTCGCCTCGAACTCGGCCTCGGTGATCAGGCCACGATCACGCAGCTCAGCGAGTTTGGTGAGCGACGCGTCGAGGTCGTCGGTGGTCATCGCTGCGGTGCCAGGCGTCGCGGACGCTGCAGGCGTCGTCACCGCTGCGACCGCCTCTTCGAGTCGGCGGCCGCCGCCGACCTCGAGTTCGTGCTCGTACTTCGCGTCGAGGAGCGTCTTCTTGAAGTCGTCGGCGTTGGGCAGGAATCGGATCTTGCTCCTTCCAGCTTCGGACGCGGTCAACAGGTCGATCTCCCCGTACCCGAAGATCCGGCCGAGCCAGGGATGGCCCACGATCATGTCCGTGATCATGGCGAGCGCGGTATCGCGCGTGTACCTGTTTACCACGCCTCCTGCCTCGATGACTCGACGCGTCGTCACGAGGTAGCGCTCGGCTCGCCACTCGAGGAAGTACCACCCGAGCCCGAGCGCCCCGACGCAAACGGAGATCCAGAAGGCCCATCCGAGGAGCGTGCTCAGCGGGCCGAGCACGCCGCCGTTCGAGACGGCCGAGTTGAGGATCAAGAACCCGAGACCCGCGACGAGCGCGAGCACGAACCAGCGCCCGGCCTGGATGAACGTGAGCCAATGGCGCTGGCGAACCATCAGGACGTCCTCTCCGGTGGCGAGCAGGGACGCGAATCTCGCGGTCTCGTCCGCCCGCGGCGGAGCCGGAGCCTCGTTGGTCGGGGTGCTCATGGCGACTGCGGTTGGAGCCGTCGTGAGCAGGTCATGGCGCTGAGCCCAGGGAGTGGCATGTCGGCGAAGGAGCGTGGTTTCCGAAGCCTTCCACGGGGCACAGGCGAGCAGGGTGCGAGCCACCTCGCTCGCGCAGGATGTCCACCTCGCCTATCAGTCGGATTGACTGCTCTTTGAGGGGCCGGCGATGAGAATCGCGATCAGGGCGATCAGGAACGTGATCGCGCCGAAGATCCCCCAGCCGATCGGATTGCGACTCCGCGACTGGGCCATCTTGTAGAGAACGGTGAACCCGATCACGACCCAGGCGATGGAGATGATCCAGTAGGTCGTACTCACAGCTGCTCCTCTCTGAAAGTTCGCAGGACCCTACTTCACGACGTACGGGCGAATGTCGTCGAAGCCCGAGGCACGGACGCCGTTGGGGTCGTGGCCCGAGTCCGGCTTCCCACCCCACGCGACGTTGGAGCCCGCAGACGCGAAGCCGAGTGCGACGGGATCGTCACACGTCAGCCTTACACCTTCGACCCAGTTCGCAGCGGGAGCGTCGTCGTACTGCCCGTTCGGATCGTTCCAGTCGGCAACGGTGATCTCCTGGAGCAAGCCCATCGTGCCGTCGCCTCGCCTGAGCCACGTGCAGACGCCGACGTGCCTCACGCCGGGTCTGCTGGTGCACTCCCCGACTGCGATGGTGAACTGCGATGAGTCCCAACCTGAGTGAGCGCGTTCTCGTCGTCGTCTCCTACGCGCAGCGGCCGGTGACCGTGAAGGGCCCCTTGGAGCCAGCCGTGGTGAAGCGACCCTTGACGTTGATGGCGCCGGCGTCACCGACCACGATCGACGTCAGCTTGCCGTCGAGATTGATGTCACCGCGGATCGTGAGCGTGCCGGAGCGATACGTGCCGACGATCCGCAGACGCAGCGGCTGATCGCCGCCGGCGGCCCTGCCGGTGAGGTTGATGTCCGTCTCACCCGTGTTCTTGCAGCTGACGACCTTGAAGACTTTGGAGTAGGTGGGCCCCTTGACCTTCACGGTCGGCTGGCTTGCCGCGCCTGCGATGGGTGCGACGGCGGACGCCGCTGCAAGTGCGGTCGCGGCTGCGATGGCGATCCCATGTCGATTGGGCACGGAGAGCCTCCTGTGGTTCGGTGTCTTCGTTCATGAGCGACTGACGGTAGGCGGTGGGTGTGAATCTGCCGTGACAGAGCTCGGCGGCCCCAGTGCTGACGAGACCCTCTCGGGGTGATTTCGGGATCGTTCACGGACGCCTGCGACGATCCCGATCCGCTTCGAGCTGCGGCGAGTCTTCGAGCTGAGGGAGGTATCCACGCACCGTGTCGTACGTGATCGTAGGGTTCGAGAGCCGGATAGCCGCGCATGGATGTGCACTGTCGATCGCCGGTGCGGCCCGGGAGCGCAGTGTGAAGGTCTGCGGCGCTGCGCTTGCGCGGAGAGACACGTTGCGCGCGATCCACGTCGATCCGGTTGAGGGATTCGAGATGCCCGAGCACGCTCTCGGAGTGCTCGACGGGATCGTCGCCGAGAGCGCTGGGCGTCCCTCGCTCCGCATGGGGGAGACGGCGCTCCTCGTCCTGCTCGCAGACCTCCCGAAGGACGACGTCGACGACCTGATCGATCGAATCGACCTCGAGCGCCGAGGGGCTCTGTGGGTGACGACCGCCTGATCGAGCACCTCGCCTCACGAACGGCGTGCTGGCGCAGCGGCCCTCCTGTCGAGGGGTGCCGCAGGACTCACCCTCGCCCGCGTCGCGCGAAGCCGGCGGCGTCGTGGCGAATCCGGGCCGCCGCCCTCGTCGCCGCGTCCACCGACGAGACGGCGGGCTCGCGCGCGCAGGTCCAGCGGTTCGCTGAGCCCGCCGAGACGCTCGCTTCTGCACGGTGGATTCACGCCTCGCTGCCTACCGTCCTGCCACGGCGTACCTGTCGACCGCAGCAGCACTCCGCCTCCGGAACGAGCACCGCCCTCGATGACTGATCTCGTTGCGACTCCTCGAACGCACGCCGGGCCTACGAGCACGACGGGCCGGCTGCCCTTCCTTCGGCTCGGGTGGCTCGGGTGGGCCGTCGCCGTGGCGGGACTCCTCGTCATCAGCTTCGCACCTGCCGCCGCGTCCGGGGCGGCGACGGTCAGGGTGTGGTTCCTCCAGGGAGAGCAGATGACGGCGGTCGAGCGCCCTGGGTCGACGGCCCAGGACGCCATCGCACAACTGCTCAGAGGACCGACCGCCGCAGAGGTCAAGCGCGGCGTCCGGACCTATCTGCCATCCGGAACGAACCTGCGCAGCGTCACCGTCGCGAATGGGTTGGCGACGGTGGATCTCAACGTCACGTTCGTGCAGGGACGCGATTCGCAGAGCCTGCTCGCGCGGCTCTCCCAGGTCGTGTACACGGCGACAGGTCCGGAGGGGGCGAGGAAGGTACGGCTTCGGATCGAGGGCGGCACGCCGCTCGGTCTCTTCCCCGGCGTGGTCACCGCCTACCCGTTGACCGTCAAGTACCTCGAGACACCGAACGTCCCCGTTCCGAAGCCGCCGGCGCAGAAGGAGCCGCCGGTGCTCGCCGGCGTGCGCGCGGCCCAGGAGCGCCTCGCGGAGCTCGGCTACCTCCTTCCCCGGGATGTCGACGGCCAGGCGGGCCCGGCGACGCAATCCGCGGTGCTCGCCTTCCAGAAGTGGGAAGGCCTCTCGCGCGACGGCGTGCTCGGACCGCAGACGCTCAAGCGTCTCCAGGTTGCGCAGCGCCCCGAGCCGATCACCCGGGGCGGGAGCGGCAAGCGCGCGGAGGTGCTCCTCGACCGCCAGGTCGCGCTCGCGATCAAGGGCAACCAGGTGGTGCGCGTCATCCACGTCTCTACGGGCGCGTCGTCCACGCCGACGCCGACGGGTGACTTCAAGGTGTACGCGCGTATCGCGAAGTGGTGGTCCGTGCCCTTCCGCGAGTGGCTGCTCTGGGCGGTGCCGTTCAACGGCGGTGTCGCCTTCCACGAGTTCCCGGAGGTGCCGGCCTACGCGGCCTCCCACGGCTGCGTCCGCAACCAGTTCACGACGGCCAAGTGGATGTACGAGTTCTCGCAGATCGGCATGCCCGTGAAGGTGCTGGCTCGCTCGTGACGAGGGCACTCATCTCGGCGGCCTTCCTCACGCTCGTTCTTGCCGTCTCCTCGACTCTCGCGGCGAGCCCTCCCGAGACGCAGACTCCCGGCCAGCTGACCGTCGGCGTCAGCCTTCCGAGCGAGGGCTTCCAGGTCGGCGTCGTCAGGGGCTCGGAAGTCCTGTACGCGCAGGGGCTCGAGATCGACCTCGCGCGTGCACTCACGAAGCGTCTGGGTCTGCGGGGAACGGTCTTCGTCCAGAGCCGCTTCGACAGGCTCTTCTCAGCCGGATCGAAGCCGTGGGACGTCGCGATCGCAGAAATCACGATCACGCCCGAGCGTCGCAGGACGACGAGCTTCTCCCGCCCGTACATGAGCGTCGACCAAGGCGTGCTCACCGCGCAGACCTTGCGCTCCGCGCCCACCACGATCGCGGGCCTCAAGCGCCTGCAGCTCTGCGCGCTGAAGAGGTCGACGGGGGCGGTCGTCGCTCAGCGGACGATCGCTCCGACCAAGCTCGTGCGCCTCATCGGCAACGTGCCGACGCTCATGCTCGACCTTCAGACGGGCCACTGCGACGCGGTCGTCTACGACGCACCCGCGCTCGGCACCCTGAAGTCGCGTGCCCCGCTTCGCTACGGGCCGTTCGCGGGCGTGATCACGACGGGAGAGAAGTACGGCATCTCAGTGCCGCGCGGGAGCGCGCTGCTCGCTCCCGTCGACAAGGCGCTCGCGGCGCTCATCGCCGACGGCACGGTCGAGCGCCTGCAGCGGAAGTGGATTACGGTTCACCTGGAAGACCTGCCGGTGCTGCGATGAGCGCAGGTGCCCACGACGAGGGCGCTAAGGAGACGAGCCCATGACGAACGGCACGAGCACGAACGGCACCGCCGCCAGAGCCGTCGACGCGGTGAAGACGTACGGCAAGGGCGAGGCCGCGGTGCACGCGCTCGCAGGCGTGAGCGTCGAGTTCCCCTCGCGGAAGTTCACCGCGATCATGGGCCCGTCGGGCTCGGGCAAGAGCACCCTCATGCAATGTATCGCGGGGCTCGACCGTCTCACTTCCGGCAGCGCATTCATCGGCGAGACCGACATCTCCGGCCTGTCGAAGACCGACCTGACCCTCCTGCGGCGCGACCGGCTCGGATTCGTCTTCCAGCAGTACAACCTGATCCCGACGCTGACGGCGAAGGAGAACATCCTCCTGCCCTTGACGCTGGCGGGACGCAAGCCGGAAGAAGATTGGTTCGACACGATCGTCGACACGGTGGGGCTCGGCGACCGGCTCGGGAACCGCCCGAGCCAGCTCTCGGGGGGGCAGCAGCAGCGCGTGGCAGTTGCGCGTGCGCTCGTGCCGAAGCCGGAGATCATCTTTGCCGATGAGCCGACGGGAGCGCTCGATTCGGCGACCGGGACGGAGATGCTCACCTTCATGCGCAAGGCGGTCGACGAGACGGGCCAGACGATCGTCATGGTCACCCACGACCCGCACGCTGCCTCCTTCGCCAACGACGTGCTGTTTCTCGCGGACGGCCAGATCGTCGACTCCATGGCCGATCCGACGGTGGACAGGGTTCTCGACCGAATGAAGAAGTTCGAGGCCTGACGATGTTCGGCCTGGCCTGGCGCGGCGTTCGGCACAACCCGGCCCGCTACGTCGCGACGCTCGTCGCGATCATCACCGGAGTCGCGTTCTTCTCGGCGGTCGGATTCCTCTCCGACAGGGTCATCGATGCGCTCCAGGGGAACGTCGATCGACAGTACAAGAACGTCGACGCAGCGATCACCGTCGACGAGCAGGGAGCTAATGCCGCGTTCGCGAACCGTCTCCGCATCCCCGGAACGCTCGCCGAGAAGGTCGCGACGCTTCCGAACGTGGAGGCGACCGCGGGGGTGCTGACCGGAAGGGTCGCTTTCAGGAACCCGGACGGATCGACGTTCGCCGACGACGCCACCGGTCGTCTTTGGGTGAGCGACGATGATCTCAACCCGATCGACGTCATCGAGGGAACTGCTCCCGCGGTGGCTGGCGAGGTCGCCGTCGACAAGGGCACGGCCGAGAGCCACGACCTGCACGTCGGCCAGCGGATCACCCTGCTAACCCTGGCTGGTCCGAAGCAGGTCAAGATCGCGGGGATCACGGAGTTCGGGAGCTCCGACGCTCTCGACTCGGGCGGCACTGTTTCGATATCCCGCTCCGACGCGTTCGACTGGCTCTCTCGCGGGTTCGTCCAGTACCAGGAGCTCTACGTACGGGGCTCGGGCGACCAGAACGCACTCGTCGCGGAGATCCAGCCGTTGGTCGCCGACGGCTACCACGTTCAGGACGGATCCTCGTTCCTCTCTGACAAGCGCAGTGAGGTCGGGACGGCGGGCAACTTCCTGAAGATGGCCCTGCAGGCGTTTGCCCTCCTCGCGATGCTCGTCGGCGGGTTCGTCATCTACAACACGTTCAGCGTGATCGTGAGCCAGCGGCTGCGCGAGCTGGCAGTCATGTCCGCGATCGGCGCAACTCCCAAGCAGATCAAGCGCTCGCTTCGTTACGAAGGTCTCGTGCTCGGCGTGGTGGGGTCGCTGCTCGGGCTGGCCGTCGGCTTCCTGCTGACGTACCTCCTCGCGATCGTCCTCGGCTTGGCCGGTGTCGATCTGCCCGGGAGCGGCGCCAAGATCGGTGTCTCGAACGTCCTGTACGCGGTCTTGCTCGGCACGATCATCACGGTCCTGTCCGTGATGGTGCCCGCCCGCCGCGCGGCCCGCACGGAGCCGATCGAAGCCCTCCGCGCGGCCGCCGTCGAGCGGAGCCCCTTCTCGAGGCCTCGCATCATCCTCACCGTCGTGCTCGTGGCTGGCGGCGTCGCGTTCCTGCTCTTCGCCCAGGGCGCGAAGATCGGGATCGGCGCCCTGGCCCTCTTCCTCGGCGTCATCGTCGCCGGCCCGTTCATCGCAGTCGTCGGGACCAAGGCTCTCCGACCGCTCATGTCCGCGTTCGGACTCGAGGGCCGCCTTGCGACCGACAACACCGCCCGCAGCCCGCAGCGGACCGCGACCACCGCGAACGCCCTTCTGATCGGCGTGTTCTTGGTCACGCTCATCTCCGTCGCCGGGACCAGCCTCAAGGACTTCGTCGTCGGCGAGCTGAAGAAGATCGAGACGGCCGACTTCATCGTCACGAGCGACGGCGGGACGATCGACCCGGGGTTCGTGGGGAAGCTCTCGGCCGTGAAGGACGTGCAGAAGGTCGTCCCGTTCCGACGAGAGTCGATCACGATCGACGGCGAGCCGTCCCAGCTCTTCAACGGGAACATCTCCGCCCTCCAGGAGGTAGCAGGCATCAATGTCAAGGAGGGATCGGTGAAGGAGATGGGGCCGGGGACGATCGCGGTCGTGGAGGGCTTCTCCGACACGCAGAAGAAGGTCGGTGACACGGTCGTCGTCAAGAACAGCGAGGGGAAACGCGCCGACCTCAAGGTGGCCGCGATCCTCAAGTTCTCGCTCGACACCACGACGACCGGGAACTACGTTCCCACCCCGACATTCGACGCACTCGTCGGCAAGACGGCCCCGACCGTCGCCTTCATAGACGTCGCGTCGGGTGCGCAGTCGGAGACGAAGGATGCGATCGACGCCCTCGCGAAGCAGCGGCCCGACATCACGGTCCAGGAGGGAAATGTCATCGGCAAGCTGGTCGGCTCGGTGTTCGACTTCTTGATCAATGCCGTGAACGGACTCCTCCTGATGAGCGTGATCATCGCGCTGATCGGGATCGTCAACACCCTGTCGCTCTCGATCCTCGAGCGACGCCGCGAGCTCGGACTTCTCCGAGCGGTCGGGATGACAGATGCGCGCGTCCGGCGGATGGTGCGGCTCGAGGCGGTCCTCATCTCGGCCCTCGGCACCGTCACAGGTGTCGCCCTCGGCCTCTTCCTCGGCTGGTCGCTGATCCACGCGATCAACCGCTCGTCCGACGCCGGGATAGCTCTGAGCCTGCCCTGGGGCCGGCTCGCCGCCATCCTGATCCTCGGCGTCGTTCTCGGCGTGCTCGCGTCGCTGATCCCGGCGCGCCGCTCGACCAGATTGGACGTACTCGACGCGATCCAGGTGACCTGACCACGCCCGTGGACGGGATCCCGGAGACGATCGCCCGCATGGAGAGCGAGCATCCCGCGGGAGAAACGCCAGGTCGCAAGGAGTACGAGCTCGAGCTGATGCGGCTGCAGATCGAGATGCTGAAGCTGCAGCTGTGGGTGAAGGAGCACGGCGAGCGACTCGTGCTCGTCTTCGAAGGGCGCGATGCCGCGGGCAAAGGGGGTGCGATCCGCCGGTTCACCGAGCACGTCAACCCTCGCGGCGCCCGTATCGTCGCGCTTCCTGCACCGACCGAGGTCGAGCGCACCCAGTGGTATCTGCAGCGCTACGTCGCCCACCTCCCTGCGGGCGGGGAGATGGTCTTCTTCGACCGCTCCTGGTACAACCGGGCGGGTGTCGAGCGGGTGATGGGCTACGCCTCCGCCGAAGAGGTCGAGCGGTTCTTCGAGCAGGTCCCCGACTTCGAGCGACAGATAGCCGAGTCGGGGATCAAGATCTTCAAGCTCTGGTTCACCGTCTCACAGGAAGAGCAGCTCCGCCGCTTCGAGGGCCGGCGCAGCGATCCGCTGAAGCAGTGGAAGCTGAGCCCGAACGACGAAGCCTCGATCACACGCTTCGCCGAATACGGCGCGGCACGCGACGAGATGCTTCGCCGGACCGATACCCCCTACGCGCCCTGGACGATCGTCAACTCGAACGTGAAGAAGCGAGCTCGGCTCGAGGCGATGCGCCACGTCCTGCACGAGCTCCCCTACGCGTCCAAGGACGACTCGATCGTCCACGCGCCCGACCCGCGAGTGGTGCGGCCCGCGTCCTCGGTCTTTCCGCGGCTCGCGGGGCGAGATGCGGCCGGCTAGCGCTCGATGGAAGGTGACGCTCGGACGCGCACGACCGCGCTCGGAGCCCTCGTGCAGAGCGTGCGGCATGGTCTGACCGCGTCCCCCTCGGCCGACGCGGTCGAGGCGGTGGAGGAGCTGCTCCCGGAAGGTGCCGCGTTCCTCCCCTACCTGAGGCGGTTCTCGATGCTCATCGTCCTGTCGTCGGGAATCGCCGCCTTCGGGCTCCTGGCCGACTCCGCCGCAGTCGTGATCGGAGCGATGCTCGTGGCGCCGCTGATGACGCCGATCACCGCCGCCGCTGCGGCGACGGTGATGGCACGCAACATCCGCCTCGTTCGCAGCCTGGGCGTCATCGCGCTCGGGATGGTGATGGCGATCGCGGTCGGATACGTGACGGCGCTCGCGGCTGGGACGCAGATCACGAGCGCCACCGACCTCCCGCACGAGGTCCTCGCCCGCACCTTCCCGGGCCTACTCGACCTCGGGATCGCGGTCACCGCAGGCGCAGCCGCGGGGTACATCGTTCCGCGGCGCTCGACGCTGTCGGCGCTTCCCGGTGTCGGCATCGCGGTCGCTCTCGTCCCGCCGCTCGCGACGGTGGGCATCGCTCTCGAGGTCGGCGCGGGTGACAAGGCGGCCAACGCGTTGCTGCTGTACCTGACCAACCTCGCGGCGATCGTCTTCGCCGCCTCCGTGATGCTCATCGTCTCGGGCTTCCGGCCGAGCGCCGTCGGGCGGGGCTCGCTCGCGCGCCGGCTGACGATCACGCTCCTCGCCGTCGTCGCGGTGGCCGTACCGCTGACGGTGCACACCCGGACCGTGATCCGGCAGACGTCGCTGACCCGTGCCGTCGCGAGCTCGGTCGTCGAGTGGGACGCGAGCGCGCACGTGGTCGCGCTCGACGCACACATCGAGGGCGCCCGCGCGCAGGTCGAGCTGGTGGTGTCCGGACCGAACGAGCCCCGTGCTGCCTGGAAGCTCGCCTCGACCATCCAGCGCATGTGGCATGGGCCGGTCGACCTCACGCTCCTCTACGAGCGCGACCAGCGCTTCGAGGTGAGCGTCCGGTGAGGTCCCTCTCGACGGGTGCGGTCGTCGTCTGCTGCGTGCTTCTCGCAGGGTGCAGCGGCGCGTCCTCGCCGAGGACGTCACCGGAGACGATCGAGATCTTCGGGCCTTACCGGGGGATCGAGGCAGACCGGTTCGTCGAGTCGCTCGCGCCGTTCGTCCGCCAGACCGGAGTGAGGACTCGCTACGTCGGCAGCGTCGACTTCGTCAAGGATCTCCGACTGAGGGTCGGCCAGGACAACGATCCGCCCGATCTCGCGGTCGTTCCCCAACCGGGGCTGGTCCGCCAGTTCGCCTCCGAGGGCAAGATCGTGTCACCGACGAAGCGCGTCGCGAGCGAAGTCGAATCCAACTACCCTCCGGCGGCGGCGGCGTTCGGGACGTTCGACCGAACGCTCTACGCCGTCCCCTTTCGCGTCGACCTCAAGAGTCTCGTCTGGTACAGGCCCGAGGTCTTCGCCGAGCACGGTTGGAAGCCGCCGAGGACACTGGCCGAGCTCGTGAAGCTGAGTGCCCGCATCGCGGCGGGCGGCGCGCTCGCGCCCTGGTGCCTCGGGATCGCTGCCGGCTCCGCGACCGGCTGGGCTGCGACCGACTGGAGCGAGGATCTCGTCCTGCGCCTCTCCGGTCTCGACACGTACCGCCGCTGGGTGGCGGGCAGCGTGCCGTTCCGTGATCCGCGCATAGCCTCTGCCTTCGGTGCGTTCCACGATCTGGTGCTCGCGCCGGGACACGTCGCGGGCGGTCTCTCCGCGGTGGTCGAGACCTCTCCCCAGGGGGCTGTTGCACCGCTCTTCGCCGATCCGCCGGGATGCGCGATGTTGAAACAGGCGGACTTCGCCGCCGCCTGGATGCCGAGCGGCACGACGATCGGCACGGACGGCAGTGTCGACTGGTTCCTCCTGCCGGGCACCGGCCCGCGCAACGCACCGCTCCTCGTTGGGGGCGACGAGGTCGTGCAGTTCCGGCACAGCCGCGAGATCGACGCGCTCATGGCGTACCTGGCGGGGCCGACTGCCGGCGCAAGCTGGGTGAGGGAGGGCGGGTTCCTGAGCCCCAAGTCGTCGATCCCTGCGAGCGCGTACCCGAGCGGGTACCTTCGGGCGCTCGCAGACGCGCTGCGTACTGCATCGCCGCTGGCCTTCGACGCGTCCGATCAGATGCCCCCCGACATCGGCTCCGACCTCCTCTGGCGCGAGATCACGCGCTTGGTCGCAGACGTTCAGGACTATCCGACGTTCGCTGCTCGAATCGACGGTGCACGCGCTCGTGAGAGATCCGCGCGTGGTACGGGTTCCTGATGTCCGGGCAGAGCCAGACGCGGGCCTCCGAGGATCGACCGGTGAGCTCGAGCGCGGAGTTCGGACGGGATGTCCGCTGGCGGCCCGAGAGGCCGCGCTGGAAGGTGGGGCGGTTCCTCGTCTCGTGGTTCATCGTCTCTCTCGCGATCCTCGGGGCCGGCGTGCTCGTCCCGGGGTTCACCATCGGGTCGTTCGGCGACGCGCTCTCCGTCGCGCTCGTGTTGTCGCTCCTGAACGCGCTCCTCTCCCCGCTCCTCGCCGCGATCAGGCTGCCGCTTCCCCTGATCTCGAGTTTCCTGCTGATGCTGTTCGCGAACGCCTACCTGCTCCTGATCGCGGAGGAGGTCGTAGGTGGTGGGCAGCGCGTCGAGTCCTTCTGGGCGGCGCTCGCCGCGTCCTTCGTGATCGCAGCGACCGTCGTCGTGCTCGAGGTCCTCTTCGGGGTGAACGACGAGTCCACCTTCGACGCGAAGGTCGTTCGCCGGGTCGCGCGGCGTCAGGGCGTGATCGCGCCGACGGACGTTCCGGGGCTGATCTTCCTCGAGATCGACGGGCTCGCCCTGCCGGTGCTCCAGCGCGCGATGAGCGACGGCAGCGCACCGAACCTGGCGTCCTGGCTGAGCTCCGGCTCGCACCGGCTCGTGGAATGGGAGACGGACCTCTCGTCGCAGACGGGTGCGAGCCAGGCGGGCATCCTCCTCGGGGCCAATGCGAACATCCCCGCGTTCCGCTGGGTGGAGAAGGAGACGGGCCGTCTCCGCGCGTGCTCCGCTCCCGCCGACTGCGAGGAGCTCGAGCGAGAGCGTGCGAGCGGTCGAGGCCTGCTCGTCAACGGTGGCGCGAGTCGCGGCAACCTCCTCTCGGGCGAAGCGGACGAGGCGATCCTCACCGTCAGCCGGATGGCCGCCGAGGTGCACGCCAACCCGGGGTACCGCACGTTCTTCTCCAACGCGTACAACACGGCCCGCACCCTCGTCCTGTTCGGCTGGGAGGTGATCCTCGAGTGGACCGCGGCACTTCGCGCGCGCCGACGCAACGTCCAGCCGCGAGGCCATCGCGGCGGCCTCTATCCGTTCATGCGCGCGGCGATGTGCGTCGTGGTGCGAGACGTGATCGTCTTTGGCGTGCTGTCGGACATGATGCGCGGCAAGCCCGCCGTGTACGCGACCTTCTCGAGCTACGACGAGGTCGCTCACCATTCGGGTCTGCAACGGCCCGACACGCTCGAGGCCCTGCGCAAGGTCGACCAGGCCTTCGGCAGGATCGCACGGGCTCGCCGGTTCGCGCCGCGTCCGTACGAGATCGTCGTCCTCTCGGATCATGGGCAGACCCAGGGCGCGACCTTCCGCCAGCGCAACGGCATCTCGCTCGAGGAGCTCGTCCGGCAGTCGCTCGATCCCGGTGCCTCGGTCGTCGGCGGAGCGAGCGGCGACGAGACGCATTCGATGGTGGGAAACGCCCTCGACGAGGCGACGGGTCGCAGCAATCGTGCCGCAGAGAAGCAGCGGCGCCGTGAGCGGGACGTGACCGGCGAGTCGGCCGTCGTGCTCGGCTCGGGCAACCTCGGGCTCGTCTACCTGATGGAGGAGCGACGGCGACTCACCCTGGAGGAGATCGCCCAGCGCCACCCCCGGCTCCTGCCGGCCCTGCGCTCGCACCCACACATCGGCTGGCTGCTCGTGCGCTCGGCGACCGACGGCCCCGTCGTGCTCGGCGCGAGCGGCGCTCGCTACCTCGAGGACAACCGTGTCGAAGGCCTGGATCCCCTCGCGATCTTCCCCGGGAACGCCGGGAGGCACCTCCAGCGCACCGATGGATTCAGCAACGTCGCCGACGTCATGGTCGGAAGCTTCTACGACCCCATGCTCGACGAGGGCTGTGCGTTCGAGGAGCTGATCTCGTTTCACGGCGGCCTTGGGGGGTCCCCAGACCCGGCCGTTCATCCTGTATCCGACCGCCTTTCCCGTCCCCGCGGAGCCGATCGTCGGCGCCGAGGCCGTTCACGGCCTGTTCCGCGACTGGCGCGCGATGCTCCAGGGTCCGGCGGCGATCGCGCCGCCCTCTGCTCCCGTCGCCGTGGAGCACGAGGCGAGGGTCTCGAGGCCCCGCGGGGTCAAGGTCGTCACGATCCTGTCGCTGCTCGAGGGCCTCGTGCTCCTGGCTTTGGGCGGCGCCCTCATCGCCGGGCGGAACGATCCGACGATCGTGGGCGATACGGGCGGCGCCACGGTCGCGGTCGCAGGCGGAGCCAGCCTCGTCGCGCTCGGGCTCGCGGCCGTCGCCGTTGCCGTCGCGCTCTGGCGCGGTCGTCGCTGGGCACGGATCGCCGTGGCCGCCCTCCAGGTGTTCAACGTCGGCATCGGGGTTCAGCAGACGCTCACCCAGACTGGATCGGGTTTCTGGAACGGCCTCTTTCAGATCGCAGTCGCGCTCGTCATCCTCACGCTGCTCTACGCGGGTCGGAGCGACGTGTTCTTCGCGTCGCGGCGGGCGCCGGGGGATCGCGGCGGCGAAGCTCCGCCGTGACGGATGCGCACGGGAAGGCGGCATGCTCGCATGTGTCTGGTCGGTGCCGTTGACTGCTTCGGCGGAGAGCGCGAGCCCGCTGCGTTCAGGGCGTAGTCGCGAGATCCCAGGTAGCGTCGTGGGGCGCGGGTGATCGGAGCAGCGCACCCCGTGTGTCGACCGGATACACCGGATACAACTGCTTGCGGGAAAGCGCTCTCGCAGGTTTCGGACGCGCGCACCTCGCCGGTGCGCCGAAAGGAGGTTCGAATGATCGTGACAACCGGTCCGAGCGTGGAAGGACGTCCCGTCGCGCGCTACCTCGACGTCGTGTCCGCCCAGGCCATCATGGGGGTCAACATCGGCAAGGACCTCACGGCGGGGCTGAGGAACATCGTCGGCGGCCGCTCGAAGTCGTACGAAGGTGAGATCGCGAAGGCCGTCGACGAGGTCATGGACGAGCTCAAGACGAGCGCCGAGAACCTCGGGGCGGATGCCATCCTGAGCGTCGACATCGACTACGAGACGGTGGGCAGCAACATGCTCATGGTCGCCGCAGCCGGCACCGCCGTGAAGCTCGGCTGAGACCTGGCCAAGGCGGGAGGGCCGGGGCGCGCGTCAGCCGCGACGAGGGTGTCGCGGAGACCTACCCGCGCCTCGTCCACCCCGTAGCCGGTGCGACCGTGGCCGAGTCGACACCCGCCTGCGGTCACCGCCGAGGCTGCATTTCCGAGCGGCCTCGCGGAGGGTTCCAGGTCGATCACCTGCGCCGGTTCCGGCGGCGAGACGCGAAGGCCCACCGGGTACCCTTCCGCCGCCATGCGCTCCCGCACCCCGCACGACCCCCGGGCCGCGCGCGCTGCGCGCAGGGCTCGGCGGCGCGGAGAGGTACGCCGACGCCGGGTCACCGGCCTGCTGGCTGCGCTCTGCCTGATCGCGGGCGTCACCACCACGTCGCTCCTCCGCGGGTCGAACGACGCTCGCGCGGTCGACACCGCTGCGACGCGCGCGGCAGGGCCGTGGAAGACGGTCGCCCGTAGGCCCACCGCGTCCCGCATCGAGAGGGTGCGAGCGATCGCCGCCGTCCGCGCAGGTCGTCCTTCGGACAAGGCTCGCCTGAAGCTGCGAAAGGTTCTGACGGGAAACATCTCGCCGAAGTCTGTCGCCTCGTCGGGCGCCGGCTATGTCACGGCGCAGAACATGATGTACCGCCACACGGTGACGGTCTACGACGCGAGAACCCTGCGGCTCGTCAAGACCATCCCGGACCGCGTGCGTCTCGCGAGGCTCGGGTATCCGCAGTACCCGGGAACCGCTCGCGGCGCCCCTGTCGAGGCGGCGTTCACGCACGACGGCCGGTACGCCTACGTGTCGAACTACTCGATGTACGGGAGCGGGTTCGGGCCGGAGGGCTCCGACGACTGTACCCCGTCGTCCGGATACGACCGGAGCTTCGTCTACCGGATCGACATGCAGCGTCTGGCGATCGACCGTGCGTATCGCGTCGGTTCGGTTCCCAAGGTGGTGGCGGTGACCCCGGACGATCGGTACGTGCTCGTGACGAACTGGTGCACGTGGGATCTGAGCGTCGTCTCCGCGAAGAGGGGGCGCGAGGTGAAGCGGATCCCGATCGGGCCGTACCCCCGCGGCATCGCGATCTCGCCGCTGGGCAATGCCGCGTACGTCGCGGTGATGGGTGGCAACGAGCTCGTCCGGGTCGACCTCCGGAAGTGGTCGACCTCGCGGATCGAAGTCGGTGCCGGGCCGCGCGCCACCGTGTTCGATCCGTCCGATCGCTACGTCTACGTCTCCCTCAACGCCGAGGGACGCGTTGCGAAGCTGGATCTTCGGAACGGTGTCGTACGGGACAAGGTGGCCACGGGGAACGCTCCTCGCAGCCTCGCGCTTGCCGCGGACGGCAGGGCGCTGTACGTCGTCAACTACGAGAGCGGAACCGTGACCAAGCTCCGCACCCGGGACATGAAGCCGCTCGAGACCGTCACTGCCTGCTTCCACCCGATCGGGATCACGTACGACGAGCCGACGCGGCGGGTCTGGGTCGCCTGCTACACGGGCTCGATCCGCGTCTACGACGACCGCTAGCGCTCGTCCGCGCCAGGAAACGCTCTGGCCTCGGCGAAGCTGTGAGTGCCGTCGTCTCTGAGCTTCACATGCCATACGTATTCCCGCGACTACCCTGGAGAACCGTGCGCACCACACTCGTCGCCCTCGCCCTCGTCCTCGCGTGCCTCATCGGTGTCCCCGAAGCGACCGCAGCGACGAGTTCGCAGGCGAAGGCACCGATTCGCGTGACCTTCGTCGGGGACTCCGTCCCGGCGTCGATCTCCTACGTCTCCGCTGCTAAGAACCAGCTCAAGCACGGGCTCGCCGTGCGGCTCGATCTCAAGGTGTGCCGACGCCTCGTCCAGCCGAGCTGCAGCTACCAGGGCTCGGCACCGTCCACGGCTCTGGAGGCGGTGCGGTCGTACGGCCGCTCCCTGGGCCGGGTGCTGGTCGTGAAGGTCGGCTACAACGAAGGGTCGCAAGGGTATGGCGCCGGCATCGACCGGGTGATGCGCGCCGCCCTCGCCGACGGAGCCAGGGGCGTCGTGTGGGTGACCCTCAGAGAGACGAGCCCGATCTACCGCAGCACGAACATCGAGATCAGGAAGGCCGCGAAGCGCTGGCCGCAGCTCCTCGTCGCCGACTGGAACGCCTTCAGCGCCGGCAAGCCCTGGTTCGGCTCCGACGGGCTGCACCTCAGCGCGACCGGCGCGACGCAGCTCGCCTCGTTTCTCCGCCCCTACGTCTTCCGGGCGACTTCTCTCCGAGCCTAGGCTGAGCGCCGTCCGACCGGCCGCGGCCTCGCGTCGAGCGTGCGAGCTCAAGACCGAAGGCGCGGCACCCTCCGCTGGCAGGAGAGCCGCCGACCGCGAGGGCTCTCGCCGCCTCGTGGGCACCTCTGGTCACGCCCTGCAACACGCTCCGGCGCCTCGAAGGCGCGGCCCCAGCCGACGCTTCCGAGGGGTCGAAGGCGGCGGGTCTCGTCGCGCTCGACAGCCGATTCACCTTCCGCGGTGACGGCGGGAGGCGAGCTCCACGTCCCGGTGGGTTAGGCTGCAGATATGAACATCTTCACCAGGCGAAACGCCGTCATCGGCTTCCTCGTGCTGAAGGCCCTCAAGCGCGCCAGGCGTAGCGCGACTGTCGGGTACGTCGCCGCCCAGGGCATGGAACGCACTCGCGCACATCGACGCAATGGCCGTGGCCTGAGGATCCTCCTCTTCGTCGTGCTCGCCGTCGTCTCGCTCGGATTGCTCGCGGGCCTCGCCGGTGCGGTCGCGCGCCGGAAGGCCGCCGCCGCCGAGTCGGTCGAGGCGCCTGTCGAGAGCGCCGAGATCGTCGCCGAGCAGGCGGAGGCCGAGGTCGTCCAGCCCGAGGCCGCGGAAGGCGAAGCCGAGGTCGTCGGCGAGGTCGTCGCCGCTCCGGAGCCGATCTCCGCAACGTGAGCTCCGCTCCGGCCCCCGGCGCCGGATCGGTGATCCGCCCCGCCCTCGACGGGCTCGTTCCGTACGAGCCCGGGAAGCCCGTCGAGGAGGTGCAGCGTGAGCTCGGCCTCGAGCGGGTCGTCAAGCTCGCCTCCAACGAGGGGCCGTACGGCCCCTTCCCGGAGGCGCAGGAGGCGATCGCCCGCGCGACGCGCGAGCTCAACCGCTACCCCGACGGGGGTGCGTGGCGCCTCCGCCACGAGCTCGCCGCGCGCCACGGTGTGCGCTTCGAGCAGGTCACCGTCTGCGCTGGCGCCGACGCCGTCATCGGCTTCCTGTGCCTGGCGACACTCGACCCCGGAGACGAGGCGGTGACCGGCTGGCCCTCGTTCCCGAGCTACGTGCTCGACCCACTCAAGCTCGGCGCCGTCGCCGTGCGTGTCGCGCTCCGGGACGAGCGGTTCGATCTCGGCGCGATCCTCGACGCGATCACGCCGCGCACGAAGCTCGTCTTCATCGCCCTGCCGAACAACCCGACGGGCACGACGAACGCGCGCGCGGAGCTCGACGACTACTTCGACCGCGTTCCACCACACGTGCTCACCGTGCTCGACCAGGCGTACTTCGAGTACGTCGACGATCCGGACTACCCGGAGGCGGTCTCCGAGTACCTCGAGCAGGGATACCGGGTGCTCGTGCTCCGGACGTTCTCCAAGATCTTCGGTCTCGCGGGGCTCCGCGTGGGCTACGGCATCGGGCCCGAGGACGTGGTGACGGCGATCGGGAAGGTGCGACGTGCATTCGACGTCACCTCGGCGGGGCAGGAGGCTGCGATCGCGAGCCTCGGGAACGACGCCGAGATCGGGCGCAGGCGCGACGCCAACCGCGAGGCGATGGCCCAGCTCGACGGCGTGCTCCGCGAGCAGGGCCTCGAGCCTGCCGGCCCGGCGGTGGCGAACTTCGTGTTCGTCCGGGTGGGGGATGCCGCCGGGCTCAACGAAGCGCTCTTGCGGCGCGGAGTGATCGTGCGCCCCATGGGCCCGTTCGGCGCTTCCGACGCCCTTCGGATCACGGCCGGGACACCCGACGAGATCGCCTTCCTCGAGGACGCTCTGCGCGCAGCGCGCGAGGTCGAAGCCCCGCAGCGCTAGCCAGCGCTCGCGAAAAACGGGTCGGCCACTCGCGGACGTTGCGGTCGCGCGGCGCAGATGCGTCTACCTCTTCGACAGGCCGCCGACCGGCGGGTGCAGTGCGCGATTCACGGCAGGTTCACGCCGTGACCGTATGGTGCCGGCGCTCATCAAGTCGAACCCAGGAGGTCCCATGCATCGTCGCTTCCGCCGTCCTTCGCCTGCACTCGTGATCTCGGGCATCGCGCTGCTCTTCGCCCTCGGGGGAACGAGCATCGCCGCCGTGAGCGCTCTGCCCGCGAACAGCGTCGGCACCGCCCAGCTCAAGGCGAACGCCGTGACCAACACGAAGATCCGCAACGGCGCCGTGAACAACCCGAAGCTCGCGAACAACGCCGTGACGAGCTCGAAGGTGCTCAACGGCTCGCTCACGGCGAACGACTTCGCCCCCGGGCAGATTCCGGCCGGCCCTGCTGGCCCAGCCGGCCCTGCTGGCCCGGCTGGCCCTTCGGGCATCAGTGGTTGGCAGATCATCGAGGCTATCTCGCCGTCCGATGGCAGCGGCACGAAGCAGCTGACCGCGAGCTGTCCGTCTGGGAAGCGCGTCCTCGGCGGCGGCTCCCAGATCCTCGGTGCGGGCAAGCAGTTCGTGGCCGACAACGGCGCTTACCCGAGCGCGAATGGCACGGCGTTCACGGGAGAGGGCCAGAACATCCTGCCCTCGACGCCGGTGATCTGGCAGCTCAAGGTCTACGCGATCTGCGCGACGGTCGCCTCGTAGCACCATCGCAGGCGTCGGCGCGACGGCGTTCCGCCCGCTCACGGCCTCGTGGCGCCCACCGCAGCGCCACGAGGCACGGTCGGGTCGCCCGGCCGGATGGGTTCGTGCGCGGCGCCGGCTCCGTCACGCTCAGTGGGAGAGCCGGGCCGCGCGGAAGACGTAGGGGCGCAGGAACGCGGCGAGCGCGGTGGCGCCCGTCGACGTCAGATGGAGCCCGTCGTCCCCGAACCACGGCTTCCCCGCGCTGAAGGCGTTCCAGTCGGCGACGAGGAGCTGGGGCCAGCGCTTCGCCGCCGACGTGATCGCGATGTTCGTCCAGTGGTAGGTGTCGCGCGTCTCGCGCAGCGTGACCCAGACCACGCCTCGCACCCCTTGGCGCAGGGCCGCGCGCATCACCTGGTCGATGCCCTTCCCGTACCCGTGCGCCGACTCGTTGTACCCGACCTTCACGATCAGGACGTCGCCGAGCGCGCTGCCGTACCCCTGAACGGCCTCGAGCGCTGTTGTCGGAGCCGATCCCCGGTAGACGCAGCTCGGTGCGACGAGCCTCCTGCAGACGCGGAGGTCGAGCCGCACGGAGAGGCCCCTCGCGAGCTCGCGTTGCGCCGTCGGGACGTACGAGATGGACGCGGGCACCGAGTCGCCGACGAACGTCACGCGCAGCCGCTGGCCCGAGTGGGCGGCGGACGATGCGAGCAACACGGCGATCGCGGCCGCGGCGACGGCGAGCAGCCTCATGACATCACGGTAGCGCCGCGCTGTGAAGTTCCCGTGAAGCGGGGCCTGCCGGCCCGCTGCCTCTGCACTCCGTCGACGGATCCTTGCCGGCACCGATCGGTCGGTGTCGGCAGCACCCTCTCGCGGCACCGACGCGGACGCCTACCGCCGCAGGTCGGTGCAGGTCCGCAGCGAGCGCCAGCGCGACTCCGCCGGCCGGCGCGTACTCGCCGAGAGCGGGTAGGGAATGCCGCCCGAGATCCGCGCCGGCACCCACCGGTAGGCGTCGATCCGGCGTCCCGTCACGGTCACCTCGAGCACGCCCGACTGCACGGTGCTGTCGCGCGAGGCGTAGAAGACGAAGTTCCCGAGCCCGTACCCGACGAGCGCCTTCCGGAGCCTGCCGGCACCGAGGAGCACGTGCGCGTGGGAGCCGACGACGACGTCCGCTCCCGCGTCGACGAGCGCGTGGGCGAGCGAGGTCTGGGAGCTCGTCGGGCAGCTCGCGAGCTCGAGCCCCCAGTGCAGGTAGACGACGACCGTGTCGCTCGTCCGGCGCGCCTCTCGGACTGCGCGCAAGAGCCGCCGCTCGTTCTTCGCGGACGCGAGGCCCATCTTTCCGGGGCCCGCCGTCCAGGCCGAGATGAGGTGGTCGTCCAGAACCTGCGTGGCGCCGATGATCGCGATTCGCTGCCCGCGCACCGTCGCGCGATACGGCGCGTAGGCCTCCATGTCGTCTCGGCCGGCGCCCACCACCGGGAGGCCGGCGCGGCGTCCGGCGGCGAGAGTGTCCCTGAGCCCGGTCGTGCCGAAGTCCATGCCGTGGTTGTTCGCGACCGTGGCGACGTCGATCCCACCGGCCGTGAGCGCCGCGAACGCGTTCGTCGGGGCCCGGAACACGTACTCCTTCGGTGCGGGCTCGCCGCGGTCGGTGACGGCCGTCTCGAGGTTGACCATCGCGATGTCGGCCCGACGCAAGACGGGCGCGATCGGCGCGAGCACGCTCGAGGGCGATGCGGTGAGCCGTTCCCGGATCGGGCTCTCGAAGTGGACGTCCCCGCCGAAGGCGAGGGTGACGGGCTTGCCGCTGCCGAGGCGCGATCGCGAAGGGGTCGCCGCCGCGGTCGTGCGCTTTCCGGCACTGGGAGACGATCTCGTCGCAGCGCCGGCTGCCTGCGCCTCCGCTGCGGCGCCCGGCTGCCCGCTGCCGGCGGTCCAGACGCCGAGTGCGAGGGACGCGAGGGCGCCGAGGATGGCCAGCGCCACGAGACGCCGCCGGCGCACCTGCCGGCGCCGGGCCGCGCGGCGCGCTCGACGGTACTCGGGTGAGGACGGAGTGGACATTGCGAACGATGGCGAGGGGGAGCCCGGTGACGCTCACGCGGTCGCGACGATCGTACCCGCGCCGGCGAGAGACCACTCTCGGATTCGAGCAGACGCGTGTGTGTTCCTGCGCCCACCCGGCCTGCGCCTCGCGGTGAGCGGCGTCGTCGAGTGCGGGCGAACTGGCATTCGGACGTCGGGTGCCGCGCGCGAGGGCCCTCCACACACGGCCGCTAGACTGGGACGTCACGGGACGGGCGTTTGCGCGCTCCCCCGGCGATCGCCCTCGACTCCTCGGTCTATGCGTCTCCTCGCCCTCCTGGTTGCCCTCGGCGCTCTTGCGACCCTCGCTGCCGTCTTCTCACGCGCCCAGAGAGGAGAGGCTCGGACCGGCAGCGTGACCCTCGTCGGCGACTCCCTGAACGTCGGGATCGAGCCCTACCTTCCCTCCGCGCTCGAGGGCTGGCAGATCCGCAACGAGAACGTCGTCGGCCGGCAGACCGAGGCGGGGATCGCAGAGCTCGAGCGCATCGGCAGCGGGCTCTCCCCGGTCGTCGTCGTCAGCCTGGGGACGAACGATCCACAGGGTGACGTCGACGGCTTCCGGCGCGACGTCGACCGTGTCCTGCGGATCGCGGGGCGGGACCGCTGCGTGGTGTGGTCGACGATCTGGCGCGACGGGTCGAACGAGGCCTTCAACGACGTTCTCCGGCAAGCGGCTCGCCGCCACCGGAGCCTCGAGGTCGAGGACTGGGCGTCACTCGTCGACGCGAATGCCGACCTGCTCGCGCCAGACCGCGTCCACGGCACTCCCGCTGGCTATCGGCACCGGGCCGAGGACATCGCGGCCGTCGCTCGCAGCTGTCTCCCGACGCCGCCTTCGGAGGAGTGAGTTCGGTGCCCGCCCGGCTCGCGTAGTCGATGCTGTTCCCGACTCCGACCTTCGCGATCTTCTTCCTGATCGTGCTCCCGCTCTCGTGGGCGCTCATGCCGCGGGGAGAGCGCTGGCGGCCGTTCATCGTCGCCGCGAGCTTCGTCTTCTACGCGGGCTGGGACTGGCGCTTCTGCTTCCTGCTCGCGTTCTCCATCGTCTGGAACCAGGTCTTCGCGCTGGCGATTCACTCCCACCGGAGCCCGGCGGGCCGGAAGTGGCTGCTCGCCGTCGCGCTCGTCGGCGACGTCGGGCTGCTCGGCTACTTCAAGTACTACGACTTCTTCGTCACCTCGACGAGCAACCTGTTCGCGTTCGTCGGGCTCGACCTCCCGCTCGACGTGCGCTCGGTGATCCTCCCGGTCGGGATCTCCTTCTTCACCTTCATGGGGATCGCCTACGTCGTCGATGTCTACCGGGGCGACTTCGAGCCCACGTCGTTCGGGCGCTTCGCCGCCTATCTGTCCTTCTTCCCGCACCTCGTCGCGGGCCCGATCGTGCGGCCCGGGGAGCTCATCCCGCAGTTCCGCTCGCCGCGTGATCCACGCCACGTTGACACCTCGCGGGCGTTCTTCCTCATCGGAACCGGGCTCTTCATGAAGGTCGTCATCGCCAACCACCTCGCGACCTCCATCGTCGACCAGGTCTTCGGGGCCCCGAACCAGCACTCGTCGCTCGAGGTCCTGGTCGGGATCTACGCGTACGCCGTGCAGATCTACGCCGACTTCTTCGGCTACACGAACATCGCGATCGGGATCGCGCTCCTGCTCGGCTTCACCTTCCCCCAGAACTTCGACGCGCCCTACTCGGCGCTCTCGATCACCGACTTCTGGCGCCGCTGGCACATGACGCTCTCGCGCTGGCTGCGCGACTACCTGTACATCCCGCTCGGCGGGAACCGCCACGGGCGGCTGGCGACGTATCGCAACCTCATGCTCACCATGCTGATCGGCGGACTCTGGCACGGCGCCGGCTGGACGTTCGTGGTCTGGGGCGGGATCCACGGAACGGCGCTCGTCAGTGAGCGCTGGTGGCGTGGGCGTCCGGGGTTCGTCGAGCACCCGACGACGCGCGCGCGCCGGGTGTGGCATCGGTTCGCGACCTTCCAGGTCGTCTGCTTCGCATGGATCTTCTTCCGGGCAGATTCCTTCGCCGACGCGTGGGAGATCATCACGCGGCTGTTCACCGCCTGGGGTGAGCCCTCTCCGCTCGTGACCGGCGGCGTGCTGGCCGCGATCGCGGTCGGCATCGGCTCCCAGTACCTCCCGCGCCGGCTTCCACTCGTGATCATGGCCCGCTTCTCGAGACTCCCCCTGCCCGCGCAGGCCGTTGTGCTCGCGCTCGCCCTCGTTCTCACGAGCGCGATGGGGCCCGAGGGAGTGGCACCATTCATCTACTTCCAGTTCTGATCGATGGCTCCCCCTCGCACTCCGACGCTTCCGCCCGTGCTCGACGACGCCCAGACCGCGGAGTTCGTGGACGCAGCGCCGCGTGAGCCCGCCCGCGCACGTCCTCGTCGCGTCCGGCATCGCACGGACGTCGACGGACGCCGGCTCACGAGCGCCGGCCATGCCTTCCTCGTGCTCGTCCTCGCCGTGACGCTCGCGCTGGTGCTCAACGCCCCGGGGGCGCACAAGCGGGCCTACAACCAGTCCCCGGGCTGGAAGCGCGAGGTCGCGCTGGCCTTCACAGGCCCGCTGGCGGCTGCGAGCCGGGCGCTCTACCTCGACCGGCCTCGGGTCGCGGTGCAGGCGCTCATCGGGCGCAGCGGCGTGGACGAGATCGACACCGACCTCGGGATCGACGGGGGTACGAGCGCGAGCCCCGCGGCGCCGACGAGGAGGCCCGGATCCACGACGGCGGAGAAGCCGGCGAGATCAGCGGCGCCGAAGCCCGTGAGGAAGGAGTCGTTCACGCCCTCCCGTCCGCTCAGGCTGTGGATTGCGGGGGACTCGCTCGTGATCACGCCCGGCTACGCGATCCAGCGCGCCGCCGCCGAGAACCGCGCCTTCAAGCCCGTCGGGAGCATCGACGGCCGCGTGGCGACCGGCCTCGCCCGCCCCGACGTCTTCAACTGGTTCAAGGAGATCCGCGAGCAGCTGGCGTCGCTGAAGCCGAACGTGGTCGTGCTTGCGTTCGGGGGCAACGACGACAAGGCGTACATGACGGGCCTGCCGGAGGGAGTCTCGATCGACAGCTTCGGAGACCCCGCCTGGACGCACGAGTACCGCCGCCGAGTCGGTGCGCTCTTCGACATGATCCACCGGGCCGGGGCGCACGCCGTCTGGATCGGGCTTCCGCAGACGCGCGATCGCGCTCAGACGCTGCGGTTCGACGTCGTGAACGCGGCGGTCGCCGCCGAGGCGAGAGAGCGGCCGCGGTCGGTGACCTACGTGGACACCTACCTCGGCTTCGCGGGCCCCGACGGCCAGTACGCGCAGTACCTGACGCTTCCCGGCCGCGGCGAGGTGAAGGTACGAGCCGACGACGGCGTCCACTTCGAGCCGGCAGGGGGAGACGTGATCGCGGGCGAAGTGGTGAAGGCGCTCCGAACGGAGTTCGACGTCACGAGCTGGAGGGATGGCTCGAGTTCCTGACCCCACTCCGGGCCGCGCTGCGCCTCTCGAGCACGGGGGGAGGCGAGAGTCACCGCCTGTGGCTTGGCTATCCTCTCCCGACGGGCGCCCGGGGGGCGCTCGTCGGCCGTTATGAGAACAACCCTGAAACGAGGCTTGGGGCGCGGGGCCGCGCCGAACGGGAGCGGAGCGCCGATCCTGCCGCCGGGCGTCCTCTCACCTGTCTCCGTCTACCGCCAGCCGCCGAGTCCTCGGCGCTCGCGGGCCGCCCTCGTCGGCCGCATCGCGATGTGGCTCGGCGTGGTCGCACTCGTCTTCGTCAGCGGAGCGGCGGGAGGCGCCTACCTCTACTTCCACGAGTCAGTCGCCGCGGTGGCCGCGAAGACACCGGAGGTCAAGCGGGCCGCGAAGCAGCTCGACGTGCCGCTTCCCGGCCAGTCCGCCGTCGCCCTCGTCATCGGGTACGACCATCGAAAGGGGGACGGCGGCGCGGCCACGTCGGGCCGCTCAGACACGCTCATGCTCGTGCGCGCGGATCCGTCGACCGACTCGATCTCGCTCCTGTCGTTCCCCCGCGACATGCGGGTGGAGATCCGCTGCCCGGGGCGGACTCCGTTCTCGGACAAGATCAATGCCGCGTACTCCTACTGCGGTCCACAGGGCTCGCTCAACACCGTGAAGGCGCTGACCGGGCTGCAGGTCAACTTCCTGATCACCGTCAACTTCCGCGGCTTCCGCGAGATCGTCGATCGGCTCGACGGCGTCTGGATCGACGTCGACCGCCGCTACTTCAACGATCGAGGCGGTCCGAACGGGTACGCGAGGATCAACCTCAGGCCCGGATACCAACAGCTGAACGGCACGCGCGCCCTCGATTTCGTTCGCTACCGCCACACCGACTCGGACCTCTACCGGGTCGCCCGTCAGCAGCAGTTCGTCAAGTCGTTCAAGACGCAGATCCGCGAGAGCTTCGGCCCGACCGCGCTCCCGAAGGTGGTCAACGCGATCACGAGGAACGTCGAGGTGGCGCAGGGAGGCGGCCGTGACGTCGATGCGCGCACCGTCCTCTCGTACGCCCTGTTCGCGTATGGGCTTCCGCGGGGCCACGTGTTCCAGTCGCGGATCGAGGGCCTCGAGGGCTCGTCCGACCTGACGACGGCGCCGGAGAACGTCACGAGCGCGGTTCAGACGTTCACGCATCCCGACGTCGACTCGTCGACGAAGGCGACGGCGGTGGCGCTCGGCGAGAAGCTGAGGCGGCGGGTGCCGGCGCCGAGCCGGACGAGCGTGACCGTCCTGAACGGGAACGGGGTGAGCGGCTCCGCGTCGACCGCCGGGTACCTGCTCGGGCAGCGGTCGTACCAGGTTCAGACACCGCCCAACGGCCTCCCGGCGAACGCGCCCCGCTTCGACTACTTCCGCACGCAGGTGTACTACGCGCCGTCGGTTCCGGGCGGACGCGAGGCGGCGCAGAAGCTGGCGAACCTCTTCGGCTCGGCCGAGGTGAAGCGGCTGCCCCGCGCGATCTCGCAGCTCGCGAACGGGGCCATGCTGACGGTCGTGGTCGGGCAGACGTTCCACAACAGCCTCGCCTCGGCACCGATCGACCAGACGCCGAGGCGCGAGAAGCCGAATGTCATCTACGCCCCCAGCGCGGCTCGCGACCTCTTGCGCGAGCGGCGCGACCGCGTCGACTTCCCGTTGCTCGTACCGACGGTGATCGAGCGCAGCTCGTGGACCGACTCGACACAGCCCGTGCGGCTCTACCGCGTCGATCCGGGCGGGAAGCACAAGGCTGTACGCCTCGTCTACCGGATGGGATCGAACGAGTACTGGGGCATCGAGATGACCGACTGGGATGACGCGCCCGCGCTCTCCGACAAGAGTCTGACCCGCCGAATCGGGGGTCGCGTCTACGACCTCTACTACGACGGGCCGAAGCTGCACATGGTCGTGCTCAGGACGCCGAAGGCCCGGTACTGGGTGGTCAACACCCTGCTCGACCGCATGTCCAACGAGACGATGCTCGCGATCGCCAAGGGCCTGAAGCCGCTCGGCCAGGTGAAGGAAAGGTAGGCGATGCGGGTCGCGGTGTTCGGCGCCGGCTACGTCGGGCTCGTCACCGGTGCCTGCCTTGCCGACCTCGGCCACGACGTCGTGGTTCGCGACGTCGTCGCAGAGAGGATCCGGGTGCTGCAGCGCGGGGGCGTGCCGATCCACGAGGAGGGGCTGGAAGAGCTTCTCGAGCGCAACCGAGGGCGGCTGCGCTACACGACCGCTGTCGCCGAGGCGGTGGAGGAGGCGGACGTTGTGTACGTGGCGGTCGGAACGCCCCCGATGTACTCGGGCGACGCCGACCTGTCCGCGGTCTGGGCGGTCGTGGACGACCTCCCGGAGGTCGACCGCAGGATCGTCGTCGCCATGAAGAGCACGGTTCCGGTCGGCACGGGTCGCGCGGTGCGCCACCGGCTCGACGACCGCGGGCTCGCCAACGTGGGCTACGTCTCGAACCCGGAGTTCACCGCCGAGGGCTCGGCGGTTCGGGACTTCCTCCACCCCGACCGCGTCGTCATCGGGGCGTTCGACCCGGCGGACGGCGACGTCGTCCACGAGCTGCACCGCGGCATCGACGCGCCGATCGTGCGCTGCGACGTCGCGTCCGCCGAGATGATCAAGCTCGCCGCGAACGCAGCCCTCGTGACGCGGATCTCCTTCATCAACGAGATCGCGAACGTCTGCGAGGCGACCGGCGCCGACGTCGTGACCGTCGCCGAGGGAATCGGGTTGGATCGCCGGATCGGGTCCCATTTCCTGCGCGCCGGCATCGGGTACGGGGGCTCCTGCTTCCCGAAGGACTCGCTCGCGCTGAAGCAGCTCGCGGCCAACTCGGGCTACAACTTCCAGCTGCTGAACGCCGTGATCGAGGTGAACGAGCTGCAGAAGCGGCGTGTCATCGGGAAGCTCGAGCGCCGCCTCGGCCCGCTGCGCGGCAAGGTCGTCGCCCTCCTCGGCCTCGCCTTCAAGCCGGGCACGGACGACATGCGCGAGGCGCCGAGCCTCGTGCTGGCGGGTCGACTGCTCTCCGAGGGCGCCGACGTCCGGGCGTGGGACCCGGTGGCGGACGGCCGGGAGCACCTGCACGGCGTCCACATCGCGGCGTCCCCGCTCGACGCGCTCGACGGAGCCGACGCAGCAGTCATCGTCACCGAGTGGCCTGAGCTTCGCGAGGTGGACTGGGCGCTGGCCGCGGCCCGGATGCGGACGAAGGTGGTCGTCGACGGCCGCAACCTGCTCGACGCGGCTGCGCTCCGAGCACACGGGTTCGCGTACGAAGGCGTCGGGCGTCCGCCGCAGTGAGTCTCCCCGCCGTCATCCTGGTCGGAGGACAGGGAACGCGGCTGCGGCCGCTGACCGATCGCACGCGCAAGGACATGCTCCCGCTCGTCGACCGGCCTCTCCTCGCCTACACGTTCGAGCATCTCGCCCGTCACGGCGTCGAGCGGGCGATCGTCTCCTGCGGCTACCTGCCCGACCAGATCCAGACGAGGTTCGGCGATCGCCACGGCGACCTCGAGCTCGCGTACGCCGTGGAGGACGAGCCCCTCGGCACCGGCGGCGCGATCGGCTTCGCGGGCGGGGAGCTCGAGAGCAGCTTCTTCGCGCTGAACGGAGACTCGCTGCGCGAGGCCGACCTCGGCGAGCTAGTCCGATTCCACCGCACGGCGGGCGCGAAGGCGTCGATCCTCCTCACTCCCGTCGCGGACCCGAGCCGGTACGGGCTCGTGCGCACTGCAGCCGACGGGCGGGTCGAGAGCTTCCTCGAGAAGCCGCGGCCGGAGGAGATCGACACCGACCTCATCAACGCGGGGCTCTACGTCCTCGAGCCCGAGGTGCTCGCGCTCGTCCCCGCCGACCGCGCCGTGTCCATCGAGCGCGAGGTGTTTCCTCGGCTCGCCGCCGAGGGCGCCGTGTACGGGGTCGCTCTTCCCGGCTACTGGCTCGACGTCGGAACGCCCGAGTCGTACCTGCAGGCGCACCGAGACGTCCTCGAACGGCTCTTCCGGACGGAGGTCGGCGACGCCCTCGGCGCGGACTTCACGCTCGTCGATCCGACCGCTCGGGTTCATGCCGGTGCGAGGCTCGTGCCGCCCGTCTACGTGGGGCCCGGTGCGGTCATCGAGCCGGGTGCGCGGCTCGGGAGCCTCGCAGTGCTCGGCCCGGACTCGCACCTCGCCGAGGGCGGCTCGGTCGAGAACGCGGTCATCGGTGCACGCGTGACGGTGGGCGCCGGGGCCACGGTCAGCGGCTCGATGGTCGGCGACGATGCAACGCTCGGTGAGGGCTGTGAGCTCCACAATCTCGCCGTCGTCGGCCCCGGAGCGACGGTCGGAGCCGGCAACATGCTCGACCACGGGCTCCGGATCGGTGCTGACCAGCGAATCCCGGAACGGGCGCTGCGCTTCTCGTGAGCCCCGACGTCCGCAGCCGCTTCCGCGTGACGCCGCGGAAGGTCGAGAAGCCGTGGGGCTGGGAGCTCGTGTGGGCGGAGGCGGACGCCTACGTCGGCAAGCTCCTCTTCGTGCGCGCGGGCGAGTCACTGAGCCTGCAGTACCACGAGCGCAAGGACGAGTCCTGGCTCGTGCGCGAGGGGCGCGCGAAGCTCGAGCTGGGCGAGGTGGGCGGGGAGCTCGAGTCGATCGAGATCGCGCCGGGCGACGCGTTCCGGTTCCGGCCGCGAACGGTGCACCGAGTCACTGCGATCGAGGACACGCTCGTGATCGAGGTCTCGACACCGCACCTCGAGGACGTCGTTCGGCTGGAAGACAGGTACGGCCGGCAAGGCACCTCTGCGCCCTGACGCCGTCGCCCACGGGTGGCGCTCGGCGGGCGGAGCCGGCCTCCGCAAACCGGCTGACGAGACCAGGGCCCGTGCCGAGGGCAGGACACGAGGGGCAAACCTTCACATAACTCTGGTAGGGTTCGCCTATGGCCGTACGAGAGCTCACGATCGGCGAGGCGAGCCGCCGCTCCGGGTGGTCGCCGCGCATGCTTCGGTACCTCGAGGAGGAGGGGCTCGTCGTCCCCGCCCGCTCGGCCGCGGGCTACCGACGCTACGGCACACGGGAGCTGAATCAGCTCCGAACTCTCGCCGACCTCCGGCGAACGTTCGGGGTCGAGCTCGGCGAGCTCGCCTTCGCACTCCGGCTGCGGCAGGAGCACGAGCTGCGGGCTGCCGTGGAGACCTGGCTCGCCGGCACGAACGTGCCCGGCCCCGAGCAGACGATGCCGGCCTGGGTGGAGTGGGAGCAGCGCAAGCACGAGCGCCTGCTCGGCGCTCCCGCCGCCGCCTGACGGCAGACACACCGACACCGACCAGGAGAGGAACGATGGCTACGACTCAGCGACACGACGTGAAGGATCTGGCCCTTGCCCCCGAAGGCGTGCGGAGGATCGCCTGGGCCGACCGGCAGATGCCCGTGCTGGCGACGATCCGCGAGCGCTTCGAGCGTGAGCAGCCGCTCGCCGGGCACCGCGTCTCCGCGTGCCTGCACGTGACCACGGAGACGGCGAACCTGGCGAGGACGCTCAAGGCGGGGGGCGCGGACGTCGTCCTCTGCGCGTCGAACCCGCTCTCGACCCAGGACGACGTCGCGGCGGCGCTCGTCGAGGAGTACGGCATCGCGGTCTTCGCGATCAAGGGCGAGGACAACGACACGTACTACCGCCACATCGAGGCGGCAGTCGACCACAGGCCGCACGTGACGATGGACGACGGCGCCGACGTCATCGGCGTCCTGCACTCGCACCGTCGCGAGCAGCTCGGCGACGTGATCGCGGGCACCGAGGAGACGACCACCGGCGTGATCCGGCTCAAGGCGCTCGAGCGGGACGGGAAGCTCGGCTTCCCGGTGATCGCGGTGAACGAGGCGCGGACGAAGCACCTCTTCGACAATCGCTACGGCACGGGGCAGTCCACGATCGACGGAATCGTCCGGGCGACGAACGTGCTCCTCGCCGGCAAGCGGTTCGTCGTCGCCGGCTACGGCTGGACGGGCCGCGGCGTTGCCATGCGGGCGCGCGGGATGGGCGCGCACGTCATCGTCACCGAGGTCGACCCGCTGCGGGCGCTCGAGGCGGCAATGGACGGCTACGAGGTGCTCCCGATGGAGCGGGCTGCCGAGATCGGCGACGTCTTTTGCACCGCCACCGGCGACAAGAACGTCATCTCGCGGCGACACATGGAGCGGATGAAGGACGGGGCCATCCTCTCGAACACCGGGCACTTCAACGTCGAGATCGAGATCGGCGCGCTTCGCGACCTCGCGGTCGAGACCCGTGAGGCCCGCGCCTTCGTCGACGAGTTCACGCTCGCCGACGGCCGCCGCCTGTACCTGATCGGCGAGGGTCGGCTCGTCAACCTCGCCGCCGCCGAAGGGCACCCGGCGCTCGTCATGGACATGTCGTTTGCGAATCAGGCGCTCTCGGCAGAATGGGTAATCCAGAACGCCGCCTCGCTCGAGCGACAGGTCTACGTCGTCCCCAAGGAGATCGACGACGAGATCGCCCGCTTGAAGCTCGAGACGATGGGCATCGAGATCGACCAGCTGACGGAGGAGCAGGCGAAGTACCTCGCCTCCTGGGACGAGGGGACGTAGAGGAGACCAGGTCTTCCATTCCGACACCCCTGCAGGAGTGCGAGACCTGACCCCATTCCGGATCGCGCGGCTCGAGGAGGACGCGGTCGTCCTCCTCGACCAGCGTCTGCTGCCGGACGAGGAGGTCGAGCTCCGCTGCTCCTCGGCCGAGGAGGTTGCGGACGCGATCCGAGAGATGGTCGTCCGGGGTGCTCCGGCCATCGGGGTCGCCGCAGGGTACGGCCTCGCGCTCGCGGCGCTGCGCGGGGAGGATCTCGACGTGGCCTACGGGCTCCTTGCAGAGTCCCGCCCGACCGCCGTGAACCTGCGGTGGGCCCTCGACGAGCTGCGTCCGGATCCGTCGCCGGAGCACGCCCGTGCACTTCATGCGCTCGAGGTCGAGCGCTGCCGGCGCATGGGCGCCCACGCGGCGGCGTTGCTCGCTCCCGCGTCGCGCGTGCTCACGCACTGCAACACCGGGAGTCTCGCGACCGGGGGCGTCGGCACGGCACTGGGCGCGATCGTGACAGCCTGGGAGAGCGGGCGGGTGGAGCACGTCTGGGTCGGCGAGACCCGGCCACGTCTCCAGGGCGCACGGTTGACGGCCTGGGAGCTCGAGCAGCTCGGGATCCCGTTCTCGGTCGTCGTGGACGGCGCTGCGGCCGCGCTCATGGGCACCGGAGCGGTGGACGCCGTCTTCACCGGTGCCGACCGGATCGCGGCGAACGGCGACACCGCGAACAAGATCGGGACGTACGGGCTCGCCGTCGCCGCGGGCCACCACGGCCTTCCCTTCGTCGTCGTGGCGCCGACGTCGACGCTCGACCTCGAGCTCGCGAGCGGGCGGGAGATCCCACTCGAGGAGCGCGATCCGTCAGAGGTGTCCGTGCGCTTTCCGGCGCACAACCCGGCGTTCGACGTGACGCCGGCGGAGCTCGTGTCGGCCATCGTCACGGAGGAGGGCGTCCATCGAGCTCCGTACGAGGCCTCGCTCCCGAGACGGCCAGGGAGCGTGCGGTGACGGTCTCCGGCGTCGATCGGGAGACGCAAGCACTGCTCGACCGGTTCGGGTTCGACGAGGAGCTCTTCGAGGCGTTGCGAGCGCGCGTCGCCTCGGGCCAGCTCTCGCCGGAGTCGAACCTGGTCCGCGGGGCCATCGAGCCGCCAGCGCCGGGAGACATCGAACGCGTCCCGGCGCCCGGTGAGCCGGGGTTCGAGGACGCGCGCTCGGTCGGTCTCGAGGCCCTGCGCAGGGGGGAGATCGCGCAGGTCGTGCTCGCCGGGGGGATGGCGACGAGGTTCGGGGGAGTGGTGAAGGCGGTGCTACCGGCGGTCGAGGGGAGAAGCTTCCTCGAGGTGAAGCTCACCCAGACGCAGGAGCTCGAGCGTGCGCTGGGCGTCGTCGTCCCCGTCGCGTTGATGACGAGCTTCGCCACCGACGAGGCCGTGCGCGTGCATGTCACGGAACGTGCACTCGGCCATCCGCTCGTGTTCAATCAGTTCGTCTCCCTCCGGCTCGACGAGAGGGGGGCGCTCTTCCGCGACGACGACGGGCGCGTGTCGCCCTACGCTCCCGGCCACGGCGATCTCGTCGAGGCGCTCCGCGGGTCGGGTGTTCTCGAGCTGCTCCGCGGCGCAGGCGTGCGTGTGGTGACCGTCTCGAACGTGGACAACCTCGGAGCTCGCGTCGATCCGGCCGTTCTCGGCGCGCACCTCAGCGCGGGCCGGCCGCTCACGTGTGAGGTCGCGGCCAAGGAGGGCGACCTCGGGGGCGCGCCCGTCCGGGTGGGCGGGCGACTGCAGCTGGTCGAGGGGCCACGCTTCCCTCCCTCGTTCGACCAGGAGCTCGTGCCCGTGTTCAACACGAACACCGCCGTGGTGGACGTGGGAGCACTCGACCGCGACTACGACCTCACCTGGCTCCACGTCAGGAAAACGGTCGCCGGCAGGACGGCCGTGCAGCTGGAGCACCTCTACAACGAGCTCTCGGCGTTCCTGCCGACGACCTACCTCGAGGTTCCACGTCGTGGACCGCGTGGGCGGTTCCTTCCGATCAAGACGCCCGAGGACCTCGCCGCCGCGGAGAACGACCTGCGTGAGCTTCTCTCCGCCCCGCCGATCTGACGGCCGGTCGGTAGTAATCCCCGCGGGGAACCGGCGATTCGCGGATGTCGCTCCCGGGCGCGCCGGCCAACGATGCCAGCGTGAAGAAGTGGCTGCTCGGAGGGCTTATTGGCCTCGTCGTCCTCTTCGGCCTCATCCAGCTCGTTCCGTACGGTCGAGACCACACGAACCCACCCGTCACACGGGAGATCGCGTGGGACTCGGCGCGGACCCGCGAACTCGCGGCCGGGGCGTGCAACGACTGCCACAGCAACCTGACGACGTGGCCGTGGTACAGCAACATCGCGCCGGTCTCCTGGCTCGTGTACGGGGACGTCAAGGGTGGGCGCGAGACGCTGAACTTCTCGGAGTGGGATCGTCCACAGGACGCTGGCTCGGCTGACATCGTCGAGGCGGTGCGGAACGGCTCGATGCCGCCGTTCCAGTACAAGCCGACGCATCCCGCCGGCCGCCTCAGCTCCCAGGAACGGGAGGAGCTCGCCCGCGGTCTCGAGCAGACGCTGGCCGCCGATCCTCCGCTCGGCGGCGGCGGGTAGTCGTTCGCGACGCTCTCCCGACACCGCGTCGCCGAATCGACGCAGGGTCGGCACGGATCCGTCACGGTCTGCCCCGTAGCGTCACAGCGTGCGTGCGCTCGAGCTTCTGTTCCCGGAGCGCTGCGCGATCTGCGACCGTCCAGGTCGACCGCTCTGTCCCACGTGCAGGACGGCACTCGTCAGGCTCCGACCGCCCGTGTGCGAGCGGTGTGGGTCGCCGGGGCCGTGGCCGGTTCGGCGTTGCGCCGAGTGCGCCGGCCGACGCCTCGCGTTCGTCCGCGCTCGCGCCGGCGTGGTGTACGACGACCGAGCGCGGCTGTTCGCCCGCGCCTGGAAGGAGCGCGGGCGCAGAGGCCTCGCGGACGAGGCGGCCGGACTCATCGCAGAGGTCGTCGCACGGCCCGCGGCCGACGCTCTCGTCCCGGTTCCGGGCGACCCCGAGCGCGCGCTCGAGCGGGGCGACGTCCCGCCGCGAGGGCTTGCGGCGGCGCTCTCGGGCGTGTGGGGCATCTCCGTCGGCGAGCTGCTGGTCCGGAAGCACTCGCTCCGCCGTCAGCGCGGGCTCTCGCTCGAGGAGCGCAGGCGCAACGTGCGCTCGAGCGTCCTTCCGCGAGGTCAGCCGCCGCCCGCGGTCTGCGTCGTCGACGACGTCTATGCGTCGGGGGCAACTGCCGATGCCTGCGCGCGCGCCCTTCGCGGCGCGGGCGCTCGTCGGGTCGAGGTGGTGACCTTTGCGCGCGCGCTCCGTATAGATTGAGATCAGCTTTTCTTCCGTTTCCGAGGTCGGAAAGGAGCGTTCGCAATGCGGCTCCAGGTCAAGGCGCACAACGGCACGGTGAGCGAGCCGGTGCGTGCCTATGCAGAGAAGCGGTTCGCCAAGCTCGGTCGGCGACTTCACGAGCAGACGCTCGTCGACGTGACGCTCTCACGCGAGCGCAACCCGTCGATCAAGGACGACCACTCCGCCGAGGCGGTCGTTTACACGAAGGGGCCGAACATCGTCGCACGTGAGTCCGCGACGACCTACGAGGCCGCGATCGACCAGCTCCTCGAGAAGCTGGAGCGGCAGATCGAGCGCTATCGGGACAAGCGCACGCACGAGCCGAGGCGCGCGCGGCAGCGGGAGAAGTTGGGCGGTGCAGGGTTCGAACCGGCGCCGGAGTCGCCTGCCGGGCCGGGCGAGGAAGCGGCGTAGCGTGGCTCCGCTCGACCCCGGAAGCCATTGGCTCGAGGCCGGCATCACCGGCCTCCCGCGCCAGCAGGAATGGGACGCGGTGGTGACCGCCGACGCCTCCGGCTCGCCCGGAGACGAGGCGGAGTTCGTCGCCCTTGCCGACGGGCGCCTGCTGGTCGCGGAGATTCCCGAGGGGTTCGACCCCGAGCCGCTGGCGGCTGCGTTGGAGGGAGTGATCGAGCGTCCTTACCGTGCGTCGGCGGTACGACGGACGGAGCTCTGGGCCGTCGGGGCGGTCGCGATCGACGTCGTGCGGCTCGATCCGACCCCCGACGGAGACGATCTCGAGCTGATCTGGGACGGATCCAGACTCGCTCTCTCCGTGGACGACGTGCCCGCTGACCCTATGCGTGCGGTCGCGCTCGAGCGCCTCGCGGCCACGCGGGAGAGCGGCGCCTACTCCGCGCACGCGCACCGCCTCGCCGGCGACCTCTTCGAGGTGCTTATTCTCGCGCTGTAGCCGCTCGCGAGTTCGGAGACGGGTACGAGGCGCGAGTCGCCGATGGCGCGCTGGGCCGCGGGTAGCGATCGCATGAACCGGCCGTCCGCGCGAGGGGGCGGTGCGCGAGAGTCGGTACCCTAGACCCGTGCCCAGCCAGTCTTTCGGCCGATTCGAGCGCGTCCTTCGCATGGGCGAAGGGCGGCGTCTCAGGCGCCTCAAGGAGCAGGCGGGATACATCGGAACCCTCGAGCCCGAGTTCGCGTCGCTGTCCGACGACGAGCTTCGCGGGAGGACAGCCGAGTTCAGGCAGCGGCTCGAGAACGGCGAGACCCTCGAGGATCTGCTCTTCGAGGCCTACGCCGCGGTGCGCGAGGCCTTCAAGCGCGCGCTCGGCGTGCGGTTGTTCGACGTCCAGCTCATGGGCGGGATCGCGCTGCACGAGGGAGACATCGCCGAGATGAAGACGGGCGAGGGGAAGACGTTCGTCGCAGTTCAGCCGCTGTACCTGAACGCGCTCGCGGGTCGCGGCGTCCACCTCGTCACCGTCAACGACTACCTCGCGAGGCGCGACGCGGAGTGGACGCGACCCGTCTACGAGCTCCTCGGCACGACGGTGAGCTCCATCCAGAACCTCATGCCGTTCTCGGAGCGGAAGCTCGCCTACGACTGCGACGTCACGTACGGAACAAACTCGGAGTTCGGATTCGACTACCTGCGAGACAACATGGCGGTGTCGCTCGAGGGCACCGTCCAGCGAAGCCACGCCTACGCGATCGTGGACGAGGTCGACTCGATTCTCGTCGACGAGGCGCGGACGCCGCTCATCATCTCGGGCGAGCCCGAGACGGCCGCGGCGACCTACTACCAGTTCGCCAGGGTCGTGAGGGATCTCGACGGCGCCCCCGCCACGAGGAAGATGGCGAAGGGTCTCGACGAGACGGAGCTGTCGGGCGCCGACTTCCTCTACGACGAGAAGTTCAAGACGGTCTCCCCCGCGCAGTCGACGATCGAGAAGGTGGAGCGCGAGCTGGGCATCGACAACCTGTACGACCCGCGCAACGTCATCCTCGTCAACCACCTGATCCAGGCGCTGAAGGCCCAGGCGCTCTACAAGCGTGACGTCGACTACGTCGTCCAGGACGGCGAGGTGAAGATCGTCGACGAGTTCACCGGCCGCATCATGGAGGGCCGGCGCTGGAGTGAGGGGCTCCACCAGGCGGTCGAGGCGAAGGAGGGCGTGCGCATCCGCGAGGAGAACGTCACGCTCGCGACGATCACCCTGCAGAACTACTTCCGGCTCTACGAGAAGCTCGCGGGCATGACCGGTACCGCGAAGACGGAGGAGAAGGAGTTCGTCGAGATCTACGACCTCCACGTCGTCGAGATCCCTACCAACGTCGCGGTCGCCCGCCTCGACGAGCACGACTACATCTTCAAGACGAAGGACGCGAAGTGGGCCGCCGTGCTCGAGGACATCGTCGGCCGGCACGAGGCGGGGCAGCCGGTGCTCGTCGGCACGATCGCGGTCGAGACCTCCGAGTACCTGTCGCAGCTCCTGACCAGACGCGGGATCCCGCACAACGTGTTGAACGCGAAGGAGCACGAGCGGGAGGGCGAGATCATCAAGGACGCGGGGCAGCAGGGCGCGGTGACGATCGCGACGAACATGGCCGGCCGCGGCGTCGACATCAAGCTCGGCGAGGGCGTCCGCGAGCTCGGCGGCCTGTACGTGCTCGGAACGGAGCGCCACGAGGCGCGGCGGATCGACAACCAGCTGCGCGGCCGCTCCGGCCGCCAGGGCGACCCGGGCGAGTCGCGCTTCTACCTCTCCGGCCAGGACGACCTCGTGCGCCTGTTCGCCGGCGACCGGATCTACAACATCATGAACCGCTTCAAGATCCCGGAGGAGCAGCCGATGGAGTCCGGGATCCTCTCGAACCAGATCGAGAACGCGCAGAAGAAGGTCGAGGAGCAGAACTTCGTCTCGCGCAAGAACGTCCTCAAGTACGACGACGTCATGAACACGCAGCGCATGGTCATCTACGAGCAGCGCCGCCGTGTGCTGGAGGGCGAGGATCTCTCCGACCAGGTGCGCGAGTGGATCCGCGAGGTGGTCGAGACGACCGTGAGCCAGTTCACCGACTCCGAATTCGCCGAGGAGTGGGACCTGGAAGGGCTCGTGACGAGCATGCAGTCTCTCTACGGGACGGACATCACGGCCGACGAGCTTCGCGAGGAAGTCGACGTCCGACAGCACGACGCGCTCGTCGAGGAGTTCGTCGACGACGCCCTCGAGACGTACGACGAGCGCGAGCAGCAGCTCGGCTCGGAGCTCGCGCGCGAGGTCGAGCGCTTCGTGATCCTGCAGACCGTCGACCAGCGCTGGCGCGAGCACCTCGAGGCCATGGACTACCTCCGGGAGGGTGTCCACCTGCGAGCGTTCGCGCAGAAGGATCCGCTCGTGGAGTACCGCGGCGAGGGACACACGATGTTCGAGGAGCTCGGGAGCACGATCCGCGAGGAGGTCGTCTTCACGCTCTTCCACGTCTCCGTCACCGTCGAGCAGCCGGCGCTGGAGCCGATGCACGCGCCTGAGAGCGCGCTCCAGTACGAGCACGAGACCTCCGCGGGGGCCGAGGTGATCGCCGCCGCCGGAGGCGCGGCGACCGCGTTGGCGGCGCCGCCCGCGGCCCAGGCGTCGCCCTCGTTCGCGCAGGCGCCGGCCGTGAACGAGCACAAGAACATCGGCCGCAACGACCCCTGCTGGTGCGGGTCGGGGAAGAAGTACAAGCGCTGCCACGGCGCCTGACGCCGGCGCCACGGGGGGTCGGCCGCGTCCCGCCGACGGAGCCGGCCTCCGCGACCGGCTGACGACGCTCGTGGCGCGGTCCTCGCGGGGACGAATTCTGCCCCGCGCACTCGCTCTCGGCGTCCTCGCGAGCGCGGCCCGTGCGCTGCCAGCTGGCGGTGGCCCCGGCGTGATTGGTCGAGAATCCGCTCGATGTGTCGTTCCCGGGTGCTCTGGATCCTGCTCGCGCTCGGCGTCGTCGGGTTCGCGGTCCTCGCGCTCGCCTACGACCACGAGCCGCTGTCGAGCGTCGATGCCGAGGTCGCGAAGCGTGTGGCGGCCGAGCTGCCGGCCTGGCTCGAGACGCTCGCGCGGCCGTTCTCGTGGCTCGGCGGCTGGATCGGTCTCACCGCGCTCGCCGTCGTGGCGACGGTGCTCCTGGCCCGTGAGCGCGCCTGGCTCGACCTCGGCTTCTTCCTCGCGGCGCTCATGGGCTCCCAGCTCGCTGTCGCAGTGCTCAAGGCCTGGTTCGATCGCCCTCGCCCCGACGTGGGCTCGGCGGTGCCGCTTCCCGAATCGGCGGCGTTTCCCAGCGGTCACGCGGCTGCCGGGGTCGCGGCGCTCGGGGCGGGTGCCGTCCTTCTCGCCGAGCGGATTCCGACGCGCCGGGCTCGGAGGCTCGTGTGGATCGCGGCGGCGGCACTCGCCATGGGCATCGGCCTTTCGCGCATCGCGCTGAACGTCCACTACGTGACGGACGTCCTCGCCGGCTGGTGCCTCGGGCTCGCCTGGCTCGCCGCCTGTCTGCTCGTCCGCGACCGCCTCCGGGCTGACGGCTAACGTATCTGGCATGGCCGACGTGGACGGCAAGCCGCTCGACGAGCGCCTGGAGGAGATCGGGGCCCAGCTCGCCTGGGTCCGTGATTACCTTTGACCCGGACGCTCTAGCGCGCCGTCGTGACGAGCTCGAGCAGGCGATGGGCGCGCCCGGGTTCTGGGACGATCAGGCCGAGGCGGCGCGCATCTCCACCGAGCACTCGCGCGTCACCCGCAAGCTCGAGCGGTACGAGCGCCTGCGTGGCGAGTTCGACGACGCCCGCGAGCTCTTCGAGCTGGGGGAGGACGAAGGCGAGATCACGCAGCTCCTGAGCGCGCTCGAGGGGGAGCTGGAGCGCGTGCAGGAGGATGCGCTGTTCATGGGCGAGTACGACGCGGGAGATGCCGTCCTCGAGATCCATGCGGGCACCGGCGGCACGGACGCGCAGGACTGGGCGGAGATGCTCCTGCGGATGTACCAGCGGTGGGCATCCGATCGCGGTTTCGAGTGGGAGATGCTCGAAGCGAGCCCCGGGGAGGAGGCCGGCCTCAAGTCGTCGACGATGGCCGTCCGGGGGGAGAACGCGTACGGAACGCTCAAGGCCGAGCGCGGCGTTCACCGTCTCGTGCGGCTCTCGCCGTTCGACGCCGCTCATCGCCGGCACACTGCCTTCGCGCAGGTCGTCGTCGCGCCGCTCCTCCCGGAGGACGTGCACGTCGAGATCGACGAGGCCGACCTCCGGATCGACACGTACCGCTCGAGTGGTGCCGGCGGCCAGCACGTGAACAAGACCGACTCGGCCGTCCGGATCACACACCTTCCCACGGGCATCGTCGTGCAGTGTCAGAACGAGCGCTCGCAGACCTCGAACAAGGCGACGGCGCTCCGCATCCTCCGCTCCCGGCTCGTCGAGCTCGAGGAGGAGCGCCGCGAGGCCGAGCTCGCGAAGGAGCGCGGGGCGGCACAGGACATCGGGTTCGGAAGTCAAATCCGCTCCTACGTGCTGCACCCGTACCAGCTCGTCAAGGATCACCGCACCGAGCACGAGGTCGGCAACGCGCAGTCGGTGCTCGACGGCTCGCTCGACGGCTTCGTCCATGCGTACCTGCGCGCCAAAGCCGCTGGAAAGGTCGCTTAGGGGAGCCGTCACGTCCGCTACACTGGAGCCCTCCGACGACCCGAAGCAGTCCGCTCAGGCTGCCTCAGCAGTGCGCCCGGTGCTCGATGATCCCTCGCCGACAGACGGAACGATGAGCGCGCTCGCGGAGCCCGAGACGGGCTTCGAGCGGCCGCCGAGCCCGGAGGGAGCCAGCGGCTCCACGATGATCGTCTTCGAGGACGTGACGAAGGTCTATGAGCCTCACGTCACCGCCCTCGAGCGGGTGTCGTTCGCGATCGACAAGGGCGAGTTCGTGTTCGTCGTCGGACCCTCGGGCTCGGGCAAGTCCACGGTCATCCGCCTCCTGCTCAAGGAGCTCGAGCCGACGCGCGGCAGGATCATCGTCGGCGGCCGTGACCTCGGACGTCTCAAGCGCTCGAAGGTCTCGCTCCTGCGCCGGAACCTCGGCTGCGTGTTCCAGGACTTCAAGCTCCTGCCCAACCGCTCGGCCAGCGAGAACGTCGCCTACGCGCTCCGCGTCCAGGGCGAGTCGACCGCGCAGATTCGGAAGAAGGTTCCGGAGGTGCTCAACCTCGTCGGGCTCGCGCACAAGATGAACTCCCGACCCGAGGAGCTCTCCGGCGGTGAGCAGCAGCGCGTCTCGATCGCGCGGGCGATGGTCAACCGCCCCTCGCTCCTGATCTGTGACGAGCCCACCGGGAACCTCGACCCCGACACGTCGGTCGGGATCATGCAGCTGCTCTACCGCATCAACCGCACCGGCACCACGATCCTCATGGTCACGCACGACCGCGAGATGGTGGACAAGATGCGCAAGCGCGTAATAGCGCTCGAGCACGGCAAGCTCGTTCGCGACGAGCGGCGTGGGGGCTACGCGGAGGAATGACCACCGTCCGCACGCTCTTCGCGGAGGCTCTCCGCTCGATCGGCGCGAACGTGTCCACGACGCTCGCCTCGGCGCTCTCCGTGCTGATCGGCATGTTCCTCGTCGGTGTCTTCATCGGGCTCGGGACGTGGCTCGTTTCCTGGTCCGACGCGAAGAAGCGAGAGCTCGCGGTGCACGTCTTCATCGCGGACGGGGCGACCTCGAGGCAGGTCGACGCCCTGCGCGTGAAGCTCGAGTCGGACGAACGCGTCAAGCCCGGAGGCATCACGTACATCTCGAAGGCGAAGGCGCTCGCGATCATGCGCAAGCGTGCGCCCGAGCTGACGCAGGACCTCCCGTCCAATCCGCTTCCGGCGTCGTTCGACGTCGTCCCGAGGCGGGGTGAGGACACGGAGGCGATCGCGACGTCCGTCAAGGGGGCGAAGCTCGTCGCCGTCGACGAGGTGCGCTACGGGAAGGAGGTCTCGAAGCGCATCCTGCAGGTCGCCCGTGCGATTCAGGTGGTGTTCGCGATCGCCGTCGTCATCCTGCTCGCGGCCTCGACGATCCTGATCGCCAACACCATCCGGCTGTCGATCTTCGCCCGGCGGCGGGAGATCGAGATCATGAAGCTCGTCGGGGCGACGAACTGGTACGTCCGGGGTCCGTTCATGCTCGAAGGCGTCCTCACCGGGCTGGCGGGCTCGCTTGCAGCGGTGATCCTGCTCTTCCTCGGCCGGGAGATCGCGATTCCGCAGATACTCGGCCACATCCAGGACGACGCGGACGTGCAGGCGCTCGCCTTCACGTGGACGGCCGTGATCCTGATCGCCGGCGGGCTCGCGATCGGCGCGCTCGGGTCGGGCCTGACTCTCCGCCGCTTCCTGCGGGTCTAGGTCGGTGAGCAGCCGTCGCCCTGCCCGCGGGCGCCAGAAGCGGCCGAGCCGCTCGGAGCGTGCGCACCGCCGCCCGGCGCAGCAGCTGCGCCAGGCCGAGCGGAGAGTCACGATCTCGCTGCCGTCCCGGCGCACGCCGCCCGAGCGTGTCGTGGCCCATCTCGGGCCGACGAACTCCGGGAAGACGCATGCGGCCCTCGAGGAGCTCGCCGCGAAGCACAGGGGCGTGTACGCGGGGCCGCTGCGCATGCTGGCGCAGGAGGCGCATCGGCGGCTCGGCGAACGCATCGGCGCGGAGAACGTCGGTCTCGTGACCGGCGAGGAGCGGGTAAACGAGCGCGCGCCCGTGCTCTGCTCGACGGTCGAGATGGCGCCGCACGCGGGGGATCTGCTCGTCCTCGACGAGGTGCAGTGGGCCGACGACACCGAGCGCGGTTCCGCATGGACGCGCCTGTTGCTGGCGGGCGAGTACCGGGAGATCCTCGTTCTGGGCGCGCTCGACGCTCTCCCGCTCGTCGATCGGGCGTTTCCCGAGCGCGAGCTCAAGGTCTTCGAGCGCATGCTTCCGCTCGAGTGGGTGGGGGAGCGGACGCTGCGCTCCCTGACCCCGGGAACGGTCGTCGTCGCCTTCAGTCGCAAGGCGGTGCTGGCGCTCGCGGGCGAGGTCAACCGCCTCCATCCTCGTCGCGTGGCGGTGCTCTACGGGGCGATGCCGCTCTCGTCGCGGCGGGAGGAGATCGAGCGGTTCCTCTCGGGCACGGCCGAGGTCTGCGTCGCGACCGACGTCCTCGGGCACGGCGTCAACCTCCCGTGCGAGACGCTCCTCTTCGCCGAGACGACCAAGTTCGACGGCGAGAAGCGACGGGATCTCCTGCCGTGGGAGCTCGCCCAGATCGCAGGTCGCGCCGGTCGTTTCGGCCTCGTCGAGCGCGGGCACGTCGGCGTCCTCTCGGGGCTCGGCTGGGGAGTCGCCGACCGGGAACTCGTCGAGTCGGCACTCGAGCCGCACGTTCCCCTGCCCGGTGGCTACTGGGGCTACCGGGTCGTCGAGGAGGCCCGGATCAGGCCGCAGCTCTCCGACCTCGGCGTCGACGATCCGTCCCAGCTCGACGCGGCCCTCGTCGCCTGGCATCGCGTGGCCCTGCGCGAGTGGGCGTTCGAGAGCTGGCTCACGGTCGAGTCGCTGCAGCCCCTTCGGCTCCGCATCCAGGCCGTGCAGCGCCGCCTGGTCGAACGGGGTCGCCGACTGTCGCTCGCGGACACCTGGAAGCTCGCGAACGCGCCGGTCGACGAGGACGGGCTCGACCTGCTCGCGACGCTCGCCCTCGCGATCGCGGGCGACCGGGTCGTCCGTCCACAGCTCACGTTCGTCCTCGACACGGCACGCCTTCGCGGTGCCTCGCTCGAGGACGCGGAGCAGGCCGGGCGGGAGGCGAGCATCCTCCGCTGGTTCGCCCTCCAGTACCCCGGGGTGGGCGGGGTGACGATCGAGCGGGCCGCAGCGCTCGAGGAGGCCGCGGCCGAGCGCGTCGTCGCGCGGCTGCGCGTCGAGGTCGAATCGCCCACGATCGGGCGCTGCCGCTCGTGCGGACGCTCGTGCGCGCCGTGGTTCCCTCTCTGCGACCGCTGTGCCGGGATCGCCGCGCGCTCGTGATATGAACTGTCCGTGACCCCGGACGAGCTTCGCACGATTCCCCTGCTCGCGGGCGCGAGCGACGCGGCTCTCGAGCGGATCGCGGCGTCGGCCGGCGAGCTGACGTGCGAGCCCGGTCAGATCATTGCGCTTCGTGGCGATCCCGGGTCGGGCATGTTCCTCATGCTCGAGGGGGAGGCGGTGGTCGAGTGGCGCGGGGGCGAGGCCGCGCTCGCGGCGGGCGACTTCTTCGGCGAGCTGACCCTCCTCGCGCCGGGCGGCAAGCGGATCGCGCGCGTGCGGGCGAAGACGCCGGTCCGCTGCCTCGCGATCGCCCGCGATGACGCGCTGGCGCTCGTCGAGTCGGAGCCGAGCGTCGCCCTCGCCATGCTCAAAGAGATCGCGCGTCGCTTCGCCTCGGCTCTTCCCGACACGTAGGCCGACCTACACTCCGCGACGTGGCCAAGACGTCCGGAACGAAGCTCATCGCCGAGAATCGTCGCGCCCGGCGCGACTACGAGCTCCTCGAGCGCGTCGAGGCCGGCGTCGTGCTCACCGGCTCCGAGGTGAAGTCGGCGCGAGCGGGCAAGGTGCAGCTCGGACAGGCGTACGCCGACGTCCGCGAGGGCGAGGCGTGGCTGGTCGGTGCGTCGATCGCCGAGTACGTACAGAGCGGAAGCTTCGGCCACAGCCCGGATCGCGACCGCAAGCTCCTCCTCCACCGCGCTGAGATCGACTCCCTGTACGGCAAGGTGCGCGAGAAGGGGCTCACGCTCGTCCCGACCCGCATGTACTTCAAGGACGGACGAGTGAAGGTCGAGCTCGCTCTCGCCCGCGGGCGGGAGCGCGCAGACAAGCGGCGCGTCCTCGCCGAGCGCGACGCGCAGCGTCAGATCGAGCGGGCGCTCAAGCGCCGCCGCTAGACCATCGAAGCACTACGCCCGCCGCGTCGCCGCCAGGTCCTCGAGCTCCTGCCGGTCGATCAGCTCCCCCGGGATCACCGCGACGCGGCAGCGCGTTCGCGCGCGGAGGGTTGCGGATCGCCTGCCGCCCTCGAGCAAGGCCTTCTCGCCGACGATCGCGCCCGGCCCGATCTCGGCCACCTCCTCGCCGTCGATGTCGACGACGAGCACGCCGTCGAGAACGAGGTAGAGCTCGTCGCCTGGCGCTCCCTGCTCCACGAGCACCTCGTCCGGGTCGAGGCCGCGGCGCTCAGGGATCATCTTGCCTGCCATCAGCTCGCGCGAGATCTCTCGCTCAAGCGCGCTCTCCGCGGCCGTGACGAACGCGTCGGACTCCTCGTCGCCCCAAGGCGTTCGCTCGCCGTGCGCCTCCCGGTACCAGGCCTTGAAGTCGATCGTCCCCGACTTCGCGACGAGGTCTCCGTTCCGATCGTAGATCCAGTGCCTCGGGAAGGTGCTCGCTCCGACGAGCTCATGCTCCGAGGAGCCGTCCGCTCGAATCGTGAGCGCGAGCGTCGTCCAGGCAGTCGCCGAGTGGATCCGGACGTAGGGCCTCCCCGTCACTCTGCGCGGAGCCGGAAAACCAGCGCGGCCGCCGACCGTCTGCACGAAGCGGACGGCGCCCTCCTGGACCCCGGGCTCTTGCCGCAGGACCTCGAAGGCAATCCCGGGAATCGTGACGTCCTTCTTGGCGAGATTGAAGATCGTCGGGCCGACCAATCCCGCGCCCTCGTACCCGTGGCCGACGATCTTCCCGTCCTCTATCTCGATCCACGCTGCAAGGCGATTGGCCTCGCGAAAGCGGTCCTCGGCGCGCAGGCGCTCGAGATCCCCCTCTTCGATGTGCTCGGGCGGCGGCTCGTCGTAGCGCACGATCCCGAGATCGAACGGAAGCTTCGGCATCCCCTCGATCGCATCCGACGGGATCCAGGAAATCGCCGAGACTGATGACTCGATGCGCATCTCGCACCCCTCTCTTCGACGCTCTCCACGCTAGAGCATTCGGCGGCTCTTCGCTAGCGCCCGGTGGCGGAACGTCCGTCGGCGTACTACGCTCGGGTGACGTCGAAGGGAAGGAGAGTCGATGCGACGAGTGGCGCTGACCGTCAACGCCGTACAGCACGATCTCGAAGTCGAGCCGCGTGAGCTTCTCGTGTACGTGCTCCGCGAGCGCCTCGGCCTCACGGGGACGAACGTGGGATGCGACACGTCGTCGTGCGGCTCGTGCACCGTGCTGGTGAACGGCGAGTCGGTGAAGTCCTGCACCATGCTCGGCGTCCAGGCCGACGGCATGGACATCACGACGATCGAAGGGCTCGCGAGCAACGGCGAGCTCCATCCGGTACAGCAGGCGTTCCACGAGCACCACGCCCTGCAGTGCGGCTTCTGCACGCCCGGCATGGTGCTCGCGGCCGCAAGCCTGATCGAGCACGGGGAGGCGACGAGCAGGGCCGCGATCCGCGAGGGGCTCGAGGGGAACCTCTGCCGCTGCACCGGCTACCACAACATCGTCGAGGCGGTCGCCGAGGCCGCGGGGGTGTCGTCATGAGCGCCACCGCGATCGGGACGTCGGTCAAGCGCAAGGAGGACGCATCACTCGTTCGCGGCCGCGGAACCTACGTCGAGAACCTCACGCTGCCCGGGACGGTCTTCATGGCCGTCGTGCGGAGTCCGTATCCCCACGCCCGGATCGAGAGCGTCGACCTGTCGGCAGCGCGGGCCGCCGAGGGCGTCATCGCAGCGTTCAGCGGCGCCGACCTCGCCGGGGACTGGGCCGGCGGCCTGCCGTGCGCCTGGCCGGTCACGGAGGACATCAAGATGCCGCCGCACTACCCGCTGGCGGTGGACGAGGCCCGCTACCAGGGTGACGGAGTCGCGGTGGTCGTGGCCGAGAGCCGCGCGCTCGCGAAGGACGCGGCGGAGCTCGTCGAGGTCGAGTACGAGCAGCTTCCCTCCGTCGGCGACGTCGTGAAGGCGCTCGAGGACGGCGCGCCGCTCGTGCACTCGGATCTCGAGACGAACGAGTGCTACGTCTGGAAGCTCGAGTCGGAGGGCGGGGTCGAGGAGGCGATCGCGGCGGCGGACGTGGTCGTGACGCGCAGCTACCGGCAGCCGCGCCTGATCCCGAACGCGATCGAGCCGCGCGGCCTGCTCGCGCAGGTCGGCCCGACGGGCGAGGCCACGCTCTGGTCGGCGACGCAGATTCCGCACATCCTCCGCTTCGCACTCCAGCTGGTCGTCGGCATCCCCGAGTCGAAGATCCGCGTCATCGCACCCGACGTCGGGGGCGGCTTCGGCTCGAAGCTGGACGTCTACGCGGAGGAGGCGCTCGCCGTCGCTCTCGCGAAGCGACTCGGCCGGCCGGTGAAGTGGATAGAGGAGCGCTCCGAGAACTACCTCGCGACCATTCACGGCCGCGATGTCGTGCACGAGCTCACGTTCGCGGCGACGACGGACGGAAAGATCACGGCCGTCAAGTCCGAGGCGACGTGCGCGATGGGTGCGTACCTTCAGCTGGTGACTCCCGGGATCCCGCTCCTCGGCGCATGGGTCTATTCGGGCCCGTACGAGATTCCGCACTACTCGGTCACGTTCACCGGCGTCTTCACGAACACGACGCCGACGGACGCGTACCGTGGCGCGGGCCGGCCCGAGGCGACGTACGTCCTCGAACGGACGATGGACGCGCTCGCCCGTGAGCTGGGCATGGATCCGGTCGAGCTTCGACGCAGGAACCTCGTGAAGGAGTTCCCGCATACGATGGCGTCCGGACTCACGATCGACTCGGGGGACTACGAGGCGAGCCTCGACAAGCTGCTCGAGCACCTCGACCTCGACGCGATCCGGGCCGACCAGGCGAAGCGACGGGAGAGTGGTGACCCGAAGCAGCTCGGGGTCGGGTTCTCGACGTACAACGAGATGTGCGGGCTGGCGCCGTCGCGCATCCTCGGGGCGATCCGGTACGCGGTCGGTGGCTGGGACTCGGCGACGATCCGCTTCCAGCCGCTCGGCTCCGTCCAGGTGGTCGTCGGCACGTCTCCTCACGGTCAGAGCCACGAGACGACGTTCTCGCAGATCGTCGCCGACCGGCTGGGCGTGGACCTCGACGACGTGGAGGTGCTCCACGGCGACACCGCTGTCTCCCAGCTGGGGATGGACACCTACGGCAGTCGCTCCCTCTCTGTCGGCGGGCTCGCGCTCTTCCACGCGAGCGAAAAGGTGATCGCGAAGGCGAGAGCGATCGTCGCGCACCAGCTCGAGGTCTCGGAGGACGACCTCGAGTTCGCGAGCGGCACGTTCTCGGTGAAGGGGTCGCCCGACCGCACGATGGACATCAAGGCGGTCGCCTTCCAGGCGCACGCCGCGCACAACCTCCCGGACGGCATGGAACCGGGCCTCGAGGAGACCGCGACCTACGACCCGGCGAACTTCTCCTGGCCAGGCGGCGCGCACGCGGCGGTCATGGAGGTGGACTGCGAGACGGGCGACACGCGCCTCGTCCGCTATGTGGCGGTCGATGACGTCGGCGCCGTGGTCAACCCCCAGATCGTCGACGGGCAGGTGCACGGCGGCATCACGCAGGGCATCGCCGCGGCGCTCTACGAGGAGGGGGTCTACGACGACGAGGGGAACCTCCTCACGACGACGATGGCGACCTACCTCGTTCCGAGCGCGGCGGAGCTCCCCTCGTACGAGACCGATCGAGTCGAGACCGCGGCGGACAACCCGCTCGGCATCAAGGGCGTCGGGGAAACGGGGACGATCGCATCCGCTCCCGCCGTGATCAACGCAGTCGTCGATGCTCTCTCGCATCTGGGCGTGACCGATATCGGGCTTCCTGCGACGCCGGAGCGAGTCTGGCGCGCGATCGAGGAGGTGAGGACGTGATCCCCGCAGCGTTCGACTACGAGGTGGCGGAGTCGGTCGACCATGCGATCCAGCTCCTCGGCCGGGATCCCGACGTCAAGCTGTTGGCCGGCGGGCAGTCGCTTCTGCCGGCGATGCGGCTCCGCATCGCGCGTCCGACGAAGCTCGTCGACATCGGGAGGCTCGCCGACCTCGCCTACGTCCGTGACGACGGCGACGTGATCGCAATCGGGGCGCTTACGCGGCACGCGGACGTTGCTCGTGACCCGATCCTCCGCGAGCACTGCCCGCTGCTCTCGTACGGAGCGGGACAGGTCGGAGACCCGCAGGTCCGTCACCGCGGGACGATCGGGGGATCGCTCTCCCACGGCGATCCGGCGGGCGATCTGCCCTCGGTCGTCCTCGCCCTCGGTGCCGAGCTCGTCGTCCGGGGTAGCGCCTCCCCGGGAGAGGGCGCCGGCAAGGCGCCGCCGCACATGGCCGCGTCGGGCCACGCGGGGGCCGGCGAGCGGACGATTCCGGCCGACGCGTTCTTCACGGGCGTCTTCGAGACCGCGGTGCGTCCGGGAGAGGTGCTGACCGAGATCCGCGTCCCGAAGCTCGGGCCGGCGACCGGCTGGTCGTACGTGAAGATGAGCCGGAGAGCGCAGGACTGGGCAACCGTTGCGGTCGCCGCCGTCGTCGAGCGCTCGAACGGCTCGCTCGCGAAGGCGTCGATCGGGCTGACGAACATGGGCGCCACACCGCTCCGCGCAAAGGCAGCGGAGGGGGTGATCGCCGACGGCGCGTCGATCGACGATGCCGCCGCGCTCATGTCGGAAGGGACCGACCCGCCGTCGGATCACGCGGCGAGCTCGGACTTCCGCAAACATCTCGCCCGCGTGCTGGGCCGTCGCGCACTCCACGAGGCCGCGACCCGGTAAGCGCACGAAACGCTCCTGGGGCCGCGCCCTGCGGGCGGCCCCAGGAGCTCGTCGCTCGCGAGTTCCTAGCGGTACACGAACGCAGGGCCGGGAACCGGCACCCTCGAGAACGTCGCCTCGAGCACACTGTCCGCGTTCATGCCCTCGGCGAGGATGAGTCGGTGGCGCAGGACGTACGGTGCGATCTCCCGCACGTCTGCCACGGTGACCACGTCCCGACCATTGAGCCGGGCATTCGCCCTCGACGCGCCCGCGAGGTGCATGATCCCGCGCGAGCTCACGCCGAGCTCGACACCGGGGAGGGCGCGCGTCGTGCGTGCCAGCGCGACCATGTAGCGACCGATCTCCTCGGGGATCTCGGTCCTGTCGAGCTCGTCGCGCGCGCGATCGAGCCCCACGACCCCGAGGAGCGGACGGACCTCGCCGAGCATGTCCGGGGCGACGCCGCGGTGCGGGAGATCCAGCATCTCGTACTCGCAGTCCGCGTCCGCGTACTCGAGGACGATCTTGAACAGGAAACGGTCGAGCTGTGACTCCGGGAGCATGAAGACGTCGCGGTGCTCGTGCGGGTTCTGGGTCGCGATGACGAGGAACGGATCGGGGAGGACGTGCGCCTTGCCGTCGATCGTCACCTGCCGCTCCTGCATCGCTTCGAGCAGAGCGGCCTGCGTGCGGGGCGGTGTTCGGTTGATCTCGTCCGCGAGGAGCACGTTCGTGAAGACCGCACCCGGGAGGAAGATCGGCTCGCCCGCCCGCACCGTGTTGATGCCCGTCAGCTCAACCGGGGATGTGTCCGGGGTGAACTGGATGCGCTTGAACGTCGCACCGAGCATGTGCGCGGTCGCGCGACCGAGGAGCGTCTTCGCGCTTCCGGGCGGCCCCTCGATGAGCACGTGCCCCCGGGCGAGCGCGGCGACGAGCAGGAGCTCCACTGCGCGCTCTTGTCCGATGACGACTTTCGAGATCTCGTTCTTGGCACGCTCGCGCAGGTCTGCCAAGCTCTCGTAAGGCGCCTCTACCAGCATTGCCACAATCCACACCCTCCCTGGTCGCCATTCGTTCGTTGCCGCAATAAAGCGTAGCGAGCGGCCCTGTCGAGGCTCTCAGAGCTCCCCAGCCCTGCCTCACTCGCACTATCGGCTGAGGCCGGCGATGCGTCAACCCGTAGGCATCGCGGAGACCCCGCGACGCGGCGGCGTGGCCCCGGATGACGGAGCGGGAGCGCCGGAGGGTGCCGACCTCCGCGCTAGGAGACCGGCGAGATCGGTGGCGGAACCGCAGTCGGGACGGAGGCCATCGCGTCGAGCAGGACGGTGTCGACGCTCGTCCCGGGCTTCGTCGCGATGCGGTGTCGCAGCACGTACGGCGCGATGTCGCGGACGTCCTCGATGGCGACGGCCGGGCGTCCGTTCAGGCGGGCGTTCGCCTTCGCGGCGTTCGCGAGGTGGATCATCGCGCGTGAGCTCACGCCGAGCTCGACGCCCGGGTGTTCCCGCGTTCGGCGGCCGATCGCCACGATGTAGCGGCCGACGGACTCCGGCATGGCCGTCGTCTCGAGCTCCTGGCGTGCCTTGTCGAGGCCGACCACGCCGAGAAGCGGACGTACCTCGCCCAGCATGTCCGGCGCCACGCCATTGTGGGGCAGCGTGAGCATCGCGAGCTCGGAGTCGGCGTCCGCGTAGTCGAGCACGATCTTGAACAGGAACCGGTCGAGCTGGCCCTCGGGCAGCGGGAAAACGCCCTCGTGCTCGTGCGGGTTCTGGGTTGCGATCACGAGGAACGGATCGGGGAGCTTGTGCACGCGGCCGTCGATCGTGACCTGGCGCTCCTGCATCGGCTCGAAGAGCGCGGCCTGTGTGCGCGGCGGCGTACGGTTGATCTCGTCGGCGAGGAGGACGTTCGTGAACACCGCCCCTGGGAGGAAGAGGTGCTCCCCGGCCTTGACCACGTTCTGACCGTTGAGCTCCGTCGGGGTCGTGTCCGGCGTGAACTGGATGCGCTTGAAGGCCGCACCGAGCATGTGCGCGACGGCGCGCGCGAGCAGCGTCTTTGCGCTTCCCGGAGGGCCCTCGATGAGGACATGGCCGTGCGAGACGGCCGCAACGAGCAGGAGCTCGACCGTCCGATCCTGTCCGATGACGACCTTCGACACCTCGGCCTTCGCCCGCTCGCGCAGGTCGGCGAAGTCGTCGTACTTCTCCTCCATCATCAACGCCACAGCTCTGTCCTTTCGCCTCGTCGTCTCCCTCTCGTGGCCCGATCGTCACGTCTGCCGCAGCGGGCCACTCCGCGTATCGGCAGCTATCCTCAGGTCCTGAACACACATACGGGGGCGATCAGGTTTCGACGTGGTCGGTTCTCCGGCAGAGCTGCGAGCCGAGGTCGCCGGTTGGCCTCGTAAATCAACCGGCACCAACGCAAGTGCGAAGAACGATCTCGCACTCGCCGCCTAGTAGAAGCTAGGTCAGGCGACGCCGACCCGGGTTCGGCCCGAGGCCCGGGAGCCGACGCCAACGATCGGGCTCGGTGCCGAGGGAGAGCCAATCGCCCGGAGCGCGACTCTTCAGGATGGCTGGCCCGCCGGTGGGTCGTCCGTGAACCGGCCGGCGGGTGAGAGCAAGCGCGGACTACGCTCGTAGAGGCCCTGTTCGGTGCGACCGCGGACGCGGGTTCGATTCCCGCCGCCTCCATAAAGCCCCGCTCAGGGCGCTTTTTCGATCGGAACGATTGCGGCTAGAGGCCGTCGATCGGAATCGTTGTCCGCAGTTCAGTCGCCCCAAACCTTGCGCAGCTTGTCCTCGAGATCGGCAGACGATCCTTGGACGTAGATGTTCGCCGTGGTGCTGACATCCGCATGCCCGAGGAGCTGCTTGGTCGCGTAGATGTCGCCGGTCGCGAGATAGAGCTCGGTGCCGGACGTGTAGCGGGCGCCGTGCATCTTCTTGCCGCGCGTCGTTCCCTGCTCGACGATGCCGGCCCTGGCGAGGCAGCGATACCACCAGCGATGCATCGCCGGTCCCGAGAGCGCCTTGAGGCGGTTCTCCCAGATGACCGTTCCCTTCGGCCCACGCTTCTGCGGGTACAGCAAGTGCTCCTGCGGGTCACGACGAAGCGAGAGCTCGGCGAGGTCCTGGCGCAGCTCCTCGGTCGGGATCGGCGTGTGACGGATCTTCCCGCCCTTGCCGTGGACGCGGAGCCTCCGGCGGCCGAGGTCGAGGTCGCGATAGCGCGTCGACGCGAGCTCGCTCTTGCGGAGCCCCATGAGAAAGAGGAGCTTCAGGGCGACGCGATCTCGAAGCTCCGGCTGCGCAGCGATGATCGTCGCGACATCGTCCGTCGAGAACAGCTCACGCTCGACATCGCGTAGTCGTGGAGAGCGGATCGCGACAACCGGATTGCCGTGGAGCTTGAACTCGCCTTGCGCCCACTTGAAGAACGACATCAGCACGGCGCGAACCTTCTTGCGCGTCCTCGGCGCAGCCTCTCCCCAGCGCGCGTCAATGAACTCGCGGAGTCGCGTCGTTCCGATCGGCGGCTCGAAGTCGCGCAGCTCGAGGTCAGCGTGATCGATCGCGAGCTTCGCGAGGATTGCTTCGTAGTCGCGCAGCGTCTCCGTCGTGGCGCCGTACTCGTTTCGGAACCAGCGGATGAACTGGGCTACCTCGAGCCCCACCGGTGTAGCGCGGTACGACTTGTCCTTCACGGCTGCGCGCATCATCTGCGCCGCCTGCTCGAGGGTCAACCGAACGTCGGGAGCCGATCCGTCCCACCCGGGGCGTGATCCCACTGAATGCCTCCTGATCCGACCGCCGGGCTAGCAGCGTTACGTTCACTAGCCGAAGGCCACTGGCGGTCTTTCGGTGGCCCCCTCGGAGCGGCTTCTCAGAAGGCGTCTATGTCGTCCCGAGGTTCGAGCTGCCCGCTCAGCCCTCTCCCCGAGGAATCAGTCTCACATCGTCGGCGGGATCCGAGTGGCAGAAGCGTGCCGATGCCCTCGGACGACGCCCAACCCCGGACGTGCAGGATCGCGACCACTCCGGGCGGGTCAACCCGCGAGGGGTCCGCGGCTACGCCGCTTGACACGCCCTCCGTGGCCGCGAGAGCGCACTTACCGGGGCTGGGCGAGAGCCGCGAGAAGTCGGAGCCCCCTCCGGGCGCCCCGCCCGCGTTCGCGGGGTGCGGGGCGCCCTCCGGAGGGGGAGCTCGACGAACTGGGGGCGGCGTGGCGCTTGGCAGGAACCTTCCGCGCGAAGAGATGGGCATTGTTTGGATGGGCCAGAGTGACGCGAGGTCGCCGAAAGTCGTGAGCTGCATCGCTACGCAGCTCGTAGCGGCTGCTCGCAGCGAGGCTTTACGCCGCGGATGCGACACTGGTGTCGCTTAGGCGGCTGTTAGACGCGCCGCCGTGCCCTTAGCACCCGCGGGATTGACTGCTGGGAAACCCCGGCACGAAGCGGTCCTCGACCGCCCCGTTCAGGGACCACCAGGCGGAGGGGGGCCCCTCTGCCACTTCAGTTGTCCCATTCGATCACTTGCACCTCGGTTAGACCCGGCTATCGTCCGGGCGGGATGGCGAGCGAGGAGTCGGTGGTCGAATGGCTTCTCGAAGGCGACCCTGCTATTCGCTGGCAGGTCATGCGCGATCTTCTCGATGCGCCAGCCGAGACCTGGGAATCGGAGCAACGACGGACGGTCGAGAACGGCTGGGTGGCCGAGCTACTCCGGTGCCAGGGATCTGACGGCGAATGGCCGAAGGGGCGTTGGACGGCCTCGACCTGGACGCTGTTGCTCCTCGTGGCCTTCGGGATTCCCGAGGGTCATCCGGCTGCACGCGAACCTCTCGAGCGTTTGCTCGATCGGTTCATGCCACCCGGAGATGCGGTCGATGGCGCTTTCCTGTTGAAAAGAGTCGATCTCTGCCATCTTGGCTTCTGGCTCGGGCTCGGCGCGCACTTCCTGGCCGGGGATCCCCGGCTTCCACCGCTCGGTGCGGCCGTGTTGAGCGCGCAGCTCGACGACGGCGGATGGAATTGCTCCGTGCGGAACCACCCGCGCACACATCACAGCTCCTTCCACACGACGTTCAACGTGCTCGAGAACCTTCGCATAGCGGCCGGTCGACGGATCGTCCCGGATCGTCCGTTCCGCGATGCAGAAGCACGGGCGGTCGAGTTCATGCTCTCGCACCACTTGTACCGTTCTGACCGCACAGGGGAGGTCATCTCGGAGAGGTTCACCCACCTCAGTTACCCGTGGCATTGGCACTACACCTTCCTGCGTGGCCTCGACTACCTGCGCTTCACGCCCGCGATCGCGGACGATCGACTCGCCGACCCGATCGACCTGCTGTGGGAGAAGCGGAAACCAAACGGGCGCTGGTCGCTACAGAAGCGCATTCCCGGAACGCTGCTCGTCGAGATGGAGAAGCCCAGCCTGGACAGTCGCTGGAACACACTAAGGGCGCTCCGTGTCTTGCGAGTCCGCGACAGCCGCACAGCCTGAGGTGCGGCTCGGAACTGATCGCCTCCGCTCGCATCGCCTCGCAGTTTCCGGGTGGTGACCGCTCAGTGAGCGCGTACCGCCTGCGTATGCGTCGATCGGGCAGGCGGGGCGACCCGGCCGTTCCCCAGTTGCTGCTCATGGCCCCCGTGCAGCCGGGTCGCCCCTATGTCGTCAGGCAGGCACCCCGGATGGAGGAGTGCGCCCCGCACGCTACGAGCAACCAGTGAGACGATGCGGTGAAGGAGAGGTATCGAATCGTGCGGCCCGCGACACCACTGCGTCGCGACAAGGCACTCCACAACGAATCGAGATTTTCTCGAGTCCGCGACCCGACTCCGCGCCGGCTCGGCGTACGGTGCAGGTGCGCTCGAGGGCCGATCCCCGAGCGAACGGCAGCGCACGTCGACGAAGGAGGCCGGAGATGTCAGCCAAGACAAAGTCGCCGTCGGAGTCCGACACCGCTTTCGAGGACATGGGCCTGGCGGTCGAGAGCAGCGGCTCGCAGGATGCCACCGATGATGCAGTCGCTCGTCGAGCCTACGAGATCCATATCTCGGGAGAGGGCGGAGACCATCTCGACAACTGGCTTCGCGCCGAGGAGGAACTCCGCGGGACCGCTTGAGACCGTCGTCGACAGCGCAACCGTGACGCCCATCGAGGCGGGCGAGAGTTAGATGGAAGTCGCCGGAGCCTCCCTGGACGGTCGAGGCGATGCGCCGATGTCCGCGCAGAAGCGGATCGCGCTCATCGCGCACGACAACCGAAAAGCCGACCTACTCGAATGGGCTCGCTACAACCGCGACACTCTCGCGGGGCACGAGCTCTACGCGACCGGAACAACGGGCTCGCTGATCGCACGCGACCTCGATCTCCCGGTGTCTCGGTTCCTGAGTGGTCCGCTCGGCGGCGATCAGCAAGTAGGAGCGGCGATAGCCGAGGGCCGGATCGACTTCGTCGTCTTCTTCTGGGACCCACTCGAGCCGCATCCGCACGACGTCGACGTCAAGGCGCTCCTGCGAATCGCGGTCGTCTACAACGTCCCGATCGCCTGCAACCGAGCGACCGCGGACTTCGTCCTCTCCAGTCCGCTCTTGTCGGCTGAGTACCGCCGAGTGGCCGGGCCGCGTCCACGCTAGAGGCCGACCACAAGCCAACCGAGCCGTGGCATCGAGCTGACGGAGCACACGAAGGGCACCGCCGGGGTGCTCCTTCGTGTGCTCGTCGACTTCCTATCCTGGAAGGAGCGCGGGAAGCCAGATCCGGAGCACCTGACTCGGGATTCCGGTGAGGCTCGAGACGTTGCCGTTGGCGTCGAACGCCGTGCCGTCCGTCAACTGGAAGTCGTTGTCGTTGGCGACTGCGATCTGTCGCGGGTTCACCACGGCGATGCCCTCGATCTTGTTGGGCACGATGCCGGTGAGGTCCGCGACGAGCGTCTTGACAGGCACCGCCACCCCCTGAGCCGCAAGGGCCTGGTCCGTGCTCAGGGACTCGAGCGTGGGCGATTGCGTCGGGTCGCTCCACTTCGCTCCCAGTCGGTTGTCGTCGGTGAGCTCGACGGTGTAGATCTTCGTCACGAGGTCGGTCCGCTCCTGGACGAGCAGCCGAGTGTCCGAGAGCGCGACGAGGCCAGACACCTTCATCTCGTCGGGGGAGATGGCACAGCCTGCGGCCTCGCCCGAGAAGGCGCACACCTCGTCGAAGCGGTACACCCATTCTCCCGTCACCTGCTCGGCGGCGATGTCGAACCGGAGGATTCGCGTATTTCGCGATGCCTGGCCGGTGGAGGAATTGGGGTTGAGCAGGGGGCTTTGCGTCGCGACGAAGAGAGAGTTGCCGTAGATCGCGAGGCCCTCGAACCCGCGGTTCTGGCGGCGGCGCTGGTAGATCCGGGGGATCGTTCCGGATACGGGGTAGCTCGCCGGGGTGAGGGCGTACCCGGCCGCCAGGAGTGGCAGTTCGGGCACGAATCGCTCCTCCACGCATCCGTCGGGTCCGACGCGGATGAGTGAGGGGCTGTACTCGTCCACGAGCCAGAAGTCGCCGTTCGGCGCGCGCACGAGCCCCTCCGTGTCGAGTCCGTTCGGGTTGGGTGTCAGCGCAGCCGTGCCGTTGAAGTTCCACGGCCTTTCGTCATAGGTCGGCAGGTTCGAGAGCCCCGTGACGGCATCGTCGCAAGCGGTGTCCTGATCCGATCCATCGGTGACGATCGGGATTGCGTCGAGAATCTGAAGCGTCGGGCCTGATGCGTCGACGTGCAGGATCGTCGGAGTGAACCACTCGTTCGGGAACGTGCGACGCCGCTCGCCGCTCACGCTCGGGCGCGTGTTCGGACCCCGATCCGTGACCATGTAGAACTCGTTCTCGTCCATCGACGCGTCCCGGTAGAGGTCACTGCCGATTCCTCCGAGTTCGATGCCGCGATCGTCGAGCGTCGGGCTGGAGGCATGCGGAACGGATCCCGGAAGTGCTGTTTGCTGGAACGCGGCCAGTCCGATCGCGGGCAACGTCGATGTCTTCACGACGCGAGGCGACTCCGGCCTTGCCGCGCTGGCAACCGCTGCGATCACGAGCATGCAAACAGCGGCCAGGGCTGCGAGTGCTGGTCTCACAATGGTTCCTCCCCGTCTTCGATTGACGGGCGCATCCTTCTGAGCGCGTGCCCACCCGTGGGTGGCGTGCGGGTGTAGCTCCGGTGAAGGAGTGGTGCTACGAGAGACTGTCGAAGCGAGACAGGGCGTCGGGACTACGCGGTGAGCCCGCCGACTGCTACTGCGAGAGGACTGCCGCGCGGGTACACGTACTGCACGGGCTCGAGCATGCCGGCCCGCCGCCGAAGGATCCATGCTGCGCCCTTCTCGCAGGTGAGCCCGTCGAACACGCGGATGATGACTTCTCCGTGCGTGCACACGAGCGTCCGGTCGTTCGCCGCGAGTAGCAGCCCCATGACCTCCTCACGAGTGGCAGCCGGACGCAGCTCGGCGCGTGTCCGGATGGGAAGCTCGAGACGTTCGGAGAGCGGCTGTACGGTCTCGGTGCAGCGGAAGTACGGGCTGCTGACGAGCTCGACGGGGACAACGTGCTCGGGCAGCACGTGAGCCATTGCACCTGCAGATGCTCGACCCGTGTCATCGAGGCCACGCATGAAATCGTCGCTTGGGTCGTCGAGCTTCACGCCCGCGTACGCGTGCCGCAGCACCACTATGAGATCACTTCTCTTGGTCACGATCCCACCCGGCCGCCAACACTGCGCGGCCTCTCGCACGGTAGTCTGCCGCCTCCAGGGGCGTCGGTGACGGCGGAACCGCGCCGCCGGAGTCATGCAAGCGCCCGGGCTCGCACGCTGAGCAGGCGCTCGATGGCGACGGAGCCAGCCGAGGCAAGTCCGACGAGCAGCCACCCGGAAAGCCCCAGCGGAGGAAGCGCCAACATCACCCGCAGTGGTGGAAGCAGGAGGGTTGCCGCCAGGATCGCAACGGACGCTCCGACGACCCGCAGTCCACTGACTCCCGTACCGCCTTCTCCCATGCTCGCCTGGAGCGCGTGGGCGAGCTGGCCGCCCACGATGGAGCCGTAGGCGACGCTCTGCGCCTGCGCACCTCGTCCGAGCGCGAGAGCGTAGGCGAGGAGCGAGGGCGCTGCGATCGAGACTCCTCGCCGGACTATCTCTCGTCGCAGCGGGCCCTCGAGCGCAGCTTCGCCCTCGCGCGCGAGGCGCGAGAGATCGCGTGTGCGCGGCTCCTGGACGACGAGCGCGAGGGCCGGGAGCACGTCCGACCCGAGATTGACCGCGAGGATCTGGCGGGCGGTGATCGGTGTCGCCGGTCCGAGAAGCCCGGCGCCGACGAGGAATCCCACCTCGCCGAGGTTGCCGCCCAGCAGGTACCCGAGCGAGCGGCGGACGTTCGACCAGAACGTGCGCCCCTCGATGAGGGCGTCGACGAGGGTCGAGACGTCGTCGTCGGCGAGCACGACGTCCGCCGCCTGGCGTGCGACCTCGGTGCCGCCGAGCCCCATCGCTACGCCGACGTCCGCGAGCCGAAGAGCCGGCGCGTCGTTTACGCCGTCGCCCGTCATTGCAACCACGTGGCCGCGACGCTGCAGGCTCGTCACCACGCGGACCTTCTCGAGCGGGGCGATTCGCGCGATGACGGAGGTCTCATCGAGACGCGCGCCGAGCTCGTCGTCCGAAAGTGCGGCGACGTCCGCCCCGGTGAGGACGCGACCCGCTCTTTCGTCCAGACCGACCTGCCGTGCGATCTCGCGCGCGGTCTCGGGATGGTCGCCCGTGAGCATGATCATCCGTACACCAGCAGTGCCGCAGCGCTCGACGGCCTCGGCTGCGGCGGGCCGGAGCGTGTCGGCGATCCCGAGAAGCCCGACCGCCACGAGCCCGCAAGGATGGTAGACGTCGTCGCCCTCGCGTCCCTCGGCGATCAGGAGCACACGATATCCACGCGCGGCGAGGCTCTGCGCTCGCGCGAGGAGCGCGTCACTGCGCTTGGGCGTGAGCGGGAGGTCCACACCCCGGCAGCGCTCGGCCACACAGCGGCGTACGAGCGCCTCCGGCGACCCCTTGACGCACAGCCGACCGCCAAGGACGGCGGCATGGAAGGCACGGGCGGGGTCGAACGGCGCCTCGCGATCTCGCTCCTGCAGTGTCCCTTCCTCGAGCCCGCAAGCGCGGGCTGCCTCGAGCACGGCGATGTCCGTCGGGTGTGCGCCCGCCGACGACGAGTCCGCCCTCGGGCTCGCGATCGCGGCCACGTGAAGGACGTCGCGGAGGGACGCGGTGAGATCGGCGCCCGGAGCGGCTTCGTCGATGCCGTCGGTGACGAGCTGGAGCGACAGGCGGCCCGTTGTGAGGGTTCCCGTCTTGTCGACGCAAGCAACGTCCACGCGGCCGAGCGCCTCGACAGCCGCCAGCCTGCGCACGAGCGCGTTTCGCTCGGCGAGGCGCCGCCCGACTCCCGTCTGGCCGATCCGGGCGAGCAGCGGGAGCCCTTCCGGAACCGCTGCGATGGCAGTGCTCGCGCCGATAGCGAGTTGCCCGAGGAGCGGGCGACGACGCAGAAGGCCAATGGCAACGACGAGAGCTGCACCGGCGACGGCGAACGGCATCACCTCCCGCACCATCCTGCTCAAGCGGCGGTTGAGAGGGCTCTCCGGCGTCGGCTCCAGGCCGAGCGCCGCCGCGGTCGCGCCCAGCCGCGTGTCGGCGCCTACGGCGACGGCGACTGCACGCCCGTGTCCGACGGTGACGTCGCTCCCCTCGAGGACGATTCGGCTGGCATCGGTGTCGCCGGTTGCACTCTTCCGCACGGGCAGCGACTCACCCGTCAGCGCCGCCTCGTCGACGTGCAGACCGCGGGTCTTGATCAGGCGCGCGTCGGCCGGCACGCGGTCGCCCGTAGAGAGGAGAAGGAGGTCTCCTGGAACGACCTGATCCGCCGGGATGCGAGTGCGAACCCCGTCCCGGATGACGCTCGCCGTCGTCGAGCCCATCTGGCGCAGGGCTTCGACGGCCCTGCCGACCCGGGACTCCTCCACGGCTCCAATGGTCGCGTTGGCTCCGAGAACCGCGCCGATCAAGCCCACGTCGGCCACGGACCGCATGAAGAGCGAGAGCGCCGCGCCCAGCCCGAGCGCAGCCGTCAAAGGCGAGCGAAGCTGTTCCAGGAGGGCGGCCGCAAACGGGCTGCGATCGCGCGGGACGGGACGGGGCCGGATGCGAGCTGCCGCCTCCTCCGCGGTGAGGCCCGCCTCGCGCGTGCGTAGGGTGGCGACGACCGCGTCGACGCTCTGGGACCCCCAGTGTTCCGGCTGAGGGTCGGCGAGTCGTGCGGCGCGCTGAGTTGGGACTCCCGTGCTCCCCCGGAGGCGCCACCACGAAAGCGCTGCCGCACCCAGGCTCGCCAGCCCGACCTCGAATGCGACGCTGCGTAGGCCCGGCCGTCCGAGAACCTCCCATGCGAGACCGACGACGCTCGTGACGAAGGACAGTCCGATCCCGTCCCGCTCGGCCCGCTCGCGTGCGCGGGCGACGTTCAGCACGGTCCGCACGGCAGCGAGATCGGGGGCGAGCAGATCCGGCCCGACTGGGAACCGTCCCTGGAGGCCGTCGGTGACGGCGATGCCCAGGTCTGCGACTGCAAGGCTCCCCGCGGCCTCGAAAGAGTCCGCCAGGACGCCGACGAGCTCGCCGTGCCGTTGCCGAGCGCGAACCTCGTCGCTCAAGCTCGTCGTGCGCACGACTTCGATGTCGAACTCGCCGAGCGCGGGCTCGACGAGCGGAACGGTCGCATCCGGAGGCAGTAGGACGAGGAGGTCGATGCTCCGCTCCGCGCACGTGGCGGCGAGCGCTCTTGCTGCCGCGCTGAGCGACGGCGGCGCGTCGGGTCGACGTGGATCGAGGAGCATCCGAACGCCGTCGACCAGGATGACGTTCGGCGTGCGCACGAACCAGGAGCGCGGGCTCCGAACGACGAGCCCCGAGTCCGCCAGATGGGCAGAGGCGCTCTCGGCGGCGACCTCCGCCCCCACAACCGCAGGATGCGGGTCGAGGGCGAGGAGCGTCGTCAGCGCTGCGGAGCGCGAGCGGGTCACTACTAGAGCGGCGGAGGCAGCGGCCGCAGCGAACGGGGTCACGAGGAGCTCGTACCGCGCCGCCGGCGAGTGCGGTTGCGGCACGGGCCGTGAAGGGACGTCCGGTGGTCCGGGGTGCTGGATCTCGAGCCTGAACGGGCCTCCGAACAGGCGAGCCCCTGCGTCGACCCAGTCGCCGGGGAGAAAGGGAACGAGCGCGCCCGATCGGTCGAGGAAGGTGCCTTCGCCCGAGACGATGCGGCCGGGAAGAGGCGTCCTTGTTCCGGGAAGGATCTCGATCTCCTCACCCTCCTCGATCGACACGCGTGCGGGCGATGCTCGCGCGTAGCCCATTCGCGCCCGCTCCCGGGCGCGGCCTGCCGTGAGTGCGCGCAAGCTCGTCAAGGCGAGCAGTGCGAGGCCGACGGGGCTCCGGGAGAATCCGAGCGCGACCGCGGACGCCAGCTTGAGCCCGAAGTCGCCTGGTGCGGGTCCGGGCTCCGTGCGGCGGGCTTCGACCGCGACGACGTGGAGGTCGTCGAGGAGGCCGAGCACGACGCCCGCCGCAACGCTCCGGGTCGGTCCGGGTCGTCCGCCTCCCGCCAGCTGCCTGAAGACCATCGTGGCCAGTCCTACTCCTGCCGCGGCAACGAGCACGGTGCCCTGGGTGATGGCCGCCCGGTCGTCGTCGTCGAGGATGGGTGCTCGGCCCTCAGCAAGGGTGGTGTGCTCCAGCCTCTCGTCGAGGGCTCGCAGCGCTTCGAGTACGTCCGCGGCACCCGTGCGCGCGGAATCGAAGACGACGAGGAGATTCCTCGTGATCGCATTCCCGCTGATCCCGGTGGCCCCGGGGATCTGCTTCAGCAGGAGGTCATCAACCGACGTCTCGCTCGAGGCAAACCAACGCGGCCAGTGGACGCGGACGCGCTCGGTCCCGAGGTGAACGACGTGGAGCGCTGCCGTCTCCACAGGCGCGCTCCGCCGTCGTCACTCCGTGCGCTGCTGCCGGTGAACCGACTGCGCCTCTGCCCAGATGTCCTGGGCCTCCTCGACCGCGCGCACGACCAGCACCGAGAGGTAGTCGGCAGCGCGCCGCTCCAGCTCCGTCGCAATCGCCTCTGCGCGGCCGAGCGGCGCGTCAGCCGAGTCGACGTGTTGCTCGTCGTTCACTTCGTGGCGGCTGTTTGGCGCTTGCGCGGCGTCGGCCTCTTCGCAGGCGCCGGCTTCTTCGACTCCGCCCCGTTCCCCTCGTGTGCGTGCTGCTTCGCCTCGTCCACGATGCCGGTGAAGACAGAGACCACGGAGCCTGCACCGTGCTGCGCCGTTCCCGCGGCGTCCGTCGCCACGCTGCCGGCAGTCGTCGTCGCCTCCGCCGCTGTCTTCATTGCCGTCTCGCCGGCGGCGATGAGCTGCGCGAGGCCGAAGACCATGCCACGACGGACGAGCTGACGCCCGCGGTCCGACACGAGGAACGCACCTGCTCCTGCAGCAAGAAGTGGATTCATCAGGACCTCCTTCCGGGTTCCGCAGCCCATGCTCCCACCGATCGCGGGGGTCGGGATCGGGGCACAAACGGTCCCGGTTGCGTCGAACTACGTACTGCAAGCAGCCATGTCTCGAAGTGGCGAATGACTGGTGAACAAAGACCTGTCGCTCCGTAGTCTCTCCGGATCGGCCTGCGGCAAGACGCGGTGACGAAGACGACCATCGTGCGCGAGTGTGCTGCTGGCACACAACCCGATCGAGTGAGGTGAACCGTGGCCCTGTTCCTCGAGCCCGACGCTCAGCGCAACCTTCGGCACATTCCCGCCGCGCTGCATACCGAGTTTCCCGACGTGATCCAGGAAGATCTCGAGGCCGAGGTCGAGACCGTCACGCGCGAGGTGCTCGCCACGGCACGGATCGACTCGTTCGTTCCCGTGCTCGTGCATCGGTTTGCACGCGAGCGGCTGCTCGAGCGCGGAGTGGAGCGCTCCGGTTCCGTGGATCGCGCTCAGCGGTCGTTCCTGGCAAGTTCGAACTGACGGGAGGCTCGAAGCTCGAGTGGGCCGCGCAGTGGTGGCGGCCCCGATTCGCGCATGCCGGACACACTCGCATACGTCGCAGGAGCTGTGCTCATTCTCTGGGGGGCGGCGCACATCGCTGCTACGAAGTCTGTAGCAGGCTCGTTCGAAGCCGTCTCCGTCGACAACCGGCGGATCTTCGTCATGGAGTGGGTTGCGGAAGGCGTGACCCACGTCTCCATCGGCGCGCTCGTCATTCTCATCGCGGCTCTGGAAGGCACCGGCGACGCTGTGTCCGATCTCGTCTATCGAGTGCTGGCGGGGGTCCTCGTCGTCCTTGCCGTGATCACCGCGCTCACGGGGGCGAGAACGCCCGTCATCTGGTTCAAGATCTGTCCCTTCGTCCTCACGGGCGCCGCCGCACTCCTCCTCATCTCCAGCGCCCTCTAGCCGCACCCGGCGGAGCCGGAACTCACGCTGGATCTGAAATCCGACAATTTCCGCACGGTCTGTTGTCACCACAGAAAGCTACTCGGCTCCGACGGAGAGACGGATCGCGAAGCCCCGATCAGAAGACCGGACGCTCACACACCGGAGAGCCCTCGCGCCGGACGCGTCGTGTCCGACCCGGCAGCGCGCCGTGCAGTTCGCAGTCTCGGCGCTGGCCAGAGCTCCAGCTTGACGATGGCGACTGTTCGTCGTACGCGGAATCCCCGATGGATGGGTCGCGCCGCGGTGGGAGCATGGCCCCGAGGCGTTAGGAGTCCGGTCGCCTTCACAGTCCGAGACAAGAGTCGGTGGGGGTGCTCGGCCGATTCGCGAGTTCCGCAACACTAGGGTGCATCGCTTTGGCAACGCGCTTGCCGGCATGCTTGCTCAAGCAGGGATAGGACCGTTCTGGCTCTTGACTACGCGCGGCCGCAAGACCGGTCGGCAATACACGAATCCCGTAACACTCGTCGAGCAGGACGGCAGGAGTTGGCTCGTCGCTCCCTACGGGGCCGTCTCCTGGGTACACAACGCGCGGGCCGCGGGGCGAGTCGGCATCCGCCGTGGGCGCGGGAGTTTCGACTACACCGTCCGTGAGGTCGGACCCGATGAGGCGGCACCGATCCTCAAGCGCTACGTCGGCATCGCTAGCGCAACTCGGCCCTACTTCCAGGCGAACAAGGACTCACCTGTCGAGTCGTTCCGGGCCGAGGCGCATCGCCACCCCGTGTTCGAGCTCACAGTCGTCGAGGCGGACACTCCGTAGCGACAGTTCGCGGCTCAAGCTTCATTCCCGCACTCTCGGGCAAGCGAGTTTCATGTCGCTGCTCAGCTTGCGGGACCCGATTGAAATCTTGCGCGGGTTCGATTCCCGCCGCCTCCATATGTGGCTTAACAGAGCCATTGCCGCTGCGGGCAATGGGGAGT
>Ga0233417_10000003_pt1 | contig 116436 bp, 143 predicted proteins | sample Sed_MG_FD_189023 | JGI IMG/M metagenome (GOLD analysis project Ga0233417, IMG submission 189023) | Sediment microbial communities from Lake Towuti, South Sulawesi, Indonesia - Sediment_Towuti_2014_0.5_MG | ecosystem: Environmental > Aquatic > Freshwater > Lake > Sediment | place: Indonesia... | reverse complement strand
CCTCCTCCTCCGGCCCCGGCACCCCAACCACCAAGTTGGAAGCGCCTGAACACAAGTCCACCTTCATGCATCCCAAACCCGAATAAACTTCCAAGGCTGCTGAGAATCTTCATGAAAATGCCGCCGATGCTGGTGAAAAGTTGTGAAATTAGACTCCAAATCCAAGAACCAAACGACGCGATTTGGCCTAATATGCCACCAAAGAGACCAGTAGTTTCTGCCCCAGCGGCTCCCATGGAAGTTATCTCGGGAGCTGCACCCTCAAGAGGCCAGCCTCCATACCCCGCTTCAGTGGGGTTAAAGCCTTCGGGATACTCAGAGGAGGATTCTGGAATGGAAGGTTCTTCTGGCGTTTCAGGAGTACTTGCGCCTAGTTTTCTACCCAGGGTGGAAATGGCCATAAGAATTCGTTCTAAGAGTGAATTTCTTTGCACGTCTAACTGCACTGAGGTTTTTTGGTAGACCTGGGTCGCGACTTTTTCCCCTCTACCTTCAGCCCATTTCTGTACATCTGTAACAGCCTTTTGAGTCTCAGCAGCCGTCATTCCAGGTTGAGGCCCTTTTGGTTGCACAATCCCAAACAAGCTTTCCAAGCCGCTGAGTAAAAAACGCGAGAGGCCACCGAAAACCATTTCGGAAATATTTTTAGATGACATGCGAGCCAAATCTTGTGCAAACTTATTTACATACTCCTGGAATGGTTTCCTTTGGCGCAATATTGAATCGTAGAGATACTCCTCAAAAGAACTCCTCATAGACTCCAAAGTACCCGAGACTGTGTCGGAAAGCATCTTGAGGGGGCTGCGCATCTTTTGAGCAAAATCAGATAGGCCTTTAATAGCTGCCCACCACATCGCTTCAAAGCCTTGCTTAATATCGGAAGTGTCTTCAAGGAGGTCACTCCCCGCTTTCTTCCACTCACTACGAATTTTTTGGATGCGCGACTCGGCAATATCACCGATAGCCTTCCACTTTTCTTCGGAAGTAGCGCCAAACTGTGACATATAGGAAATCATTGCTTGTAAATCTTTCACTCCAAAGTCGGGCTTCCTCTGCGCCAACATGTGGTAGTATTTAACAAAATCCTGAGCGGCCGCCGTCAAATCTACTGTAGGAAAGGACTTTAGGGCTTTGGCATACGTGTCTAAAGCGCGCGTAGTAAATATCTCCCCTGACTGCATCATGTCTCTGAGAGCTGACTCGAACGTCTTATACATTCGGACTGGAATATTGCCACTCAGCCACTGTTTCGCTTGTTCTTGAAACATCAGGAAAAATTCTGCAGATATTTCTAAATTACCCTCGAGAATTTTACGAAGGGCATCCGGGTTGAAAAATTGTATCATCATATCATACACACGGCGGCCACTAAGCCCAGCCGCTTCTGCAACCACCGAAACAGTGCGAAACATTCTTGGAAGCATTTCGGGCTTCCAATACTCTTCTATCTCAAAGAAGGAACGAATGATTTTCTGGGCCTCTTCACGCTTTTGGTGGCCGGAAATAAAGGCAGAGCGAGTTTTGTCAACGCGCTCACCAAAAGCCTCGAAATATCTTCTGATCATGCCTTCAGGAATAAAAGCACCGGACTGGAGAAGATTGCCAACAGGACCCCAAAAAAGGTTGAAAATCTGATCGGGGTCAACTCCAACAACTTTTGCAACTTTCATTAGACGATCCATAACTTCTAAGCGGCGCGTTATAAACTCCCCAGGTACGTTTCTAAAGCCAGCCAACAGCTGTTCAATTCGCTGTTTAACTCGCTGTGGTTGCTTGGGTGCCCAAACTTCTAGAAAAATGACTATCTCTTCCAGACCTTGCTTCGCTCCCTCAGCTACCTCCTTCGAAGTTATGACAACGCCCTTAGTCATTTTTTGCCGCTGAATATGGATCTCGTCGTTGATGCGAGCTAAATTTTCCAAGCCGTACCTAGCCAAGTCCATTTGTCTCAACAACACCATGGTTTCTTTGTCGACATCTACAGCCTCCCCTTTAGGGTGTCTGCTTAACTCAGCAGTAGCAACCGGCCCCTTTCTTGTACCAGCCTCAAATTCTGCGCGAAGTTGTCTTTGATACTCCTCGGTGCGAAACCCGCTAGTGACTACCAATGGCTTCCCGAACATTGTATAAAAATCTTTGGCAAGCTGCGCAAGGGCGGCCGCAAACTCTGGAGACAGCTTGGAAATGTCTGCTCCGCCAACCACTTTTACATACTTGCTTAAATCAATAGTTACCTGTTTGGATTTTTCTACACTCAAAGCCTTTTCAAGATCTATGCGCACAGCAGACGAGCGGTACAATCCATACAGCCAGTGTTCGATCATTGACTCGAATGCTTTGAACCTTTCATCAAGCAACCTCTTATCGTCTTGAATTTCTTTGAGGTGACGCTCCTCCCGTCTCCGCGCCCCTTCAGCTTTTATTCTCTTCTCCGCTTCTTCATAAACTATAGTACCCTTGAAACGGTGTTGACGCTGAAATCGTGTCTCTTCTTGGTACCGTTGTTCTTCAATATCGGCAGCTTGGCGTTCTAAGTCATGCACCCTTTTTAGTGCTGCTTCAACCTCTTTCTCTTTGAATATCCTCTCCTTCGAAACTTTGTCAAGGTTTGCCAGTATTTGTTGAATCTCTATGTCCAGCTTCCGCTTTTCTTCATCTAACGTTTTTAATCGATCTTGGTGTACAGATTCAGCGGATTTCCGAGACGCCTCTACTCCCAATTCAGCTCCCCGAGTTCTTTCAAGGTAAAGCAAAAATTCTTCCATGGCCTTGGGGCCTTCTAAAAGCTTCTTTAGTTTGTCGCGATACACCTCTTGGGTTTCTTCTGCGGGAGTTTTTCCAGTTTTTTTGAAAAGGTTTTCTGCGAGGATGTCAAATTCTGCTTGGTCCTTTGTGATGCGGTTAATCATATCGGCATAAATGTTTTTCAATTTCTCCTTGGCTTTTTGTGACTCTCCCCCCTGGGATAATTTGACCGCCTCTTGGACCTGTTTTTCAATGTCTACGTGCTGCATAGCACCTACAATAGTGCTAAGAAACTGTTGTAGCGCCGCGTCTGCCGCAGATTTTTCCTGTTTCTCAGCATCTCTGCGCCGCATCGCGGCCTCCGCTTCGCGTGATTTCAACTCTGCGTCTGTGGGCTCAATATACCCTCCTCCAAAGAATCCTGGTGCAAGTGGAATAGGTAGCGGTTTCTCCCGCAACCTTTTTTCGGCAGCCTCAGCTTCACGTTTAGCACGCATTGCGTCCTCAATAGCCTTGCGGTATTTGATCCACCCTTTAGAAGTCAAATCGAGTTGAAACTCCTCAGTCTTCATGTCGTTGAGAACCTTTTGATATAAAGGATCGAGCTTGTTATACAATGCTGTTAAGTCGCCCACAGTTTCAACTTTTTTGCTAAGCTCTTCCCTTGACGCTCCGACCATTACGCCATAACGTTGCACTCTTGCGACTTGCTCGTCAGTGACTGGTTCTTTAGCTCCCTTGTTTGCAACCTCTTGCATGGCTTCTTCAGCTTCGCGCCGCAACTTTAGGGTGGTGGATACCTTGCTAATGGACTCCTGAATCTTTTGGTTGCGCTTCGAAACGTCCTCGGAGAAGTCAGCAAATGACTTCTCCGCTTCTGCCGCAAAATCGTCAACAGTCATAGTGAGTTTTCTAAATAGTGCGGTTAAACCTCCAATTGCTAATGAGACTAACACGGCTCCCGCAATAAACTTCCAAAATGGGGCAGTGAAAAGTAGGGCAATGAAATTCCCAATGACTCCCGCAACTCCTGTAAAAACTCCGACTAAGCCCATTCCAGAGGCTCTTAAAGCGGTAAGTGAAGTAACCACTCCAATAGCTCGTGCCCCAACTCTTGTAAAGACGTTGGTTGCGAGCCCCCCAAAGGAGGCAATACTACCTCCAACTAACAGTATTAAGGGTAAAAAGTTCAAGGCGGTTTCAAACATTCTTCCCCAAAAAGAAACCCCTGTATCGGTCTCAAACCCCCTACGCACATTTTCCGAAAAGCCTGAAACGGAGGTGCCAAGTTTGGCAAGTGTTGAAAGGCCAAAGGCAGAAACGTTGTGAATCATGAGAAATAATTCATAGAATGATTTCTGGATAAATGCGGAGACCTTCTGGGCATTCCTTTCCATGGTGTTAGACATTCGTTCTGCCATAACCTCACTAACACCAGCCGCACTGTGGTGTAAGCGTAACTGCTCTATTTCGATTTCTTTCCAATACTTCATAATAGGTGCAAATGCGCGGCCACCGACTATCCCAAAGTTCTCAAAAGTGCGACCTAAAACACCAACTTCCATGCCCGTAGCTTCGACAAGTTTTGCTAATTCACCCAGGGTCTGAAAAATGGTCTTATTTTCAAACTTCGCCTTGTTCCAGTCTTCTACAACTGCCCGAATGCGCTGGGCCTTGCTTGGCATTCCTTCGGCTAACATTAAGGCCATTTCGCGAAAACTCGCAAGAACGTCGTAGGGTTGCTTTGCCAGCCCCACCAAAATATCATTAACGGCGCGACCAGCTTTAGAGCCTTTTAACATATTATCGTTTAGAACTGCTAAGATTGCCGATAATTCCGTGAAAGAAAGACCAGCCATATCTGCTGAAGCAATTGAGTATTGGTAGCCCAAGTTCAGTTCATACATTTCAACTTGGTGATCACGGAAAATCATGGCGAGGACATCAGTAATCTGCCTGAAGCGGGTCGCTTGTGCAATGGCACTTTCAGTAAATCGCGAATGTGACTGCATTTGCAAACCCGCAGCCTCTAAAACGGTGGAAGTTTGAGATACAGACCCTGAAAGCACGTTGTACAGTCCAGCTACGGTCTTGACAGTTTCGCGCATGTCCGCTTGGGTGCCTACAACAAGATCTGTGACCGGACCCATTGCGGCTAGTGCTTCTCTTGCAGTAAGGCCTGCGGAACCAAGTTGATAAAGAGCTTCACTTGCCTGCCGAGAATCCAGTCCCAAGCGTACCATTGCACCAAAAATAGCAGTGCGGGAAATTAACTCGAGGCGGTGGTAGTTTGCAACTACTTCACCCGATTGCTCACGGAGGTTAATAGTTGCGCGTTCAATGTCTCGTTGGGCGTTTACAAGAGCCCCGAACCCTTCGGTAATTTTGTTAAAAATGCCCCAAAAGATGAGCATCGAGGTATACCAACGTACTTGATATAAGAATAAGTCAGCAAATTCATTTCTCGCTGATTTAACAGTGTTTGTCAACCTTTCCCAAAGAGTCAAGCCACCGCGGGCATATATTTGTGTCTTTCGCGCTTCTTCAGAAACTTCTTTAAATTCCTTAGCTAGGGGCTCAAAATGGGTTTCGCCGTAAAGAGGGGTTAGTTCAGCCATCCCTTTGTGAATTTCTTGCACAATTCTCCCAACCTCATGTTGCCTGGCAAACCGAGTTTCGGACGTCCGACCCATCCTCAACATGTTGTCGATTTCTTTATTATAATCTGCAAGATCTGCCCTAAACTTAGAGAGATTCTCTCTGCCAACCTCAATTGCCTTCTCCTTTTCAATCCCTCGAGCCGTTTCTTTGTATCTTGCCCTTTCTTTTTCAAGTTTTTCCCAAACAAGAGTAACGTGCTCTAACGCTCGAACCTGTTCAGTCCCCAGTAAACGCGTGAGTTCTTCCTCACGTTTAACGAACCTATCATCAGTTGCACCAGCCCTCAAAACTTGAACCTTCGCAAGTTTCGCCTCTAATTTTTCTAGAATTGTAGTATCAAATACAGGTACGCCGGAGAGTTCGCTGAACACATTAACATCTTTCATCAATTGGCTTAAATTTCCGCCAAAGGCGGCCCTAAAACGTTCGAGCCTCATTTGCAAGTCTTTTTCGTTTGCTCCCAAAAATTTTGTTAAGATGTCGGCCGAAGTGGCTATTGGAATCCCATAGCCGAATGCAGTTTCACCTAACCCTGGCACGACTCCGGTAGCACCTAGGTTTTGGAAGGCGGCTTGAGTTAGTAAAATTCGTAACCGCTCTTGGGCAGCTATTAATGGTTCCATACCTGCAAGCCGCGCTTCGGATCCACTTAGGGCAGTTGCTTCTTGGATTTTGCCTACCTTAAGCGCTACAGCAAGACTCTTGACTTCCTCGACGCTACGAGCACGAGCCTCCTTGAGTAGATCCTCTTGAGTTACTACCTTCTTTAAGGCTTCCGACATATATTCAATAATTGCTAACTGCTCTTTAGCCAACGCAATAAGTTTGGATTCTAAGGCTACTCTTTCAGCTGCCACACCGAGCGCTTCAGCGGCAGGCAGATCCTTGAGCAGCATTCGATCTAACTTTGCTAAATTTGCTTGGGTTTCACCAATCTCTTGCGCAATCGCGCGGCCCTGCTGCCACTTCTCACCAAATGGTACTAGCCTCTTTTCAGCAGTGGCAGTCTCATTGTACCGTTTTATAAGATCATCGAGGAAAGGTACCGTCCCACCGTACTGGGCAAAGCCGCCGATAAACTGGCGGGCGGTTTGTTGTAGAGCACTTAAGGCCGCAGTGAAGGATTCGATTGGTTTTCCTTGCCTGCTAATCGCATGGCCATATTCGCCCCAAGCATGCCCTACCTCAGCGAGGGGAAATTTCTTTGCGTTTATGGCGTCGAAAATGTTCAGCAGGACGGGTTTCTCTTCTTTAGTTTTGCCCACCTCTTTAAAAAGTTCGCCTACTATATTGGTAATTTTACCTTCACCTTCTTTTACAGTGTCTGCAGTTTCGCTGAGGGCTTTCGACATTGTATCCTTTTGGTTGGTTAAAGCCATGAGTTTTAAGAGGGTAAGCTCTTGAATCGAAGCAGGAATTTGTTTTTCAAGTCCAGCAAGGTCTTGTAGATAAGTAGCCACATCTGCTTTTGTGGTCTCTGAAAGTTCGGCAATGGGCCGCTTCGCCGTTTTTCGGACATCAGGCTTAGCTAGTTCAGCATCAATAGCTTTTATAAATGCGCCGTAGGCTTGCCAAGATTTTAAAAGCCCTGAAGTTGTAGGAGTGAATTCTTGTCCAGCACCTCCTCCAAGATCCCTCAACTCGTCTGCAATTTTTTCCTGGTCACGGGCCATTTGTTTGCGGAGTTGTCGAAGAGCTCCGACTTGCATCGCCCCGAGCCTCTCTATCAAGTTTATATCCTGTAATACCTTCTGTTCTACTGGTTTAGCTTGGGCCTCAGGAAGTAAAGTTTCCGCGACGGCATCCACTGAAATTCGGGGAGCTACTTTGATGGCATCTTTAAATCCTGTCTGAATATTTGTCTGATAATTCATGACGAGATTCTTGATCGAGCGAGCTAGGTTGGGGTGAGCTTGAACATATTCCCTAACTTGCGGAATGTCGACAAAGGGCTGCATAAGAAAGTCAAAAAAGTCGCGCACTGCGGGCTCCAATTTCGCGCGGTCTATCCATTTTATCCACTTTTCGGGTGAAGTTGCTACATCTAAACCTGGCATGATGCCTAGACCTGAAACTTTAACTGCATCACTTAATAGACCAAGTAACCGTTGGTACCCAACCAACTGCACTGCGTGTTTTTGCTTCGCTTCCCATGTCGTCGTTTTTAGGTCTAAGATTCTCGCCTGATCTCCTACCTGAACCAATAAGTCCATTGTGCCTGAAAAGGACTTGAGAAAGGCAGCTGCCATATCAGGGCCCAACGCCTGATTAATTTCTTCAATAAGGAATGCCGCCTGTGGAAACTTTTTTTGCAACACCTTCAAGGGCGCTCCCTGAGGACCTAAGGGAGCAAACTCTGGCGAAATTCGGATTTCTTTGGACTTCATTGCTGCCACTAAAGCCTCAGACGACTCTAAAAACTTTTCACCCCCTTCAACCTCAATTATGTGACCGATAGCGCGAAACATATTTCCCAGTATATTCTGTGCTGCTGCAAGCATGGTATCTTGAGTTTTATCCATGGTGGTTCCGGCTGACTTAATCAGGGCCTCTGCGTTCATGCCTTTTTGGGAGACAGCTTCACGGAACTGTGTGTCGAGTTGTCTCTTTAACTCCCCCTCACTAATCGGCGGCTCTGCACTCGTTCCTTTTAGGAGGCTAAGCAGCTGCTCCCCCGCAACTTTGCTGCCTTTCAAAACACTTTTAACGAGGGCCCCGAGCACGTTCTTTAGAACAACCTCGTGAATGGCGGTGCCAATAGGAGCCATAAGGTAAGACTTTGCGTCTCCCGCAAACCAAGTAACATCTGAAGTCGGATATTCTTTTGAAATCGCCTGGAAACCTGAAGGTGAGAGGGCACGACGTCCTAAACGTTCGGAGGGTTGAAAACGTAGACCATATTGTTGAAACTCTCTGTTCACTTCTTCGGTAGCCGCAGTTCCTCTCTCCATGGCGCGATTTGCAGCTACAGCTTTGACGGCCATGTCAGTCAAGCTACCTTCAAATCTCGTTGAGGCTCGCCTTAAATCGTAGGTCACAGGTGCAACTTCATGTAAACGAATCCCGAGCTGGTCAGCAGCTTCTCTAATTGCCTGCAGGTAAGTAGTTCCTAGTCCACCCCGCTTCTGTAAAGCATACTCCTGGGCATAATAGACTATCTCTTCGATAGGTTGGGGAAGGTGTTGCCATTCTTCCCCTGCCTTTTTGGCACGCGAGATTGCTTCAGCCCGTTCGCGGTTAATGTTCTGGATCTGCTCTTTAACAACTTCAACCATTTCAGGGACTTCCTGAGGCTGCAAATACTTGTCGTACGCCTTTTTCACAGACCAGATAGAATCGAAGCCATGCTTCCCTGAAAACATAAAGAACTGTTCGGGGGGAATGACGCCGCTACGAGCTAGAGCAGCGAAACTCCGTGAACGTGGGCCTTCGTACATCTCGGCTAGGGGGGCCTCGCTCAAATTTTTTACCAACCCTTTTCGGTTCTCCGCTGCGCAGTAGGTTGCAAAGGCAACTCCCTTTCCAAAGAATTCAGCCACGTCTTTCAAAGCAACCGACATCTGTTCAGCACTAGTAGCAACTTTTTTAGCACTTGTGCCAGCCTGGTGGGTTGCCCGCGTTGTAACTGTCATTGGTGGAACAATACCAGTTTCGGCCTGGATTATCTGCTGCATGAAGAGTTCTTCGAGTTGACTCGGTGTCTTTGCCAATTCTCTCACAGTCTTCGGAATATACTTCATGAAATTGCTCGAAGCAACTTTCAGGGCACTTTTTGCCTCTAGGAGGGCTTCTGCATGTTCTTCAGGGTCTATCTCAAAAGCGTGGCTCCTAACATAAGTTCCGATGATTTTTGAGGCCTCCCTAAGCCGCGTTAAAAACAAGTTTCTGACAGCTTCATTAGCAATTTCTGGTGCCTGAGTTGCTACCTCTCCTAGCCCTACACTAATTTTACTAATCTGTACTGGTGAAAGTGACTCCACAAACTGCCTACTCAAAACTGCTTTAAGACCGAATCCACCTTCCTGCCCCAACGGCATGCGCATCATTTCAGTGAGAGCTCCAGTTACATGCTCTCCACCACGTAAAAACTTTTGCAATCCTCCAACGAGATGTTGGTAACTTCCTTCGATGGCTGAGGAGGCTTTTTGTGAGGCATTCGCCGTCTCCTTACCCCAATCAATTGTCTCTACTTTACCAGTTCTAATTGCACTTCTTAACTTCTCAAACAAACTTATAACCAATTGCATTTTAATGGCTTGGACGTCTAAGGAGGTGAGCATAGTAGACTCAATTGGGGTACCCTCTCCTACCACGGATTCACGAGATTTAGCTATCCTCTCCCTAAGTTTGGGTAGATGTTCTACAAGGGACGGCTTGTACGCAGCTATCGGGATAGCTCCTGGACCCTCCTTTGCGAGAGTTTCAATTATCCAGGGCAGCCAATTTTCAGTAATCCTCCCCATGCTTGAGATGGAAGAACGGATGACGTCCAGGCTTCCAGGGAAGATGACGTCCTGCGAAAGGGGCTTCCATTGCTTACCAATTACTCTCATCTGTTCAACAAACCCAACGACATCGTCAGTTTGCTGCAACAGCCACTCAAAAGCCTCACCAGGTTTTTTTAGCCCCGCAACTTCCTCAAAGTGAAACCCCTCAAAGGCAAGCGGCTCTTTTGAGGTACGCGCACCAAAAAATTCAATCATATGGTCGGCAAGTTCGCGCCCCAGGCGTTTATGTTTTAACATGGAGGCAAAATACTTTCTTTCGGAGTCACCAGTATTATTCCACGCCTGTTCAATTGCTTTGAGTGCGGGTAAGTGTTCGTGACCAAGAATAAGGGTGGACTCCTTAAGTCCCTTGATCATTTTATTCCACTCAGGAACTGACTCAGAGGTTAAAGTCCCAAAACGGGCTTCGCCAGTCAGTTTTGCGAGGTGACCTAAACTCCCTGTGATGCCAGCAGCATTAACCCCTACTTCTTTGATGTTGCTAGCAAGAAAACCCATCTCAAGGGCCAACTTGCGTACAAGGTTAATAGCCTCAATAGGTTCTTTAGCTTGTACAAACGCATGCTGTAATCCTTGAAAGGCTGCAGCAAACTGCGGCTCAAAATCTGCGATGATCCCCTTTGGAGCCGATCCAGCAATTTTCTTAAAAACTTTGCGCAAATCTAAGTTTATGGCAGCCTTTTCAATTTCTTCAACGTAGTCGCCACCTAGCCATCTAGCGTATTCGAGTAGTACCCGCCGCGCACTTTCATCTGGAGCAAGCTTTAAAACGTTCGCCAGGGTGGAAGTCTTTTCTTCGGTTAGAAAGGGGAATGCAGATAATCGTTGCAAAAATTGTTTACCTTCTTTTTGGTCACCCCCCTCTTGAACCCTTTTTTGGTAACGCTCAACTACGTCATACACTTTTCGCCATGCTTGATAAATAGGCTCAATTTGCGTAATTGGTACTTCTCTAAATACAGTTTTCGCGCCTTCTGTCGTCTTCACGGTCTCATGTGTGAAGGCCTTAAACGCCGCTTCTGCTTCTTGTAAAGCGTGGGCACCTCTTGCAGGCGAACGCCACACGTCTTCGAGAACAGTCAAAGCTTGATCTAGCACCTGCGTGTTTAGTGACTGTGCGAGGCCCGAAGCCTTTATTTTCACCTTTTCAAAATCTTTTCCGGTCAAGCTCAAAGTTTCGGAAACCTTGAAAAGCTCTGCTTGGGCCTCATCTAAGGCCCCTGGACGATAAAAGCCTTCTAGAGCAAGATCTTTGACCTTACTCATCGAGCTAAGAATGCTGGCTAACGGAACCCTCTGTAGAGCCCCATAAAACTCGTCTAGTTGTTTTCTTTCGCGCGCAAGAAATTTGGGATCAACATCTTTCATAACATCGAGGAAATCCAGAAACTTGGCACTCATAGTTAAGGTTGCATCAGACCAGTCACGCTTAACGTAACCAGTGACTTCGCCGATTGCGGGCTCTAAATGTGACAATACTTGTTGGGTCCTTTGATCGAATTCTGAAATAGCTTCGGGGCTACGCCGCACAGTTCGGTCAAATTGCCCTAATAGCTGGTTTAGAGAGGCAAGGTCATGACCAGGCTCACGAAACATGCTGGTGAACAGCTCACGAACGTTTTTGATCCCTGTAAGGAAGGCATTTAGTGGCGTAAGGCCCGAATCTTGCATTCTGCGTCTAACAATTGCTTGAGATTGAGCCTCACTAGCTTCCAGTTGCTCAAAGTCCTCCTTTAAACCCAAGCTTTCATAAAGGTCAGGACGTGACATCTTCACGTCATCACTAATACGTTTACCTAGCTCTTGGAAATACTCTTCGGGGTAATCTTCAGCTAATTGTTCCCAGCTTGCGTCGTAGGGTATAGCAACGGTGGTCCGTTTTGATCTCATAATATCTCTGCCAACCCTTTCAGCGGGGGGCAGGATTTCAAGATGCTCGCGAGTACGAAGGGTATCCCACAAAACGCCGAGTTCTTGTAATCGCGTCTTAACCTCCTTGAGTTCCCTCTGAGAAAAGGTTATCCAAGCAGGAGGAACGGCTGCTTGGCCTTTTGCTGCAAGTTTTTCGGCAGCTTGGGCTGACTCATAAGCGAATCCCAAGTTCTTAACAATCTTTTCAGTTTTCTGGAACTCAGTTTCAGCTCGTTGCAAATCTGAAGTTAGGGCGGCATGTCTGCTTCTAGACTCCTGCATTTTTTCGTTGACTGTATCCATTTCCATTCGATAAGCCGCAAGGGCGCGGGGATCTTGGGGTTTGGCTGCATATATACGACCGAGTTCTGCACGTTTTGCTGATAGGCTTCGCATCTCTTCGGCATGGGCTTTAGTGCCCACTGCATGAGCTTCTTTGGCCCTTTCAACGTCTTGCTCTTTTAAAGTCAATACCTCCTCTTGTTTTTTCAGGATGCTTTCAAGTTCAGCTGCACTTTCCTTACGTCCATGCTTCAAAATTGATTCGAGGAAAACTTGCCTAGCAGTTAATTTCGTCATCTCGTCAAAGATCTGGCTCGCTTCCTTCTCTGTGTTGAGGGTGAACGTTGAACCATACCCAGGTTTAGGTTTCGCTGTTACTCCCAACCCACTCTCACCTGCAATCTGGTCAACAATTTCGGTAGCTTGTTTCTCCAAGTCCAGCAAAAACTTCGCGTACTTACCCACAATAACTTTGCCAGTTTGGGGATCTCTCATTACTTTAAAGGCGTCTTTCACACTCTGAGGAAGGAGCGGTCCATACCCAGATGCAATCTTGTTGAATAAATCTAGTAGTTCGGGACTCAAAAGCCAGTCTTGAAGTTTGTCATGGATTTGTTGCAGTTTCTCTTCAGCTCCTTTCGATCGCCCTGACCTGGTGGAAGCTAGCCGTACGGCTTGCAGGGGATCACCCACCTCAGCAAGTGCGCGCTCAAAAATAGCGTTATAATCCACGTTTTCAAGTAGGCGATCAAGGCCCCCCATCAAACCTCCTGAGAGGCTTGATGCAGCACGCGAAGCGACCGCTACCCATCTTCGACCCTCTTCGGCATAGTATGCAGATTGACCTTCGGGGCTGGGTAAGAGTGGAGCTCCAGTTGTTGTTGTGGGCTTGATAGCAGGTTGGAGTTGTGCAATCTCTTTGTGAGTCGAAGCGAGCTCGCGTTCAAGCTGTTGAACGCGAGCCTTCACATCACCTTTTTTCCGCCAAATCTGGACTTCGTCGCGCATGCCAGTAATGGTCTTTAACGGCAGTTCTGCGATAAGTTCAAATTGCTCCTTTAATGCCGCGAAAAACTCGTCGGTTCCAGTAGCACCTCCCAAACCTTCGCCAACATAAGTGAGATACTGTCCCGGCTTTAAGGCCTTAGCGACACGTTCGGCAAGGTCAGACCGAAACTCGGGCCACGACAAAAGCACAGATCCAGCCTCGGGAAACTTCTTAATAGCTTGTATTGCGTCACGCTGCTTTACCCCCAACTGTTTGGCTCGCTCAACACCTCCCTCGGCGAAATAATCTTCTTCGAATTTATCTGAGGCGTCAAGAATTTGGATTCCTTTGTCTTTCAAAATTCGCGCGAGGCGTCCTGAGCCTGCAGCGACTTCAATAAATTCACGGCCAGGAAGTTTTTCTTTCAAGAATCCAACAAAGCTGTTGAGGTTTTCGATGATGTCAGGAATTCTTTCTTTCCACTCCCGCAGGATGGCGGGATAAGCAGGCTGTGTCTCGTGTAGTCCCATCTTCTTGGGGTGTGATTGAAGGTAGGCAAGAGAAGAGAAGTTAAACTCTTCACCCCTAATTATAGGTAGAACATCTTCTCTTGTAACAGCTCCGTGCTGGCGGGCTGCACGGAGCTGCTTTAAAAGCTTTACATACTCGCTAACCTCCTCCTTATAAATTTCGCGGAATGGGCGGTCTCCTACATTTAGAGGAGGAAAAGTAAGAAATGATTGGGATTGCTCAAGCGATTCTAACATCTTGCTGCGTTGCCTTTCAAGGTCTGCTACCTTCTTGAGGTCCACTCGTGGGGGAGCAGGTTGGCTCAGTTCCGCCGCTTCTCTCCTTTTTATGGAGGTCAACTCTCTTTCTAAACGCTCAGCACGAGATTTCAAAGGGGCTAATTCGAGGGTGGAAGGTAAAGTCCCTGCGGCGCGTTGACCTACTTTAGTAGCAATTTCTCCGTAGCCATCGCCAATCTGTTTCAAGATTTTGACCGCCTCTGGGCCCACGTCGATAATTTTGGAAAGTAAATCGTAACGTTGCTTTGCTAAAACCTCCCCCGCGTAAGCGTCTCGTAGCCGAGTTTCAAGCAGCTCGTGGCGTTGCTTAAATTCGTCAGCAGGGATTTTTGCTCCCTTCTTAGTACCTCGCAAGTGCTCTAGGCGCGCGAGCTCCTTTTCTGTCTTTTCAACTAGCCTGGTATATTTTTCTAAACCTGAGACATGTGCCGCAACCTCCTTGAGGCGCTCACGTACTGATACTGAAAGGTCAACTGAAGCTAAATCTTTTTCCGCCTTGGTTAAGGCGGTAGTGAGCTTGGTAAGTTCTTTCTCATAGTCACCTTCCAAGATCTTCCCGACTTTCTTTCGCTGCTCCAGGCTAGTTAAAGCCCTGTTCAGCTTGTTGATTTCAATTTCGGGGTCGGTTGTGAATAGTTTTCCAAGCTTTAGCCCAAAACGAGAAGTGGCAGCAGGGGTTTGTGCTAGAACCGAAATAAATCTCTCATACTTTGTGGTAGCTGTTTCGATTTGGTGCACTAAAGAGAGGAAAGTTAAACGTAGAGGATCAATACTAGGGTCTTGACGAAATTTTGCGGCTCCCCATTTTTCATACTTTGAATTAAGTGCGTCTACTACCGGTCCGAGTCTTTCTAGGGCATACTGCATATTGGAAAGGCCCTTTACAGTAGCCTCTACACTGCTACCCAAACTAAACGATCGCCCCTTACTCGAGAGAGAGTCAAACGCTTTGCCAGCTTGTGTGAGCTTGTTTAAAGCAGTATCAAGGTCTTTAGTGTCTATCTTTAAGAAATACTCAAGCCTTGACATTTATCTCACCTCTACGGGCAACCCTTGACTTTGTAAGTTCATCCAATACTCTTCACTATCAATTTGGGCCTTTCCAGGAGTTCCTGCTCCCCCTCCCTCAATGTCGGCACCATGAATAGCTGCTTGAAACTTCATTTTCTGTGCAACATACTGAGTAACTGCCTCCGCAAGCAAGAACACTTGCTTGCGCGGCATCTCCAAAATGTCAGCGGGTAGCCAACCACACTCAGATCCAAACATCGCCAAAGCGTCGGAAAGAGAAAATTCTTGACCCTTTTTTTTCCCTTTTTGTTGGGTAACAGCCACTTCGACGTCGGTAGGGTTAGGGATAATATGAGTAAAGACCTCGTTGAAAACCCCTTCAATTTGCTCACTCGAAAAGTCGTCGACACGTTCCAGGGAAATGCCTAGAACCAGAGCAACGGCAGCCGCGACAAGGTCAAAATTGGAGAGGTGATCCTGCAGAGTAGAAGTGCTGGCCGAAAAAGACTCGAAAAGCTCCCAGAACTGCAGTTCGGTTTTCCACGACGGAGGAACTGTGAACGAGTGTTCTCGGCCTTTTAAATCTTGTACCCGCCTGACCTGAACAACGAAATCACGCCAATCATCCATCTAGCTCTGTACTAGGCTCACCTTCTAGTTGGGGAGGAGGAGGTGAAATTCCTGTAAGAGATGTAGTAGAGCCGAGGAGATCGACGACGGGGGCACTTTCTAGGCGCTTACTCCACTTCCCTACATAGTGAGTAAGAAAAGGAACGGCAAACTCAACCACAGCGTCCCCATCAAAATTCTCGTCCACTTGCTCCGGCGGTACATTCAAGATAATACTTAGCACTTCCGTCACCTTCTCGGGCGCTTCGGTGGTTAAGTACTGTAGAAGAGCGATGCCGGGGGATTCATCAAATGTGGACAAACGTTCAGGAATTTGGGAAACAACCTCGCCAATAATCTTGAGAATACGCCGCTCTTTGCCCCAAGGGAGACGAGTCTTAACTTGGCGAGTGTCACCGTCAATATTGCGGATAGTAAGGGTTTCTTGTTCAGACATAAGTGGACCTCCAAGGCCTCCGTTCTTAATTTTTAAAGGTTAATCTTTTTCAACGATCACCTTAAACAGTTGCTTACCTTCTGCAAGGACGTTGCCTGCCCAGTCTTTGCAGTTCCTGGTGGTGTTATTCCACGGTACAATCGCGTTGAAGCCATAAGGCATCTTGTGATGAGTATCACCGAAATTGAACTCCACGGATCCATCACCTTGAGCCTGCCAAATCAGGACGTTAACAGTCCAACCATAAGGCGTTTGATGCACCAACTTGAGGGCACAGTCGGTGAAGGAGATTTGTCCGCCAAAGTCAAGAACTTCCTGTGTGGAAGAGACAGCGGTCACGCCTGCTCCTAAAGCATACATCAAGTTGTTAACGTTCCATTCAATGCCGCTGATTTTAAGAACAGCGGTTTCCTGGGTGGCAAACTGCGCAATCAAGGTCTTCGGGAAACCCTGAAAGACTTCCTCTTTCGTCCTTGTAGTCGTAAGGGTCGCGCCGGACTCCACTGCACCTACATCAACGGTGGGCGTAGTGCCCGCAGCACCAAGATAGATGATACAGGGACCGATCGACAACCTATTAACGTCGTAAGACGGAAGATTGTAAGGCATACAGTTTTCACCCCCTTAGTGAAGTTTGCGAGGCTTCAAAAAGTAATTTGTCACACTATTTTTAAAAGGTTCACTGTTTGGGAGGATTCACCCTTGGACATCGAGGTTACTCAAAATACACTCCCTGCCACACCTTCGACAGAAGGTCATAACAGTTTGAGCTTCTTGGATAAAGACATAAAAATCTTTGTACTTCATGCGAAGCACTTTACGGTCGGATCCAGTGTATCCTAGAGTACTATCACATGCAGCACATCGCCAAGCCACGTCGCGAACTTCAGTTTTTTCGAGTTGAGTCATGATCCATTCCTAACCGTTATTTAGATTTGCCTCTGCTTTTAACAGTCTTCTTCTTTGAGGTTTTCTTTTTCTTGCCTCGCTTCTTTCCTGCTTTGCGACTTTCCTTGCTAGAGATAAGCCAAGATGAGTCTCGAGGGTTGCGCCTATCCGTAGTCATCCAAAGAAGGCAATAGCCAGCACCCTGAAAGTGCTAAAATAAAGTTTTTCCTCTACATCATGATCTTGAGTGCCGTACTCTGTTATTCGAAACCCGGCGCGTCCTGCCGTAGATATCATACTAAACCACTCATTATCGAGGGCATCCTTCATGTGCTCGAAAATAGTGTCGGTTTGATTAAAACCCGTGGTAGAATAAATAAAAACATCGTAGTCAACAGTAACCCGCTTGTTATAACGATAATCACGGCGGGAAGATTGACGACTGAAGCATATAAGGGGGAACTGCGGGTTAGGAAGGCTTGCAAGATACGTAGGGTAAACCCGGGTGGCTACAATAGGATTCAAATTGCTATTAGCAACAAGAATGCGCCTAAAAGTCTCATCAATTGCATTAAGGTACATTACTGCTCTTCAAATGGCAACCCCGCCCTTCTTAAAGCGGCCCCCAAAATGTCATTAGGTCGCCAATTTCTACCTCCAAAAATAATACGCCTTGCGCCGCCCAACCTAGAAGGATCTAGGTTGACTCCCACTTCGATTCCCCCAGGAACCTTTCGAAACGTCAAGCCTAGAGCATCTCTTACTGTTCCTACTCGTGATCCCACTCTCCTTTCGAGCTCGTTGGTTACACGTGAACTTGCGAGTTTTCGTGCCTCATAATAGAGGCTAAAACCAAATGCTTCCATGTCGCTGTATAGTGAAGACCCAATATCATTTAGATCATCTCTTATCTTGTCTAAGAAGCCACCCATCCTTCCTCCGTTGTCGTCCTAGTTTGCACGGGTGTAAACTGGCCTTCCTCTTTTTTCTCTATTTTGGCTAGAACTGGGAAAATGAGAGCCTCTCCTGGAGGTACCAACATCTTGATCATACGATCCATCTGCTCTAAAGGCTCACGAATCGGATGCTTAGGAGGAGCATCTGACAACGAACTGGCAATGAGGGAATTTGAAAACCTCAAATACATTTTAGCAAGCTCAATCTTTGCTAAAGTGAACTTGGGGTGTAATTCGATTGCCTTCTTTAAATATTCTTCGGCCTGTTCAATCTCACCATCTTCAATAAAATGCAGCGCAAGGTTAAAATAGGGTTTGGGGTCTTTAGGATCCTCATGGATGGCACGTTTGTTAAGTTTAATGTACTTCTTCAATTTATCAGGAAGTTTGGAGGAGAGGAAACCAAAGTGATTGATTTTCCCGTTCGCCCTCAAGATAATAGAACCGCGGACCTTCTGGATGTCATCTTCGATAGTCTCATGGAGGCGGCCGCGAAACTTTATTTGAGGGTGATTCAAAAACAACCTCATGATTTCCGTTACCGCAGGGGGTTTCTTCCCCGGCTGAATGTTGTTAATGGTGAACAGAATAGCCGTTGGCTGTTGCTCAAGCAAGAAAATGATCTCCGGAGGATCTGTGAGAGACTCATCAATGTCCAACATAAGAATGTAGTTTTGCGTGGCTTTGTCCAAAGCCGAATTCCTCATTTGAGAATAGTGGTCATTCCACTCCTTCTCGACAATCGTTGCACCCCAGCGTTGTAGCAAAGGAATGTGTGGACTTCCCGGAGGTACCCGAAAAACAATTTCATCGACAAGGGAGCCCACAGACTCCAAAAGCATTTGCACCCGATACGAAGGTTCGTGTTCGGCCATTGCACATAGTGATAAGGTATAAGCTCGCGAGCCATGCCACTCCGAAATAAGGATAGATGTCTGGTCAGTAAGGTGTCTATAGCTATCGCTGCCCACCAGCTGAGGAATCGGGTTAGGATCTTTCTCCTCGTAGTAGGCTCGTTTCCTTTTTCTCTGTGCGGCATCGACGTATCCGTAATGTAAAATGTGTATATTCGCTAGAGCCGACCCCACAATTGGAGTTTCGGGAATGCGGCTACAGTGAAGAGAGGAGCCCGGGGTGCCGCCAACATAAGCAAGATTTGGTTGCACTCGCCGCATAAAAACTCCGGAATGGGGAGGATACTTCATGTGGTAGGTGTCAGGAGAATTCCAGAGATGAATCCATCGAGCTACGAAAGCTTGAGTTCCAGGAATAGGCATATTTACTAGTCTCTGGAGGTACTCGCGGTTAACTTTCTCTTCAAGAAACTCATCGTGGTCGAGTACCACCATCCAATCCATTTCCTGTTCGTATGACAACATGTAAAGCATCCTGCGCTGCTCAACCTCTAACACTCCCTTCATGAGAAGGTAGGTGCACTTCGACCAGTTTTCCTTTAAATATGACTCCATATCCCAACCACTGTTATCGTCGACAATGTTAACCACGTCGAAGAGGTCGTAATGTCTTTGCAACCACTTTTCAAGATCGCCTTGAGAACACTTCAAGCGCACATTACCAGAAATTTTTCTCTCTTTGGACGTCTCACCAGCGTACTTAAGAGCCATTTGTACGCGGTTTGCAACTCCTCCGTCTGTGTCACGATCAGGAAAGGCTTGGAGGGTTTGTGAACCGTAATGGAAAATAAAAGTACTACGATCAACAATGCAGGAATAGCCGGCGTCGTTGACGCGGCAGCAGAAGTCAACATCCTCATTGCCGTTGTAAAAACTTTCATCAAAGCCTTCCAGCTGCTCAAAAACATCTCGCTTGATCAACATGCAAAAGCCGGAGACAACCGCAGAATAATACCACCTGCCGCGGCTTTCCTTTTCGACAGTTTCACCCACCTCGGGAATTTGATCGAGCTTAAAGTCGGGAGGCAGTCGCACCATTTGGTGCTGCATGACGTAATTACTAACGGGGGCAATTACCGCAGGGGGAGGACAAGGGCGATTACGTTCGTGCATCATCGCCAATTTATTGTAAACATTGAGCATCTTTTCTATCCAGCGGGGGGTTACAATAGTATCATTATTTAGCAGACAGATGAAGTCACCGGTGCAGTGTTTAGCCCCTAAATTCACATTAGCAGCAAAGTGGGTATTCTCGGTGTCATTATGAATAAACTTGAAGTTGGGGCTCGTGCGCTCCATCTCCATCATCGACCCTATCGTGCCGTCGGTTCCAGTGCCGCAAACGACTATTTCATAAGGAACTTTTGTGAAAGCTCTCACCGACCCGATGCAATCTAGGGTGTATTTTACGTTGTTAAAAACAGGGCACAAGATCGAAACAAGGGGCTTCGCTGCCGTTTTCATAAAATCTCCTTCAGATTTTTTTTAACCAGGATTTTCGGTAACCAAGAACACCCAACCTGTTGGAAAGTTGGGTATTAAAGCGGGATAAATATCACCAACAAACCCATTAACTCCTTTGTCTGTGGTAATAAAATCTCCCGACTGTGGTTCAAAATCAACTACCTCTACCCTCCAATAAGAGCCCCGCACGTAGCCAGGCCTTGCGGTTCTACCCTCTTGTTGAAAGGTGTTTTGTTCGGTAATACTACAAGGATAAGGGCCATAGGACGTAGAATGTCGAATTGGCTCACCTTGTTCATTAGCTGCAGTAACATTTATTAAAAATGAGCCCCAACTAGGAGTTAATCCCGCAACTACTTTAAACTTGTTAGAAGTGAGTAACGTTGCACTGGCCGAAAAAGATAAAACCTCAAAAATGTTGTTGTTGTTTTCATTAGATCCGTGAATATACAGAGTACCTGCTGTAGTAATACCACTTACCGCAACCTGTAAAAAAGCGGGCGAATAAGGGGTCGTTATTTCAGCAAAACCGCTTTGCCAGTTAGAAACCACGCTGTTTGAGTATCGTGTAAAGGTTATAAGGTCGTTAAAGCAAAACATGGACTCAATTACCTATCAATACTACGGGGTCCACGTACTGCAAAGGTTCCTAGGGCAGCAGCTATTTCGGGGCCTAGAATACCAATAGCTGCACCAACATCTGTGATCTTGACGTCATACTTTTGGACCTGGGCACCACCTGCCTGATACGATACAATGTTCATCAAGCCTCGACCTCGGAAAAACTGCCCTGCAGTTTCGAGTGTGATCCATTTTAAGGTTTCAAACTCGGGGTCGGTTGAAGAATACCCCGCAGTATAGTCAACAAGAACGCTCCCTGGAACTGAGGTAATAAAAAACCCTTCGCTACTATAGACCAACCCACTCCTAAGAAATCTGGTATAATTGAGGTCGATGGCACTTCCAGCGGTATCAGACATAAATTGGAAGGCGGTCATTCCATGAAGTGCGGTTAAAGGAAACTCAGGAACCCAAATTTCGTAGGAGTTTTGTGGAGTTATGTTATGGTTAAAGCGAGTTGAAATTAGGAAACGATTCGTAAAAGTCTTGATGAAACTGTCGGCGGCATTCAGGCACAACAGCAATTGATTTTCGGCACTTTCAACGCTACCAAGACCCAAAAAATCTTTTAATTCCTCTAACGATGCAAACACTTCACTTACCCCTTATGTAATTGACTGCTCAATATACAAGTGAAAATCAGCAGTTTTCTCAACTGTATCATCAGAAAAGGTAATTTTAAGTTCTCCTAAAAATTTACCCGCCTCGGCCGTATCGCTTGTAGTCAACAATACCGAAATTTCACCGCGGGCTGCATTGGTGGTAGTAAAGGAAGCAAACTCCTTATAGAAGTGAAGAGTGGTATCAGACTTCTTCTTTTTAACTCCTAAATACAAATCATCAACACTTGACAAGTCAACGAGTTGACCACTGGCATCCCTCACAGTGAGTACCAAATATTTCTGTTCACCTTGCTTCAGATTGTTCAGATCACTCATCTTTTAATCTGAGGGCAACGCTTAGTCTTTTCAACGTATCAACGTTCAACCGCATTCCTCTCTGAATAATTTGTACTAATCCAGCAAAAGGTTCATGCAATTCTGCATGAAGAGCAAGTACGTCCGCGAGGATCTGGCTGTAGATCACAAAGTTGGGATTTAAAAGGGAGGCGGTTACGGCCAACACTTCTAGGGCTACTTGAACAGCCTCACCAATAGTCCAGAACCCCTGTAGAGCCATTACAGGAGGCGAGTAGCCGACGCCTTGAACTGCAATCGCGCGGTGGCTTAAAATCATACTCTTGTCACCGTTGTACCTGCCGGAGTAGTCTCAACGAGCTGCACGATATAAGTACCTCCCGCAGTCCTTTCTACTGAACCTACAAATAGGGGGTATGCGGGGTTAAGACCGTGGATAGCAAAAATTTCGCTAACCTGTAGCAATTCAGGAGTGAGTTCACTTCTAATCTTGGAACTGATGATGTCTGGGCTTAATAAGTCGTTGGTGTTAACCTCAGCTGTACCAGTTGAGTTGTCAATTACCACCCCATTCCCACAAATATAGATAGGACCATTAGTTACGGTGCTCTCTAATGTCACTTGGCCCGCGAGGAGGGTGATGCTGATCGGCTCCGGGCCGCTCTTGTTTCTTATCTTTACGTCCCCTGAGTAGTTTCTCATACTCAAGCTTTGTCCGCTTCCTCCCATGTCGATTACCGGAACTGCGTCTGGGCTGCCGCACCAGCAATCCAGGAATATCGCTTCCTGACTGCCCCCGAGGGTTATTACTCCGTCGTCTAGTAAACATCTCTCCACCACTCCATTAATATAGTTGAGGTCACTTATTCTCGAATCCCGCAGATATGCTTGACCATCAAGGTCCCCCGCCAAAGTACAGGAATAAAACTCGGCTCTAAAAACGTTAGCCCCGGAATCCACGGTTATCTCACTCTTGGTGGTGGATTCCCCGATTATATTCATACCAGAGAAATCCCCGCTCGTATCGATAGCCGCATCACCAAGAATATAAAGCGTGGCAAAGCCGCGATATTGAGCAATCAACAAGGCGTCGGTAAGGTTATTGACGGGACGTTGAAGGGTACCAATAGGAAAAAGAGTTCCTGACCAGCTCGAGGTTAAGTCGACGGTTACACCATTGTTATATGACGCATACTCAATAGCAGGGTTCGTGATGAGGCCGGCAGCATTGTTAACAATCAGAGAGACCTGGTTGGGGACCTTAACATCGGCTATGTTGTGGTTAGCTCCTGTGCAAGCCACAGTATATTGGGCATTTTCAAATTCAACAGTATAACCATTGATAATCTCAACAATTCGGGCGTAGTTTAAACCTGATAGAGTGACTTCGGTGTTGTGATTATGGGTTCTCGGAAAGATAATACCATCTTCATTATCTTCAAGATCCTTGAGGCACAGGCGAAACCAATTTACATCCAATTCCCTTATTTCTGGACTGCTTTGAATAAGGGTCAGATCGTTTCTAGGTACATAAATTACTTTCGTTCCCCAGTTGATTGATACTGCCACACCTAAAGCTCCTTGAGCCTCTTAATCTCTTCCTTCAATTCACGATTCTCTTCTAGATACTGATTGCTAGTTGCATTGGCGTCACTGAGGGCTTGCTGTATGATGGCTTGCTGCGCCATCTTTTCTGCAACCCATTGCATTTTTTCCGCTTCGAGGATCGCGTTAATTCGTTTCAATTCAGCTAATTCAGCTTCCAAGCCCTCGACAACACTTATCATTGATTGGTACAGTTGTTCAAATTTTCTCTCCGTCATTATACTTTCCTCATTGATCTGGGAGTAGCTGCACTGTGGTTGAAAAGCCCGTTGTTTTGCTAATCGAACCAGTAAAGTCGGTAGTCTTGTAATAAGGGGCAGTAGAGCTTTTTCGCACCCTGCCAGTGATCGGTTGATTGTCTGAAAAAACCCGACTATCTGAAACAACACCACCTGAGCTAGTTAAGCCCGATAGAGCAACATAGGTAGCTTTTATTGTACCTGTTGCAGGGGTGTCGGGGGTGCCGCTGACAGTGTAGCTATAGCTGTTGTCGTTTATTTTGGTGATAGTAAAAACCCCATTATATTCCATTTGATTGGCACCCAAAATTTGCACCTTGTCCCCAGTAATCATCGCGTGTGCTGTGTGGGAGACTGTTGCGGTTGAGTCCGTACGCGAAATTGTTACTGTAACGTCGTAAGGTAAAGGGCCACCACTACCTGCAAGCATCAGCACACGCGCATCTTGAATTGCTGAGGGAGGCACGCTGGTATCTTTCACAGTGACAGAAAAATTGACGCTACCTGAAACAACCGTGGTATACGAGTTAGTACCGTTTCGCACTGACACAACACCGCTGCCCCCATAGATATATAGAGTAACGGTGCCTCCTGCATTGTTATAAATAACTTCATTTCCAGTCGAGCCATCCACGACTGCATACCCCTGAAACTGTAAGTTGTTAAGATCGTAAGAGTTCCCAGCACATGCAGATGTTAGCTGAATCGCGTGGTTACTTCCATCAGACTTGAAAATGCTGCTGGAAATATTCCCGGGATTACTGGATAAGATCGTTGCCGCTGAGGTCGCGTTATCAAGGGTGCAGCCACTAAAAACTGCGCCGTTTTGGGTGATTTGTGCACACCGACGAAAAATGCTTCCCGCGATGCTGCTGGTCGTTTGCCAAATTGTAGTGTCCAGATCCTGGAACAAGCAAGCGTCGATGTTAACGTCACAGTCATTCACAACCTCAATACGGCCCTTGCTAGCCGTAGTCGAAGGAGAGGTACAGATAAAAGAATACCCAGTCCAATCAACTCTACTTGAGCCATGCTTTATCTCAATTTTATTGAAAGCGGCTGTGATTTTGCGGGTATCGTCGACAAAGACGAGTCTGTTTGTGTCCCGAAAATCAACAATACAACCTACTGTGCCGTTAATATCTGATGTTTGACCTTCATTGGAGCCAGTGTTCGAATAAGTTAATGAAGTTGTTGACGGAACTGAAGCAACAGTCCAAGTGCCATTGTAGCCGGACCCTCCGAGACCAGCTACAGTAATTACATCATTCACCTTAAATTTGTGGGCTGAGGAAAAGGTGATGGTGGCAACATTAGAGCTCCTAGCTCTGGTAGCGGTGGCTTGGTTACTCTCCCCTAAACTAATCAGCCCTTTCCAGAGATAGCCACCAGGAATAGCCTGGATCAGGCCCCATCTATTGGAAGTGCTATCATTCTGTGTAGCAAACCCGGCTATAGTAGCGTAGTTAGCTGATTCTCCGCCACTAAACCTAGCCTCGCCTCGGCCATATCTAACCGCATCAACGTTATGGGGGTAACCCTTCCCAATACCTGCCAATAAATTAACTGCTGCACCAATATAGCGATAAGTTCCGGTAGGGCTTCCTAGCCGATCATCGTAGCTCAAAGTTGGGTTAACTGCCCAGCATTGCCAGCCACCATATGGATTCCGTCCAGTGTCGTTGCCACCGACGTCCCAGGAATCAAAGTCAGCGAGGCCACTACCAACCATCACTCGTAAGCCGCCATTAGCATAGGTGTCTAAGACTACAGGACCAGGAGAATACATGTTTTGCCAAACTAGAAATGCTCCGTCGGTGGGAAGTGTCACACCTCCAACTCCGGCGTCCACCATCAAAGCTGCTATACCTGTTTTAGTAGTAGCTTGAAGAACCGCATACGAGCCTTGGATGTACGGGTAGTCAACATCTTGAGTAGGGTTACCGCCGCCAGTCCATCCAGTTGCAGTGGGTTCAGCCCAGCCTGTTATGGACTCAGCGGTGTTTATGGTAACTAGATCCGTTGTGTATGCTGGTGCTGCCATTTCACTTGGTTACCCTATAACCATATTGTTCTGCAGTTTGTAGCAGTTCCTCTTTTACTTCTTCGATCGAGCGACCAAAAGGCACAAAAAATTGGGGGGGCTTAGAACTTACTACAACAGCTTTGCCTGATTGCAAAAATGATTCAATGACATCTTTAACTTTGGACGTCTTCCAAGTGTTTTCACGACCCGGATTGAGAAGGGCAATAAAAGTTTTCCCTGAGGGTAGGCTCTCGAAAATAACACCAGACTTATCTGGCCTAAGATAATCAGGTAGGGAGTTTAGCAGCCAAAGGCATTGAAAATTCTTGCAAGATTCAGGGCGAGTGGTGTAGATTTGGCACCCCTTTTTGGGATTGCAGTATCTACACCACTCGCCTGTAGGTTTATTAAACTCTGGGACGGCTGGAAGTTTGCAACATAAGGTACATTCGCCACACACACGCACTCGTAACCTCCCACTTAAGCATCCGTAATCCTGTTTGCGGTAGCTGAACCTCCTCCGGTACCCAGTGCAGCGGTGGTTTCAAAAGTTTTAATGGGGGAGGCACCTCCATCTCTAACTCGCACGAATAAGGTACGGTCAGCGCTATACTTTAAAGTAACTGACTCGGTGGCCGCAGTAGCCTCCTTGTCGATGTAGCCCAGAAAAACGTTGTTGCCGCTGGTCGCGTCATTGGGATCTGTAAAATCTGTTGATGCGATTGTAAACGTAGTTGACCCGTTGTGGGCTGTGTACGGTACGAGGCGATAGATGCCAGTATCAAGCTGAATGCGCAAGTTTCCGGTTTGAGGAGTGTCCGCAGGAATTGAGTTCACCACCACCGCTGTTTCAGAGCCGCCGTTGAGGGTGGTTGTTAATGACATTTGATCGAAGTCAATACCTAGTCCCTGTGCATTGGTCACCAAAACTCTATCCTCACCAGATGCTAAGCCATAAACATAGAAAACAACGTTATTGGGAGGAGTTTGCTGGGTGTTAGTCAGGTCGAAAATCTTATCATCTTTCGTTAGATAAAGAGGATTAAACCCCACACCATAGCCACCAATAATTGCAGAACCAGTAGACTGTCCGAGGAAGACGCCGGTGAGTGATCGCGCTGTAACCGAAACGTTAACGTCGGCGGTCGCTCCTGAAGCGCTGCCAGTGATTTGTTGGTTGTCGGTGGGTTGCACGCCAGTTAGAAGTTGCATCCAGAGCAACACAGTTAATGCCCTCTCGTCTCCAGTGCCGGACTCATCAACTAGACCCGAAGTGCTGGTTACGGTGATTACTGTGGCGGTTACTGTAGAGATGGTTTTGAGAGCATTATTTCCGCTGTTGGAGTATCCTGTAAACTGCACGAGCATCCCTGGGAGGAAGCCATCGGTTAGGAAGCTGCCGGACGATCGGGTGTAGGTGCCTGCAGAGGCAACAACGTCAATTGTTGTGCTGCCGCTGTCACATTTCACGCGGGCAAGGAGTCTCCCAGTCCCTCCAGACCAAGTGATATTCTCGACCGCGTTGAACGGCGTGCCGCTAGGGTTGTCGCACAAAATCTGGTGGGTAATTCCCCGAAAAAGCTCACCGTCTAACCCATAAAGAGTTTCAGAGGTTCCTCTAACAGACAGGTATTTAGCCCTTTCGTAAAGCTGATTAATGGTGTAGTTGGCGGTACGATTCCATTGTGCGTAGTAGGGTCGATCACTGTTGCCGTTGTTTAAATCAATAAGTTGGTAGCCCTCCACGTTCGTGATGGTTGTCATTCCAGCGACGGTAGCAAAAGCTGTCTGGTTGTTCAAATCTTGGGAGGTAAAAATAGCTGCAACCGAGTTGCCTAAGCCCATAGTAACTTCAAACTCAGCATACGATTGACCCCATTCGCGGGCATATACACGTATTCGTTTGCCATCAATATCTGAACCCCCTGATCGGGTTTTGATAAGCATGCGGCTCAAAATATTGGCTGCAGCGTCTGTGTTAATGCCTTGACCCCAAAACGGCGTATCACCGTCATATAGAGCGTTGTTTTGAACAACCTGTAGGGTTGTACCAGCATACACTGATCCCACAACAACCAGCCCCGAGTATAAGGTACCTCCAGCCGCCTGCTCAATTGAGCCATTATACAGATACTTAGCCGCGGTATCATCAATGTTATAAGGGCTATTCAGCGTGATGATGTTATCAGTCGCCCGTGCAGACGGAGTGCTGCTCGTGATGTCGAGCAGGTCATCGTTTGACGATGATGGATTGTCAGCCAAATTTTGTAGCCAACGATGAAAAGCAAGAACTGTATATCGGTCAGTTCCGGATACGTGGCGAATATCACCATTTACCGCAACACTGAAATCGTCGCCAATTGCCATTTTCCAAATCCCCCAAAGTAAAAGTATTCCTCTTTAAAATTTGACAAAAAAGCCTGCAGCTACCCCCCACTGATCACTTCGCTGCGGAGGAAAACGTTGGTTGAAATGGTAAGGGATGTGTTAATCTCAATCGTGGGAGCAGGTTTTAGGGCTACTTCTACTTTGCCCAAAGAAACGTTGAGGGAACAAACATTGGGTAGTAAGTAAACTTCTAAGTGATATTGGGTCGATATCATGCTTTCTAATTTGTCCCTAAAAGGGCTCCAGGATTTCCGAAATTTCGGAAATCCTGGAGGTGGAGGAACTAAACCAAAAAAGGGTTTATTCTCTGGTGTTTGAATTTTGGCTATTAAAAAACACCAGAGGTTGAAGGTTAATCATAAGGGCGCATGTATTGCGCCGGCCTCAATCAATAAGTTGAAATATTCGTGTTGCAAAAGCACGGGTCAAAAAAACTCTAGGGGAGCTTTGCTCCCCTAGATAACCAACCAGATCAAAAGATCTGATTAGAGTTTGGCAAGATTGTACCCCAGTGCGATAATGTACTCTGTTGACACATTATACAGGGGTTTGAAATCGAGCCGCTGGTGACAGACCAGAAGATGGTTGTCATCCTCAGGATTGTCCTTAGTCTTAACAGTGATAGACCGACGATCTCCAAACAGCCACGCAGGAGTGTAAACCAACGCAACCAAGGTTTTGGTCGTGGTAACACCATCATAGACGCCGAGGGCATTCAAATTCTCGGCGACATACTCGCTGACGATAATTGGGATGTTGTCAAACTTCCCAAGCTCACCACTAAGCAAGGTCGCATTGGGGCCGTATTTATCGAGGGTTAAAAGATCGGCGTTACCAAGCATCTGATGATAGCCTGCAATACTGGTAACCCAAACTAGGTTTTTGGGATCAACGCCGTATTTACCCATTTTCGCTCGCAAGCCGCGCAGAAGGCCAGTGGCAGTAGTTGTGGACCATGTGCCAAAATCGGCTTTGGCCGCTGACTGACAATTGTACCTATAGCCATCCCAAGCTTTCCGAACGTCGGTTGAGGCAATAGAGTACCCCGTATCAATTGTGCCAGTTTTCTGTCCATTGATTACCGCATGTTCTTGGGCATTAGCCATAGCGCGCGACATGTTATCCCGTAGGTAGGGAAGGACGGGGATGATGCTATCTTCGGTAATTTCTTCAGAGAAATATACCAGCGCACCGATCTTTTTGGCGTCCAAAGTTACCCCAGTACCAGAGGTTGGCAGCGAGGCAGTCGGTCTCCCTTCGGGAGAGCCCGACGTAATGGTTTCACCTACTAGGTAAGCAGTCACATCAGTGCCGCCAATAGGTAGCTTGTAAGTCGGATTGGGCATGTTAATACGGCGATGCAAAGCAGCAACTTTGAGCTGCATGCGTACGATGTCGATCAAATCTGCTGAAAACCCAATCGGAATCCAGTCAGCACCATAATGAGTGCTCGGACCTGAAAGGGTAGGCCCAGCTCCACCAAAAGAGTCTTGGGTTTTCTGAACAAGGGGGTGCTCCATGAGCTGCCGGTAAACTTTGAGCTCACGGGGATCCTTTTTCAGCATCTGGGACAACAGAAAGATGTCGTCGTTAAGCCGCTGAAAGTCTTTGATAAGACCATCAGAGGTTGAAACCTCCACCATTTTTTGAAGCCCCGCCCCCGGATTGGGGGTGGTTTTAATAACCTCGAGGGCATCTTGTGTGTCAAAACGGCCTTTACGCTCGCCATCGCCTGCCTTTTTGAGTTCGTCTAGGACATCGCCGAGGAGCTTTTTGACATCCTTATCTTCCTGCTGCCTGTTAATGTCAGCATTCATTTTAGCCAAAAGTTCTTTGGCCTTTTCAATATGCTCGTTAGGCATTAGGATTCACCTCCGTCTTTAATCTCCTCAGACTTTTCAGACTTTGCTGATGGCAAATTAGTCTCCTGTTCCTGAACAGGAAGTCCAAGTTGTGGACGAAGCGCATCTAGCAACTCAATGAAGCTAGACAGCACTTCGGCTTGGGAGCCAAGTTCTTTTTCAATGTCCCCGATTTTGTCAGTGACCAAAGTCTCGGCTACACTTTTGATGCCTTCAACCAACATCTCTTCGATTGCCGGCTTAATCTCGTCCAACCGCTTCTCAAGGCTAGCCACCTTCTCCTCAAACGAGGCAAGGCGGTTTTTGAAACCCTCAGCGATAGGATCATAGCCTTCGATTATCTTTTCCTCAGCAGAGGGTTCGGGATACGCCGGCTGATCCTCGCCAGCAGCTGCCCTCAAAATTTCGGATTTAATTTTCCGGCAAATCACGAGAAGGCGCTCGTCCACTTTGTGTGGCATGTCTTGGAGGGCCGCCATAAGCTTGTCGACTAAGTCAGCGATCATTTTGGCCTTTTCCTTATCCATAGCTTTTAAAAGCCCTCCTTTTGTTTCTTTTGGTTGAGGAAGCTCAACTTCCTTTTCGGTTGTTGGTTTCTCAACAGATTCCAACGCTTTTGAGAGATAATAGTGTAGAGTCTTAGCATGTGGGTTAGCAGGTACTGATACCAAAGAAACTTCGAAAATTCGGAACCCTTTAATGACAGTGATATATTTTTGTAGCCCTTTGTCATACTTCTCTTCGAAGTCAGTGACGGAACCCCGGAAGCTAAATTTGGAAATAATGCCCTCTGTGATCTTGTTCCAAATTTCATCCTCTGAGGCAGAAATCAGAACTTTGACGAACAGTCCGTCACCCTTAGGTTGAGCTTCCAGAACCTTACCAATCGGACGGTTGGGGTCATGATTATACAGTACTGTGGTATATTGAAGAAGGTCTTTTGACGCTCCTTCTAAAGCCTCGCGTGTAATTACCTCAAACTGTGAATCAATGACATCCGCAACAGCCGCAAAACCGGTGACGATTCGTTTCAGCTCGCCAGACTCTTGCTCGATCTTTTCCGCTTTCTTCTCGATGTCAAAAAGGGCCTGCTCGAATCTAAAGCCGTCTTCTTGTATTTTCACTGCTAACTCTGGCATGGTAAAGACCTCCTCCCACGCGGAATCTCATCAAAAAGTAAATTGTTCGTGGAGTTACAAAACGGAACGAATTCGGGGTACGGTAGCAAACTGTTCTAGGGTTTCATTGGAAAAATTCTTTTCCCTGCTTGGCTTTGCCAAACCGTTTCGGGTAGGGGTACTGGGAAAACTCGGAGTTCTCCAGTAGGAGTACCTACGAAGGAAGGATTATATAATGCTGATAACAATTGCAATTCGGCCACCTCGGTTGTCGAGCCTAGTGAAAGTGAGGGCGTGTTGAGGGTAGATAGTAACTGTAAAGCTTCGTCAACACTAACTGAAGACCCAGTTAACAAGTTAGGAGAACTGGGTGAGGCTAGTAGCTGCACGGCTTCAGCTAGTTCAACCGTTACATTAATAGAGTCTGACCAAACAACTGTAGTGCCAATACGCGAGAGAAAAACTTTGTCGACCTTATAAACAACTGATGTCCCGATTCTATCCAGTTTAATGCCATAGTTATCATATAAAATTTGAAGTGCATGTCCATGGACACCAGGAGCATCGAGTAGAGCTTGAAGTGCATGACCATGAACACCTGGAGCATCAAGTAAAGTTTGAAGTGCATGTCCATGAACACCAGGCTGATACTCGTAAGTGCCAGCTCGAATCTGGTCAATTTCATAGGGAGAAAGTAAAGCATTGGCTACTACTAACTCATCAATCCTGCCATCCCAGGTGTTATCAGCATCACGATCAGCAAAGGCCCCAACTCTAAATGGTCTGCTGCAAATATTAAGGGCGTCCAAAAGTCCTACGCTATGCTCGCTTATAGTACCATTATCGCCGCGGTAAACTCTTACATAGATTGACCCTGGATAAACTCCATTAATTACAACAGCAACATGGTAGGAGACTCCCGCATTTAAAGTGATGCCCGTATTATAGTCAGTATTACTAGTAGCAGAACCCCAACCAATTTTTAAGGTACCGTAGTCGACACTAGCATGAGTACAGTTGTTACCACCACCCCAAAAGTAATTAGTTTTTGACCAGATGCACCGCCAAGCGCCGCTACTTTCGGGAGTTACCCAACAACAAAAAGTGGCTTTCTTGTTGGTATCACCGCTTTTAAAAGGAAAGCCGGTGCTAAGGTCAGTATCGGTTCGGTAGGCGAACTGGTCATTATCAAATTCCAAATCGAGGGTAAAGGCACCCTCAAGGGGAGCGCTAGAGCTATAGCCAACGCCGCCCGCAGATGCAGTTAAAGTATTACCGCTCTTCTCTGCATTGAGGTTGTTTTCAAACCGCCAGTACTCAATTATTCGGGGGTCAAACTCGAAGCCAGAACTTCTTGGCTTATAGAAGAGGTTTAAACTGTGACCTGAAATACCATCGTTGCGATTAAACAGTTGTAAACTGTGACCTGAAATACCATCGTTGCGATTAAACAGTTGTAAACTGTGGCCATCAACATATGTATCACCTGTAGCGGTGAAGTGAACTCTTATTCTTACACAGTCAATGTTAAAACGCCGTGTTAATGTATCATCGTTTTGAATGGAAATATCGATGCCAAAATCGCTGTTAAAATGTTCTTTCGCCCAAGTAGTACCCCAAGTATCGGAAGCACCCCCCCGGAAGTAGGTAGTTTCACTGGTGTCATAATAATCTGGAAGGGCACCGTTGTTACTCGTTTGGCCCGCAGTTGTGCGTAGGTAGAGAGCCGAGTCTTTAAGCTTGTTGGCTATCCCTGCGTAGCCCTCAATCTCAACTTCGATGCCATCGATGGTGGCTTCGTGGGGAACTAAGTTGAGAAGGTTGAAACCGGTAAGTCTGAGCCAATCGCCATAGGTGCTAGTTGCTACATCGCAGTATGTTCGCTGATTATCAGAAACTAGTGCGCGTTCGACTGAAGCCCACGACGCCTTGCCATCACGATCAATAGTAGCGGCCGTCGTTGGGTTTTGCCAAGAAGTGGTGGCCATTTACTGCCTTTCCATGCCGCTCTCAAGGCTATTTATCTCACTTACGGTAAAAGGATTGGAGGTGGCGGGGCTAACATACATAATATCGTCATTGTACGTGAGGGAAGTAGAAACATTGATAGTAGTTCCCAAGTAGTCGGTGCTCCCAATCCGCAGCAGTCTTTTTATTCCACCTCCTCCCTGGGCCCAATAGCGCGCGACTACTGCTTGCACGTCATAAACATTCGATGGACAATCAGCCATTGCATAGGAATCCTTGTTACCTGACGCAGCGCCTTTCACATAGTCATCACTACTAACTGGAGTTTCATCGACACAAGCCCAGTTAAGAGTTGAACCAGCAGGTGTCCATTGGGAGTAGTTACCTATGCCAGTAGGAGCTAGGCGGTGAATTTTTAGGCCCCCAAGTTGACTATTAAAGTAACTGCCCTGGACATCTCCAACTATCATATCATCCCAGTACTGCCAACCTGAGGTGGTGGGTGTGCCCGAGAAAAGAAGATTATCTACTCCTGTGTCAGACCCAGGTTGAGTATCGCCACTATAGTTGAAAACAAGAATGCCATTAGCCCAAACCTTAACTAAACCCGTAGTGTTATGAATTACTACATGCCCCTCAAGTAGCAACCAGCTGTTAGTAGGCATACCAACATTAATGCTTCCTAGTAGTGTGCCGGAGTTGTCACCGCGGCAAACAAACATAGAGGCTAACGTTCCTGCAGTAATTAGGCACCCCAAAAACGTATTGCCTTTACACCACCCTATGTGATATGGATTGTATCCTCCATATGTGGCTGTGCTACTTACCCTTGTTGCAGCCTGCCAAAAAAACTCACTCCGCTCAGGAAAGTTAAGGGTGAAGGAATTCGATAAGATAGATTCGGTAGGAGACATCCCCTTTACCCTAAAGCAGTATGTTCCAGTTCTTGCCTGGCCTGAGTTTTGGGTCACATCTCCTGAGATCAAGACTTCTAAAAGACCATCCTCTGCTCCAGCGAATGCTAATAATGCCATCCTCTAATCCTCCCCTACTACACGTTCTCCATGCCACTCTCAAGTCCATCAACCTCAGAAAGCGTCCAAGCACTGCTGGTTGCGGGTGAAACATAGTGGATTTCTTCAACCTTACCAAAGCTTGATGTTAAGTTAACAGTGGCCCCCAAGTAGTCAGTGCTACTTATGCGTAATAATCTTTTAATGGCTTGGCCCCCTTCACCCCAGAATTGAGGTACCACTGCTCTGACTCTATGTAACCCAGTTGGACAATTGGACATTTGATAACTATCTTTTTGTCCAGCTACCCCAGTATGGACGTACTCTGCGCTACTAACTGGAGTTTCATCGACACAATCCCAGTTAGGAGAGGTGCCCGCGGGTGTCCATTGAGAGTAGTTACCTACACCAGAAGGCCTTAAGGCGTGAATCCGAACTCCTCCTGGCCAACTGTTAAAGTAGCTACCTTGGTTGTTGTTTATGATTAAGTCATCGTACCATGAGTAATCGGTCCCCCCAGACGACGTCACCCCTACAACAAAAGAATCAATCGTATTGGTATCGTATTGTGTATCGCCAACAAAATCGAAAAGCATTACCCCATCTTTCTTGATTTGAATAATTCCATTGCTGTCCGCAACATAGAGGTATCCTTCAAAAAGGTTCCAAGAATTAAGAGCGAACCCTGCTGATACCGAGGCAATTTCCACACCAGGAGACCAACAGTCACCTCGCCAAAGTTTAAATGTAGAATTGCCGGTCACCGACATTACAATTTGAAAAACGCTACCTGACCGAAATATAAAAACTCTATTATTCGTTGTACCTCCAAAAACTTCCGTGACATAAATCGCGACTTGAAAATAAATAGTAGAGCCTGCAACAAAATTTAAGCCAATCCAGTTGGGATTCATACCAGATCCTGAAGCATATCCGCCGTTTAAACGAAATGAGTATGTCCCAGATCGAGCCCGCGTAGAGCTTTGTACGCAGACACCACCCCAACTCACCTCATATACAGAACTTTCTGCTCCAGCGCATACTAATAATGCCATTTGTTACTCTCCCTTTAAGACGTCACTGCCTTAAGCCCCAACTGTAAATTGTTAATTTCACTTACTGTGAAAGGTGCACCAGTTGCAGGATTAGTTTCTAATACCTCCCAGCTATCCAATGTCATTGTCGAGGCAGGTGCTAGCCTCGAGGCACTAGTATAGTTTGTCGTACCTGCACGTAAAACTCTCTGATAATACTTGGTTTGAGGATCACCATCATAGTGGATGTGGTACATAGGGATGATTGCACTCACTACAATGGCGCTGCCATCAATAGACGCAAGATTATAAACGTCAACAACATTAGGAATATCTGTGGTAACATAATCGGATGCGGAGGGAAGAAATTCATCAACGCATTGATAATTAGAGCCTGATGAAGGCAGCCATTCCGTAACGGCACCTGCAGCATCCGGCTTTATAAATTCTACATGTGCACCACCTGGCCAAGAATTGTTGTAGGACCCCAAAGTGTCGTTAATGATGAAATCGCTATATATCATACCTGGGGGGGTGTTGTACGTTCTAATATTGTCGATAGTTGTTTCTGCCCCAGGTTTTGTGTTGCCAGTGAAACTAAAAACTTCGAAGCCGTCCTTTCTCATTTTAACAACTCCAGCAGAGCCATCAATTTTAACACGAAACTCATAATAGGCAAATACTCCATCAATCCGGAGAGTATCAATGCTAGTACTACCTAGCAAGACACCTCCCACATCGGGATCCCCACGGTAAAAATCTATTGACTCATCGGTTTTTAATTTAGCAACAACCAACTCAGTAGTGCCTGCACGAAAAGTAATCCACCTATAATCATTACTGACTCCTACGCCAGTTTTCTCACATATCTGCACATAAATTTCACTTTTTGCGGCGAAAGAGGATTGTATCCAGTACTTCTCCCAAGGCGAGTTTCCCGCTGCGACTTTCACCCCAAACTCCAACCTACCGCCTACTGTAGATAGCCAATTGCTGCCACCACCATAATAGTCGATCCCCGGCTCAGGAGGGTTGTATCCAAATCCGAAGCTAGCACCAAATGAATGAGCCCGCAATATTGCCATTATCTAAACTTCTCCGTTCTCATTGTGATGTTGAATGTAGCTCCTTTTGTTGCATCTAGGTTCCGAATACGAATATGAGCTTCAGAGGCTTCGTCTTTGTCCTTAACTTGAAAAGGCAGCCGATCAACATAGGCTGCCGCAGGATCGATATTCAAAGCTCTATAGGCTAAATCATCTTCTACAAAAGTGTTTGCGTGGTAAAGGTCAAAATCATAATTGCCCGAAACTTCACCTCCAACTTCTTCAACATCAAGTGCTGAAGCAATGCCCCGATTAACGTGACCTGGAATGCTTTCGCTCACCGTCGTGCCAGGAGGTACGTACATAGTGTGTGTAAATTCCACTTCGTACGATGGGGGATTGTAGATTCGAATTGCCATAAACCCTCTTAAAAGAAGTACGTCACAAAAAGGGTGGCATTTTTGTTCGCCGCCCTAATTGCTTTAAACTTCTCTAGTGCCTGAATTGTCTCGATTTCAACGCTGCCGCCGTCGAGCACTAAATGTCCATCTGCGGTAGTTGGGGAACCTCCATCAACGCGAAATCGAATGCTACCACCCTCAACGGTCATGAACGCTAAGCAAGCTGCATTACCTGCGCCGCTTTGCCCAGGGGTGGGATGAAGCAAACTGGAAGTGAGCATCACTGCTGATGTAGAGATTGTGAGTTTCTCAAACGAAACGGGGACGCGGCCTTCACTCAATTACTATCTACCCACTCCTTGAGAATCGACGGGTTGTATAGCAGCTTCTGCAACCCTTAGAGTCCAGATTTTCGAGTCTTCATCTTGCTCGAGTAAGTAAACACCTTGCCAGTTTTTTGATTTAACCTGAAACTTTTTGAGGTTGGGGTCATCAACAAACAGCAAAAGTTTTCCTTTTTCTAATCTCACTACTTTAACTGGAATCCTTTTGTTGGGGTTGAGTCGTGACCCAGGAAGCAGCTCACCAACGGCTGCCATTAAAATCTTATCACTAAACTTCTCGGCAGTACCAGTTATCTCAGTAGCCTCACGAGGATCGTCACTAAAAGTGAACAGCGTAGCTCCCTCGCCTGTTGCAATCCACAAGTCGTATAATTCACCACTATAGCCTAGTCTGACTACAATTGGTCCTCGCCAAGTGCGACGATTTAAAATAAATTCACGCTCAACTTCAACTGAGGTTTCAATTGCTTGCTCTTCCCCTGTCGATTTAAAGCTTTTAAACACGGTAAAATCAAGTTTCACCTTCTTCTTCTTAATGGCTGCAATTAATGAGTTTCTCACTTCAAGGGCCTTTTTTGATTCTTTTATTGTCCAATAGGCAAACTCAGCGGGGATTTGATCTTTAATAGTTTTGGGAAGAGCAGAAATGCCAAATGGGGGCATCCTTCCTTTGGTGGCAGCGCGCTGCGATAAGACGTAAGGTTCGTCGGTGTTAGGTTTAATAAGCATCCACATAGTCGGAGTGCGCAACTCGGGTTTTTCAGCTGGTGCTAGGGCGAGTGACAAAGAATCCCCAAAGTCGAGCTGCAGCTGTTCAGGCAACAGCACCTCGCCTAAATCACAAACAATGGAGTGATCACCGTATTGGAAATCAGTAATAGGGTTGTCGACATCAAAGGCCCACTGCAAAAACTTGCTAACTGGGATGCTTGCAGTAATATCTGAGGCAAGTTCCCTGAACAAAAGGCGCATCCCACCGTTCGGCCACTGCTCACAATGAAACCAATATTCGTGAAAATATCCTGACCTGAAGCCATACTCGACGTTACCTTTAGCAACAATCAAAAAGACTCCGGGGTAGTCCCTTGTTGAACCAACAGAGCCCCTTTCGGACACGCCCTCAAAACTGAGCCACTCATTAGGCTCCGGAGCTTTTAGTTGCACCAAAACGGAGGTAGCTTTTTTCATGCCCACACGAGTTTGTCGGGATTTGAAAGTTCCATCAAAGGCATTGAATTTCCACAGCTCGTCCTTTTTGGTCATCTCGCGAGCTCTGTCCATATTAAGTACGGGGTCGCGGACGATATCGGGTACTTGAACGTCCAGAGTGTAGCCAATTAAGTACTGGCGGTTAACATGAGAAAGCCGCAAATCAGCATGCACCGACTTGCCACGCCAGTGGTTATGAATAATGAAAGGATACATTCTACCTTCAGCTGGGTATTGTTGGAAGATGCCAACCTGTTTTACCAACTCGAAGGGCAGAAACTCATCGTCGTGGTGTTTATAGCGGAATAGTTGAGCATCGCGGCCAATCTTAATTAAGGTAGTCACAGTGTCAGGGTCTTCAGAGACACCACGGAGCGTCCGATTTTCATAAACTTTCGGCTCATACAAAGTTAGTTTTATTTTGCCGCTTTCAGTTCGTGTAGCAAAAACGTTGTGGAATTGCACGGTCAAAATATCACCAACATTAGCAACCACATTAGTGTTGAAAGTTTTTGCTACGATCATCGCCTTACGACGCCGAAAACTGATAACTGCAGATTCATCAACATCTTCCATCTCCGAGGGTAGGACCTCGATGGCTACCTTATATTGAAAAGTTTTCTCGGCACCACTGATAGTGCGTTTGTCGACCACCCACAGATGAGCTTCAGCGTATTTTTTAAATTTTAGGACGTCATTGGTGCGACCGTCAAGCTCAAATTTAAAGCCATTCCACTTCTTAACCATGGCTCCCTCAGAGAACTCAAAAGCGACCATGGCTTTCAGGGCCTTGCGTATCTCCTCGTCAGTCTCACAAATTGAATTAGGAGCTAAATTAAATCCAGGCTGCATGCTGGTGAGAAGGGACTGATCGAAATGAAATTCCTTCTGTAGGGTTTCGAACCGTTGTTGGTATTCAAGGTTGTGTAAATCTTTACCATTAAACCAAAGTAAATCGTACACATTCCAAACATAGGCTCGATCCTTCGGGGGTCCCGCGGCATGGATTTCCCCGGCAACATACTCGCGACCTTGGTGAACTCTTTTATTACCTTGGGTGATCCACTTTTCAATCTCGCCCAATACGATGTAGTCCGTTTTGGGTAGCTGCTCCTTTGCTTTCTCTATTAAATGAGGCACTCTGTCGGTCACATCAGTACCATCATCAGTGAAGACAAAAAAATCCTCGTCGGCTGTACGATGTAAGTAACATGAAATGCCATCATATTTTAGCTGCACGCTGATCTTTAAATCAGGCTGCGCCGTAGACCACCGCTGCAGATATTCAAGGGTCTGCTCTACTGAAAATGTTTCAGCTTTACGGTAGGAAACTATAGAAAGGGAGGTTTTCGGAGGAAAAAAGAAAAAGCCGGGCCCAAGCAGCTTGTCGGCCCGTGCCTGCCTTTGAGCGTCGGTAACGTTAGACTGTCTGCTCTTCATTATCCTCTACTAGCTCCTCTTTATCATCTTCAATTTGACTGGGATCTCCTTTTACGAGTTCTAAAGAATAGACGCCAATGTAGCTCGTAAAAGGTGAAAGCCCCGAATCTTCAACTCTGGTGAAGCGGGGACGATATTTTTCGGGGAAGGCATTGATAAACGTTAGGTAAATTTGCTGCTCGAAGGACTCTTCCAAGCCCTGGCGAAGAAGGATGTCGATGTCGTTTTTCGAACTTCCTTGGGTCGCAATGCCTCCCACAATAAAGAGAAAGGGCTTAACAAGACACAAGTCCTCAAAATTAAAACTTAGCTGCACAGTCCATAAAGGGTCGAGCTTCTTCATAATTAAATCGTACGAAATATCGACCGCACCCAATTCATCTAAGCTCACTGGTTTAAAGCGCGACCACTCCGAACGAGGGAATTGGCGCAGAATCCGGAAATACATAACTTTTATAAGTTGCCTGCCCCCTATATTGGATAAATAAACCTTTCCTTTTTCTTCGTCAATGAGAACGATGCCTTTTTTAATTGGCAAAACCTCGGGAATGAGGGGCAGGAGGTCTTCTATGAAAAGCCACTCGCCCATCTCCTGCCCTGAAGCTTGAGTCCTAGAGAGGCTGCTAATCGCTTGACCTAGTGGGCGGTCTAGGGAATCCCAATTAGTCGGATGTTCGATGTCGCGACGCTCAATTTCTCTTTGCAACATCCGGTGCCAGTTGAACAATTGCTCTTGCTGAGTGGTGGTTACTTGCTGAGCGTGCACGACACTCCATACGCTGTGTAGTTGATTGTGCAGACGTATGAGCTCCAGTTTGGACAGATCAGATAACTTTCCGGGGATGAGTTTAGAGAAGCGTTCTACAAACGACTCAATTTCTGGCAGGGCTTTACGATCAAGCTCATCATGTACTTTAAACCGCAAACCCCTGCGGATAATCTCAAAGGCGATGAGGCGGTGCCTAAGAACGATGGACTGGAATTTGGGATTCTGAAAAGCGTTTTCGCGAAGATAAGGTGAAGCCAGTTGATGTAACCGGAAGTGTAAATTTTGCAGTTCGTGGTCATTAATAGTTCTAACGGTTTTAGGGTTTAGTTGCTGTAAGTTCATCTCCCAGACCTAGTGAAAAGTCCTTTATCCCCCTTATCACCTTCTTCCTCTCCTTCACCCGTAGATTCAGATTCACCCATCGCATCTGGAGTGTTAGGTGAAAATCTGGGCTTCTCTTTGGGAGGTTTCTCCTCCTCTTTTAAAGGAGGCAAACCCAAAAGGGCTCTTGCTTCATCAGAGGTGATAAGTTTTGCTTGCACCAGACGAGAAATAATACGAGAGTTCGCCGACAGCTTGACAATGTTGATGGGGGCAATTGATGTGTCAAAGGCCCCCATCAACGTAGGATCCTGGGGCTCAATGACTTTTTGGTCGATTAAGTCAGCGACCTTGCGCAACTTGGGTGCAATTGTACTATCATAAAAAATACTCTGGGCAACTCGCGCCGTTGAGTAATTTGCTACGTCTGGTACTCCAGCTAAAGTCGGAGGCACGCCAAGGCCGACAAAAATGGTGTCTCGAACGATTTTCTTAAGCTCAGGAAATGAGGCCTCTTTGGGGGTGGATGAAATGGTTTCAAATTTCATGCCGTCGTCGAGTACCGCAACTTTATGAGATTTTCTCACGCCTTCATGTCGTCCTGTCCAGCGTCCAACGAGTTGATTCCACACTGAATCGGAAATTGGTCTAGGTGATGTTATTACGCCTCCAGGCGTTGCATCGTTCTCGAAAAATCGAGCATTATAGTCAGTGGATTTACCGTCCAAGATTATTTGATCCCAAACTGGTTGCAAGCTCCCAGTTCCCCAATATTCATTGGAGGGATTGAAATATTTGAAGTGAACGATCTCCCACGGCTTGTAGACAATCTTTTTGTCCCCCACGAGATACTCATAAGCCATAACATAGTAGTCGGGGTGAGGAACGATCCTCATTTTGCAGGGATCGAGAAGGTAAAGATTTTTTACAAACCCATCCGCATTCATGACAATCTCCCAAAAAGCATTGCCTATGAGCTCCATGTAAATAAAGGTAGCTTCGAGCAGATCTGTGAAGGTCATGTGAGGATTGGGCTGCTCAAAAATCTTCCAAAGGTAGTGATCCTTGTCAGCGAGTCGCTGCGTTTGTTTCGTGTAAATGTTGAAGGGGACGGTTGAAGCAGTATTGGCGATCAAGTAGATTGCAGAATAAACCCAAGGGTTTACCATGTAGGCTTGAAGCATGGTTTGGAAGTTCCTAGGTGGTTGATAAAACTGCCAATACATCGAACGGCTTTCTGAATCCTTGGGAGTAGTATCCACAGAAAGCGGAACTTCGATCTTCTTTTGAGCTGGTTGTAAGTGTTTAACTAGAGTGAGGAGTTTCCCCATTGCCTTCCAACAGACCCCTGTAACAAATTTGTTTAAAACGATTCGAGAGATAACCAGTAACTTAGAGGTCAAAATAAGATAGAGATGGCTCACACAATCTATAACATCTTCAAAGAAAAGGTGATGACCGGGGCAATAAATTTTGCTACGGACTCGTTCAAGGTAATGTTGGTGTCAAGTCTGTACACTCCAGACAAAGATAGCCACCACTCTTATGTTAATATAAGTAATGAAGTGACCGGTTTAGGCTATTCAGCGGGCGGGCAATTACTAACTGGGGTGACAGTGATGATAGATCTGGTAAACAATGAGGCGAGGTTATGGTCCAACGAGGCGACTTGGATTAATAGCACCATTACAGCGTCAGGCGCGGTGATTTACAAAGTTAGCTCCGATCCAACCCAGGCGTGGTTGGTTAACTACTTTGACTTCAATGCCCAGAAATCAAGCTACGTTAGTGACTTCATTTTTCAAGCTGCTTCTGAAATACTAACCCTTTCGTAGGCCTACCAATTCAAAAACCTTAATTTAGGTTCTCGATGAAAACCCTTGATAGCTAGGTATAAAGAGTCGATTAAATCGGCGCTTGTATTAGGAAAGTTGATTATCTCCTCTAGGAGCTCGTTGTGTAGGTGTGCACGAAAATAGAGGCGATTCGAGGCTAAAAGGTTAAGGACATGATCAAACCGAGCCTCCTTTGAGCCTCCAGTTTGCACCTTCGCATAGGGTAACACGATTTCAGATTCTCCCAAATATTCATGAAAGTAACTTTGCACGGCATAGGCTTCAATTTGAATGGTTGACGTGTGTCGATAACGCGAATAGAAATTTTCAATAAACGCCCGCTGATCAGCCATCCGAACACTCGTTCGTTTTAAAATATCAAGCACAAAAATCTTGTTGGTTTGTCTCTCTAAACCTGCCACTACAATTGCAAAAGAACTTTGCTTGTGGCGCCGTTCAGCTTCGGGGGCTGCGAGATCAACTCCGATGACAACCTCCAAAAGGTCGGGGTTGATGTTTTCGGGCTCGTAGTAATTGGCCTCAAACATATCCCAAGTAATACCACTTGAGCCAAAGTCGGGGTCGTTTTGGTACTGAAGCTGGAAAACGTCGTGGCCGTATGTTGCCTCAATTTCTTGTAGAGCACTTAAAGGAAACATCTCCTCCCAAAACGAGGTACCATCTTCGTTTATCGCGGGCTGCACTAAGCTGCTCCAACTGCCTCGACCTTCACGCTCAAACCTAATAATATGGTGATAGAGATCATCGGGATGATATAACGTGCCAATAATGTGGGCCTGGGTTTCTTCGGCCACGCTCAGAGTCTGCATCGCGACGAAACGAAACCAATCCCATAGCCGTTTGCGTAAGGAGGGAGACATCTGATGGTCAGTGTCGACCACATCATCAAAGATAAGGATGTCAAAATGATGCCCCGCTAAGGAAGTACCAACTCCCATAGCAGTGAATGTCGCGTTTGCTAGGGACATTGGACGTATTAGGGTCACCTCACTATTATTCCACTTCTGGGCCTTTTTAGGCTGAATTAGATCACTCCATACGTAATTGATTCTACTGTTAGTCTCAAGAATATGCTTAATCTGACTTACAAACATTGACGACAGTAAAGAGGATTTAGAAATTATACCGATTCGAATATTGGGGTTTTTTAAAGCACGCCAAATTCCATAATTCTTGCCGCATACTGTTGAATTATGACCTACTGCGCCGTTGATTAGGTAGTTGCCCTCAGTCGTTGTAAAATCGAGGGTGAGTGTTTCAAACTCACCTACGTGTGCAACCCTTTGCAGAAAGAAGGGGAATCGAAACATGAAAGCAAAGCGCCGTAACTTAGGAGCGTGCTGCAGAAACTCTCCAACAAATTGTGTTGCCAGAGTAGGTTTGTTGGTGAATCCCTTTCTGCCCATTTGCAAAGCTTTAAATTTTAGTAAGGGGGGAACAAATGAAGAACACGTTACCTCCAAAAACGTTAACCCGGCAAGTTCGATTATCTGTTCTTCAGAGTACTTGAACTCGTAAGTTCCCCTGAGGAACTGGTGGAAGTGGTTTCGTAGGCTAGCATTCATATGAGTTAGAGTAGGCCCTACTCGACGTAAAGGTAGTCCCAAGTTAAGAAACCAATTTTGCACTTCACAAGCCTGGGCGTCGGAAAACTTGATGAACTGGTTGAGCCACCAAAACATTTCTGCTATAACTCGCGCGGATTCTGCAGTGCACCACCGCAAAGGTTTGGGAATTAAATGGGAGCCAAACCCGAAGGAATCAAGAAAGTCCTCTAAAGCTTTGGGTAAAACCTCCTTACGAGCATGTTTGAAATGCTTCCATAGCGGTCGTGCGATTGTCTTACGGAGATGTTTTTGTTGCCAAATCTGCTGCCAGTTGGGATAGGCCACATAGAAGTAAGCAAGAGCAGAAAACCAAAGTTCTGAAGGTACGTTGAAGGGGTTAATATCAGCTGCCGCAAATGAACGCCAGTCACAACGGAAAAGAATTTGGTCGTGAACTGAAAGAGCTCCTGCACTATTAAAGGCCAAACGTCCACCATCCCATACAAGAAGGCGATGTTCGGGGGTAACTTGGAGAGTGAAGCCATCTTCGGTTACAATCTCCAAGACGTCGCTGATGCCGTTGCAGAATAAACGGGTTGCTTTTGTGAGACCTAAACATGATCCCACAACATTGTCCACAGATTCAACAAAAGGAAGTTTCGTGGGAACTGGGAGAAAATCCTTGAAGTAGGCCAAGCCTTCAGTGGTAGGAATTAAAGAGTTTGCGCTAGCACACTTCCAACAAGCGCGAGGTCCAAGAATTAAAGTTCGGGAGTTGCCTAATTGGAACTCAACCCATTTTTGGTGAAAAGGTTGTAAGGCAGTGTCAAGGAAATACGCATTGAAAAAATCAAACCTCTCCTCTGCAGTACGACGAAGTATAAGGACCTCATCGCGCTTTAATTTACTGAATGGTTTTGAAAGGAGGTCTCTCACAGTTGGAGGAGCCCACGCTGATATAAAACGTAAATTACCTCTTCGACTCGATCTTCAAGAGCAGTGTATCTTACAGTGTAGTGGTCAACTCCAAACTCTGGCAAGGCACCAATAAATAGGTAGTGCATCATAAGTGCATTAAACCACAAAGTGCTGCGAACGCCATCAAATGCAATCTCTCCGCCAATCCTGCCGTGCGGTACAAGAATTAGCAATTGATATGACTCGATAGTATGGCGCAAGCTCTCACTGTGGTATTGCTTTAGCCAACTTTGGGATTCAAGGTCTCTTGCCACGCCACTTAGGGCATATAGAAAGCTGTCGACAGGTGAGCGGTCTGATAAGAAGGCTCCTTGAAAGGAAAGCTCTAACCCACGCCTTTTCCGCGCAAGGGCGTCTTGAAAAGCTTTCATTTGTCCAAGGTCATCACACTGCACTGGAGAAGAGTGTCCAAGCTCTCTCATAACTTCCCGCACATACTCCTTCATAACAGGTACTTCAATCCTCTTCTCCAGTGCATTAATTAGGGTGGTCTTTCCGCTTCCCTCAGCACCAATTATAGCTATTCCACGGTTCCACGTTGTGGAAGGTTTCATTATGGAGCTCCTTAGAAATCGGACTCTTCTTCGCTTTGCCGGGCAATTTCAGCTTTTAAAGCCAGAATTGCGTCCTTCTCTTTTTGCTGTCGCCGCGTCAAAGCCTTTGCAAACGTGTCGCCACGCTCATAAATGAACTTCATCTCCTGCTCATCCAGGAATTCATAAATTCTTTCAGGATGAGCTGAGAATGCTACCCACGATATAACATCAACTCCAAACCCTAATTGGACGGCTGCAACGCGACTTGGGACGCCAATTAAATCACCGGTCTCTGCGAGGTACAACGCTCCACCACTATTTCCAAAGTACACCCCAGCCGAAGAAATAATATACTTTTTCTTATCGATAATTTCTTTGAGGAAAGTGACATGTCCATGGTTGCATAAAGGCTCGTGCCCTAAAGAACAGCCACAAGCAACAACCTCCATAAAAAGTTTGATATCATCGATTTCCTTTCGGGGGATAATTTTAGCAACGTATTTAAACTCGAGGGGGCTATCAACTTTCAGTAGGGCAAGATCATGGGATTTGTCATAGGCAACGATATCAGCTTTATATCGATTAGATGAGTCAACAGTTGACATGTTTACATAGCTGAAAGTTTCGACGTGCGCCTTCTCGAGAAACTCCTTCTCAACATTGCGCTTTAGAATAGAATCCCAATCTTTTTTGTGGCTTATACAATCTTCGATTACATGGTGGTTAGTTAGCACAAAAGTTTCAAACTCGCCTTCTCGAGAAACTCCTTCACGGCTATGAATCACAGTACCAGATCCAGCCGCCCTTTGACCAAAAACCCTAACAACGGGATACAAAAACTTTTCATGCATCCACAAAATACTTTTTGTAGTGTTGTTATGACTTAAGCTTTTCATTAACCTAGAACCCCCCCAAGACTTTACCTAGTAAGTTGTAAATTAAAGGGCGCTTCGGGACTGATCGACGAGAAGGTCAACAACGTTCTCTTTGGGTTGAGTTTGTCTTTCGTGAAGCTGCTTAACAAAGTCATCAACTGCGGTGTGGATTTGGATTTTCTCTTCGACGGTTCTCGTTTCAGTGCGAGTCAAAGTAACGTCTTCTTCTTCAGTCACTCCATAGACTTTCCTTAAATCAACCAAAAGCTTGAAAGTTTCAATAAGTTCTTTCCAAGTCTTGGGACGTAAACCATCGGTTTTCCCGAGTTCTTCCGCACAAATCTGCTCGAGTTGCTTAATCATCATTTGAGCAGACATTTTTGGGATAAGCGCAGAGCTGGTAGCATCAATTACTGTTTGTGGTACCTGAGCCTGGACTTTCTTCTTAAAGTCAACCCAGTCATGGAAAGCACACACGCATTGACAGTTCTTGGACTTCCAGTATTTTAAAGTGTTAGGACTTACACCTAATGCCGAAGCAATTTCGATCAAGGTTAAGCCTTGAACGTACAATTCAAATGCTTGGCGGTGTAACTCGACTTCTTTCTTTTTTGCCAATTACTATCCCTCAAGGTTGGAAAGCTTAAAAACGCAGCCGCACACCTCGCACATCATGACGACCGACTCTGCGGGCAATTTAAGCTTGGGTGAATTTAGCTTCTCAAATTCGAAGTCCTTAGAACCGCACTCAGGGCAAAAGGGCATTTCGTTGTGGTGAAGTCGAAAAATTCCGGGACGCAAAACTTCGAGTGGCATATTTCAGCCCTCCTTTTAGGAATTAGAAAAGCTCAAATCTTCAAGGTCTCTTTCCAGGGAAGATTCCGCTGAAGCGTACGCGGAGGAGACAATTTCGTCAAGCCTTTGTTGGTGTGCTTCATAGTAGTCCAGGAAGTCTTTGGCTTGAAATTTTTCTCCAGTTTCAATAACGGTATACCAGCCCCCTTTCTTCTCAACAAACCCCTCCTGGAGGAGAATGTCAAGGATTGGAGTAATACCGTCTACACCGCTCTTGAACAAAACATTGAATCGCGTTTGGCCCAATGGCGGGGCGATTTTGCTTCTGATTATCTTTGCTATCACCTCAATACCCACTGTTTGTTGAGAACTTTTAAGGTCGCGGAACTTTGTAAGCTGAATGATTAGTGATGAATAGAACGTCGTCGGAGTCTTTGCTAGCCAAGTCAGGGTGCTACCATATCCCATAGTAGCGATTTTTGTCCTTGGCTGATGAACCATTATTAAGGCCACCCTCTCACTAGCAATCCGCTCCATTAGTCGCCTAAACGCAAAACTGAAGTAGCGAGCATGAAAGCCAGGTTGCGGCATTGAGCCTGGACTAACAGTAAGATCGCTCTCGCTGGGCAAAGCGGAGACCGTGTCGTAAGCCACAACGAGTAAGGTGCTAGGATCAACAGAGTTGCGTTTTGCAATCATCTCCTCTAGTAAAGGAACAAAATCTTCAAGTTGAATACCTTGGAACAGGATTAGCTTTGAAATGTCGACTCCTACAGCTTGAGCGCGGGTCTTTTCCAAAGAAAATTCAGAATCCACGAGCACACTAATCCCACCACTTTTTTGCACACCTGTTAAAGTGGAGTAAATTAATGAGGACTTACCAACACCTGGATTACCAACAAGAGAACTGCAGCGTCCTACAGGCCATCCTGGCTTGCCTATCGCTAAGTCTAAAGTCGGTACCCCAGTGCTGACATACGAAGTAATATTTGAGTGGCACTCAGGAGAATCCAGGTCAGTTGGCTTAATGGTCCATTTCGTTTTCTTGTCGTCTTTTGACATATAGAAAGTCCCTAAGTTTAAAAAAGCTCGGGGCGAGAAACGTCCTTCTTACAGGTAACCTAAGTTCCCACCCCAAGCTAGCCCGGGCTTTCCACCCTCTTATATTTCAACGTCATCGACAAATTGCTGCTTACCCTCTACGTTCTCAACGCGGGCCCCACAAAATGGACAGAACTTGATCATACGGACTTTGCCTGCCTTGTTGACGATGAAAAAACCCGCACTGTTGGTAAGAGGGCCCAAAATGAAAGTCACAAAACCTTCATTTTTTGCCTCCTCGGCATCCTTGCAGCAAAACTCGGGGACATAAGTAACTTTTATGTCTTCTTTTTTCTTTGTCTTCACCTCTTCATCCTCTCCTCACTCATTAACTTGTTCGGGTGGAGGATTCAAATATCCTCTAAGTTGGCTTTCGACCGTTTGGCTACCTTCATTAAGGCTTCCATTTGCTCATTTATCTCGTCTTCCCCCATGCCCTGCCTCTCCTCACTAATACCTGTGATAGGGGCAGTAAAGGAAAAGTCGGAGTGGGGGGAGTCAGCAGGCATCACGCTGTCTTTAACGAGACCAAACGATTTCATCTTCGCAACGAGCTCGACCGGGAACATTGACATTTGCTCTTCGTAAGACCGAATTTGCTGCTGCACAATCTCATCGAGGTCGAACCGCTGATCAAGCAAATCTGGGGATGCAATGGGATCTTTTTGAGTTCCTAACCGAACGAAGTATTTGTTGCCTGCCTGTTTGGTGATTATAGTGTTTACTCCTTTTTCAACATCAAGAAAGGAGTGCTCACCTGCAAGATACATAGAGAAAAGCTGTTGGAAGGTGGTGTAACTCAAGGGTACAATCCTCACAACAGGTTCATCCGACTTGGCATCATAAGCATTTACCCAATAGATCCGTGAGGCTCTTAAGGCCTTCGCGTATTCCTGGTCGGCAGCGTGGGATGATTTCTGATAAAACGAAATCACATCTTCAATGAAACACCTCGACTGAGTTAACCTCTCTGCGGCGAGGCACACACAAACTCCGCGCTTATCAGGACCTCCAACTTTAAAATGGTTGTGCACTTCTCGAAACCATAGTTTTCCGGGCTCGCCAGGCAAGATGCGCAAGTAGTTGGTTTCAGATTGCAACTTCATGAAGCGCCTCTCGAGGCTTTGCCGAGTTTCAGTGAGCCTACGAAACTCTTCGGGGTCCAACTGTTCCTTTAACATGGTCAAAACATCAGTTTGCATTGGGGTAATCCTCCAAAGTTAAAAAGTTAAATTTGGTTTAGTAATCAAATTTCTCGGAGTCTAACATGCGCCGCCGCGACGCACTCAAGTTAATCAAGGCATCCCTCTTGAACCACATTCCGGTAACTCCGGTCTGGATTAGGTCGATTACATACTGAACTTTAGAACAACGTTCAGCGAGCCGCGAGTATTCGGGTACGGACTCTAGGGCGGCATCTAACAGTTTAGATGAAATATAATTTCCCTTTTTAACCAACTCCATCAACCGCGGAATCGATGTCTGCCGCATCTCTTTTTCGAGAGAGCGTTTGCAAAACTCAAGATCCGCTTTCTTTGCCATCCAGTATTGAATACCGGCAGGTAAAGCATTAAGGTCGGCATCGGTCTCAGAAATCTTGGCATAGCGGTCTAAATCTTTTTGCAAGTCACTAACAAATTCGTCAAACTTAGGTCCACTATCAAGCAATTCCAATAGCTTTGACAGAAAGTCGTGTATCATAAAATGCTTGTCTTTCAACTTTAATTTGGTGTCTTTAAGCTAATGTGAGCAACGCCTTATTTAGCGAGCACTGCGAAGATATTTTGCAACGCGTGATCCCAACCCCCTTTGTAACTTATAGGATCGATTGCTTCATTAAGATAAAAGGATTCAATACGCTCCACGCATGAGCCGCATTTGGCACACGCGACCTCTTCTCCCTCATAACAAGTGTGGCTGAGCTCGAAGGGGGAACCAATTTCAAGACCGATTTTGCAAATTCCTGCTTTATCGGTTTCCAGAAAAGGTGTCCACAACGTGACGGGCCAGAAATGGCCTAACTCAAAAACCTTCTGAACTGCCTGTACATACTCAAATCGTGTGTCAGGGTACTGGTAAAAATCACCCCTGTGCGCCGCATACGATACGCTCGTGAAGCCGAGACTCACGCAGAAGCCGTAAGCGATGCTAAGAAGGATGGTGTTCCTTCCTGGGACAACAGTGATTTTCATGTTGTCTGCAGCATAGTGGCCGTGAGGTACTTCGACCTCTTTTGAGGTCAAAGCCGATCCTTGGAGTAGATTGTTAATGTTTGAAATATCCAAGACTGTGTGGGGGATATTCAGGTGTTTTGCCACTTTAGATGCTGCTTCCAATTCACGCTTATGGCGTTGGGCGTAGTTAACCGACAACGCAACTACGCGGTCGAAGTTCTGAGTTGCCAGAGAAGCTAGCACTGTAGAATCCATACCCCCCGAAAGTAAAACAACGCACCCATTACTCGTCGACATCGTCATCCTCCAATTCTACCCCAATGCGGGGATTTTCGTTCTTTAAATCCTCATAGCGAGGTTTTTCCTTTAAAGGTTCAACCAAGAAGCGGCCATCCGGTAAGACGTAAATTTTAAAAGTTTTTGTTTCGTGAATTTTGTGGTCGGGGACGCGGAAATCATGATGGGCTCCCGCACTACCTGAGAGCAAGAAGCAAAGCGCAAACCCAATCGGCCACCTTAACATAAGTTTCTCCTTCTTTAGTCGGTTCGTAATAAGCACTTGAGCAGCTCTAAATAAAAATCGTAGACATGGAGACCCTTACTACAAAAAGCAAGAGGCCCCGGTTCTACATCATCCAGAGCATATGCGACATACTCGCTCAAGTGGACAATGCCTCCAAGGTTTATAGGAAAGCCTCCTATGAGGTCCCACGATCGGAAGTAAACGGTGGTGGTAAGAATTTTGTCAACTATCTTAAAATCAATGCCCCGCAGGCAAGGGCTTGTACCTCGTTCCAGCTCTGACGTATATGGGCGTTCGTAGGCCATAAATGAATCACGGTCTCCAATTTGAACGAAGCAATGATTTGTTCCGTAGCCCGATTCCTTGAAGTGCTTGATGACCCAGTCGATCTGGGTGAGGTCGGAGCCAGGGATAGGCCCATTGATCCATGTAGCATATTTATATTCCTCATGATCACTTAACGTCGGGTCCATCAAATAATTCTCAAAATACTCCCAGATTTTTTCGTCATCAGTAGGTGAACTGATGTTGATTCCTTCGGGCATGATGGGGGCTAGGGGGCGGTCATGGGGATACTTTATAAAACCTGCAGCAAAATCGAACTCAACGCGGTGACCTCCCTCATATGAACCCTTTGTGATTAGGTAACGGCGGCCTTTGTGGTAGGCATTGAATAGCAACTGAAACCACGCATCCCCTAAGGTGGTCGCCTCAATGTAGACCGCCGAAAAACTTGTCCCGCGATAGTCAACGCTCATTTGTAGACCTCTTTAACTCTTCCCTAATAGTTTCGGAATACTGATCTCCACCCAAGCTTCGAGCCGACAAAAGTCTGGATCATGGCTTGCATGCGGAATTGTTCGGATGAAACGGAGATGAATACCGAAGGAATCGTGAAACTCTTTTGTGATTTCCGTTAAGAAGCTTTGAAGGTGGTCATCATTGAACGCGCAAATTTGGTTTGTGCGTGCTGCAAGACATGATTTCGGGAAGCCTATAACATCCCCCATTTTACGGTTTCTCCTTATGCCTTTTAAAAGTTGCACTAAAAGCGACCTGAAGATCCTGCACCAAGCGTTCCACGGCTTGAGCTTGGTAACTCCTCAACAACCTGAATTTGATCCCCCAGCTGTGCAGGTAAAAAGAGGAACTGAAGGACGCGCTCGCCTTCTGTGATTTGAAGGGTAAGCCGCGAAGCGTTAGTAACAAAGGGTTGGCACAGCCCAGTATAGCCATGATCGTAGACGCTGTGACAAACCAGTCCGCGTGCTCGCCACGAACTGCGTGGGAAGATAAGACCAACAAAATTGTTGGGAACCCAAATAGCCACGCCACAATCAAGTTTTGCGGTTGTGCCTGGCTGGAGACTCAGATCTCTGTATGAATACAAATCCCATCCAGCATCTTCGGGTCTAGGCTTTGAGGGGGGGCATGCATTTGGGTAGTGCAATTTAACCAGGATTTTCGACATCGACACTCTCCACAAATAGGTGTTCTTTTTTCTTTTGAACCTATTATACTACATAATCAAAAATTTTTCAACTCCAAATTTTGTTAACCCCAAAAAATCTCAATTCCAGGTCCTTGAGGGAAGAAAATTTTTTTAGTCAGGATTGTAGTGGAAGCCAACGACACCATAGCGTTCGTCAACGGTAAACATTTGTTTAAACTGTTTGGGATTATTCAACATGAACTGCCAATTTTCAAAATGTTTTACGTGGTGCATAGCATCATCTAAAACTATAAAGGTGGGACCTTTTAATAAACTTAGAAGGTAGTTAAACTCAACGTTTCCTAAATAGCCTGCACTGTCTAGTAAAACGAAGTCGGGGCGAAAATTAAACTTCTCTAGGACAACTCGGAGCTGGTCGTCAGGAACATTAAATGAAGTCTCTTCAACGTAGTTAACTGCCTTTCTTTCTCTTTGCAGGTCGTCAAATAAGTCAGCGGGTTGTTTTGAGAGCCACTCAACGATTTCCTCGCGCGGGAGTAACCTAGAATGGGGAACTGATAACCCATTAATTAGTTCAACAAAAATGCTTAACCCCAAAGATTTCAAGTTGTTAGTGGCTCCGTTAAAGAAAGAGGGATTACACTCTATTGAGTAAAATTGCGCGTTGATGCTGTAATCTCTTATAGCCTCAGCTATAATTCGGGTAGATCCAAGACCAAGAAAAGTACCAGTTTCAACAATTTTAAAAGGACGGTAGCCATGAAAAATAGCACGAATACTTTTAGCCGCCAATCCATCTGCTACAAATACCATTTTCCTAATTCCTTTTTAATCCAAGTTGTTCGAGATTTTCAATTAAACTATGCCAATTATCTCTAAAATGCTCGAATGTGGCATTGCTTAAAATCCATTCTCGGGGATTGAATTTTTCTCTGGTTTCCCACACTTCCTCAATTGCTTGACAGATTTCCTCAACTGTTGATACATACGGTATAACACGACCAACAATAGAACTATCAACGTCACTTTCAAATAGACCGACATTTGTCACCACCATTGGCAAATTGCAGCTCATCGCCTCGAGACATGCATAAGCGTTACCTTCAGAGCACGAGATGTGCACAAACATGTCACCTCGTGCAAACTTTGCGGGTTCTTCTCCAATTTCAGCATTCAAATATTGGAAATCAAAATGAGGCAACCTCTCCTGGAGTTTGGGAATAATATAAATCCCTTTCCGCCAATCTGCCGCGGCGTGAATTATGATCGGCCGGGCCCTGTCGGTATGCTTAGGAAGTGGGCAGAATTCTCGAGTGCTAACGCCATTGCAAATCGTAACCGCGTCGTGGCGATTATGATACATAACGAGCTCCCTCTTTGCGCCGGCGGAAACTGCGACGGGGAGCATGTTTGGCCTTCCAGGTTGACCGCGCCTGCCGTACATTTGTAGTTGAGAAGGTTCATAACATTCTTCGTCAAAACCAAGATGTTCAGGCTGCCAGTCTGCCCTTGCCCACAAAGCAACCCAAGTTCCATGACAAACAGAAATTAAAGGAATGTAGTGAGGAATGTCAATGCCGTGCCCACCGTCAACTACGAAAAGCAAACTCTCGGCCGAAAATCTTTCGAGAGCACCAACAACTTCTTGCGGTAAAAGAGGCTCGGCATTTATAGCCTCTTTTAAGTGGTGGTGGAATTTTTCAACACCCCCCTTACCACCATACTTTCGGTGGTTTGCTGCAACACCAAAAATTTTAAGCGGTCTTATATTTTGTTCACTCCTAAAGACATAAAGTTAATAAACCTTCCTTGCAATTAGAAATTCAATACCCTCAGCGAGTACCACAACCTTTTCACCTAAATATTTTTTCATGTCATTTAAAGTAATTCTGTTGTAGTGGACATCTAACATTTTCTTGCCATCTTTATCTAAAGAAACCCAAGCTAAGTCGCCTCCCAATGCTCGGTATGTCTCTAAGTCTCCTCTATCCACTGCTTTCTTTAACTCCTCAATCTTGCCTCGATCCCCTACATCTAAGTCGGGCCACGTCAAATTGATCACGCCGCCGGCTTGTAAGATACGTAGCCACTCGCTCAAGGCCCTTTCAGGAAATTCGGCGTGTTCAATAACATGCGTTGCGTTGACAAAAGCAAACGTGTTGTCTGCGAAGTTGGACATGTCATGAAAATCGCCGTAGTGATTAACACATGTTTTTTGACTCAATATCTGACTTGCTTTGTCGAATCTGACATAATCGAAACTAAATACTATGTGCCATCCACACCCAATATCAATCACGGGCTGCTTACCACAGTATACTTGCCATACCTCTTGAGGAGTCATTAAACTTCTACCTACATACCATACATTTTTAAAACATACTCCAAATCCTTACCATGCTCCTCCCTAAAGATTTGAGCTGCCCCCAGTAAAAACTTTTCGCGGACAAGTTTACGTGTAGGGGAATTCCAACTTTCAACAGGAATAACCACTTCAAAGGTAGTTCTGGGGACTCTCTTGAAGGGAAAGTTCTTTTCGATACGGATCCAAAGTTCCCAATCCTCGTTGATGCCTAGTCGAGGATCAAAAAGGCCCACTTCGTCGAGAACTTCTCTCCTAACTAAAAATGCAGTCACGGGGCTTATATTATTTTCGAAAAAGATATTCGACCGCCAATCGATATGCTGGGTGCGAAACTGGTTTCTAATAACGGGAATGTTGTTCACAAAATCAACCTCACTAAAAATACCGTCCGAATAAGCAGCTCCAAGAGAGGAGTCTGCTTCTAAAGCTTCCACTAAAAACTCTACGTGGTGGGGATACAGGAAGTCATCGTCGTCGAGAAACCCAATGTACTTACCTTTGGCCTGGGCAATTCCACTATTACGCGTAACCGATAATATTCCAATGTTAGTCTCGTGAGTAATATATTTTAAATTACTCCGATTGATAGACTCAATTAGGGGGCTAATGTCACACCCCGCATCATTTACAACGATAACTTCGATGTTCCGGTATGTCTGAGTGAGAGCACTACAAATTGCTCTTTTTACTAGCTCAGGTCTATTGAAGGTCGTAATAATTATTGAAACAAGGGGCTGCACAACGTTTCTCGGTATTACGTTTTTGGCAGCTTTGATGCCCTCTTCCGAAAACAACTCGGCGTTATTCACAATAACGAGTGCTTTTTTTAACTCTTCATTACGTACAACATCCTGAAAAACCCCTACCTCTTTTACTCGATAAGTAAATAACGGCTTCGGAATTCTATATCCGACAAGCCCTCGAGAGACCATTGCTACCCAGGCATCCCAATCCTCAACCCCATGAACGTTTGTACGGAAACCCCCGATCGCCTCCCACAAACTGCGACGCATCATGTTACAATATGAAAACAAGTTGAGGGGAATTTTGAGTCGCTCAGTATTCCAATCCAGAAAATGGATGTAGTGTTTTGAGCCATCGCTGTGCAAGTCAAAGCGATCAGAGTAGACCAAAGAAATTTCGGGGTGTTGATTGAGGAAAGTAGACCACTCTCTCAGAGCATCGGGTTCAAGGATATCGTCCGCATCGAGGAAAACGAAATAATCACCTTGTGCATGAAGAGCGCCCCTGTTTCGGGAAATAGCAGGCGTGCCACTATTTGGTTGGTCCACTACCTTGACACGAGCGTCTGACTCAAAACCCTGAGCTACTTCTAAGGAGTTGTCAGTGCTGCCATCGTTAACCACAATGACCTCAAAGTTTGGCAAAGTTTGCAACAGGGCACTCTGAATTGCGTTAGTGAGAAACAATCCGTAGTTAAAGCATGGAATAATTACGGAGACTCTAGGGTACACTCGTCGAACTCCGCGGTCAGAAGTGCCTTCATGTTCTCAAATTGCTCGGTTTTAACAATGAAGGGAGGTAAATATTGTGCCCTCGCTGCATGAATGGGAAAGCCTAATTCCCTCTCGGGAAAGGGGGAAAATTCTGCTGCACCAAACTTTTGCAAATAACGACCATGGACGCCATCACATACTTCGATCATACCACATTCACCACATTGTAAAGGAAAATACCTTAAATCACTGCGTCTACCAATAACTGCAAAGTCAAGGAATTGAATAGGGGCAGAAAACCGCTCCAGGCGGAAATTAGGCTCCACATCACCTTCTACGATCCTGTTAGGGGTTGCGCAAGAGGTTGGGTCTCCACCAAGATGTCCACCTTGATTCATCCACTCGTAGGGGTCGTAGCGTACTCCTACAACGCCGACCATATTCTTCTCTACACCTTTCACAGTACACATTGGAGCATATCTTAAGTTGACCGCGATCTTGCTGGCTTCCAAGATCTGCACCGCCTCAACTATAAATGGTTGAATATCGGAGTGTCTCGCGAGCAACTTAAAGAGGGTATCCGTTCTTGACAGATCTTGCCAGCCGTAGTGGGGATTCATGTAAATGAAGCTGGAGTGGTAAACGTTGTGCTGGGTAAATAAGGAAGCGAGGGCAGGCAAGTCTTTAAAATTGAAATCAGTAATAACGGTGTTTGTGCAGTAAGAAAAATCAAGGGCGTCCAGGAAGTCAAAAGCCTCTAAAATTTTGGTTAGCTTTGCGCCCGTCAAACTTTGAGCAGTCTTGTTATTGGGAGAGTGGACAGAGAAAAGGAAATTTGTTAATCCTGCGTCTAATAACCTATCAATTAAATTATCAACAAACAAAAACTGGCCTAGAGTAATCAGGCGAGATGCTAGGCTGAGCTCGGTCGAATGTTGAACAATCTCAACAATACCTGGATGGACTACTGGTTCGCCACCAGTGATATCAAAGTTAAGAAACTTTGATTGCTTGAGGAGGTCTAAAATTGCGGTGCATTCTTGGGGAGTGCGAAAAGATGAGTGACGGATGCCGTAAAACTGCTCATCTTCACCATTCAAATATGAATAGTAACAGAAGGCACAACTGTGGGGACACTTCAAACCTATATCAAGAACTGCCCCTTTACTAAGTTTACCAATTGGATGTCTATACATTAACAACTCCCGTAACGATTTTCTTTGCCGTTACTACCAACCACCCAAAAACATCATACGAGCACTCGAGCTGAGCCACGCCCTGAAATAGTAATGAGAAATTAAAAGTGTTACCCACTTTATCACTAACAAAAAAACTGCCGTCGCGTGAGTATAAATCCCACTGGTGCAAGCCGGTATACTCAGCTTTTTGTCCTTCAAACTCCTCATGCTGTAAGAACACATAGCCCCCCGTTTTAGCTACTGAAAGGGCTGCAACGAAGGAAGGCAAAGGTCGAGGGCAGTGATCAAAACTATTACGAAAACACACAACATCGAAAAAGTCGGGGTTAAAATAGGAGAGCAGTTTTTCGGCATCTCCTTTAACCACCATTATCGGAGGAATAACACCGCAAGTCTCTAGGAGCTGATTGTACTCATCTGCAAGTGCATCAAGTGCAACCACCTCAAGAGTAATATTTGGATGAAATTTACCAACGTGTGTTAGCGGACCAGATCCTACGTCGAGAATGCGTGCAACTCGTGATTCCCTCGGGAGAAGCTTTTCAATCTCAAATTGGAGGGGAAGGTAAGGATCGAGGCGCTCCTCATACTCGTGAGGAAACAAATCCTGACATTTTCCCCGCGTTTTGAGCCATTCCTCCCAATACTCAAACTCCTCTTTAAAAGCTGGATTCATTTTTTTCTTGCCACTCCAATTGAACCCACAAATCCAAGAAACTGGAACTGCGGGGACTCTTTTACAAGTTGATTAAAAGCACGTTGAGGCTCAACCCAATTCCCTCCAGGCGCGCAGTCATGTACAGCAATAATTCCGCCTGGAAGTAACTTTGTCGACCAGGAGACTATATCATGTGTAACTTCGTCAAAGTTGTGGCACGCGTCTATAAACAGAACCCCGATGTCGTGCTCGAAGGTTTTAAAAGCTTCTTTTGACGAAGCTACAATTGGAATAACAATTTCTCCAAGACCCAAGCTGTGCATGTTAGTACAAAATTCTTCAAGAGTGTAGTCAAAAACAGTTTGCAAGATCACGTCGAAGTAGGGCTGGAAATGATCTACCGCATAAATTTTAACTTTAAACCCGGCAAGGGAGCCTAAACCAAGACATGCAGTTGACCTCCCTTTAAAGGAACCTACCTCAACAATCACTCCCTTTGAACATTCCTGAGCTAAACGGTAAAGACACTCACCCTCTAAAGGTTCAAGCCAACCAAAAATATTTTCAACCGCCTTAAGATTGCTGTATTCCATGTCTTTTTTGTGAAATTACGGGCCCCACTTTCCACCTTCTTCCTTCGTCATCGACGAACTCAAGGGGAGTACGTTCGGGAAGCTTCGTGCGTCTTGCACCGAAGGTTAGAATTCGTGTGTGGGGAGTTGAGTGCAATAAGTCCCATACCCACACCCGAGGAAGCTCAGAGCACCTCACCCCAAACGTTAGCAGGGAGTCTACGATGGTTTTGAGAGCCTCGGACTGCTGGTTTACAAGCACAAAAAAGTTAAACACGTCTAAGCCTCGAGCCCCAGGCTTGCTAATCTTGAAGCCCACTTTTTAAAAACGTAATCATGGTTCCTATTATAAAGATCCAGGTCGATAGGGATATCACGGGCACTTGCATGGCTACACAACGTTGGTGTGCAAAAAATGCGGTAACCCTTTTCTTTAAATTGTAGTGATAAGTCTAGATCCTCACACCAAAATCTTTCAATGTTCTCATCAAACAACAGGCCAACGTTTCTGAAGCACATAAAAAACCCGGTAGCGCAATCAACAAAGCAATCTTCATGCTGGACCTCAAAATGGGGCCACTCCTTGATACGGGCTCCTTGATGACAAATCAAACCGATTTGGGAATCGCTGTTCATTAACTGCAAGCATTTTGAGTCCCAATCAGGGTCAACAGTAACGTCATCATCGATCTGGGCAATAAAGGGTGCAGTAATTTGACGAAACGCTACGTTTCGAGCTAAGACCCCAACATTCGAATCCATCCTAATATAGACGAGCTTTTGGTTGGCACTGAAACCCTCGAGATACTCTTGTGTGCCATCAGTTGAGTAATTATCGACTACGTAAAGTTTAAAGGAGGCTTTTGTGCGTGAGAAGATGTGGTCTAAACACGACTGTAGACGCTCAAGGCGGTTAAAGGTGAGTACAACGATGCCAAATTCTTCCAACTTAGCTTAACCCTTTAAATGAAGGGAGGATCCGGAGATCCTCCCTTATTTAAGATTAGGCGCCAGGGGTGTTCTCTGCGACAGCTGCCGCAAGAGCCTCTTTGTCGGCTATCACCGTATCCAAGAGATTTTGGACATCCTGCGGGGTTGGGGCGTCCTTCATTGCCTCGAGACGATCCTCGAGCTCGTTCAAAAGGACGATTGCGCTGTTGATTACCGTGGTCTGCTCCGCCACTGCCGCTTTTAGTGCTTCGAACTCCAACATCTGCCTTTCCTCCAAAAGTTGAATTTGTTGTTGAATATGGGTAACCCTGTCCTCGATTCGGTCCAGGGTTTCCGATGAGCCAAAAAGCCAATCCCAAAAACCCATTTTATCTACCCTTCGTTGAATACCTTGTTCGATTTGGAAGAGTTGGAAAAAAGGCCCTACTCTTCATTGTAAATTTTAGCGAGCGTTTCGTCGGTAAGGGGGTGATGCTTGTTAGCCACATGTTGTGAAGCTTCAACAGCTTTATAGATCGGGAATAGGGTGTCTAGCAGATATTCCATATCTGCCACGTTTGAGGGTTCTTGAAAAGTTTTTGGTCGGGACTTGATTGTCCTTATTGCTAGCACCAGCGCTTGTGAGACAATGAAGTTGCCACGCGCTGATAGTAAAAACGCCATAGCCTCAGCTCTCTCATTTTTGGTTTTTACCGTGGTCACCGTCGATGCCTCCCTTTTTTCATAATCTCGCCTCCGATGCAACTGCTCGACTATCTTTCTGAGTCTACGTCTTTCCCACAACAATATAAGATACTCAATTATTCCCATACCCACCAAACTAAAACTGCACCTGCGACGACAGCTGCAGTGAAAATCAGCAACGGGCGCCTACGATATTTTAGGAGGCCTCCAGTTGCAAGGCTCGCCAATCCGAAAAAGACTAGCAGCGTTTGCCAAACTCGTCGCCACCAGCCATGCGGCTTGAAGGGAAGCTCAGTTATAGGTGTCATAAATCTACTTCTTTGTTGTTACTTTACTCTCTCGAAGGCCTGCGTGGTAGCCATCAATAAAGGCAACTTTTTCCTTTAAAGCTGCAATTTCCCGAACCAGACTTCTCTCTACTTCAGCGGAGGTCCGCCATTGAGCTGAGTTTTGGACTTTATTTCGATCCAACTCCTTCTCAAGAAACTGTTGATTCTGATGGAGTAGGAATAAAATTGCCGCACCAGCTATCGAAAGAATAAGTTTCCACCACTCATCTTTCAATGTCACTTACCCTTTAAAAGACTCCTATTCCTTCCTGGAACTGAATAACCTCGTCCTCGAGAGCTTGTAACTCCTGTTTGGTTAGTCTATCCTTTAAGCTTCCTTTGCCACGACGAGGGTTCCCGCAACAGTAGGGACAAGAGCAAAACACTTTGGTTTTTCTATACGCTCCCACTGGAGGTAAGTTTTCCTCAATCTCTTCAAGAGTTTCAAATCCAATTAAATGATTCCGGTGATATTTTTCCCAGATCCTTGAGGCAAATCGGTTCGCTATTTTTACTCTTTTGCCAATCACTAATTAACCCTCCTTGAGGGGCCACAATTTGGAGACAACGACCACAAAGTTGAGGATGGTGTAAATCACTACCAACACTTGGAGAGGAGTACCAACAACGCACACATTTATCACCTAGAGCTACTTCAACTTGGATGTAGAGGTTGGGGCGTAAAGATTTACTTTCGGGGGGCGGTTGGTCTACTCTTTGGACGGCTAATTCTGCAACTTGTGTTAAGGCGCAGAGTTTGGGAGCAGCCAATGTCATTTCCTGGAAGGTGCCGTCATCTATCGCGAACATTGTAACTCTAAGTTCTTGATTGCGCATCTCTTTGAAAATTTGTTCTCATTGCTTTCCGAAAGTTTCATCTTGACATGCTTGGCACAGAAAGGAAATTTGCCACTCCTTCCAAGAAAGCTCGTCGCGAAAATTGTGGGGTCCCTCAACTGCCGACCCGCAAACAACGCAATGTATACCATCAATCTCGCGTCCAAATAGTTGCTTCGCAAGGTTCTTTAGAAATTCTTGCATGGAAAAAGTTTTATCTTCAAAAGACACGACTTTTTTTCCTCCTACCACATGTCATCACCAAACAAAAATGAAAGAGGATGTGTCCATCCTCTTCTTTGGGTGCGGCTATCCTGTTGTTCCTCTTCCAACTTCTCCCTGCATTTGAAGCATAGTGGGTCAGTTGATGCTTCGTAGCCAAACTTCGTAAATTTTTCACCACATGCAATACATGTCTCTCTCATTTCTTTTCATCTCCCCCAAGCACTTCATGCAGCCTTTTAAGCTCATTGTCTAGCCGCGCTAACTGGTTGCGCATTCCTTCGATGTCAAAACTGTCCCCAAGTTTGTGGGGGTGGACTAACTCTCTTGCGTTCTTGGAGTGCCTCCTTCTTACAACCCAACCTATTGAGAACAGACTTCCAAATAGAAGCACTACTCCCAAAAAATACAACCACTCCATTCTCGCTCCTAAAGTATTCTACTTATTAAGTAATTTTAATTGCTTAATTTGGCTTTTTTCAAGGCGAAAATTTATGACCTTAATTTTTTTAGGGGATATACTCACCACCTCGAATCAACGCAACCGCGTTGTGTTGGTGGATACTCTCCAGATGTTCACAAACAACCAGCCAGCCCCTCACATCTAGAGCAGCAACGTTATCTGCAATCTGGCGACAGATGGACTCAACAAAGCCAGCATAATCAAAACAAGCCTCGGTGATGAATTTTTCATCCTCTCTTTTCAGGAGCGCCCGAATCGGTGCCGAGCAGCAGCCCTCTACGATCTCGATGATATCCTCAAAAGCATAGTCGCACTCTCTCAACATCAGGGTTACATCAGCAAAACTCCTCTGATTGTGAGCGTTAAATAAGCTGATCGTTTTTGAGCAAATACAAGAAGAAACGTAGGGCACTCGTATCGTCTTTAAAACTTTCAAGTCCCCATCAACTATCTCGCCGGAGAGAGTGCAGTCGTAGTGCACCATTCCTTTAATTTTCGAGACAGGTGCTTCTTGTGCAATCAAGATTGGGAACCTAAGTTTGAGGTAAGCGTTCGTTGCTTTTAAGCGCTCTTGAAGGACGCTCAATAAAGACTGCATAGTTTGCAAGTCGGTGGCTAAAGGTTGAGAGGAAACCGAGTTTAAAACTTCAACAAGGCGGCTGAGGTGGGAGCCCATCACCTCGGGCTGCAGATTAGTATACACCGACGCGGTTGCAATGGTTTGGAAGGGCTCAGATCTGAGATGAATAGTTAATGGTATAGGAACTTGGCGGATGCCAACCTTTTGAATTTGCATTTGGGTTTTCGAAACTGACTTTGAGATGTCGTGCAGTTCTAAGAGATACTTCCCAAACTTGGTTCTTTTAGATGGCACAACGAACGGAAAGATGGCCTCTTTTAACTTCATAGCACTGTCGTCGTCGAAGGTAACATAAATTTCAGGCTTGGAGGGTAACACAACATCGAAGGGGTTGAAGAGGCGCTCCGCGGATTGAGCAAACTGAAACCAGTCAATAGGTAAGGGAAGTTCAAGTTGATCATCCTGCCACGAACTTGTTTCCATAAACCAAACTGCTAGTCCAAGATCGTTGAGGAGGGAAAGTAGATGCCCAGTCTGTCCTGTCGAAATTCGTTCACAATCGATAAACTCAGCAACGGCTTCTGGAATAACGAAGGCAATAATACCTGCATCCCACATAGCGTCATTGGTAATTTCGCCGTACTGCTTCCAATGGCGTACTTTCCACATTTGATACTCTATGTGGGGCTGTAAAATGTCTTCCACATAAAGGTAGTTCTCTTCTCTGCGGACCAGAAATTCCGGGGAAGAAATTAAACTACCGATCAAGATCTGCAAAGTAAAATTCCTTCTGTCCATATATCTGCTCCTCAAGTTGAAATTCCCTCTTACTTTGTGTGCCACTCAAGCGTTGAAGAATTTCCCCGGTAATGCACGAGTAAATGCTCGTCAAAAAGGCGGCTGGGAGTTGGGAGGTGGGAAATCACAAAAATGCTAGAGTTGGTCCCATACGCCGATTTTAAGTGTTTTATAACTTGCTCACTTCCAGAAGGATCTAAACCAGCATTAATTTCGTCTAATATCAGCAAATTTGAACTCCACCCCGTTAAAGCTTGTAAAGTCTCTCGAAGACTAAAACAAATCGCAAGACACACTCTACGGGTTTCTCCAGAACTTAGGGAGAGGAGGTTAACCTCGTGTTGATTTAAAAACAACTTTGCTTCAATTTTTGAAGAGTCATCGCCTGCTAAACCAAACGTCGCAGCAGCTCCCTCAGCCCACAACTTCTTTAACCACTCTTCCGACTTCTTGGTTAGAATTGCAACGACGTGTTCAAGAGCAAACGACATCACACCCCGAGGACCAAAACCGTCGAGCCAGACCTGAAAGGTCTGACTATACGAATCAACGATCCGTGAAACTTCTTGCAAGTTTTCAATCCTTCTTTCTAGGGATTGTTTTTGCCGAGCTAGTTTCAACTGGGTTTGCTCTATCTCGGCAGCTACCTGTTGCAACTGCGTAATAGATTGCATGAGTCCTTCTTTACTCTCTTTTATCTTCAGGAGGCTCTGGTGTTGTCCACAAAAACTGCGAAGCTGTTCCTCTTCCCTTTGAAGTTGACCAAGTTCATCGAGCAACTCCGTAATAGTACGCCCAAGGACTTGAATTTGAGTTTCTTTGAAGTCGGGCGAAATGGGTTGTGAACAAACATAGCACGCGTTGTGCAAAGCTTTCCAATTACTAACCTCTTTTTCATGAAACTTAATGGCTGCCTCAGCAGTAGCTACCTCCCTAATCTTGGCTCGGAGTTGTGACTCACATTGCTCCTGTGAAGGTAGTTTGAGCACAATTGAGTTAGCAAGGACGAAACGATCACTTAAATCTGTAAACCGCTCCTTCAAAGAGTGAAGTTGGATGTAAATTGAATCGGGACTTGGGGGAGTACTGTTTTGCAACTCTCGCGAAGCTTCGAGCAGTGCGTTAATCTGGCTCTTGTGTTCAGCTTTGTGTTTGTGATAGAAATCGAGATTGCGTTTAACCTCCTCGCGGGCTTCACCAAACTGTTCCAAGTGGGGCAGCGCACTTACTAATAGCTTTTTCCTTTGAGTGTCGGCCTCTAAAACGAAAGAGCTGCGCATCGATGTTTCATTAATATAAACGAGGTTTGCAAATAATTCAAACGTAATACCCAGCACCTCTTCAATCAGCTCTTGAGTTTTAAAATTAGAGGAGGGCGTGCGATCAACCCCGTTTACGCTAACGACGATTTTGTTACCATACTGCTTGTCACCGCGAAAACGATTGATAACAACCTGATCGTCTCCTTTAAAAAGCTCGAGGGTAACGCAGCAACCACCGCTGCTACCCCTTTTTATAACCTGTTCACCTGAAACTAATGCCCCGCCTACATGAAAAAATTTACCAAACAAGGCCCAAGAAATTGCTGCAAAAAGGGAAGACTTGCCAGCACCATTTGACTCCAACGCCGACCCTCCCTCAATGATTCCCTGTACTAAAACCATTCCGAAGGCGTCGAGAGGCAGATCAAAAGTTTCGAAGGAGCGAAAATTGCGGGCCGCAACACGCCGAAAAATTATCATGACATCCCCTTAAGAAATGTTTTGCCCAATGAAGTTTCGTCTGCAGATAAGTTTTTCGCGTTCGCCCACCTTTCAACCAAGTCCTCTAACTGGTAGGATTCATTTAAAGGGGACACGTCGAGTGGCTGAAGAGTTGGGGAACACAGCTCCCACCTAAGAGCACCAGCGGAGGTAAGGAACTCAACAACTCTTTCGAGGTCGTCCGTTTGTTCTAAAAAAACTCTGACACTTTTACCCTCTAAATTTAAACCCCGAAGCTCCGAGAATGAGCCACTAAAAAACTGTGGCTCTACCTCCGATGCAAGAGGCTTTACAGAGTGTCTATCCCACAACCACAAATACTTGTTTTGATTAGCCTCAGCAAAAGAGTGCTGCCACGGGGAGCCTACATTGAAAAATGTGCCACTCACTTGGGGTTGATGAATATGTCCATTAAAAGCCCAATCAAACTTTTGCAGCAGCTCCAAAGGCAAACCTGCGGGGACGACAAAGTTACCAATTTGCAATCCTCTAACCATGTGATGTGAAAAACAGGCATCTATGTTTGTAGCAGCTTCTAAAAATTCAACGTCTCTGTTTAAATCCCTTGAATGGGGGAGCCACGTACAGCATTCAAACTCCGTACGAACTCGGATCACGTTTGCAAGGGGACTAAAAATTGAAAGGGTAGATTCAGTTCGATTTAAAAACAGGGTGTCGTGAGTGCCTGAAAGAAGATAGATCGATTTATTTTGGGTGTAAAGCCAAGCCAGAAATTCATAAACAGTTAAAATGGCTTCCCACTTAGTGGCGTCTTGACTATCGAATAGATCACCAATAATGACAATCGACCGAAAGTCGGGAGCTAAAGCCTCTACCTGTCCGGAAAAAATCTTGAACAAATGTAAGTTGCGGTGAGAGACGTGGAGGTCCCCAGTAAGGAGAACAGGAAATTCCATTTCACCTCTCCAGCTTCCCAACAACAAAAAAACATTTGGGACACAGTGAATACTGTGTCCCAAATACCCACCTTAAAAGTGGTACGACAGCCTCAGGAGCACGGTGTATTGGTCAGTAGATGTGTTGGCGTGAACATAATTAATGTCGCGCCTGAAATCAAAAGTTGGCCCCCAAACATGGCGGTAACGAAACCCAGCACTTGCAGCGAGATTAGGAACAATGAAGTACTGCAGCCCTACCTCAGTCACGATTCCAACATTGGTGGACGACTGTGAAGCAATCGTGTTAGCAAAAGAGGTAGTCCACACAACAGCCGGACCAACCATAAGATAAGGGAAAAGTCTGCCCTTGGGAAATGCAGCGCTCTTTAAACACGGGTATTGCCCCTTCAACAAAAATGACAGGGCTACCTGGTACCCTTCGATCTGTGGTAATTGTGCAGCATTAATGAAGGGCGGAATAAACGTACCTCCAACAATCTGGGCAGATTGATTGAAGGGGTTGTACGAGAAATCAAGGGCAACTCCAAAGTACTCAGTCCATGCAGGAAATCCGTGGCGTTGATCGAAGTCATAGCCAACTATCAACCCCGCAAGATAGCCAGCATTAGTGGTGACACCATTCAAAGTCCCCTTTAAGGGGGGTGCTTTAAAGTTAACATCCGAATCCCCCGTCCAGTTCGGACCAAAATGACCCCCAATCCAAACGCCGGCACTCACTGGTGCGGCTAAAAAGCAGATGAGTAGTGTAGCAAGTAAAACTTTTTTCATACCATTTCTCCTAGTGTTGTTTATTTCTTTGTGGCTTTCCTAGCAATGTTAATTTTAGCCTGTTTCATCGCCATTTGGACAACAGGACTCACTAGAACCTGCCTACAAATTTTTTCGGTCGCCTCAACGTCAGCCTTCTCCGGACAGGTTTTGGCAATAAAAGACAAAACCTTTGTGAGACCCGCAATTACAATCTGCGCCGCTAAAATAAAGCCGGCTACCTCAGTGGCGCTTTCAGGCCAACCACTCACGATCAAATTGAGAACATCCTGCAACGTGTTCAACCCATTCTCAATTTTTGGGTGGAACTCTTCATATCTGTCGCAAGCAATCCGAATGAAGTTATCCCACTTGTCCGCAAATTTTGGGCTGCACGAGAAAGTTGAGGTTGCGCAGAAAGTTAGGAGAACGATCCATGTGAAAACTCTCTTAGCCATTTGTCTTGTCACCTCCTTTCCCTTTTAGGTAAAAAACTTACTTTTGTTTTGGGGTTTTGCTCTTTTGGATGAAGTACTCTTGTATAACGGTTTCGTCCCTGAACTGTACATTGAGAAGCCTGGACGCCTTCAAGGGTACAGCAACCCAGGCCATCGTTGTACTTGCAGTCCTTGAGATGACAACAAACGATAAAGTCCTTAAAGTTCTCTCCTAATCCCATTCTAAAAACCTCACTGCGTCGGTTCTCAGGAGAACCCAAAAATCGAAGGCACGATTCTTTAAAATGTAGGAGTAGGGTAACCAACCCCAACCTTCGCTACCCCATTCAGTACCCCACGAGTTGGGGAACTTTATCGCGCCAACAGTTTGATCACCAGTCGATGGGTGAGTAATTACTCTCTCGTCGTCGTATCCTGCAGCGACGATTGCGTGGCCTCCAACAATTTGTTCACTCTCACCGGGGAAAGGCACATTGCCACTTGAGCCAACATCATCCAGAGATTCATAACACAAAAAACCGAAACAGCTTGGTAGCCCTGCACGAATGAAGGCTTTCACCCTTGTTAGGGTTGCCTCCACGTTCTGATCTTTGTCGAGGCGAACGTAGTGGGTAGCGCGATGATTCCTAGCGAGCGCGTAGTGAAAAGAATCAGGTTCCCAGTCAAACTTTTCAATGTTGTATGGATAATATTTCTCTGGGCAGATTCCGATCCGATGTGTAGCGCGCATCGCAGAACGTAGATCAGCGCCGGAGTCGCCGGTCAGGCCTAATAGATTACGAGTGACTTTGTAAAGGAATAGGCGGGAAAGATCGCTGTACTGATTATTAAAAGCGCGGCGATCGTAGTACTCAAACAGTGCCACGACAGCATGTGCCGTGCACGCACCAAGTTGTTCTTGGTCCTCTAGAGGTGAAAACCATTCCTCGAGGCTGGCAGACTTCTCGAGTGCAAGCGGAGCAACCTTGCTCCACAAAATTGACTCAACTTCAGGAGTCTCCGGAGAGAAATCCCTGTCGTCCTTTTTAGAAACTCGCAGGCCACTAAGGTTCATTTTGTTCCTCCTGGTCCTCGACTTTTAAAGGATGGATATTGCTGAGATCTGTATTAAGAAAGTTGTTAGGCTTTTCCGCAAAAATAAACACGCCAGGAACTTGCTCATCTTGCGCGAGTATTTTAATGTCCAAATCTGAGAAAATGTTGAAGAACTCATCAGCGGTAAACCGCCAACAGTCTGGGGGGTGGTGTAGTGGAAATCCAGGAGAGCGGGTTGTAACTAGAATAAAACCGCCCTCTTTACAAACGTTTTTAATGTTATTAATCACGGCTTGCCAATTTTGAGTGTGCTCGATGAGCTCAGTAGCAATCACAATATCGAACGCACAAAAGCCAAACTCATCAACTAAGGTAATAGCATCTACGATCTTATCAACTCCTGGACCCTCTTCTAAATCAACTCCTAGATAGGACTTGCAGCCTCGCTGCAAACAAAACTCTCGTAAACTACCGTTTATATCTAGTGAGCCCACCTCAAGAATTGTCTTACCTGCAACCCTTTCCCAAGTTAGGATGCGGTCACCAAAGTCACGAACCGATTGATGGCACATTTTGGCTACCCTGGTTGTTAAGAAAGTACTCTATAGCCTCAACGATCTTCACTGAATTTGGCTTCTTTATATCTTCGCCAGGAGGAGTTAGGATGTCTAGAGCGTTTGATTTAAAATGGCTAAAAGTCAAGTAATCCCCTTCACCAGGATGACAAGTTACGAGGTTAGTGGGAGTATAAAAGGTAAAACACGCAACCGCAGAGTGTATGCTGACTACCACAGCAGCAGCCAAAACTTTGGGAGCCAGTTCTACAAAAGTCTTACCTCGAAAATCAATTGTATTGGGGATTAGCACCTCATCCGGAGCGCCCGCGGTGTATACTGGTAGACCGAACATGGGCCAATCAATTTTCAGGAGGGCACTAACATTTTTCCAATTGTTGCGTGATTGAGGGTGGACAATCAAGCACTGGGGCTCACTAGGATCGTAGAACTGCTCAAGATTGCGAAAACGCAGCTCGGGAGAATCATACTCCACGCCGCTAAAGTTAAAACCGAGATTCTGGTCGTCGATGCTTAAGTCAGCTTCGATCGCTTCGAACTCTTTTTTACGAACTTCCTTAAACTCAACAATATTGTTAATGTTTAAAGGTTTGTCCGTATCAAAAAGGAAAATGGGCTCAATAGGAAAACAGCGTCCCATAAACTCGACTGCCTGTCGCGCGAAGGTTCCAGTCATCCAGATAAATTGGGTGACACCCTCGTTGTCCATTAAACGGTTGAGAAGAGACGTAAAATGAAACGTGTCTCCTACGCAAAGTCCACCAACAAGGAGTTTGCATGTTTTCACTCGCTCTCCTCTTCATCACTGAGACTAAAAAAATCTTTCCAGACTTTTCGGTCTCCCCAGCTACTTGACTCAATAAATTCACCCAACTCTTCGAGAAGAACTTCTAGCTCTGTGACGTCGCCAGTATGAGTTACCATAGATGCTGTCTCAATCAGATCTGCACAAAGCTCCTCGAGGTCGTCAACAAGGTCGAGAGCTGCAACAATATCATCACGCGAAAAAATCATCGTTTTGGCCTCCTCCTGGGTGAAACTGTGCCATAAAAAATTGGACCTTCTTTGGTGTGGAGCTTCTTTTGAAGGTCAGCTGGATTATCAAGGGGAGCCACATAATGAGCTTCTATAAGCATCCGCCACAGCGACGCTTTAAAAGATTCGAGACGCGGAGGCTCAGCGTTAGGAAATATCCTCCTAAAGGCTATCTCAAATCGAGCTAAGAGATCGAGCATCAAGGAGTCCCCAGGTAATTTGCCGGAAACCTCGGTTAGTAAGTCGAACATCACACGCAAGCTCACCCTTGTGAACACACTGAAAGAGTCCGGCAAGAGATTGGGGGATAGATCATTGGCTTGGCGCTCAAATTTCTCTTTCATCAAATTCCCTCCCACACGTTGGACACTTTTGATGTAAAAATAGATCTTCCTTTAAAAACAAGCCACACAAATCCTTGATTAAAGCAATCCAGATCATTGAAGAATCGACCGGGAATGGCTCGGTTGAAATCTTTTTGGGTTTTATGGTAGAGAAGGGAGATAGATTGTGGACAAGGTTAAGGCTAGGCATCTCCAACGAAAACATCGGGGGAATCGGTATCACTTTAACCACGTTCCTCCTCCCATTTTATGCATCGCCCGCAGGCAGGATATAGCGAGGGGTAATAAGTGCGTGACTGGCAGATTGAAGAGTTTGTCCAGACTCTATGGAAAGAGGTCTCGCAACGAAACCCTTTAACAGGATACTCGTCAGGAGGATCGGGTACAATCCCCTTGCGGGTCATCCACTCAATAAGACCCCATTGCAGGCGGTTTAGATGATTACGTAGCTGCTCTGGAGTAAAGCTGGTCAAATCTGTAACACTCGGAAACTCGTTATCGCGGTAAATTTTCTTTATGCGTTTAATTAAATCGCGTTTTTCACCATCAATCTTTTTAGGGGCAGCAGGAGTTTGTTTTGCTTTCCCACGAGCCTTTTTCTCTCTCTTTGGGGGAGGCGCTAGCGCTACCTCAAACAACTTATCGAAATCCAGCTCAGCAGCACTAACAGCTACACGAGGCGCCTTTTTAGTTTTTACTTTTGCCATGCAAACTCCCCAGCAACTCAAAAAATACTGACGCGTCCATAACTATAACGGGTTCAATTTTCTCGGCTTTTTGCTGAGAACGCCGTTTCATTATCAACGCCCAGTCTTTCCCAGTCGAGCTATTGTTTCTAGCCTGGATGATGGCCTTTTGCACGTTCCATGTTTTGTGGTTCTTACACTCAACCGAGTGTGGGATGCCTAACCTTGATAGTAAGGCTTTCAGCCTTACTGAAAAGATAATATCAACTCCCCCCTGGCCTCCCGGGCGCGGACGAATTTCGAGGTCGTCAGCAGTACCCCAAGGTGTCTCGAGAGCGCCCGAAAATTGTTTACAAGTCCAATTTTGTAGTTCTCTGCCTGCAGCCTTATTAGAGCGAATATTCGACCTTACTTTTGCCATTTATGGCTGATATACTCCTTTTGCAGCCTTCAAGAAGTCAAAGTACTGCTCTAAGCCGTAGAAGGTGGGATTCAAGAGCCTCGGCAACCCCAAACTTAAAAAAACTAAAAAGCCTGCAATACCTACAAGTATTAGGGCCGTGCCCGAAAAGGCAAACCAGTTGTCCTCCTTTTTGTTTTTCGATTGAAAGAATGCTCGTAAGACGTAAACACCCCCCACACCTACAACCGCAAACAAAAGGGACACCAAAAGAAAAACGCTGCCGTTAACCATTGCCTGCTGCCTCAAAATTGGTAGCAGCCGATCAAACGTATTGAAGTCCATACTAAAACCTCATTGTTGCACAATTTTTTTCTGTTTCATAAATTGTTACGCTTTCAACGTTCAAGCCCATAGTATGTAACTTAAAGTATAGAAAGTGGGCCAAATTTTCTGCAGTAGGAGAACCTGGTAACACAAAGACGCGTTGGTCGAGAGTTTGTAATAGGGGAACAAGAGGGTCGTCTTTCTGTAGAATGATTGCATGATCCCACTCATCGAGCACGCTATTCATACGCTCCTTCAATACTGAGAAGTCAAGGACCATACCCTCATTATCTAGAGACTCAGAAAATACAGTGACTATCGCCTTCCCACTATGACCATGAATGTAGCGACACTTTCCCTTATGATCGAGCAGCCGGTGGGCATACTCAAACGTTGCTTCACGCGTAATACTATACATTTTAGTCTCCTTTAGGAATCGTCGAAACGATTAATCCACATAAAGAAATACCCGCAATTAGGGGTTAACGAGTCGGGGCTGCTAGGGTGAAGGCCACATGCGAGGGGCCTTTCTGTTGAGTCAAAAAGTTCACAAATCGCGAGCCCCTTCTCAAATCGTAGATGCTTACATTTTACATCATCTGATTTAACATTGCAACTAGTTTTTTGGTGAACTGGAGAATCAAGAAGATTTTTCAGGTAACAACAGCGCCCACACCTACAACACTCTCCGAAACGCAACCAAGCCATTTTTTAAGGGGCCGCCTTACCCGCCACGAGTTTGAGATTTTCTAAAGCACTAGCCGCAGAGCTTGAATCGGCTCGGATTAACTTACTATCTCCATCCTTGTGTTGGAATAAATACAGTGCAGTTAAAGATCCTCCCAACCCTAAGACTTGCTTTGCAGTTGCACGAACTACAGTAATTGAGGAGCCATCTTCAAGAACAATAGGCTTCTCGTTTAGTCTCCAAACCCCAGAACAGCCATTGAGAAGGAGTACCACGACTAGTAGAAGGTTTATCATATTTCCTCTCAATTTGTTCGAGTCACCAAGGTTTAAACTGCTCTAGCACTTTTAGAAGTTTGGGAGTAGGCGACATCGAAATCCTCCTCATAAAACGGAATGACTTTGACTTGACGTAGAAGGTTAGGTCCGATAGAAACATCGACGGGCAAAAAGAACTTCGACTTGACATCGATTGTGCGCCTCATTATAGTCCACATGGCCTTCATTGCAACATAGATCTCCTCTACGGGCACTTCGGCAACTATGGCATCGTGAATCTGTAAAACTATGTGGGAACCGGGTAAGTGGTGGCGAAACCATTGCTGAATTTTGACCAGAGTAAGGTTTGTCCACATCGCAACAGTCGATTGGGGTCCAAAATTATAGGCTTCTCTAACGATCCTCTCCTCATCACTAGGTCCTCCAAAAATAATGTCATATGAGAATCGGCGGCTGAGCCCAAAGTAATTGGTTAAACATCCTTCTGTTAGAGCGATCTTTTTGCACCGCTCCATATACGCCTTAATTTTGGGGAAGGTTTTGAAAAACTTGTCCTCGAGTTGCTGGGCTTGTGCGATGCTGCAGTTCAGCTGCTTCGCAAGAGTCTCCACGCTAGAACCATAGACCTTACCAAACCCCAAAAACTTAACCTCCGTGCGCATTGTTGGAGTAACCTGTCCAGGCTCTACTTGATAAAAGAAGGAAGCATTAGAAACATGAAGATCAGCCGCTGGATTAAGCCACCTTTCCTCACCCGCCAAAAAGCCTAGCCAACGTAACTCGGCGGCACTGTAGTCACATTTTATAAATACGTGGCCGGGTCGAGCGCTGTATAGTTCCAAAATAACCGAATTTCTCGGCAATGTTTGTACTGCGGGTTCTGAAGCAGATAGGCGTCCTGTTTTCTTGATATCAAAGTTGGGGTGTACACAGTTCTCATCATCAAGAAACTGGTGGACATTTTTAATGTAAGACGAATACATTTTTTCCATCTTCTTGGTTTCTAGTAACAGCTCCACAAAAGGGTAACGGTCTTTAAGTCTCTCAAGTAACTCCTTACGAAAAGAGGGTTTCTTTGTTTTCCGCGATTTGCCAAGGATGGGAATACGTAGTTTTTCAAAGACAGGTGTTAACTGATCGCCTGAGCGGTGATTAAACTCATACCCCGCAATCATGTGCATCATTGAAACCTTTTTTCGTATATCGTCTTGTACCTTCGCGCCCACCTCTGCAAGCTTCGTTGTGTCAATATGCAAACCTCGAATTGCCATTCGGGCTAACTCGTGGAGTAGGGGAAGCATGTAGTCCCACAACAGCCACTTCATATGAGGCTCTATAAAACGGGGCTCGAAAGACTGCCACACTCTCAAAGCATTTACGGCATCGCAGGCTGCGTAGGGCTTCCACATCGTTAAGTCACAGGAGTTATAATCAATAGAGTATGGAGCAATTCCCCCAAAAAAACTACCTAAAGTCTCGAGGCCTCTAGGGCAGTTTTCATCGAGTAAGGAAAAAGCGTACATAGAATCTGCGTAAACGTTAGGAGAATAACCAAACCTAGAAAGGAGGACAAAGTCGTAGAGCATGTTCTGGACTACTGTACGGGGATTGTGTGCCTTTAAGATGGGCAACACTTTTTCAATTGGCGTTGCACTACTCCTACCATCAAGAAGCTCCGGAGCACCTAGTTGCGGGACGTAATTTTCGTGAGGTGTATGAATAACATAACTATGATTGGGATCACTCTCGAAGGCAAAACTCACCATAAAAGGAGAGGCCTTAAACGGGTTAACGCTAGTGGCTTCAGAATCGAGGGCTGTAAGTTGATCTTTAAAGGTCCAGAAGACTTCTTGAAGCTGGGCAATAGTGGTAATTTCTTCGTAAGTCCAAGGTTTGTATCGAGGTACACCCTCTAAAAACTTCTTTGCAATTAGAAAGTCGTTTAGTAAGTAAGCCCCCAAAGCAAGATTTTGGCGCAGGGCGTAGGCAGGATGGATTGTGGGCATGATAGAGGTACCAGGAAGATCTTCTGACTCAAAAATGTGTGAACGCAGAAGCATTATTTCCACGTCTCTCTCAATGAAGAACGCGCGTGTTGGTTCTGCACCTAAAGTTACAATTAGGCGCGGTTGCAGTTTCTTCAGAGCTGCAATTAGGGGCTCTCGTAAAACCTGCACCTCGTAGCGCGAGAGGCCTCTATCTTGGGAGAGGCGTACGGGACATAAATTTCCTACCCAACATCTTGAGCGGTCAATGCCAACCGCGTTTAGACAAGCATCAAAAACCTTCCCTGAAGGTCCGACAAAAGGCTTGCCCTCCAAGATTTCTTGGCTGGCAGGAGCTATCCCTACGAAAGCAATTCCCGAAAACTCTGAAGTGGGAATCTGGGCGGGTACGATAGAGTTAGGAGCACAATGAGTTAAAAGCTTCGCGATTAAAGTATCAGCGTCACTCACCTTCATCTCCTTCTTGCAAGGCATTAACCAGCTTCTCTAGCGACGACAAGAAAGCACTCTCCTCAACCTCATCAGCCTCAAAGTTAAGGGAATCAAAGCCCCCTTTACCAATCGCATCTTTTGCCACCCACGACGTATCTAAAGAATGCAACAGTGGAGAAATACCATTCAGCTCCTTAGGGTCGGGAACTCCCAGGAAGTGGAAAAGCATGTTGGACTTATTAGTAAACTTCATTAGATTGTAGAGAAGCTCCACCCTGTAAGGGTAAGCATGTCTAGGTAACCCAATCATGTGAAAAGGAAACCCCATTCCTTTTAATGCGTGATAGCACTTCATCCTTTCTCGGTTATCTTTGCCTTGGGGGACTATCATAAAACGGTGCCGCATAAAAGCAGATCCTGAAATTTCAGTAAAAAAGGAGCGGGCTAACCTCACAGTCTCCTTAAACTGACCCACTGCGTCGGGAACGACAATTATGTCTGGGCGTAGCTCCCCAATGACTTGGAAATAATCGGTGTTTGAGATTGAGGTCGAAAGCTCAAACGCTGAGTTATCAAGGTAAACTGGCTTTCCAGTCCGCTGCCAATAAAGCACAGCTTCTCGGTAGACTGGGTTTGACCAAAGATGACCCAAAACGAACAAATAGTCACCATACCTAAACCCCAAGTCAGGACAAGAAAGGGGAGTTTCTAAAGCAATTTTTGTGAGCATGGTACAACTCCTTTCAGCTTGAGATAAATTCGAAGAACTCGAACTCGGGTTGTCCTATAAATTCTGGGCCGAGGTCTGCGGGGTCTTGACCTCTAGGGAGTTTCTTGATATAAACCGGCTCGAACGCTTCAAGCCTTTCCACCGAAAGGCGAAGCTCCTTTAATTTGACATCGGTGTCATATGCCAAAACTAACTTCTTTTTAGGGATCGAACGAAGTAGCTCGGCTTGTTCAAGTGATACCCTCTTGCCAAATGTACAAACTGTGCAACTAGAATCGGAACATAGGACGTCAAAAATACCTTCAACTACATAAAGAGTACTCACTCCTTCTTTTACCTTGTCGAAATTATACAGCAAAACCTTCTTCTTGAGATCGTCACCAGGTTTCGCGGGGTGGAAAACGTACTTTGCAAAAGACTTGGTTAAGTGTCTAACCTGTAGTGCTTGAGGTTCACCATTCATTATGATTGGAAAAACTATTGTAAGAGGTAATTCAGGACTCCAACTGAGTTGGTAGTCTTGAATAGTTTCAATTGATAAATGTCGAGTATTTTGTAAGTAATCAAGTGCAACAGCCTCCATAACACTTTGGGGGTGTGCGGAAATAGGGTGCCACGAAAAGGCTCGTTGCTTTTTCTTCTCCTGATAGGTTTGCGGAATTGGGGGCAAAGACAGGGATGAAAGTTCAAGAGGAAATCCCCTACCAGAGTAATTGCAGCGAAAACAATGATAAAGGCCCCCTCCTTCCGCTTTGTGGGGATTGTAGTAAAGGTGATATTTAGTATCACCACACTTTGGACAACAAAAACGAAGCTCTTCGGAGCCAGTGGTTAAGTAAGGGTACTTCATTTTTTCTCTTTTTTTTTTTGCTACACGATCCGCTCTTTAATCACAACAGTCACAAATTTTAATGGTTGCCATTGCTTTTTTAGAAACCTCCATGCTCGGTCCACTGAGCCCTACTAAAGTCGACGTGGTAGGGAATGGCTACCTTTTTCATTGTGCGTCTCGAATCTGCCACATACAAACGCCTTAAATCAGGGCGGTTGATAACTTCATTTATTGAAACGATAAAATCGGGGGCCCACGCAGCGCCATACGCTTCAGCGGAATTTTCCGCCTCTATAAATGGCCTCTTCTTCCCTAAAGCATTGGACTGTTTAAGCACAATTGCGCTACATTGATTTCGACTACACATGCCACGAATCTCTACAGCAGCCGCAATAAGTCCGAATCGGCGGGCTTCTTCACCATCCCCTACTACTGTACCTCTCATGAGGTCAAGATAATCGATTAGCACGCAGTCGACTTTGCGTCCCACCCTTTGCTCAATATCCAACACTTCATTTTCGATGATTGACACGGTAGGAAACCCAGAAGGATACTCAACGATGTAAACATTACCCTGCAGTTCTTCTCTCTTGGACATAATAATGTCACGAATCGCGTCGCGTCTCTCATGGTATAAATCGAAATCAAAGTTTGTAATTGCACAATCAATACGCTTCAGGAGATCGGTACGTGACATCTCCATAGTTACCACTACGTAAAATTTATTGAAAAACAAGGCAGACTTTGCGACCCAGGAGGCAAACCAGGACTTGCCAGCTGACTTCGCTCCTATTACCAACATCATTTCTTTGGGAAAAATACCACCCTTGAGTAGTGAGTCCAGAGAGGGAAAACCTGTTGGGTTGGGTTCTCCGAGCAGAGAAATATCACGGAGCTCCCAGTCATCCCAAAAAGATCCTGCATTTTCGTGCCGAAGGGATACGTCAGTTCGTGCCCTTTGAAACAAACGAAAAATGTCATCGTACTGTCCTTGTTGGTGAAGAACTGCGGCATCACGAATTACCTTTTGCAAAACCTTACTTTGTAGAACCTTCTCCAGTTGATAAGCAAAGAAGTCAGGTTGGGTAATCGTGGGCAGATTTCGAATAAAAGTTTCAAGTTTTTCAATTTGAATCTCCGAAACTTTTCCTTCTAAACGGATAAACTCTAAAAGACTCTCAGGGGTTGGAGGTGTACGAAACTTCGTGAAGAATGCTTGAGCGTTTTGAAAAACAAGACGAAGCTCGGGCGTGTTTACCCACGCGGCACTAAACTTGGGCAAAATTTGTGCCGCAAGCGAAGGGTGAATCGACGCACTCACAATTAGGGCGTCTGAAATTAAAAGTGATGAGCTTTGAGTATCTTCGGCAGTTGCCATGATGGGTCAACCCCTTTAAGAACTTTTACGTTTTGGGCGTCGAGCCAAATCTGCTCAACTTCTGCTTGTAGCCAATGGAGGTTGAGCTCCCAAGGTCGGGGGAAGTGTTCAAGAATTTGAATACTCCACCTTAAAAACCACCTAAAAGGAAGGCCAACTCGCTGACAAAAATTTTTTGAACTCTCAAAGGATTGTGGTTTAACTTGGATGGGGCACATATAAGCATTGAAGAACTCCTTCCAAGCATGTTGATACTCAACTAAGAAAACAAATTCGGGGGCGTTGGCAGAATTATCCCAGCCAATAAATTCATCGAGTTCAGCTAAAGAGACAAACTCAACTTTCAATTCAGCCTCAAAACTAAAACGGGCCTAAAAACTGTTGTGCTAACGTCGGGTCATCTTTGAAGTCTTGCAGGTAACGCTCGAGACATTCATCACCAGTTTCACAAAATAAAAAAGGAATACCTTGCATCTCCAAAATTACGGCCCGATAGTAGCACCATGGACAGTAAAAGAATGCAAGGCCACTCAAATACTCCTCCAAGAACAATTCAAAATTAGGAAAACTTCGGCAATAGTTGGGACGATCAGCGTAATCAATGCAAATCCCCCGGCTTGTCAATAAACGGCATGTCGCCCACTGATGCTTCTCGAGATCGACGCTACTTGGTAGCCACGGATTATAAAATGAAACCTGCTGTGGGGTTACAGAATTCCAAAAAGGCTGATACTCCCCAGCCGTAACAAGGCAACGACAACACCACCCCCCGCAGTTGCTGCAGTCACGAACTATGTACTCCAACAAACTCCCTCCCCACAATCCAATTTGTCCCGTTTGGGCAAGCTGCTCTATGTGAAGAAGAGTTTTGGCTAACCTCTTAATAACACGGAAAAAATTCGACCTTCATGCTTGCAACACCCTTTTTCGTCACGACGAGATCGACGATTGAAAAACCTTGATGGCTGGCTAGTTTTCTGCCTCTCATAAAGGGTGTCTGTTTCTGCAAAGCACCAGCTTGTAAAATGAAAACATTCTGGTAATACATGTAATTGAACTTGTGGGTGTGGCCATGAATGAGAAGGTGAGGTTTGTTAACGTTGGATAGTTCTGAGACATAACGTTGGGCTAAGTAGGACAGTGCATAAGCCGACCCTGAGCCCTCCGGGTGAAACAACCTAACCACGACATTCTGAGGCTCGTCCCCAAGGGTGATATCTTCTTCCTGATAACCCAGATAAACAATGTCGGGACGCTTCGTAGTAATTTTGGGACCCACGTCGATCCCTGATCTTTTCCAAAAAGAGCGGTCGTGGTTACCATTGATAAAATAGGTAGTTATCCCATCATGACGAGGATATCTGTCCACACACAAATTGATTTGGCTGTCGGCTCCAGAGGTCTCAACTTCAAAGTCGTGCCCCTTATAAACTTTTTGACCATCCAAAAGATCTCCAGCATGGAGTACAATTTTAACATCCCTAGCAGCGAAAGTCTCATAAGCGACATCGAGCAAACCATAATCACAAAACAAGCTGCCGATATGAGTATCAGAAATAACCCCAAACTTAAACTCGGTGCCATGCAAGTGTAACTTCGATGTTTGTAAGGATTTCTTGAGATCCTCAACTTGCTGCATCAGCCGCAAGACTTCGGGATGGGGGGAGGACTCAACTTCTCGGGGCTCAAGTTTTAAGTTGCAAGTCTGTGTTGCTTCCTTAACCGCATTTTGCCACGACCCACAATGAGCGAACAAAAGCCTCCTCGAAGGTTTGTCGGGAATGTCTAGCCTATCGTATTCAGTGGAAAGCAGAGGGCCATGCTCTGCAAGTATCTTGCCAAACCGTTTTATAATGTCTTCTCTGCTCATATTACCTCTAAAGTTGACAGATTATTTGAATTACAATCACAGTTGTATGTGTTTTTTAAAGGTTTAGGGACTTGACAACTACTAAATCACAAGCTCCTTAATAGTAAATTTCATTTTCTTATAGTAACCTAAACGTTTTCTTGAATGCTTGAGTAAAGTATCATGGGATAAGTCCATGAAATCAAAAACCCGGCACACTGCCTTCCCCTCATGCGGACGCATGCCTCTGCCGACGCGCTGTGCAGTAATGCGTAAGGACTTGAATGCCGAAGCTACAATGATATTCCTGACGTTGGTGATATCAGTACCTTCGTCATAAATAGAGGAAGCGATAAGAACAGAATTATCGCCGTTCTCAAAGCGGGATCGCTCGATATCCCTATCTCTTGAATCCCCATGAAGATAACAATGAGGGACGTCTTCGAGCATTTTACTAATGATTCTGCCATGGACTTTACGCCACACAAGGATAAGCACGTTTTCACCTTTTTCGTAAAGCCTCCGTGCGATTTTGACTATCATGTCGTTTCGTTGCCCATTCCTAACAATGCCACTCTCATAAACATGCCTAAAGTTTTCTAGTAATGGCATGTCTCGGATTATAGAGTTGACTGGGCTTACGTAGACTTCAATGGGCACCACAACGTCATCTGCAAGAGCGACCTCATACTGGTAGGAGTAGATAACCGGCCCAGTAAAAGCAAATATCGCAATAGTATCGCCAGACTCGCGGTATGGTGTTCCGGTAAGACCAAAACGAAAACTTGCACGTCCACATTTTGCCAAGATTTTCGCATATTGTGACCCCATACTAATATGGTGAGCTTCATCAACAAGAATAGCTTCCACGCTATTCAGGTACTTGGTTAGTTGGCGAATTCGAGATGCCACACTTCCAACCATCCCCACCACCACACGAGCGATTTTAGTCTTGCCACTCGCGATAATTCCCACGTTGTCGTCTCCACAAAGGGTTTGACATCGATCGACAATTGTATTGAAGATCTCGCGTCGATGACAAAGGATAAGCGTGTTAGCAGGAAAAATTGCGGCGAAGCCAGCTTCAATGAAGGTTTTCCCCATCGCAGTGACACCATCAATCGTACCCCTTCTCTTTTCTTGCATAATACGTACGGCTTCGAGCTGATGACCACTTTTGTAAGATAACTCCTCAGGATAAGGGAGCCATTCGATTTCTTCCTGCTCGCGTTTGTCAATGTACTCCCACTCAGGAAACTTGTCTTGTACGAGAGGTAGAAGGCCGGTGGGGAAGGAGTTACTTCTGCGCGAGAACAGAGTTTTGACAGCTGGGGCGTAAGTACCAGTAAAGTGGTAATTCTGAAATGAGCGTTGCTTGTCTACATAAGATAGAAGCTTTAACAGCTCTTCCGGTGGGGTTCCCTCAAAACGGCAAAAAATATTTTCAATGTGAATTCTGCTCATTGTACTCGCCTTTTCAAAAACCTTACCACATCTCGTTTCTGTTTAGGTTTGGGTGGTTTCTTGCCAAGTCCAGCCAAATCAACGAAACGTAAATCACTTCCTAACCAGCGTTCTACTTCGCTGCGTGGAATAACCCAATGCCTTTTACTAAATGAAATTGCTTTAATTTTACCTTCACGAATCAATTCTTTCAACTTCCGTTTGCCAATACGAAAAATGAAACACACTTCATCTAACGAATAAACAATATTTGTCGTATCAATTTCCACTCGAGGTCCCTACAAGGGTAAAAATTTTTTTGGTTTATACTACAATGCGTTCCATCAACTTAACATTAAACTCTCCAGAGCCAAACCAAAACGGACTCCTCATTCTTAAATTCTCTGTCTCATTCTTTCGATCTCCTCTTGTATACGCGAAAGGGGCCACAATCCACGAGAGATGAGATACAAGCCTTCATGACGAGAGTGGGAGTGCACTAATTCCAATTTGACCTGAACTTTAAGTAGGCAATCGACAGTGCGGTGGCGGCATAAGCCGCACGAGTCCTCGAGGAATTGTAGGCAATAACGAGAACCACACTCTGCACATACTGATGACCGAAAACCTGCGTTAGGTTTATATGACACCCTCAAAGCGATGAGGGTATTACACGAGGGACACCTAAAGTGATCCGTATTACAAAAGAGCACTCTAAAAGCGTGGTCACCTCCTCTAGTGAGTCGATAACTCCTTAACTCCTCAAGGCGGGCATAGACTGTAATTTTTTTGTACATTTAGCCTCGCTTCACTTCGATTCGATGAATAGATAGAATCACATCCTCCCACATCCCTGCGGCTCCTTTAGCGGTCCAATAGAAGCGAATTTTGCTTGACGCTCTGCTGTAGTAGGCCTCAGTAGGGATACCACTGACTGGGGCGTAGGGCTTTTTAGTGTGCAACGATGGGTGTCTTATATCCAAAGAGAGGTGCCTTAAGGCATTCCTTAGGAGCTCTTTTTGGGTGGGGCTAAGAGCTTTGAACTCCCGCATAGCCTCCTCAGAAAGCTCAATCGTCGCCCACCCCTTCTGCTGCCAAACTGCCGTAGAAGGTAAATCAATTACAGGTTCTGGGTGGCTGAGCTCGCGGAGCCTGTTTGCAAGTTCTACACATCTTGCTGACTGTCCTGAAAACTTGCTCAGTTCAGAAAAGAACCTTGAAAGTTGCTCAGCGAGGTCAGCACCTTTGAGGGGTTGAGGAATACCCGAGTTTATAAGAGTCTCGAAATCCAGTGTGTGGGAGGCCTTACCCTGTGCAGCGCTAAGCTGTCTTTTGAGGTCCTCAATAGTTCCCATTAAATTTCTTCGAGTTGTGTTGAGGGTCTTGACTTCGCCGCGCAGCTCTCGATTCTCATCCTCGATTTGAGTGAGAGATCTCCATTCTCTAACGGGAGCTACCTTAACTAAAGGTACCCTCCTTTTAACCTCAAGCTTCGCTTTGGGAGGCCTACCAACCCTACCTTTAGGTAAAAATTGCCGCAGATGCTGTCTCTGGAAGGATTCGTATTTCTCTAAACTGGTGATGTCTCTTCCCAGCAAACTGAGAATCCCGGCACCAGTTTGAGAACCTTTACGGGCTTTCTCAACGAGGTTTGTGTGAGTTTCAGGTTCTGTGACGTATAGGAATGCATCCCGAAAAACCTTAATATAGCGCTTCACGGTGCTTACTACTGACTTACACTGTGAGGCAAGACTTTCGATGTCAACGTCGGGTTTAAGTTGGCACTCATTAGTTAAGTACTTAGCAACACGCCGTAAGTTGCTAATGATAGAAGGGGTTGTGACTTGTTCCTCATTGGCCTTAATCGCTGTAAGAATTGTTCGAGGGTTTAGTTCCATGGCTCATGTCCTCCCCTACGGTTTTAAGGTTCTCAAGAAATTCAGCTATCTTTTCCTGCCATCCTGCCCACGCTAAGTGGGTTACACTTATACCTGCAAGAGCCTTGACTAGCTCAAGGCTGGTGCGCCATACAGCAAGTTTTTCGTTTAGGCTTTTTATTTCACGCCATTGTTTTATTCTTGTACCTCTAAGCTCATCAATGGTGGCAACGTTAAAGTCCTCACCTTCATACTGTGAGAGACGTTCTTCAAGGCTTTTGATTCGCTCAGCCTGCTGAGCAATCTGTCGCTCATAGCAATCTTCCCCCCGCTTAGTCTGTCCACGCAGATTTAAAATTGTTCCGCAATCAAAGTCCGAGGGGTAGTCATATGGGTCGGAATAAATTCTTTTGGGTGCCCCACAGAAAGGACAGCTCCCACCCACCTCTTTCCATGCTTCCCTCGTTGTTTTTGCCATTTCATTTAAAATTGGGTCTGTCCTTAGCAATCCCAAGTCGTCTTTACTCACTAGGTACTCCTCCTTTCATCTTCTCCCACACCTCGGCTGCGGCGAGGCAAATAGCTCTTTCAAGAGTCTTATTCTTGCCTTTAACCTTTCCTTCCTCGGAATAAGGATCTGGGAATATGAAGCAAGTCCAGCGACAGCCTTCCCAGTGACTAACTAGAGTGACATACATTTCATATCTATCAATAAGCCTATCCACCACCATCATAGCTTGGGCGATGTAGGTGGAGGGGTGCCACTCATAAAGAGCCATTACTTCGTTTCCCTCAGCATCGTATAACCAATTATGACCGGGACGTGGATAGTCCCTTATTCTGATTTCCCATCCCATAATCTCGGCCATCTTGTGGTTAAGGTTGCCGTCGATCATGGCTTCTCCTTTGGCTTGAACTCTTGGATTTTCTTTAGCATTTCACTCGGCCATGTATTGAATGGAATTGGCAGATTGTTTTCATACGCATAGAAAAATTCCCAGCACTCCCCAAGCAATCCTTGGAGTTGGGCGATTTGGCGCAAGTAGCAATCTTCATGCCGTATCCACTCACACTCCTTATCGTAAAGAGGAATGGTAATAGCATAAGTGCCGCAGCCGAAATTCAACAGACCCCCATCTTCAGCCCCACAGAAAGGACAGCCCCCGCCCTCCTCTTCGTGCTTCCCTGGCTGCCCAGAATGGGATAAGTCGTCAAGACTTCTCACTTGGCATCACCTCCTTTTTTGCATCAAGCTCGGCGTTGGTCATGGCTTTTCCTTCCAAGGGCCAAAGTTAGTGAAAAGGCCCATTTTGGCTTCGTCTGCTACTTCTCTCCAAGCTCTTATTTCAGGAAGATGATCGCAAGTTGACCTTGTATTTACAAGTTTTTGCAGCCCAGAAAGGGTCATAAAAATTCCAAAGGCAAGTGCCTTTTGTTGTTTGTCGGTCATGGCTCCTCCTCTGGCTTGAACTCTTGAAGTTTAGTTAATAACTCAAAACCGCTGGGTGCACCCTCCCGTCTTGGCCATCTGTTATTGCCATGAGCAACATACTCTAACCATTCCCAGCACTCCCCAAGCAACACCCGGAGGCGCCGGATTTCTTCATGTAATCGAAAATTTTTTTCCCACGTTTCATCGTAATGTTTCTTTAAAGCAGAATATGGGTCACTCATCATCTTTTCCTCCTTCAAGGCCCAGGTATTTTTAACCTATAGCATTTTTCACACCGATTACACCGATATAATCTGCGTGTTGGTTTCTTGCGAAGAAGGCGGGACGTATTGCAAACAGGGCATATCCATGCGAGAACTTTCATTTCGACTATTTCTACTGATGGTTCCTTGCTTTTACGGCCTCTACGTTTTAAAGTTAACATAGGGATTTTGACACACCTTTACTTTTTGATGCACCTGTCGGCGGGGCACGCCTAATTCACGGGCTATTTTACTGATTCCATAATCTTTTTCCATCTCATCCTCGCCAAGGGTCACCAGCGGGTGAAATCATAGCTGCGGGAAAGAAAGGCTTCTCTTTGAACAGGTAGAGACCAAATGTCTACTCTGAAAATTGGTATGCGATGAACAGTATTACTACCAGTACTACACACGCGATGATAAGTAGGACTTCCATCAAAATCCTCCAATTCTTTAGCAAAGTGGACTGCTTTACAGTTGCCCTACTCACATAGGTTTAGTCGCGGTTTCTGAATACATTACTCCGTCCCATTCAAGCCCCAAAGCCGAAGCATCGATTTTTATGACGGTGGCCTTGTAAGTGCCATTAGGAGCATTAGAATACTTGAAAGTTACGGTGCCAGTGGAGCCGGTAGTGCCGGTGTAAATCTTCTTCTTCCCATTAGGACAAGTGAGTTCCAGTGTAACGTTGGCACCAGACAACACGCCTCCCAGGGTATTTGCTACCCAAACAGTGACCAACAGATGGGAATTACCCCTTTTACCACCCTCAGTCTTCCAAGTGATGTCCTTTGCAGTTGCCTTCGTAGTTGTGTTTGTTGCTAAGACATTATTGTAACATCCAATATCGGGAGGGAGATAAACTGGGTTGCCCAAAAAATCCTTGGTCAAACCCACATCAACTCCGGCGTGGATGATAGGTGAAGAAAGATCGGCTATAAAATCATTAGCCTTTTTAAAGGTACCACTATAATTAACAAACTTAGGATCACTGTTTAAGCTTCGACTATCGGGGCCGAAGCCGTTTTTGAATATCTTAGATTTCCATTCGGCAAGTGTAATTAGGTGAGGAAAACTACCATATTCATAAAAGTAGATTGGAGTTTCCAAGTAATCGTCTGAATAATAATTATTGTTATCACATTCAACATCCCAAGCAGAACTTGGCTGGTGAAGATATGCATGGATAAAACACGGGGGCACTGCTCCAGTTCCACTGTCCCTTGGATTCATGACAATGTTGTTCTTTACTCTCCAAGGGGGAGTAAAAAAACTTGATCCTCCAATATGGATACCAGCGTTACTGTTGTAAACAATGTTGTTATAAATCTCAAAGGAACCTTCTCCATTTTTTACCGTGGTCGGCCAAATGCCAGCATAATCGCAATTAACGGCAATATTATTATAGGCTTTGAAGGTTACGGGATACTCACAATTGCCACCGTGGTGATCATAGGCAACCCCGTAGATCGATGGGGTCTTGGGACAAATGTTTTTGCCTGGGTCTGTGTCAGGATCGTAGGCCGGCCATCCAGAGGCATCTACGGGTATGGATAGGCGGTTCTTGTCAAGGACAGTAGCAGTGTAGGTATTGCCATTGAGAGCAGACCAACCAGACTGAGTGATATCCTGAAACTTTAATTGCACTGTACCATCAATTCCAAAACTCGTGAAAGTATGGCCTTTACGATAGACAATACATGGGTTCGTATTAGTCATGTAGTCAATGTCACGGAGGTAACCCGCGACCCACATATTTATTGCAAAATTGCCACTCATTTCAATACTTTGCGCCTTGCCATAAAAAGTGTCCGTATAGAGCGTGATGCCAGTTGCCGCCCAGTCAATGTAACAGTTCTTGACGACATTGCCACTCCCACCTTGAATACCAATAGCATGGTTATCCGGAACCCAAATCATTCTAGAGGGATCGATGTATTTTATAGTACAATTATCTATTGTATTGTTATTACAGTCAAGGCGATTAGTATAATCATAATGAAAGTAAATACCGTTGCCGCCCTGCTCTATGGTGCAGTTTTTAATTAAATTATTGTTTGAATTGACAGCAGAGATTCCCTCAGCACCAAAATAGTCTATCTTTAGCCCATCTATGGTACAATTATTTGTGTTTGAAAGAACAACTCTGCCAAAATGAATAGTAAGATTCTTTACTGTGACATTGCTACAGTCAGTCAGATCAACATTCTTATAGCTCCACATTAACCTGTAGCTATTATTACTTGGAGCCTGCCCATTGAGAGGTTTTATCCAAATCCAAGTTCCATTACCACACCACCAACCTGGCTTGAAAAGGTTAAGTTCAGTAGCGTCAGGATCTTTTTCACATACTGGCGCTGTTGTAGTAAAAGGAGTGCCGTTTTCCACAATCCAACTTGTTGCGTTATAGATAAGTAGTGCCTTATATACCCCATTAACTCCGGTGTCCACCCAACTCGATGAGTTTTTTAACACGGTGAGCGTACCATGAATAATTGCAGGGTCAGCCGGGTAGTTCCCATCAAAGATTACACCATCGATGGGATAAAGGGTTAGAAAATTCCTGATGTAGTTACCTTGTGAATCATCAACTCCATGCGTGCCACAGATATATACGATATCCCCTATCGTCGGCCCACCAGCATCCCGCCTCATTCCCACAGAGCACGTCAGAGTGCCAGTACCAGTATCAATTATGTCAATACTAGGCCCCGGCCCCTTGGTAGCTGAAACCTTGAAGGTGCTTCCAGTTGTCATGATTGCATAATAAACCGTTCCCGCTACTAGTGGGGTTGGTAGTGTTCCAGTTGAAGAAAATGTAATAGGTGAATTATCGTTGATATGCATTAAACTAAAAACGTCTGTGTCCGGATCGACTGCCACCACAGCCTTGGGCCCTAAGACAAAGGCGTTATCATATGAGGTGCCGGAATTATCTCCATAGCCGCCATCTACATAGGGGCGGATATACCAATCTTTTCCCCACCCTGCCATAGGCGTGAGAAGTAAGGAAGCCAGAGAGATAATTAAAACCCAGAAAAACACGAGCTTCTCCTTTCTATGTGCGCTTTGGGCTTGGCCGCTGCGGACCGCTTCTCTGCAGCCCTGCCAACTATTCGCCAGTGCTTGACACCAAGCCCTCAGCGCGATGAAAGTTAGAAGTTTTTAGAATCCCGTAATGGGGCTAAAGTTACCACTGGTCGATGCAGAGCTGGATACTGCACCCGAAACAGCGCCAGATGTTGACGTGGCTCCAGAAATGGAGGTAGAAGGCCCAGTGATAGCTCCAGAAATGGAGGTAGAAGGCCCAGTGAAAGCTCCAGAAATAGATGGGCCAGTGACTGCTCCAGACGTTCCTTGCACATTGGTGCTTACAGAAGTGGTGTCAGGAGCGCGACCAAGATACATAGTTCCCAAACCGACTCCAATAGGAGTATTGGTCATGAAACCAGCCGTGCCCTTCTGCATCACGCCATCGTTGCCGTGGTGAGAGGAGGCCAGAACCTTTAAGTTGCCCTCCTTGTCTTTGACAACGAGAGTGGTTTGAGAACGGTTGTGTGTCCAAGGATTCTTACTTTCTTCTTGGACAGAAGCGGCAGGTACCCCGAGGATCTCGGTTGGTAGCACCTTAACGTCGAACTTTGTGGCGCAGCCTGCCAGTAAAAGAAACGAAAAGATAACCGTAAACAACTTGCCCATACGTTTTCCTCCTTACCCTAAAGAAATGTTTTGCCCCCTAAGAGGTCGTGCTGCCGTTAAGGTTAACTTTTGGAAAAGTCGCTTAAAGCGCGACGCATAGCCAAAAAACCCTGACTTATTAGGCTACGTACACGTTGTTTGGATAATTTAAACTCGGCCGCCAACTCCGAGATTCCTAAAGGTTCGCAGTTGATTCCCGCAAACCTAGTAATTAAATTGCGGGTGCGATTATCGAGGTGGTCAAGTGCTTGAGAAATTGAAAGGCGGTTGACTAAAACTTCTTCGAGGCCCTCCTCCACGCCATGAAAACTTTCCCTCTCTGGCGTCCTGAGTAGGGGTAAGATGGCTGCAAATTCGGGGGAGTCTTCATCTCCCTCCCCCCTTCTGATTTTGTTCACGATAGCATTAAGACTCAGAGGAACGCGACAAGGGAATCGGGTTTCACGTATCGTGCGTATCATTTCATGTTGCACGAAGCTTGTGGCAAAAGAAATAAATTTTGACCCGCGGGAGGGATCAAATCGTTTGGATGCAATCACTAGGCCTAGCAGCCCCGCATTGACTAGATCCCCATAAGGGACTCCTGAACTGGCGTACTTGTTAGCCATGCTGTAGACGAAGCCTTGGTTCTCTAGAACCAGTTTATTCTCTTCCCCTATTGCTACATCTTGCCTTATCTGGGCCATTGGCGAACTCCTCCCAATTGTTTAATTTGACAGAAAGTATACTATAAAGTAAATCTTTCTGTCAACGCCCAGATTTCGGTGAGATGAGATTATTCGGGGGGAGCTTCTCCTGTGGTCCTCTCCATTTCTACGATGTGATCATAACCACATAGGATACCAACTACGTTTTCGGCAAGGGGATTTTGGGTGCCGTCTGAGCGCAACCAGGCCAAGAGGCTTTCTTTGGTTAGCTGCGCTAAATTAGCTGCAACCCATGTGCCATCTGGTAACTGCGCGCGCACATAAATTGGTGTACAATCGCGCCACTCTTCACCAAGGCGTTCTGCATTGACACTATACATCTTCCCTCCTGATCCGTTGTTTAATTAAGGCCCAAAAGTCCTCTCTTTTGCCCATTATCTCGAAGCTGGTCTCTCCGATGATAAAGCCTCTTGCTCCACACCAACCACACTTGCTTTTCTGGGCAACAGATTCCCACTCATGATGACATTTTGTGCAGTGAAACAAAGGCATTTAGTAGGGAATGTCCTCGCTTAAAGATTCGGCCTTCTTCTTCAGCCGAGGGAGGGCTTGTACTGATTTTAGAATCTGGTTGTCGAGGAGCTTTTCAATATGCTCTTTTTGGACAACTACCGCATGATCAAGCTCCTCTAAGGACGCGCCCTCAAATTCGCTCGAAAAGCCAATCCGCAAACGCACTGAGTTAAAGTTTACCGACAGGCTTTTCTCGAGGTCAACTCGGATCTCCTTAATCTTCATAAGACGCTCTCTCAGCTTCGGGTGAGGGTTGGAGAAGGCTCGCGATTTCTTGGAGCTGTGGGCTCCAAGGTCCGTAGCGTTTAACCTCCTCAAAGAAGGATTCAACTGGATGGTCGACGATAAACCACTTCACTTTGCCGGTTCTGGTCTCGCCTTTGCCAATGTGTAAAAGTTCGTGGTACACAAGAGCTTCGCGAGACTCTGGAGTGGCACGTCTCCACCACTCATCCCAAACCTCAATTACAAAGTCAATTCCTGTTAAGTGGTGCCACTTTTTATCCGCCTTGTGGCATCGTCCTGCAAACTTTTGGGGTTTCTCGGAAACCTTGAAAAGGTACTTTATTCGAGCGTCCCGCGCATCAACCATTTCCAACGAGGAAATCAGGTTGGTGGCAATTTCTTGCACTTCGGGGGCGTCTTGATATTCCGCCGTCCTTCTCTTTGGTTTCAGAATTTCCGTAAACAGATCAACAGGATTCTCAACCATGGCTTCCTCCCTTTAAGAGTTTACTTTTTCTGCTTCTGTTCTTTGTCTTCTTTTAGTCTTTGCCGGAGTTGCTCGGCTTTGACGGCGGGATCAAACATCGCCTTAGTCGACGCTCCCACCCTATACAAGGTAGTTGCTTCAGCTAGGCCCGCAAAGGCCGCTGTCATGCCATCCCCAGTCTTAGAAAAGCTTAAAGTGGCCTGTGGGCTGATGCCATACTTTAAAGCATCAGCTTCGGCTCGGATGTCGGAGGATAAGAAGAGAACTTGCCAGTTATACACAGTTTCCTGGTGTGCAATCATCTCGCGAATAATAATTTCAGTGTATTCCTGGCTATCGTTTTCGTGGCCATCAGTTAAGATAGCAAAAACCACCTTCTCAGGGCGCTGATCTTCAGGGAGTTTGTCGAGCCGCTCTCCTACCAAATTCAGGGTCTTGCCGATTGCGTCGAGAAGGCGAGTTAAACCGCGGGGCTGAAAATTGTCGTCATCCAGAATTCGGGCGTCTTTAAGGTCGACAAATTCTTGCACGACATCATACTTGTCATCGAACTGAGTTAACGTGAACGTGGCTTTTCCAGGAACAGTTTGTTGGCTGCGGATGAACTCGTTGTAGCCACCAATGGCGTCACTTTTTACCATAGACATTGAGCCTGAGCGGTCGAGAACGAGTGCGATGTGAGAGTAGTTCTGCAAGGTCATACAAAATCCTCCACAAGGTTAATTTTTGGATGGGTTAGTGAGTTTTACCACTCGCATCTAACATGCTGTGCAATTGATAGCGCAGAGTGCATTCGCCTTCTGCTTCGTTTATGTAGGGTTCGGTAAGATCAATGATAGTGTTTTCAATAACAACGCGTTGTTCATCAGTTAGGATGTTGGTGAAAGTGTCTAAAAAGTGTTGTAAAGTAGCAGCCATTATGTCAGCCGCGAAAATCACATTCATGACATCCTTCTCTTTCATGTAACCTCCTAACGCACGTTTAACAGTTTATGAAGTTGGATTTGAAATCTTGCCGCGGGAAGTTCACTAAGCAACCATTCAGCAAGCCTAGTGGGTTCTATCATGCCAAAAACTGGTGAGATAAGGACTTCGCTGACCTTGTCGCTGAGACTAAATTTTTCGACTATGCCTCTTGCAAAATCAAAATCATCCCTGTTACCAACTACGAACTTAACTTGATCAACCTTCCGAAGATGAGGAATGTTTACAACAAATTTTTCCAAATAAATGTGCATTCCGGACGAGGGTGTTTTGCAATCAACAACTAAAACAACGTTTTTAGGTGCATTTTTGAAGGGCTTTATAGAGATGGTGCCATTAGTCTCCACCAAAACCGTTTTGAAATCTGCCAATTTGCGGCACAAGTCTGCCGCCTCATCAATTTGTAATAGGGGCTCACCACCAGTAAGTTGTACTAATGGCACTAGATTCTGGCGGCATCTTTTCACTATCTGTTCGATGGGAGAATCGTAAAAAGTTTTCTCATCTCTCGCATACAAGGTATCACATGGCCACTGACAATCTAAATTACATCCGTGAGCTCGAACAAAATAACAGGGTCTACCCACATACGACGACTCCCCTTGAATTGAACAGAACTCCTCAACAAGCTTCATGTATTATCTCCCTTCAATTCTCATTCAAATATTGGCGAAATTCTTCGCGTGTCCCAGGGGTTTTGTCTTTGATTATCTCCCAACACGAGGGGCATACAGTATCTGGTAGGAGACAGTGGTCAATATAATTAACCGCTTTGCAGTCGGCTCGTAGCTCACAGAAGTGACACTCTTCTTCGTAGTAGTCACCACAAAACACACACACTGGGAAAGGTGTCCTCTTAATTTGTTCGTCCTCCCTCCTCTTCAGGTTGGTGCATTGCTTCACGCCGCACAAGATAGGCAACAACACCTTTTTTCAAACCAAACCGAAAGCATGTTGACCTATCCGCGATAAAAATGTCTGCCCTCCGACGCCATTGATTTGGCATGTGGTCTTGATACTCAAAAAGCCCAAAACCTTCCAAGAAAATCTTGTCGCCAAACTTTGGCTTAAATTGCTTTCTGATATCGGGGCTCAACGCAATGTGACCGCTTCGGACTTTCTTGCCGGAGGCGGTAATGTTTTTAGAATTTTTGTAGTACGTGTACGATGTAACATTTATTTTGCCGATCGGAACTATGCTGCAACTCTCAGCCCTTATGGGACTCAACAAAAGAATCCCCACTAAAAGAAACCCAATCATTGTCTCTCCTCCGTCGATATTTGGGTTTACGGCGGAAGAGCTCCCCTTGAGATGATTACCTCCTAACGCATAGAGTGACGCTCACAGCATCGCGTGGGGAACCTTCACCTAGGTGGTGCGCACCATCGAGGCTTATTTTCCTCAGTGACGCTCTTCGTTGTTAAAGTTGACTTGGGATAGTAAGAAAGCACCTCTCCTACTATCCCAGGCTCTATAGCACCCAACTCGAAATCTGAAGGGCGGAATCCGGGTATTAACCCGTACTTATCTACACAAAGCGGCAGTTCACCTCCCCTCATTAGAGGCGGTAGGTCACAGCGGGTAGCTTTTGTGCAGCTTCGTTATTCCGCCCACAAGTTTAACCATTCGCGGCTAGAGGAAGTTCCACAGGCCTGGGTCTAGAACCGCGGGAATGTGCCTGCTTATTGAAATCCTTTTCACAACCTTGAATGAAACATTTAAGCGCGATAACATTGTCGAGATCGACATACTTTGCCTTGTAGGGCAAATGGATGCACAGGTCGACGATCTTGTCTTTCTCCACGCGCTGTACAGCACCACCGCGATGGAGTAGATAGTCAAACTCCTTACCTTTGACCAACATCCGCCCAGTAGACCTGAACACTTCCATTTCCTTCTCGCCAATGAGGTCTTCAAGAAGCTCTTCGGCGGCAGCCTCAGCCTGCTCTCGTAGCGCATTCTCTGCCTCCCGCTCGCGCCTCAATTCCTCCTCACGTTGCTGTCGAGCTTGTAACTCCTCTTCAGATTCAACTGCCTGGGGGAACGTCGGATAGGAGACCCAAGTAACCCACACATCACTTGTGGTAAATGTTAGATTCCAGTTAGTCCACGTAGTGTAGGTGTCAATAGAAGAAGAGGTAGTGGAGTCAAAAGTATTCCATCCGTACCACACTGTGTCATTCGTGGTGGCTGTGTTGCCTGCCCAAGAACTCAACATATAACTACTGGTGCAATTAGCCACGGGTTAGCCTCCTTTTACTGGAGGTGAGAGAATTACCTTACCCATTTCGGGGTCAAACCTTTTAACTTCCTTGGCTTTTTCACCCACCTTGTCAACAGCAAAAGCTTGGTGGCCTTTTCTGAGTAGCTCGTTAAACTGGTTGCGGGCTGCTTCAACCTCGTTTTCGTTGTTGGGATCCCAAATGACCTTAAGGTCGCCGTGTGTGGGGTCCAAAATTCTCAACTCACCCATGGTCTTCACTCCTTCTTTTTATTTTTAGAGTAGGTTGCAATGGAGTCCGAGAGGCTTCCTCCTCGAACGAGCTGCTCTTCGGTTGTGATGACTTGCACCTTTGATAAATCTTTACCACCACATCTAAGGTAGTCTTCACCACCATCCACAAAGGTATTGTTAGGGCAACCACAAGATTGGAAGTCGTGGCGTGACTTACTTTCCAAAATCTTGCCACACTCTAAGCAACGAACCATGCCCACAAGTTATCTCCTTCTACTTGGCTGCTCAGGGGTAGCGTCGGGAATGACAATTTCGTGGGATTCGGCGATTAGTTCAAGGGGAATAAAGAAGGTGGTATTCCATTGCATGTCTTGGACTGACGCACAAAGTTTGGAATGTTCGATTCCACTCTTCGTGCGGAAGTTCACGTCGACATTGTCTACAACTTTTAGGAGCTCGTGTCCAAGAACATCGGGATTGTCAATTTCGAATAAACCATCGTCTGTAATGGTCTTAACAATTTTATAAACCTTAACCTTTGGCATCGTCATCATCCTTTTTATCTTGGAATTCTTTTGGGTTTGCCATCTAAGTAGCTCAAAGCTGGTCCTCTTTCCAGTAAGTCCACAAGACCACCAAAATCAAAAATATAATTAGACCCCAACCCATTATCTAAACCTCCTTAAGCGGGCAATAACGCGGTTTTATATAATCGCGCTGTCATTTAGCCTTCTTTCCCTTCTTTAAAAAATCAGCGACAATGTTGTCAAGAAAAGCAGATTCAACACTTTTTAAGTTCCCCCTACCTTTCTTTGGCTTACCATATATTTCTACAGCATACCAAAACCCACATTTTCTAAGCCTTGGTTTGTCAAATTCTTGGGGAAGTCTATAGTTTTTCTTTCCCATAGAACCCCCTTATTCGTGTGATATATTTAGAAGATAATATATTTTAATTGATTGAAATTGGGTAAATCAATTGATTTTTTTGGCTCTTTTGAAAAAAGGGGTTGTTGGAAGGTTTTTTAGAATGACTACAATAAACTCGCTGCCTGTACATGCATCCAGTCGTTATCGATGGCCCTACCTAGAGAAGTCCAGCCTTCAGCTTCCCAAATGTCCCACCACGCATTATATATAGGCTGCGCAAAGAGGGCTTTTTTCTTGTTCCAGCCATAACGGTTTTGAGTTGGGTGCCAGTCAAGAGCTATCCCCCAACTATGCAAAGTGAGCCTATCTGGGTTGCCAGTCATCGGCCTAATGTTCAGGCAACCGCCCCAGATGTTCAAGCCGAGGGCTGTTATAGAGGCCAAGCCATAATGTTTTAGTGCTTGGGCGAAGATCCTCTCTAAGGAGCTCTTAACCAGCTCATGGCACAAAAAGCTATGAACGGTCTTACTAGTGTCCCAAGCTATAACGAGGGGGTAGGGCGTCTTCACTCGAACCTGATTCTCTCCTGGATCACCATAGAACTCAAACAAGTTCTCTTCCGGATCTTGACAAGGCCAAATCATCGAAAAAACTCCCTTTCATCACCTAGTGATACTGGTGACCTCCATCAAACGCTGTGGGTTTAGGTACTGTTGACTGGAAGGCCATCGCGTCGAGGACCCTTGAAATAATCTCCAACATATAGTTAGCTTGGAGAAAAATGTAGGAGGCTCTGGCTAGAACCTCTACGGGGATTGCCTCAGGATTAGAAACTTGGGTTATCAAGTTTAGGACCTCAAGGCTCGCATTCGTTCGAGTAAAAAACTGGTCGTCGGTTTCACACGTTTTTAGCACTTCGAGATTTAGTTGCTCAAAAAGCTCACAAATCCTAATGGTTTGGGTAAACACCCCCTCGAGGTGCTCGGCAGCACGATTAAATTGGGGTTCAATCTCTTGCCAGGATATCTTTACGCTCATCTCGTTCTATAAATTGAACGAGATGAAGAAAAAACGAAAGCGAAAAAACTTTCTACTTTACTATATATTCAACATCCGGAACTTCAAGGAATTCAATCTGCACAGAAAAGTGTGTCTTACAATCGGGACACGTCCAGTTAACAGCTCCATGCCCAATCTCAATTAGAGGAGAGGTGGCTTTTTTCCATTCATTACACCAAGGGCAAAGAATATTAACGACTGTCATCTTTGAGTCACCCAAGCTACAAAACCGGTGAACAAAAAAACTAAACACACCGCTAGAAGTTCTTCGGGGCGTTTGAGGGGGAGACTATAAGCTATAACCTCCCCCACAACTATACCAAGGAAAAAAGGTGCCATCCAGCGCCCCATGGCTACTCTCTCCTAAACCCTGGATGCCTGAAGCCGCACGAGCAGCGTTTTTCGCCATAGGGTGAAGTCCAACAACTGCCGCCTCTCCCCTTCTTGCAAGAGGGACATGTTGGGCCCTCCATACTACCACATACCGCGCATACTTTCCTACTAATCCGGCTACGCGTTGTACAGACAAAGACGCCTTTTTTCAAGTACTGGCAGCCACAAGGCCTCTCCCCCTTAGGAGGCCACCACCCGTCTCGCGTCTCGATGGTGAAAACCTCTGCGCTACATACTTCACAGGTAGTTAGTACCTCATACACATGGTCTGCAGAGCCACAGATACCACAATTGAAGTAGCCTCTCCTTAAATCTGCACAAGCAGTCTTTCGCCGTTTGCGGCGCCCTGTTTTTCTACGCGGAGCCTCGTCAATTACTGGCTTTTCATTGATGGGATTCTTATGCATGATCAATTAAACACGCTAGGCGTGCACGACACTCCATACATTTTTCTTCGTCTTCATTCAGCTTACACTCGGCTAAAAGGACAAGTTCTGAGGGTAGAGCCTGGTCCGTAGGTATTTCTTCAACCCAGAAATCGCCGGCGTGATCTTCAATATAATTGTGCAACTTTAAATACTCGTTATCACTTAACTCTTCGAGTGTGCTTTTCCCACACATCAAGGAAGAGGGAATGGGGATATCATATACACTGTGGTAGGAGTGCTCTACATATAATCTGACGCGGCGCATACAATTACCCCTATTTAATTGCAAGTACTCGGTTTCGGGTTGTTAATATTGAATTCAACATTTTCCCCCGGGGGATTAAAAGGCAATCGATGCGGTTGAGGCAGTTTTCACAATCTTGTTTCGCGGGAACTAAAAAAGTAGTACCACAACATAGACATTCCTTCTTCACGCAGAGGCGCCCTTGGCCGCCCTCAAAATAAGCCGCAATAGTGTCCGACAGAGGGATGCTTTGAACGCATTCGCATAGTGGACACGAGGCTGTTAAGGAACTCATTTTCGAAAAGAAAAGGGGTGAGAAATTTGTAAAACAATGCAGTCAATACGGTAATTACAATCCTCGCAATCCATTAATTTCGCCATAAAAGTTTCCTTGCACACGGGACAGTGTCGCGCAAAACACGTACCATTCTTGGCTTGTAGCCTAAATACATCTTTTGACAGAGACCAAAACTGGCAATCACAGTGAGGACAATTCAGCCTAAAGGCATGGCGTTTCGGGTAATGGGGAGTCATTCCCAAAAAATAGTTCTTTTGTGGAACCACTTTAAGGTCCATCTCTCAAATCTCCCGAGACCCTCTTTTGCGTATCTTTCGATACACTCTTGGCCGCTGTCAAGAATTTCATATGGAAGCCCAAAATGTTCAACAATTGGTAACCTAAAGCTGCACCAAGGAATGCCGAACTTGTTGGGACCAAAAATTGGCACCACTTCCTCAAAAGAATAATCAAAGAAAGGGGCCCCTTGGCACGCTAAAGGCCTTTCACTATAACATGAGCAAACGCCCATGTCAAGGTAAGGACAAAGACCCTCGATCCATTGTTTGTGAGGGAATTGTGAGAAGTCTAAGGCACCACAACACAATCCCCCACAAACTGCTTTAATTTTGCCTCCAACGACTTCTACGCAGCTAGGAACAAGATAAACGTGGCTCATGCCCCCTCTTTTGGGTCGATGAGAGCCTTGCGTAGGAGGCGCTCGAGAGCAGCGATAAACTCACTGATGGCAGAATCCAAGTCTCCTCGTTGCCTAAATGGGACGACTTTTTCGGGTTGTACCTCTGTAGAAACCAGCTTGGGAGAGGGAGCACCAAAAAGTTTTCCCTGTTTCGACACGCTGGTATAAACGGTTAACTCTCTCTGTTGTTTGCTAGAAACCTTGAGGCGCCCCATTGTTTTGAGATCTCCCCTTGAGACCCAATAAACGCACGCCTTAGAAGCTTGCTCTTCTGTGATTGGTAGACCCGCCTTTGTGCAGGCTTCCATTAATTGCCTGGCAGTGAAGTAAGGTTTCAAAGCGAACGCAATGGGTCTTATTTTCGCGTACAAACCAGAATTTTCTCTTGCCATTTTATTTAAGCTCCTCTTTTAGGTGAGCAGTTTCAATCACCTCAATCGGGGAACCTGCCATTGAAACTAGGGTTGTATTATCGAAGGCAACAGGTTTTTGCCACCTAAACTTTACTAACACTAAGCGGGCATCCGGAGGTCCGGTGTAATTGTCCAAAACCGATAAAGTCTTGAACTGTTCCTCTGCGTGATCTAAATCAAACCACGCATGAATACCAGCTGGGTAAATAACGCCGTTAAGGGCGCGAGCAAAGCAATCCGCTTTAACCTTTGTAGTTTCAAAGAACCGATAAACCGTCCTAGTTTTAACCACAAAGGGACGCAGGGCAGGAGAAACCTCAACGCTTGGTGGTAGGCCTCCGTAGCCGCTGCGCAAAAAGTAGTAAAAGTAGGGAATAAAAACCCCCTCATCAATTTGCCTTACGACTTTAAAACCAGAGCCAGTGTTGCGTAGCCCTCTTGACTCGACAAACTTTAAACTCATGATTAAAAACACCCCCCCGCCTCTTTCTAAGATTTAATTTGTATCATACTAAACACCCCGCACTTTCTTTTTTTAAGATAATTATCATTTTTTGAGCAACCTTAAAAAGGTTGGCAAGAATTGGTCGGCCTGCTCTACATTTGAAAGTAATGTCATGTAAATACAGTCTTTCGTCACCTCCGCTTTACGAGAGAGATTGAATCCTGATCTGTGAGATAGGTAACCCTCCTCAGTAGTAAATGCACCAACCGCTAAGGTGCTATTAACCTCATGAATAGCGTTAAGTACTCGCTGCAATCGTGTGTCTGGTATTCGTAGGGGAAGTTGAGTTACTACGATCACTTGCTCGTTTCGAAGGATTAGTCTTGTGTGGAACTGGTTTCCTCTCGTTCCAGCGAAAAAGAAGTCGTAGAAGTAGTCACCATCATCATCAACTCCCTCTTCATGAACGTGGATTCCCCTTTCCTCCCGCATTTCGCTGACCACTGTCTGCAGCCGTTTGATGAAGTCTGTCACAGTTATTTTCCCCTTTAGCGTGTTGTAGGGTTCGCTCATTCCTCTTTCTGTCTTCCCCCCTCTAAAAGAGGGGGGAAGACCTTGATTCGAAATCTGCAGTTCTTGAGGGGCCACTCTACTGTGAGGCCTCGGTTAGATAATTTCTCCATTATTACTTGCCCAACCTCCAAAGGTGGTGCGCCAACTAACCCATGAGCCCTTGTAAATAGAGGTCCGTATGAAAGGCTAAGGAAACCCTTTTCGTATAATACTCTTTCATCACCGCGATGCCAAAACACACAGCCTTTCACTTTTTTGGCTTTCGACGAAGTGAAGGTGGACACCATTGCACGCAATGATGCCTCAGCACAATCTTGACAACAAGCGAAGTTGGCTCGCGCGATGTACCCTTCACTACGCAGCTCTTTGAGGGCTTTCAAGGTCTCTCGTCGCAAGGAAAGTAACTCCTTACTCAAAACCGGTTGCATTGAACTCCTTTCTTATTCAACGTCGTTCTGAGGCTGGGCATAGTCCTCAAAAGCCTCCTCTAAAAAGGCGTAGTTAAGCCTCCTTGAATATCCCTTAATCCCCTTACGCCTAAGATTGTGGGCACCACCGCGGCGTAGACGAAGATACCCACTTCTAGGAAGCCTCGATCTTTTCGGGAACTTTTTGGATTTCGTTTTCAAAGACTGGCCAACTTTGACCTTCCTCGAGTTCGACGATAATGATTTTGCCGATACCAACCCTCACAACGGTTCCAACCTTGTTGTGCTGTGAGGTTTTGTCAACAATTTGAACGCGATCACCAACAGCAAACTTCATGATTCTTTGTCCTCCTCTGATTTATTGGTTCCGCATTCTTCGCATGACACGTCCCTCAAAAGTGGGCCATCAATCTTGATGGCCTCTCCTATCCCTTTTCCGCAGCTCGCGCATTCGAGTGAGTAATAGCCATCGACATAATGTAAATCCCAGTGCGCGTTACAACACTTGCTATGAAAAAACCACTCAGCCATGAGCGTCATCCTCCAGTTCCAGTCTTTTCCCTCTCCTTCGGCTGCCATTGGAGGGGGAAAGAAAAGGTCCACCACCAAGGGTAGCGTATTGGAAACTTCTTTGTAGCTTGATATGGGGCGGAGACGATAGTTGGGTGTTTGGGGAGATCATTCTTGAGGAACCATTCAATCCTTTGTTGATCTTTCTTACGTGAAATGGGGTGGGCAAATACATCTCGAGCAAACTTGACGCCCTGAGTGAAGACGTGGACAACAAACGTTTTAATCGCTACGATGGGGTTTTCGTCATAAAAACGGATTACTATAGGAAACTTCCACAATCTGCCTAGAGCGCGCAGGGCTCCTTGACGCTTTTCGAACTCATCTGTGGGACTGCAAAAAGAAAAACCGAGAGCAACGGTTTTGAAGAGGGGATCAATGCGTGCAGCAACAGTGATATGGCCTCCTGAATGGATGCCAGGATCGAGATTCTTAACATGCCAAAGCCGAACTCCAGGGCTTACTCTCACTGCGGGGAGCTTTCTTGAAGGGCGTCTTCTCATAACTGCCTCCTGGACTTTATTTTTTCTTCTTGCCACTAACAGCTTCATCCAAGAACTCCTCCATTGCGGTGGAGGGGTCGTTAGTTAAGAACCTCTCTTTTAAAATCTTATCAAGGGCCAAAATCTCATTCACTGTGACTTCAGGGGGCTGCTCTCCAAAATACTTCTTTATGGTCCATGTGTAACCTCGCGTCGTGCGAGACACCTCGATGGAATGAGGTGAAGCTTCAGTGAGTTGCTGTGCAACAAGCTTGCCCTCATCATCCAAAAGAGTGACTAGGGTTTTCATTCGTCTTTACCTCACAGGTAACCCGGGGATATAAATCAATAAGACAGTCAACGCGCCTCTCGCAAAGCTCACAACTGTCTTCAGTCCACCGAACGATATACATTTTCTGCTCAACCGAGTGGCTGCACTTGATTATCCTGCATAACTCGGTGTTAGTTCTCTGTTTAATTTCAAATAGGTTATCACAGTGGGGACATCGCCACGCATAGGAGGCCATATCTAATTCCAATTCGTTGCATTGGCAGTAAAGGCGTTGAACAGTTTTGTGTGGAATTGATGATAAACTTCTCGGCTCGCTGGATCTTCAGGGTCGGGAAGCATGGTTTGAGAGAGAAGATCGTCTTCCACTAAAAAATCAATCAAAGAATTTACCAGCTCGTAAGTCCTCTCCAAGTCCTCAATGCTGTCAATTGGCTTGCCTCTCCTTGTGAAGTCCACTACATCATTGAAAAGAAGCCGCAGTGCGGGATCCTCAGATAGAGGCACGACAATATAGGCGGGGCCTGGGATAGAGAGTCTTAGGGGTTCCATGAATTTTCAACCTCCTTTTTGTGTTGCATGAAGCTTCGTATTGCCTCTTGGCAATCCTGGATAACGTTATGTGTGAGCCATTGTTTTTCACGATATTTTTTCAGTGACGAGAAGATGTGGGGATCAAATAAAGACTCGGCATAACCCCAACCATAAAAGAAAAAATCCTCGAAGTGCTCGACAATTTTAGATCCCTCACCTTGGAAAGTAATCCCTCCGCGCACATCTAAAATCTCACTGATTACGTCCTCATCAAGCCCCCCCAGAGGATGCTTTTGAGGGATGCCCAAGTAAGCACAAAGACATATAGTACCCCTTACAACCAAAAAAACGGTCTCCTCATCAAGCCACTGCTCATAGAGAACAGTCCCTCGCTTGGTAGACCTTAACTGCTCCCAATTTTTGGAGGTATTGATAAAGCGCCTATCTCGTGCCACTAATTTTTAGGGGCTAAGACTTTTTGCCTCCTGTTATCGCCCCCTCTCCTATTAACCGAAATGCTAAGTGACCTGAGTTTCCTCAAAACCGAGCCCCGAGAGACTCCTAAGATGGTTGCGATTTTTGTCACACCACCAAACTCACCATACATATCTCTTAGCATAAACTCCACCGTATGACCGGCGTATTTCCCGTGTAAAAGGGATTCCCAGTCAATACGAGGATTCAAAGACAAGACTCACCTCCAACGCCAGCTTTCCAAAAAGGCGCAAAAGTTTTTTAGTGGAGTCGACTTCTCCACCCCACTAAAAAGACACCGCAAACAGTTAACGGCTTTTCCGGCTCTCTTCCTTGATACCAGCGGCAGAGAAACGTGCTTGATATACAAGGAGGGAGGGTGCTTTTTGCCCAACTGATTTAGCTGCGTTTGGGGAGACATAAGTCACCTACCTTCCTCCTCAGGCTCCTCCTTACCTTCAAGACCCCCCAGGTTTTCAACCTGGTTTATACTGTTTGTGGCGGTATACAGTTCACAAAAGAAGAACTTACCCACACCAAGTTCTAATTTAGAACAGCGCCCCGTAAATTCTGGAGTCCAATAAATACAGGTTTCACAAACCTTCATCAAAAAGCCCCAACTGGACGACGGGAGAAGCGGCGCATTATAGGGTGGTGGAGGAGCCACTCTAACCACCCAACGCCTTGAACTTCTCCCGTCGAAAATTTTTAGTGGGCTCCCAAAAATTTGTTATGGAGAGGGGGGTGAAGGGCTTATAGAGTCCTGAAACTTCTTGGGGTCTGTGAGGACTAAATGCTTCTTATCCTCAAAGGAATCAATCACCCACCCCCAGTCTTCCAGGGTTTTTTGCATTCCCCTTAGATACCGATAGCTACGATTATAAGCCTCCTCGCCTGCGAAGGGAAAAAGTTGTTTCAGGCTGTTTGCTACGCTACCTACACGTAGAGCTGGTTGGTTGCCAATTAACGTGATGCGCTCGCGATTGACAGGATCGGCTGCTTTCGTTAAAATCATTTTAAGAGCAGCGCGAAACTCTGTCATGACGGAGTGCTTGCCTCCACGACTACGCTCCTGAGCAGCACAAACTTCCTCAAACCAGTCAAGAGCATTACCACCATTTTTGGGTTCCATGGATAAAAGTATTCCTTTATTCCTAGGGTTTGTGGGTTGTAAGTAAAGCCTATCACCTCCTTGCGGTTTTCCCAGATTGACCACCAAGCTCAAGTAAAACAAATTTGAACTTTTCCTTAATTGTAATCAATTTCTAAATGAATCTCAAGGGGTTAGTGTTAAAAGGTGCAAAAGATTTAGTTCGCGTATTTCATAAGCTGGCCTTTATGGGAGAATTTAGTTTTTTGGCAAGTTTAAGGAAAGCAATGAGCTTCTTACCTTTTTCCCTGTAATACCCATGCCACCCCACTAAAGCGTTCTTGGTGGCCATTTTAGCTCGGCCCTCTCTTAGTTCCTCCATGGTTGGCAATTTTTGGTTCCGAGAGAGTATCATGTCTAGCAAGGTATTAACTTCCTGGGGCTGCAAGTAACCTTCGTCGTCGGTGAGAGGAATCACATCTTGCCACCAACTTAAGCCAAAGGTATTCAAGACGTTGGTAATATTATAGCTGTCCCGAAAGTAGCCCTTGCTATACGCTTTTTCATAGTACTGAGTAACTTTCTTCTGCCACTTCCCTTTTTCCTCTGTGGTGGTGGCTCGGTCTCGGTTGACTACGGCTTCTTCAAATTTTGGGCTCCACGTATCAAACGATGGCTTGAATACGCTCTCGATATACAGGTCAGCTCCCAATTGCTCTCTCCTTTTTTTAGTGCAGGCTCTTCCTGTAAAGGGAGTCTGAAGGTTTGGGGGCATCATCAGTAGTGATAGCTTTAACTTTGATGGCAGTGTGAGGAGAGTCGAGGACTTCATTAAGAGCGAGTTCAGCTTTCACTTGCATCCTAATGTTTTCCACCCCAACTGCAGTGCCGGTAAGTACGAGTCTGCCGTGATCATTCACCCTGAACGCATCGGGGAGAACGCCGGGAAATCTGGCACACACCACCTTCGAGAGGGCGAACAGAAAATTCTTCATGTTCACCAAAAGGGGTACCATGGAGAGAACTTCCAGAGGTAGATCTGCGTCGACATCTGCATCGCTCAAACGGTAGAGGCGTTCCAACCCCCTAGTAAAGGAGTCTCGAAAAAGGAGGAGAGCGCCTAAGAGGGGCATCTCATCACAAATGTCGACGAGTACGATTTCACCTTCTTGCACCTGTTTAAACCACGAAAAGCCTAAGCTGTCTTCTATAGCTTCTTTCTGCATCGGGTTGAGAGGCAGTCCCCTAAGAAGAGATAACGCTAAATCTTGCACGTGGTTGGGAAAATCGGTGGGTTTGCATCTGCTCATATTCGATTTACCTCACTTAAACAAATTTAGGGTGCCTAGGCACCCTAAATTTGTTTAATGTAAAAGGTTTTTATGAAAACTTCTCGGGCTCAACTAGCACCAAATGGCGGCAGCCGCTATACTCAACGAACTCCCAGCCTTTGGACTTTAAAAGAGGTGCCATGCTCTTGAGACATTGGTAAGAACGATTATACATGGTTTGCTCTTTGCCAGCGTCGCCGAAAAGGCTCTTAAGGGCATTAGCAATTTTCCCTACTTTGAGGGCAGGGTTGCCGTTGATACGAACCACTTTGGTGGCATTAGCAGGATCAGCTGCTTGAGCCAGGACGTTGAGAACGACACCACGAAACTTCTCGGCTTTGGAGTCCCGCCGCCTTTCACCGGCCTTGAGAACCTCCTCGAACCAATTAGGTGCTGCGTTGCTTTTCTTCATGGGGCACTCCTTTTTTCACTCATCTTTTTATTTAATTATAATGGCTAAAAATTTGGCCTGCCAACGAATTTTTCATGGCTCTAAAAATCTAACGTCCTTTCTTCTTCAAGCGGCGGCGTCGTTGGGCTCGCCGCCTTTTGCTGCCTTTCTTGCGGCGGCCCCTACCATAAGCCTTAAGTCCAGTCTTAGAGGGCATCTACTTTTTCTTTTTACGTTTTTGTTTTTGTTGGCCAGCTCGTTGCTTACCTTCGTAGTCAACTACAACTTTACGTAGGTGTGAGGCCAAAGGGCACTGTTTGCGTTTTTCCCACCATAAAGAAGGATTGCTGTAAACCGAACAAACGCCATCAGCGATTCTTTTACAGGAAGAGCATTTCTCATGCACTGGTTGATGTTCTAAGTTCCCCATATATGTAATGAATTTTGTGATCAGATGAGCCATTCGCCACCACTACAGGGAGAGGAAAGGGGGCGTTTGCAGCGGGGGCAAAGAGAAGAATAAAAACTTTTCGCTGACAGTCAATCCACATGTCTTCGCGGCACTCCTTCACATCGTTGCGAACGCTGGCAGATAAGACACTCAACGCGATCAAAAACCGCAATAAAAACCTTAGATGACTTCTCTTCGAGTGAGGCATTTAATTGACAAGGACATGACATAAAGTAACAAGGCTTATCCAAGCCAAACGACCGCCGCCACTCCTCAGTGAGACGCAGCTGCTGCCCACAAAAAGGACATTTTACTTTACGGTCCTTCAACGTAAAACCCCCCGGGTATCACGTCATATTTATCAGGAACCTCAAAAATTTTTGCAACTACTAGAGGTCTAGTTAGCTGCCGCGTTAAGCAGTCGATTCGGTCATTGCATTTTGAGCAGGTTTCCTCAATACTAATAATTCCAGAAAACCCCTTGTCGCAATGTTCGCATTGTGCCCCACAAACAAAGAGAGGGCCATCATACCAAAAACCGTTCTCCTGACCACAAAAGGGGCAATCATAAACCTCTAAAAAACCCTCTTGTCCGGGTTGCATTAGCCCCTCGGCCTGAAGGTGCTCTTTCCACTCATTGAGGGACTTCATTGCGTTTTGTCCTCTTTAATTCTTCCGTTAACACCTCTAAGGGTAATTGTCGAATTGCTTGAGCCTCTTTGAGGGTCATATCGGGGAAGAGTCCTGACTTAAATCCCCGGAGAACTTGTTTGGCCTCTAAGCGCAACAACGCCGCTAAAACATCGTCGGGTAAATCGCCCATTAGAGTACCCCCCAAACGTATATACCTACTACTGCAAGGAGTAAACTTAAACCTAGACATTGCATATAAGCAACCTCATCCCCAAATAAGTCTAGAAAGACGGGGGCCGCGGTTAAAAATGCTGCTGAAAGAAATAGGCAAAGCGTGGTCACCAAAAATTTTAACGGCAACATTTTTTCATCAACTCCCAGTTTATGGGGTGGTCAGTTTTTTTCCGCTGTTTTGCTGTCAATTAGTCTTGTAAAAACTCTTAAGACTTAAACCTATTACTTAAAAAGAAAAGTCTTAAGAGAGTTTCAAGACACGGAAGTCTATTCATTGACGGGGCCACTGAATCTATTTTTCCTTTTTAGGAGCTCCGCGTGGATCTGGTACAGAGCTAGCATGTCATCATAATCTCCTCTTTTATACCAAGAAACTTCTTCAAGACATTCCATACAGACGTACACCATTTCAGGTACAATGATTTCCATATCAAGATAACGTCGAACTCCTACCTTCTGTATATGACGATTAAAGGTATAAGTATTGCAGGAGAAACAGAAGGCGAAGCCTTCTTCTATGATATGAGGTTTACTGTAATCTCTCATGTTCGGATATAGGGGGCGCGCTTTTGGAGGCGACGCCCCCTATCAACCTCCTTTTTTTATGATTGAGGAGTTACCCTCCCCGAATTTGAGGGACCAAAACAACAATATCCCCAGGCTCAACGAAGCTGGTGAGTTTAGACTCCTTGCCGTTGAGAAGAACCTCAAATCCGCCCGGATCCAACCCTGCTTCATTGAGAACGTCTCTAATCGTAGCCCGCACCTCGAGAATGACATCCTTCTTCGGTGCTCCCAACTTTGCAACCTTAACAGTTTTCATGCCACTCCTCCTTTTTTTAAACGGTAATTAGGGTGAGCGAGACGAGGTCTAAAATCACCTCTTTTGCGAAAGGCTCCGCCTTTGCATACTTTTTAACCTGGTTACCAATTAAACCCGCAACAACAAAGACGTTGTAAATAATTGCCCTCTCTGTACACGGCAGCTCTAAAGCCTCCTCGTCAGAATATAACGAGGCCTCATAACGACGCACATCTTCGGGATCAATTGGCCACACTGAGTAAATTCTGCAAACTTCAGCCCCCATGCGACCATCAATATACAGATGAACTTGGGGGTTATATTTTACCGCTTTCCAAATCTCGCGGCGGGCCTCCATTGTATCAACACCCGAAATAACCACTCCCGATAACTGGTGCTCACCGCCAACGCTCTCTTCTTTGGTTTTAACCTTTACTCCAGCAAACTCCTTAGCAACATTGGCCACCGCTACCACCTTTGGGCGGTCAACATGGCACAGTTTGTGAAGTTGGTTGGGCAGGTTGTGCTCCTCTACATGATCGAAATCGTAGACCGTTATATCAGTGCACCCCATTTTGGCGAGCACTAAAGCTGTCGGAGAACCAATACCCCCACAACCGACCACAGAAACAGGGAAATTTAAATGTTCTGGGGGAGCTAAGATGCCTAACTGTCTCATGAAATCCATCATAGCCAAGTACCCTCCGTCCACTTAGATTTTCTCCAATTAAAGCCCACAGCAGGGGGAAGGGGGGCCTGAATTACCTTCGCAGCGATTTCAGCTTCCACCTCAGCTCTCATCTCCTCATCAGGGTCATCTACGACGACCTCCAATTGGAGGTCGTCTATGACAACTCGAACCGGTGAGTAAAGATCAACTCGAACTTTATATTCCCCATGATGGTTTCCCACGATTGCAATCATCCATTCATTTTTGAATTTTTCAATTGTGGAGTCGTCAATCGATGACCAGAAGCAACCCATGTCAGCATGTGAATGCCACCAAACCTTTATTAATTCGGGATCGCGCCCCTCCTGGATTAATTGGGTCAAAAATTGTCCTACCGCAGGAACAGCAAGGTATGTGGACGCCGCTGAAACTGTTTGGGGTAAGATAAAAACGTTTTTAATGTAAAAAACGTTGTCCTCAATTAAAACTGCCTCCCCCAACCCAGAAATTTCAAGGGGACTGCATTGAATGTACAGATCAAGTCGATGCTTCACCTCCAAAGGAATTAAAACTCGCAGACTTTGTGGTGCAGTAGCCTTCATAAGTCCTCCTCCTCTACCTTCTCCTTTACCTTTACCTTTACCTTCCCCTTCCCCTTTTCCGGGAATGGCTCGGGAGCCCAATTGCTCTTCAGCCACCCTACATATTGGGAACTCTGGTTGAAAGTGCGGAGAAATCTTATCATAACCGCCGTTGCATTCAAAAAGTCCTGCTCCATAACTAGCTTTTCCATCCCGGGGCTCAAGTTCCCTCCACAAATTTTAGGGACACGGTCCCCAAATATATGTGGGTGGTGGAAGTACTTCTGCCCCGTAATTTTCTCATTTAAAAGGTTTATAACGTCAGGCGTCGGATTCTCTTCCCCAAAGGTGATTTTGAATTTCCCAATTTTATAGGAGCGCCCAGCATAATCCAGGTAGATCATATCAGTAAAAACACTCACGCCCTTCTCAGTAACCTCAACCCATTCTACCCCCTTAATTTCTAAAATTCCCTTAAACATTTTTCTAAACTCGTCCTCCCTTTGTTCTAGAGATTCTAGTAAACCAGCGTGGAGCAATCTTTCTTCTTCCAATCGACGTCTCTGTACTTGTAATTCCTCCAGTACTTCCCTGATTCTCCGCTCACTCCGCCGGATTTTTGACTCAGATTCTTTCCTCCTGTTTGTGCGCCAAGCATTGCAAATTTGCACAAACCGCGACTCGGGAGATTCATCCTCCGGGTTCTCCGCTTTTGCGATACATGCTTCTTGCAAGAGGAGCCTCAAGAGATCACCCAAAACCTCCCTGGTTAATTCTTCTGGGGCTCTATGAGGGAGATCGAAGAGGACATAAACCTCCGGGGACGATTTACTGATCAAAGCAACCGGTGTATCCTCATCAAGAATCTGAATATAATCTTGCGGAACAAATTGAGGTATGTAAGAATCCCTCATCCCGCCAGTCAGAGTGAGGCCAAAAACCCTCTCGAGAGTTCCACTATCGGCCTCCACCCCTGGAGGACAAGCCCAAAAATAGAGGTTGATTTCACCCTTCTTAACCTCTAGGGGGGATGATTTTGAGCCGTGAAAGTTAAGAACGTTAATGTGCTTTTCGATCTTCGCAGCGAATCCCTCCAAAAGGGGAAGCATCACATCCCACATCTCGAGGTAGTCACCCCTTCCTTGCACACGAAATTTCATATTTTCACCTCACGAATCTTCCTTTTACAACCACATTCATCCTGCACCACAACCGTAACTTTTCCTTTTTTAGGAGTCTCTAGCGCAGTTCCTATCTCCTCGCGACGTTGCTGCCATTCTGCCAAAATTCGTAAACCCCGCTGGTGCTCCTCTTGCTCCTCACCGATTCGCATTAGCTCGGCTCGACCTTTGGGGGTATTATATTTTGTGACAAAGAGCTTGAGACCCCTATCGAAGTCCTCAACTTCTCGAAGGTCACGACAACGCCACTTCAGCCCCTCCAAGTTTTCCCCTATGAAGTCACCAATTAAAACCTTTGCGGGGTCTACCTCAGGAATGTGCCGCCCAAAATTTCCGTCTACTAATACCACTTCATTCTCGTAAGCTATACCACCTGGCCATATTGACCACGAATAAACTTCACCACCATCACATTTTGAACAAAAAAGGTAGGCTAAGTCAATAAATCCGTGAGAATCAAAAACTGTACCATCGCCGTTTGCACCAAAAAGCCTCATTTTTGCGGTCGCAAACAAGATGGGATCATGACATTTTTTACATGCCAATCTTCCCCCTTTAAATTTAACACCTCTATCTTTTATAACCTTCAAAGAAGCCTTCACAAAAAACATTATTCCCTCCTAGCCTTCTTGATAAAACTGACCAGCAAAGTAGTAGCCAAAGCAAAATCCCCTTCTCGCAAATAGTGAGACAGCCCCCTATTCATATTTCCCAGGCAAACAAACCCCGTCCAAGAGCTGAACGGTACTCGAGGGCCAAAAATCCTAAACCGCGAACCCGGCCCTCGAACCTTTAGCAAGAGCCAGTAGGGGGGATCAAATCTACCTATCTTACACTGTATAGCTACGTAGTTGCCTCCGTTGCAAATCTTCTTAACCTCAGGAATTTTCAAAATTGCCTTTTCTTCGTCCTCCGGGAGCAAGCAATCTTTAGAACCTTTTTCCAGAAACCAGGCATTTGTTAACCTTTCCAACTCACCTACCACGATCTTCACATAGTCCGGGGAAGCTAACATAGACCCAGTCCCTCCCCACCTTTTCCTTCTTGTCATCGAAGGGGGGCTATAAATGAAGGCATGAGATAAAGAGAGAGGGATTGGCCCGTCGTAATCCTGAACCTCGCGAAGGTCCAACATTCTCATTATCCATAAACATAAGCCCCGAGCGCAGTAATAACCAAGATCTTCTACATAGTCAAAACCTATCGAGGGCTTTCGGGTGCGGCCGAGCCCCTTCGGCGTCTTAGTGGGGCCCTCTATTCGGAGCAGTTTACCCTCAAATCTGAAACCATGAAAGTTCCTTTCCAGAAATTCGAGCATCTGGTCGCGCTCTTCCACACTCCTACATTTTACAAAAACCGATTGCAAGATGTGACCCTCCCTACTACTTTAACTTTTTGACTTGGCATACCTCACCCCAAATGGTTATTCTTTCTTCATCCTTATTTTTTAATTTTAAATGATGGATTTTGGATTTTTAACTGCTTAATTTTTGGATAGAAATTTTTAAAGGGCGGTTATAAGACGAGGACGGTTAGTTTCCCTTTTTTCCAACAGAAAGCAGGGTAGGGGTGGGCGAAAGACATAGCCAGTATCTCCCGAATTTATACCACCCCTTAACCCTAGGCCATTCTGCACAAACTGACGCTCACATATTTAAGAGGTTAGAAATGCATGAACGATTAAACCAACAAGAAAGATAACCACAAGGCCTTCCATTTCTCACCTTCCTTCCTTGTCCATTACATCTGCAAATTTGTCCAACGCCTTGGGGATATCTTTGATTGTTTTTACCCCCAAGGCAGAAAAAACCGCCCGCTGGATATCCCACTTGAGCTTCTCCTGTCGTCCATGAGAGATGGCAACCCCTACAACTTTGCCGTCTCTTTTACTCCAACCAGTATGATTTGCTAGCTCGCGCCAATGCAAACACGTCAAACTGCTCCTCGCGAGATCTGCCGCAGACGTACGTAAGGTCATCGCGGCTTCGAGGTCTTCAATTTCCATCTCCTCAGCAATCTTGACTGCAGCCTGTCCAACTAAGGCGATGGCCACACTAACAGGTACAGTTTTTTCTGGGTTTTCAATTACCACCCTTTCACTCACAGGATCGTAGTCGTCTTTTTTGCCCTCCATCATTGCTTTTGGAAGGGCGGCCACAAGACCATATTTCCCTTCAGGGTCCAACTCCTCAGCCAGTGCAACGGCAATCGCCCGAGCTAGGAACTTATTGTTGATCTTGACCACATCATTAGTCTGTGCTTTGTGCATGGAGGTCTCCTAAGCTTGATTGTTTTTTTGGGGAGGCCGTAAAGCCCTCCTCACCTGTTGCCAATTTTCAGTTCCGTCAATTAGTGTGCGGGATAAACGTTTCCTGTTCTCGAAATAACCCTCAATAAATGCAGAAATGAGGCGCGCACCAGCGATAGACAAGAGGATAGTGATTAAAGTTCTCACTGCTTACCTCCTTAAAAATCCCTCTAGGGTGAAGCATTTAGACCCCAAAACTAATTCTTTAATAATTTTAATTGCTCAATTAGGCTTTTTAAAAGGCTTATTTTTTGGCTGAAAAAAAGTAAGGGGGTGTCAATTTAGTTGCATGAGGTGCCTCACTTTTGTCCTTATGTGCACTCTTCTATGCGCGCCCATCAGCCCAGCAGGAATACATGCCATACAGCAGATCCTTGACGCCGAGAATCTCGATCTTGAAGTACAGTCTGGGACTTTTTACTTTAGAGAAGATTTACCTCTCACCTATATTGCGATTGTACAATGCAAGCACCGCCAACACAAAAAGCCGTTTAGGGTGCAGCTCTACATATTTTCGGGGACACTAAAGTGTATTATAGTAGAGAAGATCGCGCTCGAGTTTTTATCCCTTCCGCCCAATCCCGGCTGCCAAAATTTCAAACATGGTACGAGGACAACGCTGCTTGAACTCTACTGTAGATCCGTCTCGCGCTTTCCTACAAAAGAAGGGATCCTCACAACCCCAAATATAAAAACTGTCTCGGTGTGTAACAATGAGCACAATTTTAAGTTTCATCTTACCCTGCTTGCACCCCAAGGTCAACACCGCGTAAATAAAACCCGCCGTACCTATAATCAACCTCCATTTCTACCATAGCCCCTAATCTCATCTCACGCCAAAACCCCACGTAGAGGCGATAGAGAAATGAGTCATCTCCGGTTTGGATTATCAATGTAACTTGAACTTGCATTTCTGGGGGTGCTTTTCTCTGAAGTCGGCACAGGCGCCTTGGAGCATCTCAAACACTTGTTCCGGATCATCACCAGCCGCAAGATCGAGCTGATCATCACCTATTGCTATAGAAATAAAGTGAGGAACCTGGGCCCTCATGAGGGCTTTATGAAAATCCCTGGCCATTTTTTCAATTTTTTTCTCATCCATGCCCTCTCTCCACCCTTTCAATCGAAACCACCACACCATCGGTAAACTTAGCCCGATACCCGTACCACTGATAATCTGAGTCACCCTCGGTGTCAGGCTTGCCCCTTGAAGTATAGAAATCGAGATAACCATGGTGGTTGAGGTCAACATCTCCAACTGGCACCGACCGATACATGCCAGCAAGCCTCATAATAGGAGATTCCCAGTCAGGAGTTCCCCAATAAGGACGCTCTTCTTCAGGAACATTTTCAAGCCTTGTCCTATGCCAAATCAGCCTTCCCTCCTTTGTAATGGTGTACCGGTCGAGCATGTTGAGCAAATCTTTAGTTTGAAAGACATGGTCTTGGACTTCAGGATCAGGAAGAGGCCATTCGCATAAAATTTCATCGAACATACCCATATAACGTAACCCCCTCTTTACAAATTACTTTCATTTATCTCCAATCGCGACAACCCTTACGCCTTCGTAGTCGCTGAGAGTTAAAGTTAAAGTCCAACCCCTGCGATCCTTAAATTTTAAAAAAAGGGTTTTGTCCCCTTGCAAGCAAATGTTCGCGGCTCTACTCAATAAAAAGACAACTAACATTGTTTTTTGTAGTAGGAAAGCAGCCTTACCCTATGAGAGTCTTCAACTCCTAACTCCTTCAACCGCTCCTCCTCGTAGGGCACCTCAAAACTGTTGAGGTACTCAAGAACTTGGTCATACAAAGGAAAGTCGGGTCGATCACTCGCCCCCTCAAATGGACTTTTCTCTATCTCCAACAGGGGGAAAACCGTCCCAAATGGCACTCCGGTATCACAGTGGAATTCTGTAAATAGGAAATTAGCTCCCAGCTTCACTCGTGAAAGGACAAACCCTTTTACCTGCTCAACCCAAACACCAAAGGCTCCATTACGTGCACGAATACGGTATAAATAGCCATCTTTTAATTCAGGTATTTTAAGGTATTCTTTCATAGTCTTCTCCCTACTTCCGCAGCCACTGAACTTGCATATAAAATTCCACCATCACCACAATCATTTTATGCCTGGCCGCTTTCCTCCAACTCCTTTATTTTTGCGAAAAAATCCACGTGGTCGTGCCACTTCACAACGACTTCACCATTTTTAGTAATCACTTTTTCACGGCAGCCATAACAGTAGTAGAAGGACCTCTCTACACCACCCCCCGTGTGAATCAAGGGTTTAGCGCATAACGTACAAACTTGCATCTTAGCACCCCGATTAAAAACTCCTAGGTAAGGCAGGTGGCCAACGTCACAAAAGTATTTAAACAATCTTTCACGTGCTCCACGATCAAACCTAAAGGCCACGCAGCCTGATGAGTCCCCTCCATACCACACCTCTGCGCCAGGGATAACATCCTCCAACCATTCAGCGATCGCCTTGAAGACATAGAAAGGACCCCTCTCATATCCTTTATCGTAGAAGCGTCCCGCAAGGTGAACCTCGATGAAAGTTTCCCCCTCTTCAGGCTCAATAGTGGGGCCATCCTGCTCATACTTATCAATGAATTCCATGCAGTGATGGGGAGGCCAATCAAAAAACCTTGCCTGATCTCCATGCCAAACGGTAACATGGTCACCGAAGGCTCCATAGAGCATGTAAGCCCAATCAGCAACTTGCCTTTTACTAACTGGGTACCTAACTTTAAAAAACATCCGAGCATCAACACCCATTATTTCCTCCAGACCATAGGTGGTATTGTGGAGTCAATCACGCAGTCGAGGCGGCGACCACAAGCTTCGCACACCTCTTGACTAACCAAGAGGAACTCGCCCCTACATAATTTACATTTCACGACATAGCAACCCTGCAGTACCCAAGGATAGAAATGGTCATCTACCTCCCTTTTACACTTAGGGCAGCGATAGGTAAAGATTTTTTTCTCGAGGCGCACTCTTTACTCCCTTGACATGATAAACAGCACGAGGAATTGTCTTAACATGCCAAAACCAATTTAACCACAGGTTTAGGTACCCGAGCAAAGCAAACATACGCTGCAATGAGCAATGCGCCACCTACAATATACCACCACTTCATCTCTCCACCCCCGGAAGTTTGACAACGCAGAAAGTTATACCGCGAATATGTGCCACCCCACAAAGCATGCCCCCCATTAAAGGATGAGTCAAAATAAAGAAACACATTCAACCTCCCACCTGCCTTAAAAGTGTGAGGACCGCCTGCGCTAACATGCCAAAAAGAGAAGCCAGAAGGTAGTTACACCACTTTCTGACATTGCGACGAAACAACCACCCACATTTCCGGTCGCGTGCGGCGGTGATAGCGTCGATGAGTTCATCCACATCCCACAGGGAAGTATTGAAAAAACCACCCTCAAAGTGGTTAGTTACCTTCACACCACCTTTAACAGGCTCCTGCGTGGAGGACATAACACAGACTAAGGCAGGTTCTTTCAAGGTCCTAACCACATCAATAGCTTCTCGAATTTCCTCTTTCATTTGTCGCTCCTCCTTGGTTCAGATGGTAAGAGAATTTCTCTTTCTCTTTTCCAGCTATGCTCAGACTGTCTTTGCCACACTACAGCCCTGCCTGGTTCAAAAGCTGCTATGACGTCCCCTACCATAGCAGCTTTCTCAGCCAGGAGACTATTGGTGATGAGCCAAATTATGTGCATGTTAATTTCTTTTCACTAAGGGCAACAACTCACCATTGAAGGCCACAAAAAGAGTAAAACTGCGCGCTTGATGAGTAAAGGCGGTCACCAAATCATCATGCTGGGGCCAATACATATCATCACTGCTAAGCAACACAAAAAATGTTCTCACCTACCTCACTCACCCTTTCTCTCAAACCGAAGCTCCGCTAAGTCCCCATCTACTACGATGGTGTCTCTCTCCTTAAAGATGCCTTCGAGGAGCATCGGGGCCAATTTGTCTTGCACATAGCGCTGAATAGCTCGACGGAGTGGCCTAGCGCCATATATCGGGTCATATCCTGCCTCGGCTAGAAAATCCTTGGCCTTGTCGGTGAGCTCCAACTCAATGTAGCGCTCCTCCAAGAACTTCCTCAACTGCTTCATTTGCAAGTCCACAATCTGCCGAAGCTGTTCGAGGGTCAGACGATGGAACATCAGGATGTCATCCACTCGATTCAGGAACTCGGGCCGGAAGTGTGAGCGCAGCGACTCCCGAATCCGATTTCTTATCTGAGCCTCATCTGTAGCCTCAGCGATATACTGGCTACCGATGTTGCTGGTCATAATTACGATGGTGTTCTTGAAGAACACAGTCCTACCATGACCATCCGTCAGGCGCCCATCATCCAGAATCTGCAAGAGGGCATTGAACACCTCCGGATGGGCCTTTTCGATTTCATCGAAGAGGACCACAGAATAAGGCCGGCGGCGCACCGCCTCAGTGAGTTGACCTCCCTCCTCATAGCCCACATATCCCGGAGGCGCGCCGATGAGG
>Ga0233417_10000001_pt1 | contig 118650 bp, 117 predicted proteins | sample Sed_MG_FD_189023 | JGI IMG/M metagenome (GOLD analysis project Ga0233417, IMG submission 189023) | Sediment microbial communities from Lake Towuti, South Sulawesi, Indonesia - Sediment_Towuti_2014_0.5_MG | ecosystem: Environmental > Aquatic > Freshwater > Lake > Sediment | place: Indonesia... | reverse complement strand
GCGAGGTGCGCGACGCCATCGCCGGCGAGACCGGCTCGGCGGCGCTCGTCTACGTGCCCCACACGACCGCGGGCGTAACCGTCAACGAGCACGCCGATCCGGCTGTCGCCCGCGACCTCGAGGCCGCACTCGAGCGCCTCGTCGACGACGGCTGGTCGTGGCAGCACGTCGAGCCGGGCGAGGAGAACGCGCCGACGCACGTCCGTGCCGCGCTCGTGGGCCCGAGCGTCTCGATCCCGCTGCGCGACGACGGCGTGCTCGCCCTCGGAACCTGGCAGGGAATCTTCTTCTGCGAGTTCGACGGGCCGCGCGACCGCAGGGTCTACGTCTCTGTGCTGAAGTAACGGGCGTGGGCGTCCCGGTTCGGAAGGGAGAGGAGCTCGAGCTCCGGATCGAGTCGCTCGCCTACGGGGGAAGCGGCGTCGGGCGGTACGACGGGTTCGTCGTCTTCGTGCGCGGCGGTCTCCCCGGCGACCGGGTCCGCGCCCGCATCACGAAGGTGAAGCGCGGATTCGCGGAAGGGGCGGCGATCGCGATCCTCGAGCCGAGCCAGGATCGCGTCGAGGCACCGTGCCGCCACTTCGGAACGTGCGGGGGATGCCGCTTCCAGGACCTCGCCTACGAGACACAGCTCGCGCAGAAGGAGCGCCAGGTTCGCGATGCGCTCGCCCGCATCGGACGGATCATCGAACCGCCTCTCGAGCCGATCGTCCCCGCGGTCTCGCAGTACGGCTACCGAAACAAGCTCGAGTATTCGTTCACGGCCGGGGACGAGGGCGTAGATCTCGGCTTCCACCGGGCAGGACGCTGGGACGAGGTGGTCCCCATCGACGAGTGCCTGCTCACGACCGATCTCGGCAACGCACTTCGGCTCGCAGTCCGCGACTGGGCGCGCGAGGAGCGGCTCGAGCCGTTCGACCAGGGAACGGGCGACGGCTACCTGCGTCACCTCGTGGTGCGAGAGGGCCGCAATACGGGGCAGGCACTCGTCGTGCTCGTCACGGCTCCGGGCGAGCGCTTCGAGACCGGCTACTTCGTCGAGGTGCTCCGCCGTCTTCCCGAGGTCCGCTCGATCCACTGGGCCGTCAACGAGAGCCCCGCCGAGCAGACGAGCCTCCCGACCCGCCTGCTCTGGGGGTCTGACGCGATCGAGGAGGAGATCCTCGGGCTTCGTTTCCGCGTTCGGCCGTCCGCGTTTCTTCAGACGAACACCGAGATGGCGGCGCGCCTCTACGAGCTCGCGCGCGAGGCCGCGGCCCTGATCGGAACCGAGAGCGTCTTCGACCTGTACTGCGGTACGGGAACGATCGGGCTGACGCTCGCCGCCGACGCGCGCGAGGTGTGGGGCCTCGAGATCTCGGAGGAGGCGGTTGCGTGCGCGATCGAGAACGCCGAGCTGAACGGGATCGAGAACGTGCGCTTCTTCGCGGGGAACGTCGGGCAGACGCTCGAGCAGCTTCGCGCGGAGGCGGGCCCGCCGGATGTCGTCGTCGTCGACCCCCCACGCGCCGGTCTCGCCGGGAAGGCGCTCCGGCGGACGGGCGCGCTCGGTGCGTCGCGAATCGTCTACGTGTCATGCAACCCGACGACGCTGGCCTCGGACGTCCAGGTTCTTCGAGACGAGTACGGGTACGAGCTCCGGAGTTGCCGCCCCGTGGACATGTTCCCCCATACGCCGCACGTGGAGTCGGTCTCGCTCCTCACTCCCGCGCCGTAGCCTGCGCGCGCGCCCGACGTACGTCCCGCCAGAGAAGGTCCGCATTCGGCACGAGGAAGCCGAGGCAGACGGCGGGAAGGGCCGGAAGGCCCGGGACGTCGTCCCATGCCCACACGAGGACGAGCGTCGCGCCGAGGAGCGCGGTCATCCCGATCCAGGTCCAGCCGACCCGGAGCGCGAACCGTTCGGCGGCCGCGAGGAAGAGCGCGAAGAAGAGGATGTCCGGAGGGCCGACGTTCACCGTTGCGGCATCTCCCGGCGTCGGGAACGCCACGGAGATCCGTTCGAAGATCCCAGGTTGCTTCTCGACGACGTACTCGGTCGGACCCCTCGCAACCGACCAGACGTCGACCCACGGAACAAGCACGGCGACGAGTGCGATCCACCAGAGCTCCTCGAACAGCGAGAGGAACCAGAAGCCGACGAGCGCGTAGCACGCGAGCTTCCCGACGTTCGCCATCGAGTCGACGCCGAGCGCCGTGAGGGTCGCGCCGGCCACCGCTGCGCCCAGAACGAGCGGGAGCAGCGTCCGGTTCCCGGCATGCGCCAGCGGTAGCGCAAGCCAGACGGCGGCAGCGAACGTGGGGAGTACGACGACGGCATGGAAGAGGATGTCCGCGCCCGACGGGAGACTCGGCAAGCCTCGTGCGCCCGCGCCGTATGCGACGAGCAGCGCGAGAAGCGCGGCGAGGGCCAGCGCCCGCGTGCGGCGGATGCCGCGGGGAGTCTCGAGGGTCATCTGGACCGCGGCCGCGATGTGGCCGCCCCAGGAGATCCTCGCGCCGCCGGGCGCGCACGTGGACTCGAAGCGTGCGCTCGACCTAGTACGGCGGTTGCGCCTCCCACCATGGGCCCAGGGCCTTGAACGCGTTCCAGAATGCCGTCTTCGCCGGCTGGTCGTCGAGCGACTCGTCCACGTCGGGCGTGACGAGTGCCTCGATGGTCGGTGTGAGTCGCTGGAGAGTGCCGACACTCCCGGCGTCGACCGGGTCGGCCAGCGGGAAGCCGAGCCCGTTCAGGAAGGCGACGGCGCGTGCGCCCATGGCGACCACCAGCTTCGGCTGGACGATGTGGAGCTCCCTCGTGAGCCACCGAGCGGCATCCTCCGGATCCTCGGTTCCGAACTTCAGGCAGTTCGTCCCGTAGACGGCGAGCGGATCGATGCGGAGCCGTTGGAGAGACTTCAGCACAGCCTGTCCCGCGCGGCCGAAGAACGCGACGCCCTCCTGGATCTCCGAAGGCGTCGGCGAGTACTTGAGGAGGAAGACGTCTGCCAGCGGATGGCCGGATCCGAGCACCGGTATGCGGAGCTCGTCTCCGGCACGGGCAAGCTCGTCGCCGAGGTCGTTGACCTCGGCGATCGCCTTCTGCAGGTATCGCTCGTAGATCTCGTCGGATGGCACGGCCGCGGGCACGGAGTCCCCAGGGGATTCTGGCTCAGAGGACCTTTTCCTTGACCTGCGCCACCCACTTGAGGGACTGCAGGTAGGCGAGCGACTTGGGTCGTCGCAGGATCTCGGCCGTCCGCAACGAGAGCAGGAACTCTTCGGCGCCTTCGAAGCGGCGCATGCGCACGGCACCCGTGCCGACCCCCTGGAGGACGTGGGCATCCGAGCCGGCCGCCTGCAGCAGGCGGTACTTCTGGGCGAAGCGGAGTGCCTCGTCGTTGAAGGACTCGCGCAGGAGCCGGGCGTTGAAGACCTCGAAAACGTCGATCTCCCCGAGGTGGCGATGGAGCGTGGAGGGATCGGGAATCGCATGGAGTCGATCGAAGGGGTGGGGGAGGTACACGAGCCCGCCCTGCTCGCGAATGGCGGACAGGGTGTCGGCGAACGACATGCCGCGCGGGATCTCTCGCTCGAGAAAGAGGCCGATCACCTCGCCCTGGCCGTCTGTCTTGATCTCCTCGCCGGGGATCACGGCGAGCCCGCGACCGTCGGCGAGCCTCGCCGCCTCGAGCGCACCTCCGAAGACGTTGTGGTCGGTGACTGCGACAGCACCGAGCCCGATCTCCTCCGCGTGGTCGAGGAGATCTGGAACCGGGATCGAGCAGTCGTGGGACCACTCCGTGTGCATGTGGAGGTCGACGACGATCCAGTCTCGATCCGCCAGAGGATCGGGCTGCATCGCAGCGGCAGGGCCTACCCGGCGCTTGCGCGTCAGGCCCGTGTAGAGCGAGTCGAGTCGCGCGGCGACCTCGTCGAAGCTCTGCGTCTGGGCACCAGCACGGGCGAGCGTGCCAAGCTCGAGCCGCCGCGCGTCGTCGGTCACGAGGCTTGGAACGTCGTCGGCTTCGGCGGTCGCGGCTCCGCAGGAGGCGGCCTCGAGCGCCAGGCGTTCCTCGCCCCCCGGAGCCGGAACGAAGATCGCCGCCTGGCCGAGGACCGAGGCCCGCTGCTCTTGCCTCCTCACGGAGCGGACGTGCACTCGCGCACGCACCGAGCGCGGGATCGCGGGCCGGTACGCGAGCGGCTTCGTATGGAGGAGATGCAGCTCCCAGCCCTCGTAGTCACGCAGCGAGCGGACGAGCACGCGCGTCGTCGGTCGGCCGGCGATCTCGAGCTCCAGCGCGATCACCGGGCGCTTGCGGCGAGGTCTGTACAGCTCCGTGTCGACACCGATCGGGATGAGCTCGTAGTCGCCCTGGAAGCGCTCGGAGGCTGCTGTGATCGTCTCCTCGGAGGTCGCGAGCAGCGCGTCGACGCGGATTCGAAGTCGATCTCGACGCGATCTCCGCGCCGGGTAGCCGAGCCGCTCGGACGAGAAGAAGGTCGCAGCGGTCAACGCGCGGGTCGACGTGAGCGCGAGGTAGGAGAGGCTCGGAAGACCGGGCTCGACGCCGTGTACGACGTCGTAGCGGCCGCGTGCGAGCGCGAGCATGAGGTTCGCGCGAACGCCGACCGGGAGACCCACGTGGGTTCTGCGCGACACCGGGATCGACGGGCCGACTGCGATGACGTCGGCCTCTGTTCCCCGCTGGAGCGTTCGCCGCCCGTCGAGCAGGTCGCGCGCCCGGGACGACGGCGCAAGAACGGTCACCTCGTGCCCGAGCCTCCTGAGGGCGGCCGCCGTCCCCGCGACGTGAACGTTCACCTCATGTGGCTGTGACCACGCGAACGGGGTGACGAAGCAGATGCGAAGGCTCACGTCGGGCGAGTCTAGATGTGCCGTGGCTTGGCTAGAGTCGCGAAGTGGCCGACGTCGAGATCAAGGTTCGCGCGAACGGCCCGTACAAGATCACGGGGCCGGTCCGGATCGTCGATGCCGAAGGACGAGAGTTCGAGCAGCCGCCGGGGAGCTCCATCGTGCTCTGCCGTTGCGGCCGGTCCGCGACCAAGCCATTCTGCGACACGAGCCACAGGCGCTGCGGCTTCGTCGCCGACGACTCGGCGCCGAAGCGGGCTCCCTAGTTCCGCTCGCCGTCGAGCCGTGCTGCGGCAGTCACCGCGGAGTGGCGCGGTGACAGCGTGTGCCGCCGGTCCGCCGACGACGAGGAGAGCATGCGGAGTCTCGTCCGCTCCCAGCCCGGCCCCCGCCCCGAGGGCGACCGGCGCCGCGGCGAGATCCGGCACCGAGCTGGATCGCGCTCACGCCGTCGTCGTTGCCTTCGCCTTCTTCGCGACTGCGTTCTTCACGATGAAGCGCTCGATCTGCTCGTGCGCCTCGTCGTCGCGGATCTGCTTCGGTGGTGACTTCATGAGGTACGCGCTCGGCGCCTCGAGCGCTCCCGCGATCCCGTTGTTCAGGGCGAGCTTCGCGAGCCGCACCGCGTCGATCACGATGCCGGCCGAGTTCGGCGAGTCCCATACCTCGAGCTTCAGCTCCGCGGTCAGCGGCACATCTCCGAAGGCCGAGCCCTCCATGCGGATGTAGGCCCACTTGCGGTCGGTGAGCCACGGCACGTAGTCGGACGGGCCGACGTGGACGTTGCGGTCGCCGATCTCGTAGTCGAGCATCGAGGTGACGGCGTTCGTCTTCGAGATCTTCTTCGACTCGAGCCGCTCGCGCTCGAGCATGTTCAGGAAGTCGGAGTTGCCACCCACGTTCAGCTGCATCGTCCGATCGAGATGGACGCCACGGTCCTGGAACAGCGTGGTCAGGACGCGGTGGGTGATGGTCGCGCCGACCTGCGACTTGATGTCGTCGCCGATGATCGGAACTCCGGCGTGCTCGAACCGCTTCTGCCAGTACGGCTCGCGCGCGATGAAGACGGGCATGCAGTTCACCATCGCGACGCCAGCCTCCAGGATCTGCTCCGCGTACCACTTCGTGGCCATCTCGGAGCCGACGGGGAGGTAGTTGACGACCACGTCGGTACCGGTCTCCTTCAGGATTCCGACGACGTCGTCCGTCGGACCCGGCGCCTTCTCCACGACCTGGGAGAGGTACTTCCCGAGGCCGTCGTGCGTCATCCCGCGCGAGACCTTGACGCCCGTCTTCGGTACGTCGGCGAACTTGATCGTGTCGTTGGGACGCGCCCAGATGGCGTCGGCGAGGTCGACGCCGACCTTGCCCTTGACGACGTCGAAGGCGGCGGTGAACTCGATGTCCGAGACGTGATAGCCGCCCAGGTCGACGTGCATGAGCCCGGGGACGGAGTCCTCGGGTGGGGCGTCCTTGTAGTACTCGACTCCCTGGAGGAGGGAGTTGGCGCAGTTGCCCACGCCGATGATCGCGACGCGCACCTTGTCCTTCGCGCGCGATCCTGCCTTCGAGCCGTTCGTGGTGGACATGGGTTCCTTTCTGTTGCTCACCGATGGGACGCCGAGCCCGTCGGCGAGAGCGGCGAGGATGATGTCGTTCGCGTTGGCACCAGACCGAGATGCCTCGGCGTGGATCTCGTCCTTCAGCGCGTCGGGAACACGGAGCAGGAGGACGGGAGAGGATCCTGCTAGCACTTTGCGGTGGCGGCCGCTCGGGACGAAGGGTACGCCAAACGCCTCGGCGAGGATTCCGACCGCGATGTCGTTGACGTTCGACCGGCGCCGCGCGGTCTCTCGGACGAGAGTTCCTTTCAGCGATGCGGGCATCCTGACGAGAACGCTCGCTCTCTTCGATGAAGTGCTATCAGCCAAACTGCTAACAGCATAGCTGGATCCTCGCGCCCGACTGATTCGACGGGCCGCGGCGGGAGGGGTGCGGCGGTCTGCCGCGACCCCGATCAGGAGCGTCGGTGCTCGAGGTTCGCCGGTCACCGTAGGTCCCGCGATCACGGCCGATGGTCTCGGCCGGCGGGGAAGCGTGGCCGTGAGCCCCCGAGACGAGTCAGGTTTGCTCGGCGAGCTCTCGCAACTGTCGGCGGACGAAGAGCATCCGCTGGGCGACGGTGATCCACGCCATGGCGGCCAGGGCGTAGATCGGCCACTGGAGCAGCCCCCACGGCGCGAGCCCGAGCCCGACGGAGATGAGGACGACGCGCTCGACGCGTGAGCCGAACCCGACGTCGGCTCGGAGCCCGAGCGACTCGGCCTTGGCGCGGGTGTACGAGACGAGGAACGAGCCGATGACGGCGGCGAACGTGGCGACGAGCGCGATCTCGTTTCCGTCGCGCATGAAGACGAGGCCGATGGCCGCGAGCATCGCCGCCTCGCCGAGCCGGTCGAAGGTCGAGTCGAGGAAGGCACCGAAGACCGTTCCCTTGCTCGCCGCCCGCGCGAGCGCCCCGTCGAGGATGTCGGCGATCGAACCGATTACGAACAGGAACCCGCCGAGCCAGAAGCAGAGCTTGGGACTCCGCTCCTCGAAGCCGACGAGCACGGCACCGGCGAGGCACAGGCAGACGCCGGCAAGGGTCAGCATGTCCGGCGTCAGCTTCGTCTTCGCGACACCGCGCATCGAGCGCGCGAGGATCTCCCTCGCGGCCTGCGTGTATTCCTGCTTGACCCGGTCGAGCTCGCTGACCCGGGCGTCCGGCCGCTCGTCGCTCACGGCCGGCGCAGCCGGCCCCCGCGACCAGCTGGGGAGGCTTGCGAACTGCCGTGCCCGACTCGCCCTTGGCTCGCTGACCGACGCCGCTCGCGGGCGAGGCGTCGTTCGCGCAGCCCCCCCGCGTTCGGTCTCGGGGCAGTCACGCGCGCCGGAGGCGCAGCGCGCGAACTTGGCGAAGGGCCAGCCCGGTCGCGACGGCAAGCGCGAACCCCGCCACGACGTCGAGCCAGTAGTGGTTCCCGGTCGAGATGACCGCGAAGCTGACCCAGAGCGGCCACGCGAGCCAGATCGCCTTCGCGGCGCGCAAGCGCGCGAGGCGGAACATCACGAGCCCGACGATGAGCGCGTCCATCGCGTGCAAGCTCGGCATCGCGGCGTAGGGATTGGCGGCGAAGCTGATGAGACCGCTGTCGTGGTTGATCGACGAGTACTGCGCCAACGTGTCGACGAAGCCCCACTCGGGGAACATCCTGGGCGGCGCCGTGGGCATGAGCATGTAGCCGATCAAGCCGACGAGGTTCGCGAGGATCAGCCAGTTCCGGAAGCCGGCGAACCGCTCGTGGTGCCGGAAGTAGACCCACAGGAGCGTCAGGCCCACGACCGCGAACTGCGAGAGCCAGTACGTGTACGAGGTGAGCGCAACCATGATCGACGACGTGTCCACGATCCGCTGAACCGTCGGCTCGAAAAGCGTTCCCAGGTGACGCTCCGTCCGGACGACCCACTCGCCGTTCTGGAACGCGTGGGCGACGCTGCGGTCCGCTGCTCCTCGCGCGACCTGATACGCGACGTAGAAGCCGATCCAGATGACGAACTGGAAGCCCAGATGCGCCCAGCCGCGCGGGAGGCGCCGTGATGTTCCGGCGACAGTACTCGACACGACACTTCGATTCTATCGTCCCGTCGGGCGGTCCTCCGGAAGGCCGGAGCGTTACCCAGCGTCCGGGGCGTACGAGATCAGCGCTCGCATGTAGTTTCCGCGCTCGAACGCCGAAGGATCGGGGGCCGCGGTCTGGCTCAGGCTGCCCTTCAGCTGCTCGACCGACGTGTACTCCCGCTCCTCCATCCAGGAACGGAGTCCGTCGACGATCTCGGAGACGACCGCCGTTCCGTGCCTGAGAGGTGCGGACGCGATCATGACCACGTCCGCGCCCGCGAGCAGGAGCTTGAGTGCGCCACGCCAGTCGTGCACGCCGGTCGTGCCGGCGAGATAGACGGGCACTCGGCCGCGGAGGATCGCGATCCAGCGGAGCGGCAATCGCAGCTCGGCCGGGGTGGACAGGACGAGCGTGGGCGAGGTGTCGAGCGTCTCGAGGTCGATGTCGGGCTGGAGGAAGCGGTTGAAGAGGACAAGGCCGTCGGCTCCTGCCTCGTTGAGACGCGCCGCCATGTGGGCGAATGCCGAGTAGAACGGCCCGACCTTCACCGCGAGCGGGATCGAGAGCGCGCTTCGCACCTCGCGCACAAGGGCGAGCGTCCGCTCCTCGACCGCGGGGCCCGGGATCGCAGGATCGGCCTCGACGGCGTACACGTTGAGCTCGAGCGCATCGGCTCCGGCCTCCTGGCAGAGGCGCGCGTACCGCAGCCAGCCTCCGATCGAGACTCCGTTCAGGCTCGCGATCACGGGTATGTCCAGCTCGGCCTTCGCCTGCGCGAGATGCTCGAGGTAGGCATCGGGCCCCGTCGAGTAGTCCTCGAGCTCCGGGAACCAGGTCAGCGCCTCGCCGAAGCTGTACGTCGAGTACTCGAGGAGCTCGTGGATGTCGAGCTGGTCGTGCTCGATCTGCTCCTCGAAGAGCGAGGGGAGGACGACGGCGCCGATGCCCTCGTGCTCGAGCTCCTTCAGCGACTCGAGGTCGCCGGTCAGCGGCGACGCCGAGGCGACGACCGGGCTCTGCAGCAGCAGGCCGAGGTAGGTCGTGGAAAGATCAGGTGTCATCTGACTCCTCCTGCGGCGGCTCCGCGGGTGCGTGCTCGATCTCGGCGACCTGCTCGTACACGTGCCAGCGCTCGTCGACGTCGTGCTGTGCGAGCTCGCCGAGCTCGGCGGCTTCTGCGGGGCGCGCGCGGCCGAGCATTGCGAACCGCGCCTCGCGGGACATGAAGTCGGAGACGGGGCGCTTCGGGGCGCGCGAGTCGAGTCGGAACGGATGCCCGCCCGCGCTGGCATGGCGGGGGTCGTAGCGGTAGAGCGGCCAGTAGCCGGTATCGACGGCGAGCTTCTGCTGCTCCATACCGAGCTTCATCTCGATGCCGTGCGCAATGCAGTGGCTGTATGCGATCACGAGCGAGGGGCCCGGGTAGGCGTCTGCCTCGGCGAGTGCCTTGACGGTCTGTGGATTGTCCGCGCCCATCGCGATCTGTGCGACGTAGACGTCGCCGTAGGCAGAGGCGATCATGCCGAGGTCCTTCTTCCGCGTTCGCTTCCCCCCGGCCGCGAACTTCGCGACCGCCGCGCGGGGCGTGGCCTTGGACGCCTGGCCGCCCGTGTTCGAATAGACCTCGGTGTCGAGGACGAGGAGGTTGACGTCCCTCCCGGAGGCGAGGACGTGGTCGAGGCCGCCGAAGCCGATGTCGTACGCCCAGCCGTCGCCGCCGACGATCCACACGCTCGTGCGAACGAGCGAGCGGGCGAGTGCGAGGAGCCGTCGCGACTCGGCGGTATCGAGCGCTCGGCAGCGCTCCTCCAGCTCGACGACGCGCCTGCGCTGCTCGGCGATGCCCGCCTCCGTCGACTGGTCGGCCTCGAGGATCGGGGCGGCCAGGTCGGGGACGAGCGCGGCGACGAGCGCGCGCGCGGCCGCCGACTGCTGGTCGAGCGCGAGGCGCATCCCGAGCCCGAACTCCGCGTTGTCCTCGAACAGCGAGTTCGACCAGGCCGGCCCGCGCCCGTCGAGGTTCGTCGCCCAGGGCGTGGTGGGGAGGTTGCCGCCGTAGATCGACGAGCATCCGGTGGCGTTCGCGACGAGCATGCGGTCGCCGAAGAGCTGCGTCAGGAGTTTGAGGTACGGCGTCTCGCCGCAGCCCTCGCACGCTCCCGAGTACTCGAAGAGCGGCTGCAGCATCTGAGAGCCCTTGACCGTCGCGGGCGCGACGAGCGAGCGGTCGATCTCGGGCAGCGAGAGGAAGAAGTCGTAGCGCTCGCGCTCGACCTCCAGGTGCCCTGACTTCGGCTCGAGGTTGATCGACTTGTGGCGCACCTCCTCCTTCGAGTGCGCGGGGCAGGTCTCGACGCAGATGCCGCAGCCCGTGCAGTCGTCCGGCGCGACCTGGATGGTCATGAGCATCCCGGGGAGGTCGCGCGCTTTCCAGTCCTTCGACAGGAAGCCCTCCGGAGCGCCCGCGAGCGCGTCCGGGGGAAAGACCTTCATCCGGATCGCCGCGTGTGGGCAGACGAGGGCGCACTTCGCGCAGTCGATGCAGATCGACGGATCCCAGATCGGGATCTCGATCGCGATCGAGCGCTTCTCGTACTGTGCGGTGGCGGTCGGGTAGGTGCCGTCCACGGGGAGGGCGCTCACGGGGAGCGCGTCGCCGCGGCCCGCGATCATCGCTCCGGTGACCTCCTGCACGAAGGCGGGCGCCGTGGCCGGCACGGGCGGCGGGCGACGGAGCTCGGAGGTCGCTCGCTCGGGGACTTCGACCCGGTGCAGTCCGTCGAGCGCGCGATCGACGGCTGCGAAGTTCCGCTCCAGCACGGCCTCTCCTCGCTTTCCGTAGGTCGTCCGGATGGCGTCCTTGATCGCGGCGATCGCCTGCTCGCGCGGCAGCAGGTCGGCGAGGGCGAAGAAGCACGTCTGGAGAACGGTGTTCACCCGCTTGCCGAGACCGGCCTCGCGCGCGACGCTCGTCGCGTCGACGACCCACAGATCGAGCCCGAGCTCGACGATCCGACCCTGCACCTCGCGCGGAAGGTGCCGCCAGACCTCGTCGGCCGGGTAGGGCGAGTTGAGGAGGAAGGTCGCGCCCTCCGCGGCTCGCTCGAGCACGTCGATCCGCTCGAGGAACCCGAACTGGTGGCACGCGACGAAGTCCGCCTCCTGCACGAGGTAGGACGAACCGATCGGGCGGGGTCCGAAGCGGAGGTGGGAGACGGTCGTCGAGCCGGCCTTCTTCGAGTCGAGCACGAAGTAGCCCTGCCCGAACCGGTCACCCGTGGCGGCGATGATCCTGATCGAGTTCCGGTTGGCGCCGACCGTGCCGTCGGCGCCGAGCCCGTAGAACACCGCGGAGACGACGTCGTCGGGCTCGGTCACGAACGAGGGATCGACCTCGAGCGACAGCCCGCTGACGTCGTCCGTGATGCCGACCGTGAATCGGCGCTTCGGCTCCTCGCGGCCCAGCTCGGCGAGCACGGCAGCCGCCATCGCGGGCGTGAACTCCTTCGAGGAGAGGCCGTAGCGTCCGCCGATGATCCGGGGCAGCTCGGCCACGCGCTCGGCGAGGGCCGTGACGACGTCCTGGAAGAGCGGCTCGCCCTGGGCGGCCGGCTCCTTCGTCCGGTCCAGCACCGCGATGCTCGTCGCGGTGGCGGGCACCGCCGCGGCGAAGGCGGCCGCGTCGAACGGCCGGAAGAGCCTCACCACGACCAGGCCCACCTTCTCGCCCGCGTCGCAGAGGTGCTCGACGGCCTCGCGCGCGGCTCCCGCGCCGGAGCCCATGAGCACGAGCACGCGCTCGGCCTCCGGGTGCCCGACGTAGTCGAAGAGTCGGTACCGCCGGCCCGTGCGCTCGGCGAGGCGTGCCATCTCCTCCTGGACGATCGCGGGGACGGCTGCGTAGAAGGGGTTCACGGCCTCACGGGACTGGAAGTAGACGTCAGGGTTCTGCGCGCTCCCGCGGAGCACCGGCCGCTCCGGCGAGAGGGCCCGCTCGCGGTGCGCGGCGACCGGGCCCTCGTCGAGGAGCGCACGCAGGTCCTCCTCGTCCATCCGCTCGATCGTGTTCAGCTCGTGCGAGGTGCGGAACCCGTCGAAGAAGTGGAGGAAGGGGACGCGGGTGCGGAGCGTGGACGCGTGGGCGACGAGCGCGAGGTCGTGCGCCTCCTGCACGGAAGACGAGCAGAGGAGCGCGAACCCCGTCGAGCGAGCGGCCATCACGTCGGAGTGGTCGCCGAAGATCGAGAGCGCGTGCGTCGCCAGGGTGCGCGCGGCGACGTGGATGACGGCCGGCGTCAGCTCGCCCGCGATCTTGAACATGTTCGGGAGCATGAGGAGGAGGCCCTGGGACGACGTGAACGTCGTCGCGAGCGCGCCTGCCTGGAGTGCTCCGTGGATCGCGCCCGCGGCTCCGCCCTCGCTCTGCATCTCGATGACCTGCGGGACTGCGCCCCAGGCATTCGGCATCGCCTGCGCCGACCACGTGTCCGCGAGCTCGCCCATGGGCGTCGCCGGCGTGATCGGGTAGATGGCGATCACCTCGCTCGAGCGGTACGCGACCCAGGCAGCCGCCTCGTTGCCGTCGATCGTCACGCGCTCGCCCACACGCCAAGCCTCGACACTCCGCCGGGGCTGCGAATCGGGGCGCTCCCGTAGCGCCATTCGGACTTTCCGCAGTGCAGCCTGCGAGAATCGCCCCGTGCAGCGTCCGGTCACCGTCGCGTGCGTGCAGGTCGAGCCCGCGGTCTTCGATCGCGACGCGACGCTCGAGCGGCTTTCCGCGCACGCGGCTGACGCGGCGCGAAGCGGCGCCGAGCTGGTCGTGTTCCCCGAGACCTTCGTCTCCGTCTACCCGTCGTCGGTGTGGGCGAAGGCGCTCGCGGGCTGGGGCGATCCCCGCGCGAAGGCCGCATTCGCACTGCTTGCGGAGTCGGCGGTCGAGGTCCCGGGGCCGGCCGCAGACCGGATCGGCGAGATCGCGCGCTCGAACGGCGTCTGGCTCGTCACGGGGGTGAACGAGCTCGATCCGGCGCGTAACGGCACGGTCTACAACACGCTGCTCTACCACGCTCCGGACGGCTCGCTCGCGCTCACGCACCGCAAGCTCGTGCCGACGAACCACGAGCGGCTCGTGTGGGGCCACGGGGATGGAGGCGGCCTGCGCGCGCTCGAGACTCCCCTCGCGCGCATCGGAGGGCTCGTCTGCTGGGAGAACTACATGCCGCTCGCGCGCTTCTCCCTGTACGAGTCGGGGGTGGAGATCTACCTCGCTCCCACCGCCGACGACGCCGACGAGTGGCAGGCGACGCTCGTCCACCTCGCCCGCGAGTCGCGCGCCTTCGTCGTCGCGCCGTGTCACTTCCAGCGCGCCTCCGCGTATCCGAGCGACTTCCCGCTCCGCGAGCTCCTCGACGGGCACGACCTCATCGGCCGTGGTGGGAGCGCGATCCTCGCGCCCGACGGCTCGTACCTCGCCGGCCCGCTGTACGGAGAGGAGGGGATCCTGTATGCGGAGCTCGACCCGACGCGGCTTCGCGAGGAGCGGCAGCGATTCGATCCCGCCGGTCACTACCACCGCCCGGATGTCCTCCGGCTCGGTGTCACGCCGGTCGAGGAGGGGTCGCGCGTCATGAGGCCGGCGCTCGGACGGGAGCGTGGGGCGCAGGCAGCTTCCGGCGATCACCGCTCGTGATCGAGAGGTCTCTCGTCTCGACTTGAGCCCATCGCCGTCAGGCGACACGATCGCGGGATGACGGCTCGGTACGGCGTCCGTGTCTGGCTGGCGCTCGGGACGATCTACCTCGTCTGGGGCTCGACCTTCATCGCGCTCGCGATCGCGGTGCGCGACCTCCCGCCGTTTCTCGCGATGGCGCTCCGGCACCTCCTTGCCGGCGCGATCCTGCTCGCGATCGCGCTGCCTCGCGGGGATCGGGAGCACGACCGGATCGGGCGCTCCCAGATTGCGGCCGCCTTCGTGTTCGGCGGTCTCCTGTTCGTGACGGGGCACGGCGCGCTGGCGTGGGCACAGCAGACCGTTCCCGCGGGCATGGCCGCACTGCTCGTCGGCTCCATTCCGATCTGGATGGCGCTGTTCGACCGGGTCGGCTTCGGGCGCCGCCTGCCGCGGCTGGGCTATCTCGGCATCGCGCTCGGGTTCGTCGGGCTCGCGTTCCTCTTCGACCCGTTCGGCCAGGGCTCGGTCGACCGGTGGGCTGCGCTCGTGATCGTCGTGAGCGCCATGTGCTGGGCCGCAGGCTCGCTCTACTCACGGGGCGCGCCCCTTCCGAGTCGACCGCTCGTCTCGGCCGGACTCGCGTCTTCATGCGGGGGGATCCTGCTCGCGGGGCTCGCGGGCGTGACGGGCGAGCTCGGGGAGGCGGCATGGACGACCGAGGCGCTGCTGGCGCTCGGCTACCTCGTCGTCGCCGGGAGTCTCGTCGGGTTCACGACGTACGTCTGGCTCTTGCGCTCGGCTCCCATCTCGCTCGTGTCGACGTACGCGTGCGTGAACCCGGTCGTCGCGGTCGTGCTCGGCTGGGCGCTCCTCGGCGAGTCGATCACGACGCAGATGGTCGTCGCGGGCACCACGGTCCTCGTCGCGGTGGCGATGATCCTGCGCGCCGGCCGCACGACGCTCGAGCCAGGGCCGGGGCTCTTCGGGCGCAGTCGTGTCGGGGCGGCCGCCGCGACCGAGTCGACGGCTCGCTAGCCGCCGATGTACGACATCTCGACCTTGCGGAGCGTGGCCGTCTCCTCGGTGCGGAGCTCGGAGTAGCGATCCGCCCGTCGCTCCCAGACGGCCCGGATCGCCGCCTCCACCTCGTCGTCTCCCGCGCCCGAGCGCAGCACCGCGCGGAGATCGTGTCCACGAACGGCGAAGAGGCAGGTGTACAGCTTCCCGTCGGCTGACAGCCGCGCCCGCGTGCAGTCGCCGCAGAACGGTTGCGTCACCGAGGCGATCACGCCGATCTCGCCGCTGCCGTCCCGGTACCGGTAGCGACTCGCGACCTCGCCGCGATAGGCGGCGGGGACGGGCTCGAGCGGGAGCTCTGCGCCGATGGTCTCGACGATCTCCGTCGCCGGCACGACGTCGTCCAACCGCCAGCCGTTCGTCGCTCCGACGTCCATGTACTCGATGAAGCGCACCGGGTGGCCGGTTCCGCGGAAGCGCCGAGCGATCTCCACGACCGACCCGTCGTTCACGCCGCGCTTCACGACGACGTTCACCTTCACCGGCAGGCCCGCGGCGGCGGCCGCGTCGATCCCGCCGAGCACGCGCGCGACCGGGAAGTCGACGTCGTTCATCGACCGGAACACCTCGTCGTCGAGCGAGTCGAGGCTTACCGTCACGCGCGTGAGGCCGGCCCCGGCCAGCGCCGCTGCCTTCTGAGCGAGGAGCGCCCCGTTCGTCGTCAGGGTGAGGTCGATGCCGCCGAGCCCCGCGAGGCGTGCGACGAGCTCCTCGACGCCGCGGCGGAGGAGCGGCTCGCCTCCCGTGAGTCGCAGCTTGCGGACGCCGCGATCGACGAAGACACGCGCGACCCGCTCGATCTCCTCGAAGGTGAGAAGCTCCCGGCGGGGCAGGAAGCGGTGGTCGTGCCCGAAAACCTCCGCTGGCATGCAGTAGACGCACCGGAAGTTGCAGCGGTCCGTGACCGAGATGCGCAGGTCGCGAAGCGGCCGACCGAGTGTGTCGGTGACGCCCACCACGCGGGAGCGTAGAGAATCGCGCGGTGCGTCGGTCCGGCCCCGTCCTCGCGCTCGTCGCGGTCACCGCCGTGTGGGGGGTCACGTTCGTGCAGGTGAAGGACGCGCTCGACCTCTACCCCTTGTTCGCCTTCCTTGCCGTGAGATTCGCGATCTCGACGGCCGCTCTCGCGCCCCTTGCGTGGCGCTCGCTTCGCGCACTGCCTCGCGAGGGCCTCTGGGCCGGAGTCGGCGCCGGTGTGTTGCTCGCCGCCGCGTACGCGCTTCAGACTGCGGGCCTCGAGCTGACGACGGTTGCCAGCACCGGGTTCATCACCGGGCTGTACGTCGTCTTCACGCCCCTCCTCGCCCTCGCCGCGTTCGGGACGCCGGTGCCCAGGGCGCTGTGGGCGGGGATCGCCCTCTCGGTCGTCGGCCTCCTGCTTCTCAGCGGCGTGCCGGGTGGGTCGACCGTCGGGAACGCCCTCGTGCTCGCAAATGCGCTGGTCACGGCCGTCCTGATCACCGCGATGGAGCGCTTCGCACCCCAGTACGACGCACGTGCACTGACGTTCCTCATGGTCGCGACCTCGACTGCGGCGTTCGCCGTCCTCGCCGTGGCATCGGATCAGCTCGAGATGCCACGCGGGGCGACGGTCTGGTCGGCACTCGTCGTGACGGGCCTGTTTGCCGGAGCGCTCGGCTACCTCGTCGCGGTCTGGGTGCAGGCGCGCACGACCGCCGCCCGCGCAGCTCTCGTCTTCACGCTCGAGGCGCCGTTCGCCGCGATCTTCGGCGTCCTGCTCGCCGGAGAGGTGCTGGGATGGGCGGGCTGGCTCGGCTGTGGGGTGATGATGGCCGGGATCGTGCTCGCAGAGCCGGCAGCCGCCCGGGTCCTCAGAAGCCTTGCCGGCCGCCGTCGTGTCGTGTCGGCATGACCGCAGTCGGCCTCGCCGCCGTCTCGGCGTTCCTCTTCGGCGCGATGACGGTTCTCGTGCGCGCGGCGCTTCGACGGGGAGTCGCCGCCGAGTCGGGCACGCTCGTCACGGTCTCGGTCGCTCTCGCGATCACGGCGGCCAACGCCCTCGCGAGGGGGGAGTGGGATCTCTCGAGCGCATGGGCTTTCCTCCTCGCGGGCCTTCTGGCCCCCGGTCTCTCGCAGATCCTCTTCACGTTCGCGGTCCGTGACGCCGGTGCCTCGCGCACCTCGGTCACGGTGGGCACGGCCCCCCTGTTCGCGGTCATGATCGCGCTCGTCTTCCTCGACGAGCCGGTCGTCGCCGGGCTCCTGCTCGGCGCCGCGCTGATCGTGACGGGAGGGATCCTGCTCGCGGCGGAGCGCGGCCGGCCGCAGCACTTCCGGCGAGTCGGAGTCGTCTTCGCCCTTGGCGCGACGCTCGCGTTCGCGCTCCGCGACAGCCTCATCCGCTGGCTCGGGACGGAGGCCACCGACGTCGAGCCGGGCCTGGCGGCGTGCGCGACGATGGTCACGGCGACGGTCGTCACGCTCGCGTTCGTGGCCGCGGTACGCGCGCGCCCGACCCGCCGTGCCGTCCGCGCCTTCCTCCCGGCCGGCGTGTGCTACGGGCTCTCGTACATCACGCTCTTCGAGGCCTTCTTCGCAGGCCGGGTCTCGGTGGTCTCGCCGATCGTCGCGACCGAGTCGCTGTGGGGCGTCACCCTCTCCTGGCTGTTCCTGCGTGACCAGGAGCGGGTGGGGCTACGCCTCGCGCTCGGTGCCGTCTGCATCGTCGCCGGCGGCGTCCTGATCGGCGTCTTCCGCTGAGCCGGAACACCGCCCCCGCCCCCGCGTCGCTCTCGTGCAGCGAACCGAGGGCGCTGGAGGGGATCTGCTACGGTGGGACTGAGATTTTTGATCGACCAAGACTCAAAGGAGCAGCGAACTATGGCGAAGACCATCGGCATCGACCTGGGGACGACCAACTCGTGCATGGCCGTCCTCGAGGGCTCGGAGCCCACAGTCATCCCGAACGCCGAGGGCGGACGCACCACCCCGTCCGTCGTCGCCTTCGGGCGTGACGGCCAGCGGCTCGTCGGCGCGCCGGCGAAGCGCCAGCAGGTCACGAATCCGATGAACACGATCTTCTCGATCAAGCGCTTCATGGGGCGCAAGTTCGGCGAGGTCTCCGAGGAGATGAAGATCGTCCCGTACGCGGTCGACGAGGGGCCCAACGGGGACGTCCAGGTGCAGGCCGAGGGGAAGGATTACGCGCCGCCGGAGATCTCGGCGATGATCCTCCAGAAGCTCCGGCAGGACGCCGAGGGGTATCTCGGCGAGCCGGTGACCGATGCGGTCGTCACCGTCCCCGCGTACTTCAACAACGCCCAGCGGGAGGCGACGAAGGACGCCGGCAAGATCGCCGGTCTCAACGTCCTGCGGATCATCAACGAGCCGACCGCAGCGGCGCTCGCCTACGGCCTCGACAAGGAAGGCGTCGAGCAGACGATCCTCGTCTTCGACCTCGGCGGCGGCACGTTCGACGTGTCCATCCTCGAACTCGGCGAGGGCGTGTTCGAGGTGAAGGCGACGAACGGCGACAACCACCTCGGCGGCGACAACTTCGACAAGGCGATCGTCGACTGGATGATCGCGGAGTTCAAGCGCGACCAGGGGATCGACCTCGGGCAGGACCCGATGGCGCTGCAGCGCCTGTACGAGGCGGCCGAGAAGGCGAAGATCGAGCTCTCCTCGACGATGACGACGCAGATCAACCTGCCGTTCATCACGGCCACCCCCGAGGGGCCGAAGCACCTCGACCTCCAGCTCACGCGGGCGAAGCTGAACGAGCTCACGCACGACCTGCTCGAGCGCACCGTCAATCCGACGAAGCTGGCCCTCCAGGATGCGGGACTCTCGGCCTCGGAGATCGACCACGTCATCCTCGTCGGCGGCATGACGCGCATGCCGGCCGTCCAGGAGAAGGTCAAGGAGCTCGTCGGCAAGGAGCCGCACAAGGGCGTCAACCCGGACGAGGTGGTCGCCGTAGGAGCGGCCATCCAGGCCGGCGTCCTCAAGGGCGAGGTGAAGGACGTCCTCCTGCTCGACGTGACGCCTCTCTCCCTCGGGATCGAGACGAGGGGTGGCGTGTTCACGAAGTTGATCGAGCGCAACACGACGATTCCGACCCGCAAGTCCGAAGTTTTCACGACGGCAGAGGACAACCAGCCGTCCGTCGAGATCCACGTCGGCCAGGGCGAGTCGGAGATGATCGCGTTCAACAAGACGCTCGGGAAGTTCCAGCTCGTCGGGATCCCGCCCGCGCCCCGCGGCCTGCCGCAGATCGAGGTGGCATTCGACATCGACGCGAACGGGATCATCCACGTCAACGCGAAGGATCTCGGAACGGGGAACGAGCAGCAGATCCGCATCGAGGGCGGCTCCGGGCTGTCCGAGGACGACGTCGAGCGGATGATCAAGGACGCCGAGTCCCACGCGGGCGAGGCGCACAGGCTGCGCGAGCTTGCCGATGCGCGCAACGCCGGTGAGCAGCTCGCCTACCAGAGCGAGCGCACGCTCACGGAGCATCGGGACAAGCTGCCCGAGGCCGAGGCCGCCACGATCGAAGGGCGGATCATGGAGCTCCGCCAGGCGGTCGAGGGCTCCGACCTCGGCGACATCCGGGCAAAGACCGAGGCGCTCGAGACGGCCTCGCGCTCGCTCGCCGACGCGATCTACGCGCAGGCGTCCGCGCAAACGGCCTCGCGGCCGTCGGGGAACGGTGGCGCGGCGGAGGAAGAGGTAGTCGAGGACGCCGACTTCGAGGTCATCGACGAGGAGGAGGCGACGAAGTCGTGACCGAGGAGCTCAGCGAGACCAAGGTCGACGCGGGCCCGGAGCCGGAAGGCCCGGGCCCCGAGGACGAGCTGGCACGCGTCACGGCGGAGCGCGACGAGTACCTCGCGGATCTCCAGCGGCTCGCCGCCGAGTTCGAGAACTACCGCAAGCGAGCCGCGCGTGACCAGGAGCGCCTCGTCGCGCACGCGCACGAGCGGCTCGTCCGGGAGCTGCTCCCGATCCTCGACGACCTCGAGCGCGCGCTCGAGGCGGCGGAGCGCCACGAAGAGGCGGCGCTCGTCGACGGTGTGCGTCTCGTCGAGCGCTCTCTGAGACGCGCGCTCGAGAAGGAGGGGCTCACCGAGATCGAGGCCGAGGGAGCGTTCGACCCGCACGTCCACGAGGCGATGCTCAGCCTGCCGACCGACGACGCCGAGCCGGGCGCCGTGGTCGAGGTCGTTCAGCGGGGGTACCGCATGGGCGACAAGGTCGTGAGGCCGGCGCGGGTCATCGTCGCGGCCGAGGCCCAGCCGGAGGCGTGATGGGCGCCGCGCTGGCCCGCGTGCGCCGTCGAGCCGGGCGAGGACGGCAGCGTTCCGACTCGCCGCTGCGGGGCGTCTCGGCGAGGGCCGCACGACCCAGGCGCTCGTCGCGGAGGTAGGTCGTGATGCGGAACCCGTACGAGGTCCTGGGCGTCGCGAAGAACGCGTCGGACGACGAGGTCAAGAGGGCGTACCGGAAGCTCGCGCGCCAGTACCACCCGGATCGCAACCCGGGCGACGCGGCCGCGGAGGAGCGGTTCAAGGACGTGCAGTCGGCGTATGACCTCCTCTCGGATCCCGAGAAGCGGAGGGCGTACGACACGTTCGGCGCTGCGGGGCCGCGTGGCTTTCCCGGCGCGGGGGCCGACATGGGCGGCGTGCGGTTCGAGGAGTTCGACCTCGGCGACCTCGGCGACCTGCTCGGAGGGGTGTTCGGCGGCGTCCGCGGCGGGCGAGCGGGCGCACGGCAGCCGATGCGCGGAAACGACCTGGAGACGCACATCCGCATCTCGTTCGAGGACTCGCTTCGCGGCGCGCAGGTTCGCGTGCCGGTGGAGGCCGAGACCGCGTGCTCGGTGTGCCACGGCACGGGCGCGGAGCCCGGCACCGCTCCGGTGGCGTGTCCGCAGTGCGGCGGTCGCGGGGTCGTCTCCGACGCGCAGGGCCTCTTCGCGTTCTCGCAGCCCTGCCCCCGCTGCCGCGGAAACGGGACGATCGTCGAGAAGCCGTGCGCGCACTGCCGCGGGAGCGGGCGTGAGCGCTCGACCAAGCGCTACTCGGTCACGATCCCCGCCGGGGCCCGCACGGGGACCCGCGTCCGCCTCAAGGGCAAGGGCGAGGGCGGGACGTACGGTGGCCCGGCCGGCGATCTCTACGTCGTCGTAGACGTCGAGCCGTCGCCGCTCTTCGAGCGGCGCGGGGCCGACCTCCTGCTCGACGTGCCGGTGACGTTCGCGGAGGCTGCGCTCGGTGCCAGCGTCGAGATCCCCACGCCCGAGGGGCACGTCTCGCTGAAGGTGCCTGCGGGGAGCGAGAGCGGGAAGCTCCTGCGCGTGAAAGGGCATGGGGCGCCGCGTCTCAAGGGAGGCGGCAAGGGCGACCTGCTCGCGCGCGTGAAGGTGACCGTCCCGAAGAAGCTGACGAAGGCCGAGCGCGAGGCGCTGGAGAGCTACCAGAAGGTGTCGCGCGAGAATCCGCGGGAGGTGTTCGCGTCGTGAGCGCCCAGTCGCGCAGCCGGTGGTCGGCCGTGATCGTGCTCGCGAGCGCGTTCACGCTCGTCAACGTCGTCGAGCTCGTCGCGGGCGGCGGCGGCTGGCCGCAGGTCGTCGGCCTGCCGCTCGGAGTCGCCGCGATCGCGTACGGCATCGCGCGACTTCGCGGCTGGGCGGGGGTGGAGCGCTGATGCCCGATCGTCCGCGGTACATGATCTCGGTCGCGGCCGAGCTCGTCGGGATGCACCCGCAGACGCTCCGGCTGTACGAGGCCAAGGGGCTCGTGCGTCCCGCTCGAAGCCCGGGCGGCACCCGCCTCTACTCGGATGCGGACGTCGAGCGCCTGCGGCTGATCCACCGGCTGACGACCGAGCTCGGGCTCAACCTCGCAGGCGTCGAGCACGTGCTCCGCCTCGAGGACGAGCTCAGGCGGATGCGGGCGCGGATGGATCGCATGGAGCGGGAGCTGCGCTCGGAGATCGCGTCGGTGCACCGCTCGTACAAGCGCGAGATCGTGCTCTACCGGCCGGGACAGCATCCGGCCACGAGAGGTTGACGTGGACTTCAGCAGACTGACGCTCAAGAGCCAGGAGGCGGTCGCCGGCGCCCAGGACCTCGCGCGCCGGATGGGCAACCCCGAGCTCACTCCGGGCCATCTGACGATCGCCCTCCTCGACCAGGAGCTGCCGAGAACGCTCGCCGAGCGGTCGGGCGCTGACGTGAGAGCGCTGCGCGCGGAGGCGGAGGCACGACTGCGCTCGCAGCCCGCGGTCTCGGGCGGCAACGTCCAGCCGCACGCGTCGGCGGCCTTCAGCCGTGCTCTCGACCGCGCCTTCGAGGAGATGCGCGCGCTCGGCGACGACTTCGTCTCCGTGGAGCACCTCCTCCTTGCGCTCGACGTCGTGCCGCGCGAGCCGCTGCTCGAGGCGCTGCAGGAGGTGCGCGGGGGGCAGCGCGTCACCTCGCAGGATCCGGAGGGCTCGTACCAGGCGCTCGAGAAGTACGGCCGTGACCTGACCGCGCTTGCCGAAGAGGGCACGCTCGACCCGGTCGTCGGCCGCGACGAGGAGATCCGCCGCGTGATCCAGGTCCTCTCCCGGCGGACGAAGAACAACCCCGTGCTCATCGGCGAGCCCGGCGTGGGGAAGACCGCGATCGTCGAGGGCCTCGCTCAGCGCATCGTCGCCGGCGACGTGCCCGAAGGGCTGAAGGGAAAGCGGGTCTGGGCCCTCGACGTCGGAGCGCTGCTCGCGGGCGCGAAGTACCGCGGAGAGTTCGAGGAGCGGCTGAAGGCCGTGCTCGCCGAGATCCAGAACGCGGCCGGCGAGATCGTCCTCTTCATCGACGAGCTGCACACGATCGTCGGTGCGGGTGCCGCCGAGGGCGCGGTCGACGCGGCGAACCTCCTGAAGCCGATGCTCGCCCGCGGCGAGCTGCGCGCGGTGGGTGCGACGACGCTCGACGAGTACCGCAAGCACATCGAGAAGGACGCAGCCCTCGAGCGGAGGTTCCAGCCGATCTACGTCGGCGAGCCGTCTGCGTCGGACACGATCGCGATCCTCCGCGGCCTGAAGGAGCGCTACGAGGCGCACCACGGCGTCGAGATCCGCGACTCGGCCCTCGTCGCGGCAGGCGTGCTCTCCGACCGGTACATCGCCGACCGCTTCCTTCCCGACAAGGCGATCGACCTCGTGGACGAGGCGGCGTCGCGCCTGCGGATGGAGATCGACTCCTCTCCCGTCGAGCTCGACGAGGCCGATCGCCGCGTGCGGCAGCTCGAGATCGAGCTGGCCGCGATGGCGAACGAGCCGGACAGCGTGCAGGCGCCGGTCGAGCGGGAGCTCGCCGACTCGAAGGCTGTGCGGGACGAGCTTGCCGCGAGGTGGTCGAAGGAGAAGGAGGCGCTCCAGCGCGTCGCGGACATCAAGAAGCAGATCGACGAGCTGCGGATGGAGGCGGAGCGGGAGGAGCGGCAGGGCAATCTCGCCCGGGTCGCGGAGATCCGCTACGGCATCCTCCCCGAGCTCGAGAAGGAGCTCGCGGAGCGCGAGGTCCGCACCGAGGCCCCGATGGTCAAGGAGGAGGTCGACGAGGACGACGTTGCCGCCGTCGTCTCCTCGTGGACGGGGATCCCGGTCACCCGGCTGCTCGAGGGCGAGGTCGAGAAGCTGATCCACATGGAGGAGCGGCTGCACCGCCGCGTCGTCGGTCAGAACGCAGCCGTCGACGCGGTCTCGAACGCACTCCGGCGCGCCCGGTCGGGGCTGCAGGACCCGAACCGGCCGATCGGCTCGTTCGTCTTCCTCGGACCGACCGGCGTGGGGAAGACGGAGCTCGCGCGCGCCCTTGCCGAGTTCATGTTCGACGACGAGCGCGCCATGGTCCGCCTCGACATGTCCGAGTACCAAGAGCGGCACACGGTCGCGCGTCTCGTGGGAGCGCCTCCGGGCTACGTCGGCTACGAGGAGGGTGGGCAGCTGACCGAGGCCGTACGCCGGCGTCCCTACGCGGTCATCCTCCTCGACGAGATCGAGAAGGCGCACGCCGAGGTCTTCGACGTCCTCCTCCAGGTGCTCGACGACGGCCGGTTGACCGACGGCCACGGCCGCACGGTCGACTTCCGGAACACCGTCGTGATCATGACCTCGAACATCCGCACGGCGAACGAGCTGCGCGACCGCTTCCGGCCCGAGTTCCTGAACAGGATCGACGAAGTCGTCTACTTCGAGGCGTTGACGAGGGAGCAGATCGGCGAGATCGTCGAGCTCCAGCTCGCGCGGTTGCGCGAGCGGCTTGCGGAGCGGAAGCTCGAGCTCGGGGTCTCGGACGCGGCGAAGGCGCTCCTCGCGGAGGAGGGCTGGGATCCCGCCTACGGAGCCCGACCGCTCAAGCGGGCGATCCAGCGGCTCGTCGAGAATCCCCTCGCGCTGGAGCTGCTCGAGGGGCGCTTCGCGGAGGGCGATTCCGTGCTCGTCGACGCACGCGACGGCGAGGTCGTGTTCGAGCGCGGCGAGGTCGCCGCGGCGACCGCCTAGGGTCGGGAAACGTCGGGGTAGAAGTCGGCGCCTGCAGCCTCGGGCGGGGCCCCGTAGATGAAGAGGACGAGCTCGTCGTGGCCGGCGTTCCGGAGCTGGAGGATCGTCCCGGGCGGCACGACGAGCACGCTCCCGCGCTCGAGCTCGTGGCGCTCCGGGGGCTCACCCAGGTCGACGGTGAGCGCCCCCTCGAGCACGACGAACACCTCTTCCTGCGCCTTGTCGGCGTGGCGCTTGCCGCGGGCGCCCGGCGGGTAGCGCCAGAGGTTGGCGCGGGAGCGCGTCAGCGAGTCCGAGAGCCGGGCGACCGTGCGTCCGCTTCCGTCGTCGCGCGGCACCCACTCGAGCTCGGACGAGTGGAAGATCGTGAACGCCATTGGCGCAGTATCGCCGAGGTCGTACGATCGACGGGTCATGCCGGGCGTCGTGGTCGGACGGGACGCGGAGCTCGCGTCCATTCGCGACTTCCTCTCGAGGATCTCCGACGGCGCGGCCGCACTCGTGCTGGAGGGCGAGGCGGGGGTGGGGAAGACGACGCTCTGGACTGCGGCGATCGACGACGCCGAAGCACGGGGGCTCCTCGTGCTGCGCGCGAGGCCCGCGGAGAGCGAGACCGCGCTCTCGTTCGCCGGGCTCGGCGACCTGCTGGAGCCGGTTCTCGCGGAGACCCTCGGCTCGCTGCCCTCGCCTCAGCGGCGTGCGCTGTCCCGCGCGCTCGTCCTCGACGAGGACGACGGTCCAGCCCCGGACCCACACGCCACGGGGGTCGCCGTCCAGAGTCTGCTGCGGGCCGTCGCGGCCGTTCGGCCCCTGGTCGTGGCGGTCGACGACGTGCAGTGGCTCGACGGCGCCTCGGCGGGTGCGCTCGGCTTCGCGGGGCGGCGGCTGCGCGAGGAGCGTGTCGGCGTCCTCCTCGCACGGCGCCTCCCGCTCGACAGCCCGTTGCAGGCCGACCTCCGCCGATCGCTTCCGGAGGGCTGCTTCCGGACACTCGACGTCGGCCCGCTCGACCTTGCCGGTCTGCACGCGGTGATGCGCGAGCACCTGGGGGCCACGCTTCCGCGCCCGCTCCTAGCGGAGGTGCACGGGGCGTCGGGAGGCAACCCGTTCTTCGCGCTCGAGATCGTCCGCACCCTGCGCCGGACGGACGCGCCGATCGAGGCGGGACAGCCGCTCCCGGTACCCGACTCCCTCCACGACCTCGTGCACGGCCGCCTGCTCGCGCTCCCCGCCGAGAGTCGGGACTTCCTCCTCGCTGCGGCTGCGCACGCGCATCCCACGATGACGATCACGGAGCGGGCATCCGGCGTGGACCGCGAGGCTGGGCTTCCGCCGGCCCTGGCGGCCGGCATCGTCGAGCTCGACGGGAGCCGCATTCGCTTCACGCATCCCCTGCTCGCCGCGGGGGCGTACGACATCGCCGATCCCCTCCGTCGGGCGGAGGTGCACCGGCGGCTCGCGGAGCTCCTGACCGACCCCGAGGCGCGGGCATGGCAGCTTGCGGCGGCGGTCGACGAGCCCGACGCAGAGGTCGCGAACGCCCTCGAGGACGCGGCGCTGCATGCGCGCGGGCGCGGCGCTCTCCGCCCGGCCGCGTTGCTCCTCGACCGCGCCCGCGACATCACCCCGGCCACCGATCCCGACCGCGAGCTGCGTCGCGGCGTCGAGGCTGCGTTCCTCCACTTCGAGGCGGGGGACGCGCCGCGTGCGGAGGCGCAGCTGCAGAGCCTGCTCGCGCCGTTGACCCCCGGGCTCGAGCGGGCGAGAGCGCTGTGGGTTCTCGCGCGCATCCGGACGTACGAGGCGCCGGCCGAGGCCGCGGAGCTCTTCCTGCGCGTGGTGGAAGAAGCCGACGGAGACCGCGAGCTCTTGGCCGCTGCTCATGAGGGCGTCGCGTCGTCCTTCTACTACGCGCTCGAGCGTCTCGAGGAGTCCGCAGAGCATGCGGACGCCGCGCTTCGCCTCGCGCGCGAGCTCGGCGACGAGCCGCTCGAGGGCGACATCCTCATCTCGAAGCTGGGTGCGGAGGTCTGGCTCGGCAAGACTGCCGCGGGCGAGACGGCGCAGCATGCACAGGCGTTGCAGCAGTGGGCGAGCGACCGCCGGGTGCTCGACCAACCGCTGCTCGCGGTGGCGGAGTACTGGATGCTGAGCGATGCGCCCGGACGTTCCCGGGAGACCGTCGTCGGCTTGCTGCAGGAGGTGGACGAGAGCGGCGACGAGAGCGCGCGACCGTACCTGCTGTTTCTCCTGGGTCAGGCCGAATGCCTGCTGGGGGAGCTTGCGCGCGCGCTCGAGTGCGCGCTGGACGGGCAGGCGGCTGCCGAGCAATCCGGACAGGAGCTGTTCGACGCGTACAACCTGGCGCTGAAGGCGCTCGCGAACGCGCAGCTGGGCGACGAAGCATCGGCGCGAGGCGCCGCCCGACGCGCGCTCGACCTCGCCGACGTCAGGAGCAGGTACGTCGGGCTCGTCGCGGCGTCCGCCGTCGGCCACCTCGAGCTCGCACTGGGCCATCCCGAGAGGGCCGTCGAGGCCCTCGTCTCGACGCTCGACTTCGCCCGGCGCGAGAGCATCGCCGAGCCGGCCGCGATCCGCTTCGTCGTCGACCACGTGGAGGCGCTCGTCGAGCTCGGTCGCGTCGACGAGGCATCGGAGCTCCTCGACTGGTACGAGGGCAACGCCCGCCGGCTCGAGCGAGCCTCCGCGCTCGCCAACTGCCTTCGCAGCAGGGGCTTGCTCGCTGCGCAGGCCGGGGAGCTCGACGCAGCGCTCGCCTCCTACGAGGAGGCACTCGCGCTGCACGCGAAGGTCGAGCTGCCGCTCGACCGCGGGCGCACGTTGCTGGCGCTCGGCGCGGCGCAGCGGCGTGCGAAGAGGCGGCGCGAGGCGCGGGGGACGCTCGAGGAGGCGCTCGCCCTCTTCGAGGGGCTCGGCGCGGCGCTCTGGGCGGAGCGGGCGCGGGGGGAGCTGAAGCGGATCAGCGGCCGCGCGGCGAGTCCGGGAGCGCTCACCCCCGCCGAGGAGCGCGTCGCCGCGCTCGTCGCCGAGGGCAAGACGAACAAGGAGGTCGCCGCCGCCCTCTTCCTCTCCGACCGCACGGTCGAGGGTCACCTCGCGCACGTCTTCGGGAAGCTCGGGATCCGGCATCGTGCCGAGCTGGCATCCGCGCTCGCGGCGCGTCAAACACGGGGGATCGCCGTCTCAAACACGGGGGACTCGCCCGTTTCGGCGGAGCCTCTCGCTCCCTAGCCTCGAGTCAGGTGGTTACGAGGGCCACCAGAGCGAAAAGGAGGAGCAGAGATGACCCGCACGCTCACACTCATCGTCGGAATCGCCGTCGCCGCGCTCGCCGCCGTCCCCACGGCGCTCGGGGAGGGAATGCTGGCTGGGTCGAACCAGCCGGATGTCAAGCAGGCGGCGATCGTGTCCGAGAACACGCCCGAGTCGGCGCTGCTGCGGGCGGAGCGGCTCCGCAGTGAGGGCCTCAACAAGAAGTACGGGCTCGGCGAGTTCGCGCCCAGCGCGGTGAGCACGTACAAGGACGCGAACGAGCGCGTCGTCGAGCCGCAGTCGGTGAGGGCGGAGCGGCTCCGCAGCGAGGGCCTGAACCGCATGTACGGGCTCGGCGAGTTCGCGCCGACCCTCAACTACAGGGACGCAAACGAGCGCGCCGACCTGCCGACGACCCCTGTTGTCGAGCCGGTCACGAGCTCCGGCAGCGAGCTCGAATGGCCGCAGCTCGGGATCGGCTTCGGGTTCGGAATTCTGCTGGTCGCAGGGCTCTGGCTGGCGACGCGGATGACGCGCGTCCGCCCGCTCGCCCACTGATTCGGGTCACCTCACCTCGGGCCCGACGGCGCTGCGACCGCCCCTAGGGGCGGTCGCGGCGTTTGCGAGCGCAGCCGGCGGCTCCCGCTCGCCGATGGCTCGGGCGCTCTGGCCGGGCCGGCTCGCAAACCGGCGGCCGAGGCCTAGGATCAGAGTGAGAGAACGTGTCTGCCCCAAGCGACATCGACGGGGTCCTGCTCGTCGCGGCGACGGAGATCGAGCTCTGCGACCGCCCGGGGCTCGTGTGCGGTGTCGGCCCGGTCGACGCGGCTGCCGTGACCGGGCGTGCGCTCGCTCTCCACGAGCCGAGGGCGGTGCTCAACATCGGGGTCGCAGGCGCGCGCGGCATCACCCCGGGTGGCCTCGTGATCGGGAGCGAGGCGGTCTACTGCGACCTCTCCGCGGAGATCCCCGTCGTCGAGCGCCTGCAGCCGGACCTGCGCCTGCTCGAGGCGATCCGGGCCGCAGTTCCCGAGGCGCTGTCGCTTCCGATCGGGACGAGCGCCTCGGTCGGCGGATCGAGCTCCCACGAGCACCACGGGGTTCGCATCGAGGCGATGGAGGGCTTCGGCGTCCTCCGCGCGTGCGCGCTCGCCGGCGTGCCTGCGCTCGAGGTGCGCGCGATCGCGAACGAGATCTCGGAGGGCGACCGGTCGCGCTGGCGGATCGGCCGCGCGCTCGAGGCGCTCGCGGACGCGTTGCCGCGCCTCCTCGCCGCTGCCGCCGACTAGCGTTCTCCTCCATGGCGCGGCGGGCGAAGGGAAGCGAGCGTCCGCTCCCGCCGCCGCTGCCGCCCGAGACGCGGACGGTCGGGCAGCTCGTCGGCGAGGCGATCCGGACGTACGGCGCCCATTTCTGGAAGGCGCTGGCGCTCGGGATCCCGGTCGTGGTCGTCAACGCGCTCGTGTGGGGGGCCTCGTCGAATCCCGAGCGGCTCGCGATCGTCCCGCTCACGGCGGTGCTCGTCTCGCTGAGCTACGTGGCCGGTTGCGTGGTGGTGCTGGGGGCGCCGCTTCGCTCACGGTCGGCGCTCGTCGCGTTCGCCATCGCGATCCTCGTCTTCCTCCCCTTCCCTCCCCTCGCCGCGCTGTACGTGCTTCCCGGGCTCGCGTGGCTCGCCCTCTTCGGTCTCGCCGTGCCTGCCGCACTCGTGGAGGGGCTCGGGGTGCGCTCGGCTCTCGCGCGCGGGTACCGGCTCGCGCGTGCCGATTTCGTCCACGTCCTCGGCGGGCTGGCGACGCTCGCGCTCGTCGTCTTCCTCTCCCAGTTCACGCTCTACTTCGTCCTGCGCGAGTACGCGGACTCGACGCGGCTCGCCGCAGCGGCGCTTGCCTCGCTCGTCATCTCCCCGCTCGTCTTCCTGGGCAGCGCCATCCTGTATGTCGACCAGGACGCTCGGTTACGCTCGCGGGAGGAGCGAGGAAAGGAGTGAGATGCCGACGTACCTGATGCTCACGACGCTGACCGAGAAGGGGATCCAGACGCTGCACGCGAACCCCGGACGTCTGCGCGAGGTCAACAGAGACATCGAGGAGATGGGGGCGAAGGTGCTCCACCAGTGGGCCGCGCTCGGAGAGTACGACTTCGTGAACATCGTCGAGGCGCCGGACGACCTCACGATCGCGAAGGTGTCCGTCGCGCTCGGCGCGCGCGGGAGCGCGAAGCTGGAGTCGCTCCCGCTGCTCCCGGTCGAGGAGGTGCTCGCGGCGTTCGAGTAGCTCGTCAGCCGGCGAGGAACCCCGTCGTCCGCGGCGTGACGGCGAGCGGGCTCGTCGGAAGTCCCGGGCGCGGCTCGAGGTTGAACTCCCGCGGCGCCACGTCGTTGGGCGTGTCCGGGTGGAAGAGCGCGGCGAGGAGCTGGATCTGCCCGCGGCCGGGACCGAGCTCCCACTGGCCTCCTCCGTAGGCGCCGATCCCGTGCTCCGCGCAGTAGTCGTAGGCGGCGAAGAGCCGCTGCACCGACCCGAAGCGCGACGGTTTCACGTTCACCGTGCGCGGGGGCCAGCGCAGGGCCTCGACGTCGTCCACCGAGTGGATGACGGCGTCCCAGGTGACCCTGTCGCGATGCGGCTCGAGCACCGGGACGGTCTCGTCGGTCAGCGCCGGATCCTCGAGCCAGGCATCGGGAAGACCCTCGGCGACGCGACGGTAGAGCGTGGGGTCGGGAGGCGTGTCCACGCTCGTGCCCTGGTAGTGCCCTTTGAGATCGATGGAGTCGACCGCGCCCGTGGCCGCCAGCTTCGCGACGAGCTCGTCCGGCCACTCGGGGTTTGCGTCCAGCTTGAAGCGGAGACCGGGGTAGAGCTCGAGCCACGCGTCGAACCGCTCCGTCGCGGGGGGCGAGCCGAGCCCCATCGAGACCACGAATGCAATCGGGTGCGGCTCGCGGCCGACCGCGGCGCCGAGCGACCTGCCCGCCTGCCGGAGCGCCAGGTCGAGCGCGGCGCTCTCGTACGCCCAGCGCCGGTAGTCGAGGTAGACGCGGCGCTCGGGCTCGGGAGCGAAGAGCCGGAGCGTCGCGAGGTGCTCCGAGAAGGAGTGGAGCGTCCACGAGCCCGCGAGCGGGAGATCCGGGCCGCGCGCCTGCAGGCGGTCGTGCTCCACCGCGTCGTAGGTGACGTCCTCGCCGATCCCCTCCTCGCCGCCACCCCGCAGGCGCACCACCGTCGTCTTGCGCAAGAAGTCGGCCCGCGCCTGCAGCTCGAGGAGCTGGACGTCGTAGCCCTCGACGACGAGCGGGAGGTCGCGAACGGCGTCGTACAGGCTCACAGCGCGGAGAACGCTACCGAGACCTCGCCCGCCAGGCGTGCGTTGGCGACCGCGAGCTCGTGGTTCACCTCGCGCGTCCGGCCGCCGGAGCGCTCGTGCAGGAACGCGAGCACGAACGGCGTCACAGCCTGTCCGGACACGCCCTCGCGAGCCGCCTCGGCGACGGCCTCCTCGATCAGGCCCTCGACCGCGATGCTCTCGGGTGGGGGATTGGCGAGCACCAGCCCGCGGCCGCCGAGCTGCCAGTGCGCGGCGGCGACGCGCGCCGCGCTCTCGGAGTCGTCGACCCGCTGGGAGACCGGGGGGCCTCCCGCGGCCTGGTAGAAGAGCGGCAGCGTGTCCGTTCGGTAGCCCACCACCGGGACGCCGAGCGTCTCCAGGTATTCCGCGGTCGCCGGGATGTCGAGGAGCGACTTCGCGCCGGAGCAGGCGACGAGCGTGGGACACGAGGCGAGGGAGACGAGGTCGGCGGACACGTCCGGCGGGGTTGGGTAGCCACGGTGCACGCCTCCGATTCCGCCCGTCCCCAGAAAGCGGATGCCGACGAGCCGCGCGACGGCGAGGACGCCTCCGACGGTCGTGGCTCCGACATCGCCGGCGACAGCGCAGGCGGCGAGGTCGCGCGGCCCGAGCTTCCGGGAGGCGGAGTCGAAGCGGGCGAGCTCGTCGCCGGCGAGCCCGACTCGGATGCGCCCCTCGAGGACGCCGATGGTTGCGGGTGTGGCGCCCGCGTCGCGCACTGCGCGCTCCATCTCGAGCCCGACCTCGATTCCATCCGGGGAGGGAAAGCCGTGGGCGACGATGGTCGTCTCGAGCGCCACGAGCGGGCGGCCCTCGGCGAGCGCGGTCCGCACCTCCTCGGACATGACGAGCCACTCCGTCATGCGGGCCGCTCCATCTCGACGAAGCGGAACACGCCGCCGTTCGTCTCGTGCGGGTACGACCGGGTGCGTTCGAAGCCCGCGCGCTCGTAGACGGTGATCGCGCGCCTGTTGAACTCGGCGACCTGCAGGCGGAAGCGACGGGGGCCGAAGAGCTCCCGGGCGAACGTCAGGCCATGCTCGAGAAACGAGAGCCCGAGCCCACGACCCGTGAGGTCCGGTCGCAACCCGATCCCGACATCGACAACCCCGTCGCGGTCGTCGAGCTGGAGGAACGCCACGAGCTCACCCTCGCTGTCGCGAACGGTGAGGTAGCTTCCGTCGCGCGTCGCCGGATCGAGGAGCTCGGCGAGATCCTGGTCGTCGGCGCGCGGGTCGTAGAAGTCGAAAGGCGGGTCGTAGTGCCACTCGGCGATCGTCTCTGCGTCCTCCTGGGTCATTCGGTCGAGCGTCACGGGGGCGTTTCCGAGTCTCACGGCATCGACCCTAGTCGCGAGACGCAGCGCGCTGCGACCTCGAGGGCGAGGTCGGGCCCTCCGACGATCCAACCCGCGGCGAGCGCGTCCCCGGCCCCCGTCGAATCGACCACCTGGTCGACGGTCAGTGCGGGGCGGTCGTCGCCGTCGAACGAGCAGCCGCGCTCGCCGCGTTTCAGGATCCAGGTGGTGCCCGAGATCGGGCCGCCGACCGCCCGCTCCTCGTCCTCGTTGGCGAACGCGACGTCCGGAGCCAGCTCGGTGACGACCGCACGGAACGCATCCGCTCCCGTGTCGCGGATCACACTCCAAGAGGCGAGATCCACGCTCACGACGGCGCCGCCCGCGCGGGCGAGCTCGACGGCTCGTCGTGCTGCGGTTCGCGACGGCTCACGCGCGAGCGCATAGCCGGAGACGAACAGGTGGTCGCAGTCCTCGAGCCAGCGTGCGTCGAGTTCGTCCGCCCGAAGCTCCCCGGCTGCGCCGCGATCCGACGCCATGGAGCGCTCGCCGTCCGGCGCAACGAGCGAGCAGATCGTTCCCGTTCGCCCCGCGACGGGACCGAGGACGGTGACGCCGCGGGCGGCAAGTCGGGCGCGCGCGAGCTCGCCCGTATCGTCCGCCCCCGTCTTGCCGACGAAGCGCGCCGTGCCGCCGAGCACGGCCGCCCAGGCTGCGACGTTCGCCGCCTGCCCGCCCGGTGCGAGGCGGATCTCTGCGTCCGTGTCTCCGCCCACCGCGATCGGCCCCGACAGCCGGACGACGACGTCGAGCGTGAGGTCTCCGAGCGCGCACACGAGCATCCCGAGCGGGATCGTAAGATCCGAGCATGGACGGGCGCGAGCGGGGCGGGCGCATCAGAACGTTCCTCCTCGGCGGGGTGGTCGGAGCCTCGGCCGCCGTCGCCGCGCTCCGCCGCCGGCGAAGGACGGAGAGGCGGAGGAGTCGCCCGCGAGGGCTCGCGGCGTTCGAGAGCGCACCCTGCTACCTCGAGCTCCTCGAGCGCGACGGGGAGCACGAGGGCACTCCACCCGCTTCCTAGGGCGCTAGCCTTTCCGCCCACGTGCCGATCTACGAGTACCGCTGCCCGAACGGGCATACCTTCGAGCTCTTCCAGCGGATGTCCGATCCGCCTGCCGAGGCGTGCGTCATCTGTGGCTCCGGTCCCGTCGAGAAGCTGCTCTTCCCGGTCGCGGTGCACTTCAAGGGCTCGGGCTTCTACTCGACGGACTACGGGCGCGGGTCGCGGAAGGCCGCGTCCAAGGAGGGGGAGCCCGCGGTGGCGGGGGAGAAGGCCGCCGACAAGCCGGCCGAGAAGGCGGCGAGCGACAAGAAAGCCTCGACCGACTGACGGACAGGGTGCGCTAGCCGCCCGTGGCCGGGGCCAGGTCGCCGGGGTCGGGGGCTCCGGCGCCGACGCCCCGCCGAAGTCGTCACGGCTCACCCCGAGCGGTCGAACGCTGCTCGCTCCTGTCCGAGCGTCCGACGTCACTGCGTGCTCGGCCGGTCTCGTCTCCATCTCGGTGCCGGGTCTGACGAGAGCACCGAGTGCGGCGCGCGGCGCTCACGACGGCACGCCGTCGCCGGCCTGCGAACCGATCACACGCGCCTGCGCTGGCGCCGCGGACGGCATACTTCCTTCCGGTTCCGCCGCCATGCGCGGCGATCGGAGCCCGAGCGTCCCCCGTCTGCAGGAGGTGCGATGGCGTCGACCTACTACGTGGCCTGGTGGAACGTCGAGAACCTGTTCGACTCGGAGGGCTCGCCCCGGCGAACCGACAAGGTGAAGCGGGCTCTCGGCTCGAGCATCTCCGGGTGGACGGCCGCTTTGCGCGATCGGAAGATCCGCCAGCTCGCGTCCGTGATCGCCCAGATGAACGGCGGCTCGGGCCCCGACCTGCTCGGCATCTGCGAGATCGAGAACGAGTTCGTCGTCGGGAAGCTGCGAGACCGTGTCAACGCCCTGCTCCCGGCGCGACGCTACGAGGTCGCGCACGCGGACACGGTCGACGAGCGGGGAATCGACGTCGCCTTCCTCTTCGAGCCGCGAGTGTTCACCGCTCCGCCCGACCAGCGCTTCCAGCACGTCGTGATGCGGCGCACGGCGACCCGGGAGATCTTCCAGGTGAACTTCACCACGCCCCGCGGGAGGACGTGGGCGGTCTTCGGGAACCACTGGCCGGCACGGAGTGGGGGAGCCCTGGAGTCGGCGGGGTACCGAGCGATCGCCGGCGAGACGCTCGCCTACTTCCATCAGCGCGCCCTCGAGGTGCACGGGGCGGAGACCCCGGTGCTCGCGATGGGCGACTTCAACGACGAGCCCTTCGACGCCTCCCTCGTCCAGTACGCCCTCAGCACCCGGCAGCGGGCGAAGGTGCTGCGGGGCGACAGCCCCCGTCTCCTCAACCTCATGTGGGGGCTCATGGGCGCTCGCGAGGGCACCTTCTACTTCGAGGGGTTCACCAACCTCCTCGACCAGTTCCTCGTGAACCGGAACATGCTCGCTCCCGAGTCGCCGATACGCGTCCTCCCCGAGACCGTCGAGATCGTCCGCTTCCCGGGCATGTTCGACCCGGCTGCCACCTACCCCGCGCCGATCCCGTTCGGCGGCATGGGGGGCGCCGTCGACCAGGACGGCTACTCGGACCACTTCCCGATCGGCGTGCAGGTGGAGGAGGCGGACTAGCCCTCGGGCTGCGAGAAGACGGGGACCGCGATGACGCCCGGGGTCACGTCGAACGGGCCGCAGGACGGATTTGTCGAACCCTCGCAGATCTTCTCCCAACGGTTGAAGGCCCAGCCCTCCGCAGTGTCTTGCGCGGTGAGAGTGAGCGGGGTGCCCTCCGCGAAGTCCCACGAGCACGTCTCGGGGCAGTCGATTCCTGGTGGGTCGCTCGTCACGGTTCCGTTCCCGGCCGGCTTGACGGAGACGGTGACGAGGGGCTTGAAGACGGCGGTTGCCGTCAGGTCGCGTTCCACGGTCACGGTGCAACTGTCCGCCGTCGAATCCGTTTCCTCGCACGGCGTGTCGTCCCAGTTCATGAACGCCGATCCCGGGTCGGCCGTAGCCGTGAGCGTCACGCGGGTCGCGGCGTCGAACGTCGTGGTGCATCCCGCGCAGTCGATCGTCCCGTCAGCGCTCCTGACCACTCCGTCACCGTCAGTCACGACCTCTAGCGTGAACTCCTGCGGCGCCGTCTCGGTCGTCGGCTCGATCGTGGTCGTCTCGGTGGTGTCCGGCGTCGGCCCGGTCGTCGGTAGCGCGCTGGTGTCATCGGCCCCGCCCGTGCCATCGCCAAGGCCGAACCCGAGCGCCGCGCCGGCTGCGAAGAGAACGAGAGCTGCGGCGGCCGCGGCGACGCGCCGGCGTCGCAGCGCAGCCTTGCGGGCGACCTCACGGCGGGCGCAGTCGAGGTTGTGGCGGGCGGCGCAGCGGCCCGCCGCGTCGCCGATCCGCTCCTCGATCCCGAGTGCTTCCTCGAGGTGCTCGGCCGCCTGCTTCGCGTCGTCGGCGCAGAGGTGGAGCGCGCCGAGCTCGTTGAGCGCCCATGCCTGCCCGGCCTCGTCGCCGGCCCGGCGCGCGGCGGCGAGAACCATTCGCAGCGAGCGGACGAGCTCGAGCCAGCGGAACCCGAGCGCGAGCAGGCCGTGGAGCGCCTTCGCGAGCCGGAGCTCCTCATCGAAGCGTCCGGCCCTGTCGAGCCGCTGCAGCAGCCCGAGGAGCGAGCCGATCTCGGCGGTCAGGAGCTCGGGGTCGAGCAGGCGGCCCTCGGCGGCGGCTCGGAAGAGCGTGCGGGCGTGCTCGATCCGATCCGTTACCGCCTCGGCGGTGTGCTGGACTTCCTCGAGCGGCGCGACGATCGCCTCGAGCGGCTCCTCAGGCTTCTCTGCGAGCGCCTTCGCGAGCTCGCGTGCGTGTTCCCGCTCGCGGTCGGGCCGGAACTGGGCGAACGACCCGGTCTCCGGCCCGACCTCGAGGGCATAGCCGCCGAGGCGAACGCTCCCGGTCGGGGGGAGCCCGTTCAGGACCGGAAGAGGTGCTGCGCTCGGCTCCGGGCCATACCGCACCCGACCCTTCCACACGACCGTCGACCTGTCAAAGGCCGCTCACCAGGCCCCTGCCGAACTCAGCGTGGACGGCGGGTGCAGCCGGGCGCGTAGAGCGTGCCCTTGGCCGGCGGCAGGGGTGCCGTGCGGCCGAGGAACATCGAGACGACCGCGACGTTGCCCTCCGATCCGAGGATCGTCGACTCGCCGTCGATCGTCGCGGGGTCACCCCCCAGGCGGCAGCGGAGCGAGTCCGAGCCCGCGCGGAACCGCACCCAGCCGAGCTTCGCGAGATCCCAGGCCGAGAGGTCGGTGGCGAGCGGCGCCGCGAGCGAGTCGCCGAGGAAGGGGAGGCGCAGAAACGTGCCGACGCTTGCGATCTTCTTCCCGACTGCGTCGGCGACCGCTTGCTGGCGCCCGCCCCGGCTGATGTCCGTGTCCGACGGGTCGAGCTGGTTCGTGCGGATGCGGGAGTAGACGAGCGCGCGCCATCCGTCCATGTGTTGGCTGCCCTTGGCGAATCGCCAACCTCTCCACCCCCTGCACTTCGCGGGCGTGAAGGGGCAGTCGAACGGCTTGGAGAGGATCGGCTTCGGGACGTCGACCTCGATCCCGCCGAGTGTGTCGATCAGCTCGCGGAACCCGTCGAAGTCGACGACGACCACGTGGTCGATCGCGAGCCCGGTGAGCGCGCGGACGGTCTCGATCGTCAGCGCGGGCCCGCCGATCTGGTTGGCCGCGTTGATCTTCGATGTTCCGTAGCCCGGGATCTCGACACGCAGGTCGCGGGGAATCGAGAGGTAGGAGATGCGGTGCTTGTCGGGATCGGTGCGAACGAGGAGCAGCGAGTCGGACCGGTTCGCGTCTCTGCGGGCGACCGCCTTCCCGCCGTCCGTGCCGACGACGAGGATCGTGGTCGGGTCGGAGAGGAGCGAGCGCTCGCGCTTCGCCAGCTGCGCGCGGGCGCTGCGAGGAAGGCGCGCGTTCGCCTTCTCGACTCCGCTCGAGAACGAGCGATAGCCGAGGAATCCCCAGACCGCCGCGAGGACGATCAGTCCGGCCACCCCGATCGCCACCCAGCGACCCCACCGCCTCCGGCGGCGCGGTGACGACGGTGCACTCGACGGCGGGGTCGGGGTCTGCGTCGTCCGCGGGAGCGGGACTCTGCCCTTCTTCCGACCGCCTCGATACAGCCGGTAGGGCTTGACTCCCTCGGCCATTCCGGCGGCTATGGTAGCCCGCGCCGTGGGGCATCCATTCGCGATCGGGGCTGCCGTTGCTCGACCGACGATCGTGGCACGCCGCCCGCGTCGGGTTGCAAGTCGTCCGCTGGAGGCTCGGTCACGAGGCCGCTCTCTCCGGCGCAGGACCGCTCGGGCTCCGGCTCCTCGGCGGTGGTGACGATGCCGCTCGCGGTGTGCGCGACGCCGATCGGGAACCTCGACGACATCACGCTTCGGGTGCTCGCCGAGCTCCGCGAGGCCGACCTCGTCCTCTGCGAGGACACACGCCGAACGCGCGTGCTGCTCGCTCGGCACGGGATCGACGCGCGGCTTCTGAGCTACCACCGGCACAACGAGGCCGCGCGCGCCGAGGAGATCCTGTCCCGCTTGCGGAGGGGCGAGCGCGTCGCGCTCGTCTCGGATGCGGGGTTGCCGGGCGTGAACGACCCGGGTTCGCGTCTCATCGCAGCGGCGCTCGCTCACGACCTCCCCGTCACCGTGCTTCCCGGCGCCTCCGCGGTCGAGACGGCTCTTGTCGCGAGCGGCCTCGCGGGCGAGCGGTACCAGTTCGTCGGGTACCTGCCGCGCAGGGCCGGCGAGCTCCGCGAGCTCGCGCACGAGCTCGCCCGGTGGCCCGGCGCCGTCCTCGCCTTCGAGTCCCCGAGGCGTCTGTCACGCTCGCTTGCGGTGCTTGCGGAAGAGCTCCCGGGACGGCAGGCCGCTGTGTGCCGTGAGCTCACGAAGCGCTTCGAGGAGGTGGAGCGCGGCACGCTCGAGGAGCTCGCGGAGCGGTTCTCCCAGCCCCCGCGGGGCGAGGTGACGCTCGTGCTCGGGCCGGTCGCGGCCGGAGAGCCCGGGGCCGAGCTCGCCGGCGCGCTCGCGGCCGTGTCCGAGCTCGTCGCGGCGGGGGCGTCGAGGCGGACGGCCGCCGACGTCGTCGCCCGGTTGACCGGGACCTCGCGCAACGACCTCTACCGACTCTCTCTGTAACAACTCCGTCAATCGCGTTGCCGTCGAGCGCGACGAGCGCTACCGTCGAGTGGTGTTCACGCGACGGGCAACGATCAACCTCATCGGGCTCGCACTCGTCGTGCTCGGGGCGCTCGCTACCGCCCCGCAGGGGTCGGCGTGGGCCTGGCCGACGGACGGCCGCGTCCTGCGCGAGTTCTCGCTCGGTGACAACCCGTACGCCGCTGGCCAGCATCGTGGAATCGATCTCGAAGCCGACGACTCGCACGCGATTCGCGCGCCCGCGTCGGGCGAGGTGACCTTCGCCGGGCAGGTGCCGGCGCACGGTCTCACGGTCACGATCAGCACTGGTGACGGCCACCGAGCGTCACTCACTCATCTCGGTCGACTGTTCGTCGAGCGCGGCCAGCGAGTCTCGGAGGGAGACGCCGTCGGTGAGCCGGGTCCGTCCGGGGAGGCGGAGCACGACGTGCCGTACGTCCATCTCGGCGTGAGGCTCGGCGAGGACAGGTACGTCGACCCACGATCCCTCCTTCCGCCGCGGGTCGCCACCCACCCTCCGCCGGCACCCGCGGCGCCGCCCGCACCGGATCCGCAACCTGCGCCTGCGCCGGAGCCTCAATCTGCGCCTGCGCCGGAGTCCCCTCCGGCTCGCGCCGAGGAGCAGGCCCCGAGCGACTCGTCGGCCTCGCCGGTCGCACAATCGGTGCCGGCGCCGATGCCCACACCGCCCGCGGAACCAGCGCCGCCGGCCGGGCCGGCGGTTGGTACGTCAGCAGGACTGGGCGGAATCGTGATTCGGAGAACGCCCGTGCGTGCGGAGCCTCGGTCGTCCAAAGGCGGCCGTCGTACCGCGACGCCGCGCACCGTACCCACGCCCGCTCCGTCGGCGGCTCCGGGCGGCGATGCGCCCACCCGCTCTCAGGCGTCAGGCGTGTTCCTGCCGAGAGCGGTGGACGGAGCTCGGCTCAGAATGCACCAGCTCAGGAGCCCCGGCGTGCGGGCGCGGGTCGGTCGCTCGGCGCGACAGGGCGCGTCGCTCCGGGAGGCGGCGGTTCCCAACCGGGCGTATGCGCGACCGGCCGAGCGTCCGATCCTTCGCGATGCCGCAGCGGCGAGCCGCTGGCGGCTGCTCGCCGCCTGCCTCCTCGCGGTGTTGCTCCCGGGCGGCCTCGGAGGCCTCGGCGCGCTCCTGGCCGCGCGGAGGCGACTCCCTATCATTGGCGCCCGTGCCCCAACCGGAGACGCCGAAGAAGATCCTGGTCGCGGTCGCGTGGCCGTATGCGAGCGGCCTGCGGCACATCGGCCACGTCGCGGGCTTCGGCGTTCCTTCGGACACGTTCGCGCGCTACCACCGCCTTCGCGGGAACGACGTGCTCATGGTCAGCGGGACGGACGAGCACGGTACGCCGGTCATGGTCGCGGCCGACGCCGCCGGGAAGTCGCCGCGTGAGACCGCCGAGCGATTCAACGAGCTGATCCGCGAGGATCTGCGCGATCTCGGCCTCTCGTACGACACGTTCACACGGACGACGACCGAGAATCACCACCGCGTCACCCGAGATCTCTTCAGGACGCTCTACGCCAAGGGCTTCGTCCTCGAGCAAGAGACTCTCGGTGCGTTCTCGGCCTCGACGGGTCACACCCTTCCGGACCGGTACATCGAGGGCACCTGTCCGATCTGTGGCTACGAGGCGGCGCGCGGCGACCAGTGCGACAACTGCGGAAACCAGCTCGATCCCACCGATCTCATCGAGCCACGCTCGAAGATCGACGGCACGCCCCCGATCTTCAAGCGCACGAAGCATCTCTTCCTCGACCTGCCCGCCTTCAAGGACGAGCTGACCGCGTGGATCGGGTCACAGGACTCGTGGCGCCCGAACGTCAGGCGCTTCTCGCTCAATTTCGTCGAGGAGCTGAAGCCGCGACCGATCACCCGTGACCTCGACTGGGGCGTCCCCATTCCGGTCGCCGGGTACGAGGAGATCGAGGAGAAGCGGATCTACGTGTGGTTCGACGCGGTCACCGGCTACCTCTCCGCCTCCATCGAGTGGGCGCTGAATCGTGGGACGCCCGACGCGTGGCGGGACTGGTGGCAGAACCCGGAGGCCGAACACACGTACTTCATGGGGAAGGACAACATCGTCTTCCACACGGTGATCTGGCCGAGCATGCTGCTCGGGTACGGCGAGGGGGGCGAGTACGGGGGCGGGCGCGGCGCTCTCAAGTTGCCCGACAACGTCGCGTCGAGCGAGTTCCTGACGATGGAGGGAAAGAAGTTCAGCTCGAGCCGTGGAGTCCAGATCGTCGTCCGCGACTTCCTGAGCCGCTATGACCCGGATGCGCTCCGCTACTTCCTCACGATCGCGGGGCCCGAGACCCAGGACACCGACTTCACGTGGGCGGAGTTCGTGCGCCGAAACAACGACGAGCTCGTCGCGACCTGGGGAAACCTCGTCAACCGAACCCTTCAGAGCGCCTTCAAGAACTACGGGGCGGTGCCCTCGCCGGGACCGCTTGCACCGCAGGACCAAGCGCTGCTTCGAGAGATCGAGTCGGGGTTCGAGACCGTCGGTTCGCTCATCGAGTCGGCGCGCTTCAAGAGCGCCCTCCAGGAGATCATGCGTCTCGCCGGTCTCGGCAACCAGTACGTCGCCGAGCAGGAGCCGTGGGGCAAGTTCGAGTCCGATCCCGAGCGTGCCGCGACGATCGTGTACGTAGCGCTACGAGCAGTCGACAGTCTGAAGGTGCTGCTCACACCGTTCCTTCCGTTCTCGTCGCAGCGTCTGCACGAGATGCTCGGCTACGACGACGTGATCGCGGGGCCGCTCGAGTTCAGGACGGTTGCCGAGGCCGAGAGCGAGCACGTCGTGCTGACCGGTGACTACGCGAGCTGGAGTGGTCGCTGGGAGGCGAGTCGGCTGGAACCCGGTGCTCCCCTGCGAACGCCGCAGCCGCTCTTTCGCAAGCTCGACCCCGAGCGCGTCGTCGCCGACGAGCTTGCGCGCATGGAGGCGGCGACCGCGGCGTGACCGATTCGCACGCGCATCTCGACGCGTGCGACGAGCCTGCCGCGACGCTCGTCGAGCGCGCCCGCGCCGCCGGCGTCACGCGAATCGTCACCGTCGGCACCGGGATCGATTCGAGCCGCGCCGCGCTTGCCCTCGCCGAGGCACACGACCACGTGTACGCGGCGCTCGGCATCGACCCACATCGCGCCGCCGGCCCGGACGTAGCCCGCGTGGACGAGCTGCGTGAGCTCCTCTCGCATCCGAAGGCCGTCGCGGTCGGAGAGACCGGCCTCGACACGGTCCGGCGCTTCGCGTCTGCCCTCGAACAGCGCCGCCTCTTCGACGAGCAGCTCGCCCTCGCCGCAGAGCTCGAGCTCCCCGTCGTCGTCCACAGCCGGGAGGCGGAGCAGGAGACTGCGGACGCGCTGGAGCCGTTCCGTGGGCGGGTGATCCTCCACTGCTTCTCCTCGCCCGGCCTGCTTCCGGTTGCGCTCGACCGCGGGTACTACGTGTCGTTCGCCGGCAACGTGACCTACCCCAAGGCGGCAGAGCTCCGGGAAGCCGCAGCGGCGGTGCCGGACGATCGGATCCTCGTCGAGACCGACAGCCCCTATCTCGCTCCGCAGCCGGTTCGCGGGAGTCGGAACGAGCCCGCCCAGGTCGTCCACACGGTCGCCGCGATCGCCGCGGTGCGCGGCGAGACGCCGGAGCGCATCGCCGTACTCACTCATGCCAATGCCACGAGAGCCTTCGACCTGCCGTGACGGTCACGCCCAAGAGGTCGCTTGGACAGAACTTCCTCGCCGACGAGAACATCCTCGGCGTGATCGGAAACCTCGCCGACCTCGCCGAGAGCGACGTCGTGCTCGAGGTCGGCCCCGGGCTCGGCGTCCTGACCCGGTATCTCGCAGACCGTGTCACGCTCGTGCATGCGGTCGAGCTCGACCGCTCGCTCGAGGCGCCGCTCACCGCCGCCCTGGCCGGTCGCACGAACGTGAGGGTGATCTTCGGCGACGCGCTCGCCCTCGACCTCGCAGCGCTCGCTCCGCCACCGGTCAAGCTCGTCGCGAATCTCCCGTACAACATCGCGACGCCGCTCGTCGTCGAGACGCTCGAACGTGTACCGTCGCTCGAGCGCTGGTGTGTGATGGTTCAGAGGGAGGTGGCCGACCGCTTCTTCGCAGCGCCAAGGTCGAAGGCGTACGGAGCGGTCTCTGTGCTCGTGCAGCTCGCGGCGCGAAAGGTGGGGTACCGGTCGGTTCCACGGACGGTCTTTCGCCCTCGGCCGCGGGTCGAGTCGGCTCTCGTCGCATTCGTCCGCATCCCCAGGCCTCCACTCGCGGAGGTCCGCCCCCTCGTGGAGGCGGCCTTCGCCCATCGACGCAAGCTGCTCGCCAACTCGGTGGCGCTCACGGGGCTCGAGTCCCGTGAGCGAGTCGAGGAGGCGCTTGGCTCGATCGGACGGGCCGCCAACGCGCGAGCAGAGGAGCTGGCTCCGTCCGACTTCGTCGACCTGGCGCGAGCGCTGCAGTGAGCCGCGCGACGGCGCACGCCAAGATCAACCTCGCGCTCGTCGTGGGACCTCGCCGCCGCGACGGCAAGCACGAGGTCGCGACGGTCCTGCAGCGGATCGACCTCGCAGACGAGTTGGAGCTCGACCCGGCGCCGTCGCTCCTCGTCGTCGGCTTCCCGGACGACACGCTCGTCACCGCCGCGCTCGAGGCGCTCGCCGAGGCGGTGGGGGTGCCGCCCGCCTGGCGGGTCCACCTCGAGAAGCGGATCCCCGTGGCAGCCGGGCTCGGGGGAGGGAGCTCGGACGCCGCTGCCGCGCTGCGGCTCGCCAACACGACCCTGCCTGCGCCTCTGTCGCCCGCCGAGCTCGAGCAGATCGCCGCGACGATCGGTGCCGACGTCCCGTTCTTCCTCCGCTCGGGCACGCAGCTCGGGACGGGTGACGGCACAGATCTGCGAGCGCTCGAACTTCCACGCGGCTACCACCTCCTCCTCGTGCTCTCCCACGGGCACACGAAGCGCTCGACGGCGGGCGTCTACAGGGCGTTCGACGAGCGAGGCGGCGAGCGCGGATTCGAGGATCGACGGGCTCTGCTCATGGAGGCGCTCGAGAGCGTGCGGGCACCCAGTGACCTCGCCCGCCTCCCGCGCAACGACCTTGCGTCGTCGTCGCCGCTCGTCGCCGAACTGGAGCGCTTGGGGGCATTCCGCGCCGACGTCTCGGGCGCCGGGCCGACGGTCTACGCCCTCTTCGACGACGACGATGCTGCGAAGCGTGCCGCGGCAACACTGGCGCGGACCGGACGAACGTGGCTGACCAACCCCGTGTGACGTTCCCGTGCCCGACGCGAGTGGCAAGATGACGCCGGCTCTGGGGCGTGGCCAAGTGGTAAGGCAACGGGTTTTGGTCCCGTGATCCCAGGTTCGAATCCTGGCGCCCCAGCTTCGATGTCGACCAACGAGCCGAAGCTTGGTGCCGTCGTGATGGCGGCCGGCCTGGGGACGCGCATGCGCTCCCACACGCCGAAGCACCTCCACCCGATCCTCGGTCGGCGCATGGTCGACTGGGTGCTGATGTCGGCGCGTGAGCTCGGCGCCGATCCGATCGTGGTCGTCACCGCGCCGTCCACTGCGGACGCCTTCGACGGCGTGGAGGTGGCGATCCAGGCGGAGCCCAGGGGCACCGGCGACGCGGTTCGCTCGGCCCGCACTGCTCTCGAAGGCCGGGTGGCGAATGTCCTCGTGCTCTCAGGGGACACGCCGCTGCTCGGGCAGGGAGTGCTCCGCGATCTCGTCGAGACGCATCGCCGCGAGCAGGCGTGGGCGACGGTTCTGTCCTTCGAGCCGGACGATCCGAAGCACTACGGCCGCGTGCTCCGTGACGAGGGGGGCGACCTCGCCGCGATCGTCGAGTATCGCGACGCGGCGCCGGAGCAGCGCGCGGTTCGGGAGGTGAACTCGTCGATCTACGTGTTCGAGTCGGAGCGGCTGTGGCCCGTTCTCGACCGGCTCTCGCCGCACAACATCCAGGGCGAGCTCTACCTCACCGATTCGGTCGCGTTGCTCGTCGCGGACGGAGGGCGTGTCGCTGTGCACAAGGGAGGAGATCCGGTGGAGACCGAAGGAGTGAACACTCGAGTCGAGCTCGCCGCGGCTGCGGCGGCGCTCCGCGACCGAGTCAACGAGGGACACATGCTCGCAGGCGTCACGATCGTCGATCCAGCGACGACGTGGATCGAGCCCCACGTCACGATCGAGCCCGATGCGGTGATCCATCCCTTCACCGTCGTTCGCGGCGCGTCTCGGATCGGTTCCGGTGCGGAGGTCGGCCCGCACGCGGTCGTCGTCGACGCCGTGGTGGGTGAGCGCGCCCTGGTCGGGCCGTTCTGTTACCTTCGCCCCGGCACCGTGCTCGAGGCGCGCGCCAAGGCAGGCACTTTCGTGGAGATCAAGAACTCGATCATCGGCGAGCGCACGAAGGTGCCTCATCTCACGTACCTCGGCGACGCCGACGTAGGCTCCGATTCCAACATCGCCGCCGGGAACATCACGGCCAACCAGGAGCACACGCGGGTGAAGGAGCGCACGGTGATCGGTCGCAACGTCAGGACGGGCGTCGACAATGCCTTCGTCGCTCCCGTGTCGATCGGCGAGAACGCATGGATTGCAGCCGGCTCTGTCATCACCGAGGATGTCCCCCCAGGGGCGCTTGCCATCGCGCGCGCGCGGCAGGTCAACAAGGAAGGGCGTGGTGGAAAGCGGAACGATTGAGCAGACGCTTCCCGGACTCGAGGTCGCCATTCCGGTCGTGCAGATGACCACCGGACACGCCATCCCCCTTGCGCCCCAGAAGCGACTCATGGTCTTCGCGGGCCGCTCGCATCCCGAGCTGGCAGCGAAGATCGCCGAGCAGCTGGGCGTCGAGCTCGGCGAGATCGAGCTCACGACGTTCGCGAACGGGGAGACGTACTGCCGGTACGGCGAGTCGATACGCGGCGCGGACGTGTTCATCGTCCAGACAGGCTGTCGCCCGGTCGACCAGAACATCATGGAGCTGCTCTTCATGATCCAGGCCGCGAAGCTGGCCTCGGCGAAGCGCATCACCGCGGTCATCCCGTGGTTCCCCTACTCGCGGCAGGATCGGAAAGCGAGACCTCGCGAGCCGATCTCGAGCCGCCTCCTTGCCGACATGATCCAGTCCGCGGGAGCCGACCGCATGCTGACCATGGACCTGCATGCGGGCCAGATCCAGGGCTTCTTCACGATCCCGGTCGACCACATGACTGCCCTCCCCCTGTTCGCGCAGCACTTCCGCGACCTGGGTCTCACGGGCGATCGGGTCGTCTCCGTCGCGCCGGATGCCGGCCGCGCGAAGCACGCGGTTCGCTTCGCGGAGATGATCGACACCGACTTCGCGATCATGAACAAGACGCGCCCGTCGCGCGACGTCGCCTCGGTGACCGAGATCACGGGTCGCGTCGCGGGGAAGATCGCGATCGTGGGCGACGACAACATCTCGACCGGCAACACGCTGCTCCTCGGGGCTCGTGCTCTCCAGGAGGCGGGCGCCGAGGCGGTGTGGGTCTTCGCGACGCACGGTCTCTTCTCTGGAGATGCGCTGGAGCGGTTCGCCGAGGCGGATCTCGCCGGGATCGTGGTGACGGATACGGTTCCGGTCGATCCGCTCCGCAAGCCCGAGGGAATGACCGTGCTCACGATCTCCGGTCTGCTCGCCGAGACGATGATGAACGTCTTCTCCGACGAGTCCGTTTCGGCCATCTTCGGGGGCGAGAACCAGCTGTTCTAAGGGAACGGCTCTACGGAGCCGTTCCCGCTCGGCTTCTCCCCCAACGTTCTACCCCCGCTGATCGGGACACGTCCCACGCGGTCATCTTGGTGGTCGTCTCGATGTTCGCGAGCACCTGTCGGACGGGGGCCGGGTCGAGATCGGGGGAGATCCCGCCGCGGAGTCGAGGCTTCGCCCGACTCCTCTCGCGCCCCGGAGTTCTGCCCACCGAAGTGAGTCGTCGCCACCGACGCGGTGCGCTGCTCGGTCTGGGATGGGTGTAGCGGATCGGAGAGGGCGGCTGAGATCTCCATGGGCGCCGCCCGGCGGTGACGTAGACGTTCGGCTCGAAAGCCTTCATGGACGAAGACCCGTCCCTCGTTCCGGAAGACTCCGGAGCAGCCGGAGCTGCAGCCGCTCCGGAGTCAGATCCTCCTCGCTACGAGTGTGGTGCCAGCCTGCGCGGTCCGCCGTGATGCCGAGTCATCAGTACCGCGGCGACAATCAGCGCCGCCACGACCGCGAGCGCACCGGCCAACGCCGGGTACGTCCAATCGAAGCCGGTGGACTCGACGACGACGATCGGCTCGACCGTCGTGGAGCCCGGCCCGTGTGTCGGCCGATCATTCGGCCGCACGGAAGCCGAATACAGCGTCCCTGGCCCCCGAGGCTCGGCCCTGTCGTCCGGCCGAACCGATTCCACGGGCAGCGCAGTGGGTGCTACCGCACCCGGCCCGCGCGGACCAGCTTGGTCGTCCGGACGCTGGGCAAGCGCCGTCGGAACAAGCACCACACCTACGACCGCGAGCAGTCCGCCTACATAGATGGCGGAACGCATCACGTTCCTCACCTCCTACTGGCCTCTTAGCACGACGAGCGGCGCCTTCGCATCCGCGAAAATACGGATCAGCTCTCGTCCCCTCTTCGTCTCCCCGACGCCCGCTCGCGACGAACGTGCGTCTTCGACCGCGTCACGCACTGCGGCTCTCGTGGAACCCGCGTCGCGGTCGCTAGAATCCGCCGCCGTGTCCGGTGACCGATTGAAGCTGGAGGTACACGAGCGCACGGAGCTCGGTTCGCGCCGTGTCGGTCGTCTGCGCAGGCAGGGCCTCGTCCCCGGCGTTCTCTATGGGAAGGGCCACGCGCGCGCCATCGCGGTTCCGGAGGCCGACCTCCGAACGGCGCTGACCGGCCCCTCGGGCATGCACGCAATCCTGGACGTCGTGATCGAGGGGCAGAAGACTGTGCACCCGTCGATCCTCGCCGACTACCAACAGGATCCGATGCGCGGCAGGATCTCACACATCGACCTGCGCGAGGTTCGACTCGACCAGCCGATCCAGGCGGCCGTCGCTGTCCGTCTCGTCGGCGAGTCGGCCGGTGTCAAGGCAGGGGGCCTACTGTCGATCATCGCTCGGGAGCTCCGTATCGAGGCGCTCCCCGCTGATGTCCCCGAGCACATCGATATCGACGCGTCCGACCTCGAGGTCGGCGACGTCCTTCGACTGGCCGATGTTCCGTCGATCGACAGGGTCACGTTCCTGGACGACCCTCACGAGACCGTGATCGCGACCGTCTCGGTGCCGCGCGGCTTTGTCGAGGCCGAAGAGGTCGAGGTCGAGGAGGAGGGCGCCGAGGCAGCGGAGGCCGCGGCCGAGGCTGGCGAGGGCACCGCGGCCCAGTCCGAGGAGTAGCCGTGCGCATCTTCCGTCGAGGCGGCTCGGCCTCGACGCTCGATCTGCTGATCGCCGGCCTCGGCAATCCCGGGGCACGTCACGAGCGCGACCGTCACAACGTGGGGTGGATGGTGCTCGACGAACTCGCTCGTCGGCACCACGTGTCCTTCAAGTCCAAGTTCAACGGCCAGCTGAGCGAGACGCGTCTCGGCGAATCGCGAGTCGTCTTGCTGAAGCCGGAGACGTACATGAACGAGTCCGGGCGCTCGATCTCGGCTGCGGCCCGCTACTTCAAGGTCCCACCCGGCGGCGTCTTGGTCGTCCACGACGACATCGACCTCGAACTCGGTCGGCTCCAAGCGCGGGAGGGAGGTGGGCTCGCGGGTCACAACGGCCTTCGGTCGATCGCGCAAGCGCTCGGGACGAAGGAGTTCCTCCGACTGCGCATCGGGGTCGGGCGCCCCGGCCGTGGCGATCCCCGTGACGTCGCCGACTTCGTGCTCGCGCCGTTCGAGCCGCACGAGGATCGCGACGGCATCGTCGCTCGCGCGTCCGACGCGGCGGAGCTGCTCGTGGTCGAAGGCCTCGACGAGGCCCAGCGACGGTACAACTGAGCGGCGTGTGGCCGGCCGAAGCCGGTCGCGAACCGCGTGTCACTCCCCAGCGAAGCTCGTAGGACGACGTTTCCTTGCGCAGGCTGTCACTCACTTGTGACGACGGCGTGACCCAGGGGTCGCGGTTCCCTCGGTAGCGTTGCATCAGGGCACTGGGGGTGCCCCTGGGGGTGGTGGGGGAACCGAGACCTTCGGCGACCAGGCTGCCGCAATGGCTGTGCGCCACCCGGGATACAAGCCCGGACAGGCCCGCACGCCCCTCAGGGCGTACCGCGAGCCCGAAGCTACGATCCCGCAGCGCGGGAGCAGCTCCCGCCAGACGTATGGACCCGTCCGCTTCTCCACTCGCAGGCCTCGTCTCCGAGCTCGCCGCAAGCGAGCGCTTCCGCGCGTTCGCAGACGACTTCCCGGCGCGTGCCCGCGTGTCCGAGCCTGCGCTCCCGCTTCTGCTTGCCGCGCTGCAGGCCACGCTCGCGCGCCCGCTCGTCTGCCTCTTTGCGGAGGACGAAGAGGCACGCGACCTGGCCGAGGCCGTTGCCTGGTACGTCGACCCGAGCCGCATCGCGCTGCTACCGAGCCGGGGAGTGCGCGCCGGCTCCGGTCTCGAGCCGCCTGCGCATCTTGTCGGGGAGCGGTCGCGTGCACTCGAGGTGCTCGAGGCGGGCGGCCTCGTCTGCGTGTCCGCGCGTGCGCTCGCCGAGGGGATGCCACCGATCGCGGAGCGGCCGGAGCCCGTCCGCATCGCGCTCGGCAGCGACCCAGGCCTCGACGGGCTCGTCGAGGCGCTCTCCCGCTCCGGCTACGAGCGGGTGGAGCGGGTCGAAGAGCGCGGTCAGATCGCGGTTCGGGGTGGGCTCCTCGACGTCTTCCCGAGCACCGGCCGCGACCCCCTCCGCATCGAGCTCTTCGGCGACGAGGTCGAGCAGATCCGCGCGTTCTCGCCCTTCACGCAGCGCGCGCTCCATCCGGTCGTGGATGCGCTGATCTACCCGGCACGCGAGCGGCGCAGCGACGGCTCCGTGCGCGAGGACGCGGACGGCGTTCGCCCGCACGACCACGTGCCGCTCCTCGCTCGGCCGCCGGACCTCGTCTGGCAGCTGGACGACGCCCGCAGCGTGTGGGAGGAAGAGGCGCTCGAGGCGCCGGTCGTCGAGGGAGCGGCGCGCCTCGACGCGCTCCCGCGCTCCCAGCCTCACGTGTTCGAGGCGCAGCAGCCCGCGCTCGCCGCGCGCGGGTTGGCCGAGGCCGAGAACGAGCTCGCCGCGCTCGTGCGCCAGGGGAGGCGAGTCGTGGTCACCTTCCCACACCGGGGTGAGGCGCTTCGTACGCAGCGGCTGCTGCGCAAGATCGAGGCCCCGGTCGCCGACGCACACGAGTCGCTGCCGCAGGAGCCCTCGGTCCGGTTCGTCGTCAGCCCTGCCCGGCGCGGCTTCGTGTGGCGCGACCTCGGCCTTGCCCTGCTTCCCGACATCCAGGTCTTCCGCAAGCGGCCTCCACGCGCGGACGCCCGCCTCGGGCGCGCGCTGCAGTCGTTCGCCGATCTTCGCGTGGGGGATCACGTCGTGCACGAGGATCACGGCGTCGGGAGGCTCCTCGGCTTCGAGACGAAGGAGGTCGCGGGCGTCACGCGTGACTACCTCTTCCTGGCGTTCAAGGGCGAGGACCGGCTGTACGTGCCGCACGAGCAGCTCGCGAAGGTCTCTCGCTTCGTGGGGGCAGATGCACGGGTCCCATCGCTCTCCAAGCTCGGGGGCAAGGCCTGGCAGAACCTCAAGAGCCGTGCGCGGGCGGCTGTACGCGAGCTCGCGGGCGAGCTCCTGTCCCTCTACGCGCGACGGCAGCACGCGCCCGGCGTCGGCTTCGACCTCTCGAGCGACTGGCTCGAACGCCTCGAGAGCGCGTTCCCGTACCGCGAGACCGACGACCAGCTGCAGGCGATCGAGGCGGTCAAGGAGGACCTGGAGTCCGAGCGCCCCATGGATCGGCTCGTCTGCGGCGACGTGGGGTTCGGGAAGACCGAGGTCGCGGTGCGCGCGGCCTTCGCGGTCGCGCTCAACAGCCGCCAGACGCTCGTCCTCTGTCCCACGACGATCCTGGCCGAGCAGCACTGGAACACGTTCCGCGAGCGGTATCGCGACTTCCCGGTGCGGGTGGAGATGGTGTCGCGCTTCCGCTCTCGGGCAGACCAGAGACGCATCCTGGCGGAGTTCCAGGATGGGAAGGTGGACGTCCTCGTCGGCACGCACCGCATCCTCTCCCGCGACGTCATCCCGAAGAGCCTCGGGCTCGTCGTCCTCGACGAGGAGCAGCGGTTCGGCGTCGCCCAGAAGGAGCTCCTGCGCTCGCTGCGGCTCGAGGTGGACGTGCTCGCGCTCTCCGCGACGCCGATCCCGCGAACGCTGCACATGTCGCTCTCCGGACTCCGCGACGTCTCGATCATCGAGACGCCCCCGGCCGGGCGACGCCCCGTGCGCACGACCGTCGGCGAGTACGACGACGAGCTCGTGAAGACAGCCCTCGAGCGTGAGCATGCACGCGGCGGGCAGGCCTTCTACCTCCACAACCGGGTCGACTCGATCGAAGAGGCGCGGGAGAAGCTCGAGCAGCTCTGTCCCGGGCTTCGATTCCTCGTCGCCCACGGGCAGATGGCCGAGCGGGAGCTCGAGGAGCGGATGCACGCCTTCCTGGCCGGCGAGGCGGATGTGCTCGTCTCGACCACGATCATCGAGTCGGGCATCGACATCCCGCAGGCGAACACGCTCGTCGTCGAGCGCGCGGACGTGCTCGGCCTGGCTCAGCTCTACCAGATCCGCGGCCGCGTCGGCCGCTCCGACGTCCTGGCGTACGCGTACCTGTTCTACCCGGAGGCATCCGAGCTCACGCCGGAGGCGCGGGCTCGGCTCGCGACCCTCGCGGATCACACCGAGCTCGGCGCCGGGTTCCAGATTGCGATGCGCGACCTCGAGATCCGCGGTGCGGGCGATCTCCTCGGCCCCGAGCAGTCGGGCCACGTGGCGGCCCTCGGCTTCGAGCTCTACGTCGAGATGCTCGAGGACGCGGTCGCGGAGCTGACCGGGCGCCGGCGGATCGCGGTTCGTCCCGTCCGCGTCGACGCGCGCGTCGACGCCTACGTGCCGGCGTCGTACGTCGCCGCCGAGGCCCTCAAGATCGACCTCCACCGGCGCATCGCCCTCGTCGAGGACGAGGACGAGCTCCGCGAGCTCGAGGCGGCGACGGAGGATCGCTACGGCCCGATGCCCGAGCCGGTCGCGAACCTCTTCGCGCTCCAGGGGGCGAAGCTGAAGCTCGCCCGCCTCGAGGCGGACTACCTCGTCTACCGTGGTGGACGGGCGACGATCGGCCCGCTCGCCATGGCGTCCGGCGAGGTGCGTGTGCTCATCGGCTCGCTGCCCACCGCCGTCTACTCGACCCAGAAGCGGGAGGTGTCGCTCCGCGTCGAGACGCTCGAGGAGGCGCTCCGGCTGCCGGATGCTATCGTCCACGCCCGCCAGGCCGCCTGAAGGCGGCCTCTCTCGTCCGGCGCTCTCTCGATGATCTCCCAGCTCCCGAACAGACCGCAACGCCTGCCTAACACCCCCTCGGCTATAAGGAACGAGCTTTCATGAACGTCTCCCGCGTCATGCTCCCCGCCCTCGCAGCGGCTGCAGCTCTCGCCGTGGCCGGCTGTGGAGGCGGTTCCGACAGCGTCCCCTCGGGCTCGATCGCGGTCGTCGACGGGACGGAGATCCCGAAGAGCGACCTCGATGCGCTGATCGCGCAGGCGAAGAAGGGGTACGAGGCGTCGAAGCAGGAGTTCCCGAAGGCGGGAACGCCGCAGTACCAGGCCATCCAGACGCAGTACGTGGCCTTCCTCGTGCAGCGCGAGGAGCTCCGCAAGGCGGCCGCCGATCTCGGCATCGGGGTCACCCCCAAGGACATCACCAAGGCCGAGGACGAGCTCGTCAAGAGCCGCTACCAGGGCAAGCGGGCGAGCTACGAGAAGGCGCTCGAGGAGCAGGGCTACACGAAGGAGGACGTCCGCAGGATCCTCGAGACCTCGGTGTTGCAGCAGAAGATCTTCGACGACGTGACGAAGGACGTCGAGGTCAGCGACGACGACGTGCTCGCCTACCACACCCAGAACCAGTCGCAGTACGGCACGCCCGAGTCGCGCGACGTGCGGCACATCCTCATCGCCGTCAAGGACGCGAACGGCCAGGTCGACTTCGGGAAGAGCAAGGCCGAGGCCGAGAAGGTCTACGCCGAGCTGAAGGCGGGCGCAGACTTCGCGGCGCTCGCGAAGCAGAAGTCGGCCGATCCCGGGAGCAAGGACGTCGGCGGCAAGCTGACGATCTCGCGTGGGCAGACGGTTCCCGAGTTCGACAAGACGGCGTTCGAGCTCGACAAGGGCGACCTCTCGAAGCCGGTCAAGACGCAGTACGGCTACCACGTCATCGAGGCCGTCTCACCCATCCGCCCGGCCAAGACGACCCCGTTCGACAAGGTGAAGGCCAGCATCCGCTCGCAGCTTCTCCAGCAGAAGCGCAACGAGATCATGACGAAGTGGATCGAGGATCTCGGGAAGAAGTACAAGAGCAAGGTCAGCTACGCCTCCGGCTATGAGCCCCCGGAGCTTCCGGAGGCGCCGACCCAGACCCAGTAGGGTCTCCGTCCATGAGCCTGACGGAGGCGCTTCTCGACCTCCAGGAGCTGACGCGGCAACTGCGCCGTGAGTGTCCCTGGGACCGCGAGCAGACCGAGCGGACGATCGTCCCGCACACCGTCGAGGAGGCCTACGAGGTCGCCGACGCCGCGATGGCCGGAGATGACGCGCAGCTCCACGGCGAGCTCGGCGACCTTCTCTTCCAGGTCTTCTTCCTCTCGCTCCTGCTCGAGGAGCGGGGAGAAGGCGACCTCGAGTCGATCGCTCGAGATATCCACGCGAAGCTCGTCCGCCGCCACCCGCACGTGTTCGGCGACGCGGATGCCCGGACGCCGGGGCGCGTCCGCGAGCGCTGGGAGGCGCTGAAGACCGAGCAGGAGGGTCGCGAGGGCATCTTCCACGACGTGCCGGAGGCGTTGCCGGCGCTGCTCGAGGCGCGCAAGGTGCAGCGGCGCGCCGCGGCGGTCGGCTACGACTGGCCGGGCCTCGAGGGGCCGTTGGCCAAGGTCTACGAGGAGCTCGACGAGCTCGCGTCCGCCCTCTCCCGCGCCGGAGCTCCGCGACCCGAGACGGAGCCAGATCCCGCCGTCTTCCACGAGGTCGGGGACGTCCTCTTCACCGTCGTCAACGTGTCCCGCAGGCTGAACGTCGATCCCGAGCTCGCGCTCCGGGCGACGACGCGCCGCTTCACGTCTCGCGTCGAGGCGGCGGCGGAGCTGGCCGATGCCGACGGCGAGGATTGGCGCAAACTGGGCCTCGAGCGCCAGGACGCGTACTACGAGCGCGCGAAGGAGAGCGTCCGGTGACGGCGATCACGGGCGTCCACGCTCGGCAGCTGCTCGACTCGCGCGGCAACCCGACGCTCGAGGTGGACGTTCGTCTGGCGTCGGGTGCGCTCGGGCGTGCCGCAGTCCCTTCCGGAGCATCGACCGGGGAGCACGAGGCGGTCGAGCTGCGCGACGGCGACGCGGGCGCCTACCTCGGGCGAGGCGTGCTGAACGCCGTCGCGAACGTCAACGGGGAGATCGCCGGGGCGCTGATCGGGATGGACGCGGACGGCCAGGGAGCGCTCGACCGTCTCCTGGTCGAGCTCGACGGGACGCCGAACAAGAGCCGCCTCGGGGCGAACGCGATCCTCGGGTGCTCGCTCGCCGTTGCCAAGGCAGCTGCGGCGGACGCCGGGCTCCCGCTGTACCGCTGGCTGGGCGGCGAGCGGGCCCGGATCCTCCCCGTGCCCCTGATGAACGTCGTCAACGGCGGTGCGCACGCCCAGAATCGACTCGACCTCCAGGAGTTCATGGTCGTCCCGGCCGGCGCCTCGACGTTCTCGGAGGCGCTACGCATAGGTGCCGAGGTCTTCCACCATCTGAGAGCCGTCCTCCACGAGCGCGGCCTTGCGACCGGGGTCGGCGACGAGGGCGGCTTCGCCCCCGATCTCGAGTCGACCGAGCAGGCGATCGAGGTCGTTCTCGAGGCCGCCGAGCGGGCGGGTCACCGCGATCGCATCGGCATCGCGCTCGACCCCGCCGCGAGCGAAGTGTTCTCGGATGGCCGCTACGAGCTGCGCGGCGAGGGCCGCACCCTCGACCCGGACGAGCTGATGGGGCTCTACGGGTCTCTCGTCGACCGTTTCCCTATCCTCTCGATCGAGGACGGGCTCGACGAGAACGCGTGGGACGACTGGCGGATCCTGACCGAGACGCTCGGTGACCGCGTCCAGCTCGTCGGTGACGACCTCTTCGTCACCAACGTGAACTTCCTCCGGCGCGGGATCGACGAGGGTATCGCGAACGCGATCCTCGTCAAGGTGAACCAGATCGGGACGCTCACCGAGTCGCTGGACGTCATCGAGCTGGCGCGAGCCGCCGGCTACGCGACGGTGATCTCGCATCGCTCGGGCGAGACCGAGGACACGACGATCGCCGATCTCGCCGTCGCCGTGAACGCCGGGCAGATCAAGACGGGTGCGCCGTCCCGAACCGATCGAGTGGCGAAGTACAACCAGCTTCTCCGGATCGAGGAGGAGCTCGCGGGCGCGGCGGTCTACGCCGGTTGGGATGCGTTCCGCCGCTCGCGAACGACTCCCGCATGATCCAGCACGACCGCCGGACGAAGATCGTCGCCACCATCGGACCCGCCTCGCGCGACGCGGCCACTCTCGCCGCTCTGGTGGAGGCCGGAATGGACGGCGCCAGGCTCAACTTCTCCCACGGGTCGCACGAGGATCACGGGCGTGCAGCGGAGTGCGTGCGCGCGGTTCAGGCGGAGGTGGGAAGGCCGCTCGCGCTGATCGCCGACCTGCAGGGCCCGAAGCTCCGGATCGGCGATCTGCCGGCCCCCGTTGAGCTCACGAGAGACGACGTCGTCGTCGTCGCCGGCGAGTCCTCGGCGCGCGGGGACGATCTTCCGGTCGCGCCCGAGGTACTCGGCTCGGTGCTCGAGCCCGGCGACGACGTTCTCGTCGACGACGGGCTCGTCCGGCTTCGGGTGCAGCGCGTCGAGAAGGGGCGGGCGCTCTGCAGGGTGGTAACGGGAGGTGTCGTCCATCCGAACAAGGGCGTGAACGTGCCGGGAGTGCCGCTGCCCGTGCCCTCCCTGACGGAGAAGGACCTCGTCGATCTCGACTTCGCGCTCGGGCTCGGCGTCGACTACCTCGCCCTGTCGTTCGTCCGCTCGCACACCGACGTCGCGGCGCTGAAGGCGAGAATCGCGGACGAAGGCGCGCAGGCGTGGGTGATCGCCAAGATCGAGCTCAAGGAGGCCGCGACCGCGCTCGAAGCGATCGTCGCCGAGTCCGATGCGGTCATGATCGCCCGCGGCGACCTCGGAGTCGAGATCGGTGCCGCGGAGGTTCCGCTCCTCCAGAAGCGCGTGATCACGGAGGCGCTCGAGCGTGGGAAACCGGTCATCACCGCGACCCAGATGCTCGAGTCGATGGTGCATCGGCCAGAGCCGACCCGGGCGGAGGCATCGGACATCGCGAACGCTATCCTCGACGGGACGTCTGCGCTGATGCTCTCGGCCGAGACGGCCGCGGGCGAGTACCCGGTCGAGGCCGTGAGGACGATGGCCAGCATCGCGAGGGCCGTCGAGCCGAGCCTCGGCTATCGCCACCAGCTGCCCAGCGCTCTCGAGGAGCCAACCGTCGGCCGGGCGATGTCCAACGCCGCCTGCGACCTCGCGGAGGCGCTCGGCGCGAAGGCGATCCTCGTTCCGACCTTCACCGGGCGAACCGCGTCGGCGGTCGCGCGTCTGCGCCCGCAACGGCCCGTCGTGGCCCTCACCCACGTCATGGCGTCGCTCCAGCATCTCGCGATCGAATGGGGAGTCACACCGCTCGAGATCGAAGAGGTGACGGACGTCGAGGAGCTCTGGCGTCGCTCGATCGAGGTCGCCCGCGAGTCCGGGGTCGTCGCCGCGGGCGATCGCGTCGTGCTGACCGCGGGGACGGCGGTGAACATTCCGGGCTCCACCAACGTCATCAAGGTCGACGTCGCCTGAGGCCCTGGGGCCGCCGGGCTCTCCCGACTGGTGGGCCTCGCCTCCGCCCTTCGCCGACCTCGCAGCCTGGTCGCGCGGGGTTGCGCCACGGGCAGCGAGCGCCCTTCGCTGCCCGGCTCCGCGTCGCCTCACCGGCGCGCGATTCGCCCGCGACTGCGGGAACCTGCTGCGGCAGGAAGCAGGTCGGGAAGGGAGCGGCGCTGGAGCGTGGAACGTGGAGTCGTGGCAGGGAGGATGACGGAGGAGGGGCCCACGAGGAGGCGGAAGACGGACCCGCGAATCGCCCGGCGACGGCTCCGGCTGCTGTGGGTGATCGGGATCGTCGGGCTCTCCGTCTACCTCTACTACCGTCCGATCGCCTCGTACGTCGAGACGAAGCGCGACCTCGCCGCGCGCCGCGCGGAGGTCGAGAGGCTACGCAGTACCCGCATCGAGCTCGAGCAGCGGCTCGCGAGCACGTCCAGCCCGGCCTCGATCGAGCGCGAGGCGCGCCGGATCGGGTACGTGCGGCCGGGCGAGCAGCTCTTCGTCGTGCAGGGCATCTCCGAGTGGCGCGCGGACGACTCGGAGCACCGGCGTCGCTCGTAGGCTTCCCGGCGTGGACGATCGAGCCGTCGTCGCCCGGCAGCTCGGGCGCTCCCCACGCGCGTTTCGGCGCGTCGTCGTCCGCTGTCCCTACGGCCTCCCGGCCGTGACCGAGCAGGCTCCCTATGACTCGGACGGGGAGCCGTTCCCGACGACGTACTACCTGACGTGCTCGTACCTCGTCGCCTCGGTCGCTCGGCTCGAGGCCGCAGGCGGCGTCGAGCGCTGGAGTCGGACGGCGGCAGATGACCCCGTCCTCCGCGAGTCGCTCACGCGCGCGACGGCGGAGCAGCGCCGGATTCGCCACGCGCTCGCTGCTGACGGGCCTGGCATCGACGGTGGCGCGTCGCTCGACCTCGGAATCGGCGGCTCCCGCACGCCGAGCCAGCTCAAGTGCCTCCACGCTCACGTCGCGTTCGCGCTCGCACACCCCGGCTACGAGCTCGGCGACCGTATCCGGAACGAGGTGCGGCCGAGCTGGCCGGAGGACGGCTGTTGCTGCGAGGAGCTCCGTGAGCTCGTCTAGTCTGGGCGCGTCGTGTCGGCCGACGTGGATAGCGCTCGCCTGGAGTGGGAGGGTGGGTACCGCGACTTCTCCACGGCCATGCGGGATCCCGCCGCGGCGGACGCGCTCGGTCGTCAGCTGCGGGCCGTGACCGACGAGCTTCGGCGCCGCGTCGGCGGGACGTTCACCCTCGGCGAGCTCGCAGGCGAGTATGCGGCCGCGGAGCGCTGGGTTCGAGACGTCCTTGCGGAGCAGGCTGCGCCTGGCTGGCCGAGGACCCTCTCCCTCGTGGAAGGAGCCGCGTTCCACCTCTACTCGCGGGGCGCGGTGGACTTCACGCCGTGACAGTGCCCGCGCCTCAGCACAGGGTGCGCCGCGCCGCGCCGCGCCGCCGCCGCTCGCGCGTACTCCGGGCCGCGCTCGTCGTCCTCCTGGGCGTCCTCGCGTTCCTCCTCGGGGTTGCGTTCGCGCGCACGCTCGACGAGCGCCCGAAGCCGGGAGGCACGGTCACGAGCGTGCGGACGCTCGAGCCGCTGCCCCAGGAGGCGCCCGAGCGGACGGTGACGATCACGGTGACCGCCACCCAGCCCTGAGGCCGACGGCCTAGAGCTCCTCTGAGGCCTCGAGCAGTCCGCCGACGATGATCCCGACCGCGCAGGCGAGGCTGATCCAGATGCCGACGCCGCGGCTTGCGAAGAAGAACTGGTCGGGGATGGAGATGAGCCGGACGAGGATCAGGATCGTGGCGACCGAGCCGATCGTGATGGCGACGAGGCTCTCGGGGACGGAGGCCGGCATCGCGACACCCACCTCCCGCAGCACGACGAGCAGCACCGCCGCGAGCCCGAGGAAGAGGACGACCTTGCCGATCGTGCCCGTGTTCCAGCCGATGACGGAGATCGTGTAGCCGCTGCCCTCTCCCCGGTACCAACCGGTCAGCGCCGAGAGCGCGAGGAGCAGGCCGAACAGGAACGTGAGCCGACCGCCGAGGCTCGGCCACCCCCCGCGGGCGAGGCCCCCGCCACCATCGGCTCCTCCCTGGGTCTGCATGGGACGAAGGATATGGCTTCCGGACGAAGCACCTGCTGCGCAGAGCCCATTTCGGCTCCTACAATTGCCCTGTGGCTCGACCCGCGAGCTCCGCGTCGACTCGGGTCTCCGAGGAGGAGCCCCCGCTCGACTCCGGGGCGATCGAACGTGCCTACCACCATCATCGTGCGCGCCGAGCCGCGAGGGCGAGGCGGCACCGGGAGAGCCGCCGCGCGGGCATCCGCTTCTGGCTCGTTCTCGGGCTGATGGTCGCGGGCCTCGTCGTGCTCGCGGCGCACACGCTCGGCGAGATCGAGCGCGTCTTCGGGCTCTAGACGTGCGCCGTCCTGCCGCGGACCGGCGGCCCGGATCGCTCGCGCTCGGCGCGCTCGTGTTCGGGGCCGGGATCGGCGCACTCGCGACCGAGATCACGGCGTCGCGACTACTTGCCCCGTACTTCGGATCGTCGACCGTCGTCTGGGCGAACCTGATCGGGCTCGTCCTCGCCGCGCTCGCAGTCGGCTACTGGGTCGGAGGTAGGGTCGCCGACCGGCGGCCGCGAGCGTCCCTCCTCGGGTTCATCGTCCTTGCCGCGGCGGTCTGCGTCGCCGCGATCCCGTTCGCAGCCAAGCCGTTCCTCGATCTCACCGTGGAAGGGCTCGACAAGGCGTCGGCCGGAGCGGTGATCGGAAGCTTTCTCGCGGTGCTGCTCCTGCTCGCGCCGCCCGTGGTCCTCCTCGGCATGGTGTCCCCGTTCGCGATCCGGCTGGCGGTCGCCTCGGTCGAGACGGCAGGCGCGGTCGCGGGGCGCCTGTACGCGCTCTCGACCGCGGGCTCGCTCCTCGGGACGTTCCTGCCGGCCCTCGTCCTGATCCCGGCCGTCGGAACCCAGCGGACGTTTCTCGTCATCGCCGCGCTCCTGGCGCTCTCGTCGTGCCTCCTCCTCGGAGCGAGGTACCTCGTCGTCGCCGGCGCGCTCGCCGCGCTCGTCGTCCTGCCGCCCGGTGCGGTGAAGGCCGAGGTGGGGGTCATCCACGAGGAGACCTCGTTCCATCAGTACATCCAGGTCATCGAGCGACCCGACGGGCGGCGGCTCCTCTCCTTGAACGAGGGTGTGGCCGTCCATTCCGTCTGGCGCGCCGACACGGTGCTCACCGGCGGCGTGTGGGACGCCTTCCTGGCGCTCCCGCCACTGCTCGGCAGGCCGCTCGAGCGGGTCGCGATCCTCGGGAACGCGGCCGGCACGACCGCACGGGCGCTGGGTGTCTACTACCCCGAGGCGGCGGTGGACGGTGTCGAGCTCGACCCGGCTGTGAGCCGAGTGGGCCGGACGTACTTCGGGCTGGACGACAACCCGAGGCTCACCGTCCACGATGCCGACGCTCGGCCTTTTCTGCGGTCGACGGATGCGCGCTACGACCTGATCATCGTGGACGCATACCGCCAGCCCTACGTGCCGTTCTACCTCGCCACCCGGGAGTTCTTCCAGCTCGTCCGCGAGCACCTGACCCCCGGCGGGATCGTTGCCCTGAACGTGGCCACCGTCCCCGACGACACGCGGCTCGTCCGCGCGCTGGGGGGGACGCTCGCGGCGGACCTTCCGCAAGTGCTCGAGTGGCCGGCCCTGCGCTTCAATACGATCGTGCTCGGTCTCGCAGAACCCCTGACGCGCCGGGAGCGGGCACGACGCCTCCGCGCCGGCCCACGCGACCTCGCGTCCCTGCGTGAGCTGTTGGCGCGTGACACGCGCCCCGTGAGGGTCGCCGATCGGCCCTGGACCGACGATCGCGCGCCCGTGGAGTGGCTCACTGACCGGATGATCCTCTCGTATGCGGCTCAGGGCGGCCGTCTCGAGGAGGACTACCTCCCGACGAGGCCCGCGCCGTGATCGCGCTCGGGCGACGCAACGGACAACCTCTCCGGATCGGCCATCGCGGCGCGCCTGCACTCGCGCCCGAGAACACGATTCGCTCGTTCCGCGCCGCCCTCGAGGCCGGCGTCGATCTCATCGAGTTCGACGTGCTCGCGCTTCGCGGCGGGGAGCTCGTAGTCGCCCACTCGGACGACCTGCACGAGGTGAGCCACGGCGCGGCCCGCGGCACGGTGATCGATCGCCCGCTCGCGTCGCTCCGCGAGTCGTGCCCGGAGCTGCCGACGCTCGACGAGGCGCTCGAGTTCTTCGCGAGCGAGGCGACGGAGGCAGGACTCCATCTCGACCTCAAGACCCTCGGTCGGGAGGAGGCGGTCGCGGCCGCGCTCGGCCGTTTCCGCGTGTCCGAACGCAGCCTCGTGAGCTCGTTCTTCGTCCGCTCCGTTCGCCGGATCGTTGGCCTCGATCCCCGTGTGCGCCCGGGCATCACGTTCCCGCACAGCGTCCTCGGGATCACGGAGTCGGGACGGAGCGCGCCGATCGCCCGCATCGGGCTCGAGGCCGCGCGCCGCGCCATGCCCGTGCTCGCCGCACCCTTGCTCTCGATCTCGGGTGCACACGCCCTCGTCCTCCACCACTCGGTCGTCGACGAGCGAGCCGTGCGCAGCGCGCGCCGGCGCGGCGCACCAGTGGTCGCCTGGACCGTCGATCGGCCCGACGACCTCGCGCGTGTCGACAGGGCGGGCGTCGACGCGGTCGTGACGAACGACCCGCGCCTGTTCGCGTCTACACTGGGCGCGTGAGAAGCGGGGCTCGCGTCGCCGGGTTTGGGCTGCTCGCCGCGTGTGCCTGCGCGGGCTTCGCCACCGCGTTCTCCCTGTCCTCGACGGCGGGCGCCGAGACCGGGACAACGACGACGTCGCAACCGACGACGACGCTTCAGCCGACGGAGCCTCCCCCCACCACCGAGCCTCCGCCGACGCAGCCTCCGCCCACGGAGCCTCCGCCCACGAAGCCTCCGCCCACGAAGCCTCCGCCCACGTCGAGGCCGGCACCGATCCCGTTCGGCGTCACGATCGGCGGGGTGAAGGTCGGCGGGCTCATGCCCGGGCGGGCCACGACTCTCGTGCAGCGCTCGTTTGCGCGTCCGCTCGTCCTCGTAGCGAGCGAGGCGCGGAGGCTCCGCGTCGAGCCGAGGACCATCGGCGCGACGGTGGACGTGCCCAAGGCGATCCGCCGGGCGCGGCTGGCGCGACCCGGCGCCTCGATTCCGCTCGGCGTCGCGGTCCGGCAGCCGCGCGTCGCAGGGTACGTCGATCGTCTGGGGCGTCAGTTCGACCTCGAGCCGGTGGATGCACACCTCGTCCTCGACGGAGTGAAGCCGCGCGCCGTTCCTTCCCGGGAGGGTCGCTTGCTGAGGCGGCTCCCCGCTCGACGTGAGATCCGCAAGGCGCTCGTGCTGAACACGCGAGCGCCCATCCAGCTTCGCTTCGCGACGCTGAAGCCGAAGGTCGTCACCGCCGAGCTCGACCAGGCGATCGTCATCCTTCGAACGTCGAACAGGCTCCTGTTCTTCAACGACGCGAAGCTCGTTCGCTGGTTCGGCATCGCGACGGGCCAGGCGCGGTACCCGACGCCCCTCGGCGAGTACGAGATCGTGAACATGCAGCGGAATCCCTGGTGGTATCCGCCCCCCTCGCCCTGGGCGGCAGAGTCCGATCCCGTGCCGCCCGGCCCCGGAAATCCGCTCGGCACACGCTGGATGGGCCTGTCTGCGCCGTACGTGGGCATCCACGGCACGCCCGATGCGGCCTCCATCGGCTACTCGGCCTCGCACGGGTGTATCCGGATGCGGATCGAGGACGCCGAGTGGCTCTTCCGGAGGGTGAAGATCGGGACGCCGGTCTTCATCATCGCCCGGTAGTCGATGCCGCGGCGCGTCCGGCTCGTCGCTCAGGGTGTTGCGCTCGGCGTCGTCGCGCTCCTCTTCGTCCTGCTCGCCTGGTCGCTCGTCAACGACGAGGGCGGTGACCTCGCCGCCGCGGCGAGCCGCGGCGAGCGGCCCGAGGCCCCCGACTTCAGGCTCGAGCGCCTCGACCGGCAGGGTGCCCTCCAGCTCTCGTCGCTGCGCGGGAAGGCGATCGTGCTCAACGTCTGGGCGTCCTGGTGCCTCCCCTGCAAGGAGGAAGCGCCCTACATCGAGCGAGTCTGGACCCGCAACCGCGCCCGTGACGTCGTCGTGCTCGGCCTCGACGCCAAGGACTTCCGAGTGGACGCGCGACGGTTCGTGCAGCGCTTCGGCCTGACCTTCCCGATCGTGTACGACGGGCCCGGGAACACGCTCGACGGGTACGGCGTGACCGGGTTCCCGGAGACGTTCGTGCTCGATCGCGAGGGTCGGGTGATCGAGGCGTTCGCAGGTGCGATCAACTCGGCGGAGGATCGTGCTCGGCTCCGGTCTGCGATCGGGCGCGCGTTGTCGTCGTGAGGCTGGTCGCGCCCCTCGTCCTCGTCGTCCTCCTCAGCGCCGCCCTCGCCGGCTCGTCGACCGCCGCGGGGCCGCCGACCGCCGCCGACCTCGAGGCCGAGCTCGTCTGCCCCGTGTGCGAGACGACGCTCGACCAGTCGAACGCGCCCGTCGCAGTGCGCATGAAGGCGTTCATTCGGACGCGGATCGCCGCCGGGGACAGCGAGCAGGAGATCAAGGATGCGCTCGTGGCCCAGTTCGGGCCGGGGGTGCTGGCCACTCCCTCCAAGCGGGGCTTCGGCTTGCTGGCATGGCTCCTGCCCCTCGCCGGCGGACTCGTGGCAGTCGTGACGGTGGGCGTCCTCGTGCGCTCGTGGAGCCGGCGCCGGGCGCCGACGGATGAGCCCGAGGGTCCGCTCGATCCGTCCCTCGAGAGACTCGTGGACGAGGAGCTCGCCCGCTTCGACGGCTGATGAGCTGGGCGTCGATCCCGGTGGCGTTCCTCGCGGGGATGGTGTCGTTCCTCGCGCCGTGCGTGCTCCCGCTCGTTCCCGGCTACCTCTCGGCCGTCTCGGCCGTCGACGCCGACAAGCTCGGGCAACCTGGCAGCGCACGCCGCGTCGTGACCTCGAGCGTTCCCTTCGTCATCGGGTTCACCGCCTTCTTCGTGCTCCTCGGAGTGGGTGCGGCGCTCGTCGGCGGCCGCCTCTTCGCAGACCAGTTCCTGCTCGAGCGCATCGCGGGTTTCGTGCTCGTCGTCTTCGGCCTCGCCCTCATGGAAGCGCTGCCCTGGCCACAACGGCTGCTCGGCGCGGGGCTGCTGCAGGACGCGCGCAGCCGAGGGTCGCGGTTTCTGCTCGGCGGTGCGTTCGCGGTGTGTGCGGCACCGTGCATCGGCCCGGTCCTCGCCGCGATTCTCGTCCTCGCGGGTGCTTCGGACACGGTGCTCGAGGGTGCGGCTCTACTCGCGATCTACTCCCTCGGGCTGGCGATCCCGTTCGTGCTTGCGGGTGCGATCTTCACGAGGGCGATGACGGCCTTCCGGTGGCTACGCGATCACTACCGGGCGATCCAGATCACGGGTGGCCTGATCATGGTCGCGCTCGGCCTGCTCCTCTTCTTCGGTCGCTTCTACGTCCTTCGCGTCTACGTGAACCGCTTCCTCGAGGCGATCGGCCTCGACTCGGCGTTCTGATCAGCACCTCGGGGCGGGCAGGTCGAGCGAGCCGGCGTCGACGCGCGCCCGGGCGAGGCGGACGTCCTCGAGCACGGTCACGACGTCGACGCCGCGATGATGCGGGCGGTAGCGCACGAGACGTCGTTCGGCCTTCTCCAGCTGCCGCGCGCAGCCCGGCCTATTGCCCCGGCCAGCGTGGTACCAGGCGACCGCGACGTGGACGAGCCCCTGGAGGAAGTCGCGCTCGGACTCGGGAGCTCCGCGCCACTCGTCCTCCAGCTCCTCGTGCGCCTCGAAGTAGGCGCCCGACCGGATCAGCGCGAGCCCGGCGTCGAGTCCCATCGCCCGATTATCGGCCTCCACCGAGGGTGCTAGTGTCGACCCGTGGCGACGATCCTGCTCGTTGGGGTCGATCTCTTCTTCCGCTCGAAGCTCGAGGGCTTGCTTCCGAGCCATCGGCTCGTGACGAACGAGAGCGTGCACCCTCCGGACCTCGTCATCGCGGACATCGCTCGCGTCGAGCCCGAGGAGGTCGTCGAGGCGTGGCCTGACACTCCGATCGTCGGGTACACGAACCACATCGACCGGTCGGGTCTGCAGCGGGCTCATGCCGCGGGCTTCGACCAGGTGATCGTGAAGTCGGCGCTCGTCGAGCGGGCCCCGGAGCTCGTCGTCCAGCTCACGGGCGAGCGAGACGCCGAGACCCGCTAGCCCGATCCGGCGCTCCGGCTAGACTCGCGGCCGTGACGTACATCATCGCCGAGCCCTGCATCGACATCAAAGATCGCTCCTGCGTCGACGTCTGCCCGGTCGACTGCATCCACGAGTACGAGCGCATCCTCGTCATCGACCCCGAGGAGTGCATCGACTGCGGTGCCTGCGAACCGGAGTGTCCGGTGGAGGCGATCTTCCCGGAGGACGCCCTCCCCGACAAGTGGAACGCGTTCGTCGAGATCAACTACGCGTTCCCCGATGCGGCGAAGATCGATGCCCTGGTCGGCAGATACGCCGAGGAGCACGACGTCCACAACCAGCCGCTCGACTGAGTCCCCGCGAGACCGGCAGCCGAGGAACGCGAACCACGACATCCTGACGCGTGCGCGCTCCCGCCGGCGCGGTGTCGACGCCCGGAGCGGTCGCCGACTACGCCGGCTGCAGGTAGGCGCACGGCCGGGGATCGCCGGGCAGCGGCGAGGGCGCGACCTTCGTGACGCGGTAGCGCTGCTCGCCGTCCTCGACCTCGGTGCCCGGCCGTGGAGGATCTCCTGAGCGCTCGATGAGCTGGTACCCCGACGGCGACCAGACGAAGAACAGGTAGCCCGTGTGCCTGCTCCCGTCTTCCGCCACGGGGCGATCCTAGCGCCGGGTCGCGGATGGCGGGATCTCGACGCGAATCGTCGAGCCGCGCGGGTAGCGGACCTCCGAGCTGAAGCGCGCGTTCAGCGTCGCGGCCCGTTCCGCGAGCGCCTGGAGAACCGCGCTCCGACGCTCCGGCGGCCCGTCGTCCGTGATGACGAGCTCGCTCCCGCCCGCGGCCGTCGCGTGCAGCGCGATCTCGATCCGCGTCGAGCTGCCACGTTTGACCGACTGCTCGATCGCGTCCCGGAGGATCTGGTAGAGGGCGGTCGCCGCATGCTCGCCGAGGACGGACGCCTCGTCGAGAGCGAGGTGGAACTCGACGCCGTGGCGCGCCGACAGCCGCCGGACGTGCGCCTCCACGGCGGCCACGAAGCCAAGCTCCCGGAGAATCCGAGGCTCGAGATCGTCGCACAGGGCGCGGAGCTCCCGAGTCGCGTCGCGGGTGAGCTCGAGTCCGCGCGCGAACACGTCGGCCGCCCCCTCGCTGTCGCCCTCTCGGAGCCTGGTGAGGGCCGCATCGAGCATCTGCGAGATGGCCGACAGGTGCTGGACGGGGCCGTCGTGGAGCAGCTCGGCGATCCTGCGGCGCTCCTCGTGCTCGGCCAGGATCCGCTCGGCGAGGAGCGCCCGCTCCCGGTCGTCGTTGTCGTCGGTCAATCGATCATCGCCTCGCGAAGCGCGATCGCGACCGCCTGCGTGCGCGTGTCGGCCTCGAGCTTCGCGAGGATGTGCCGGACGTGGCTCTTCACGGTCTCCTGACTGATGAAGAGCCTGGCCGCGACGTCGGCGTTCGACATCCCGTCGGCGAGCAGCTGCAGGATCTCCCGCTCGCGCGGCGTCAGAACGTCGGCCTGCCCCTGTCCCGCGACGAACTCCGCCATGAGCCCGGGGTCGACGAACGTCTCTCCGGCCGCGACCTTCTCGATCGCGCGCAGGAGCGTCTCATGCGGCGTCTCCTTGAGGATGTAGCCCCGCGCCCCTGACTCGAGGCCGCGCTGGAGGAGCGACTTCTCGCCGTAGGCGGTGAAGATGAGGATCGCCGTGTCGGGAACCCGCTCGAGGACCTGCTCGGTCGCCTCGAGGCCGTCCATGTCCGGCATCCGCAGATCCATGATCACGACGTCCGGACGCCGGCGCTCGGCGAGCGCGACCGCTGCGGCGCCGTCGCCGGCTTCGCCGATCACGCGAATCCGCGGTGAGCGCGAGAGCGCGAGGCGAAGGCCCTCGCGCACGACCTCGTGGTCGTCCGCGATGAGGCAGGTGATCTCGTCGCCCACGGGGCGATTCTACGGCGCGCGTCGGCAGGCTCCTCCCGGCAGGTCAGGCGAGGAGGGCAAGCTGGCGCGGCTCCGGCGGTCGCCGCGGCTGCGTGCGTGGGGCTGCGCTCCCTCGAGTCGCCCTCCGGACGGGCGCGACGAGAGCGGTCGTCATCGCCGTTGGGAGGTATGCGCGCGAGGCGAAGAGCGCCTCGTACCGCGCCACCTGCTCGGGCCACTCGCGTCCCAGCTCCGCGAGGAAGTGCTCCCGCACACCCGGGCGCAGGTGGACGACGCTGCCCCAGATGGTGCGCGCGCCCGCGGCGCGCGCGGCCCGGACGACCGCGGCCAGCGCGGCGGGGTCGTCGGACAGCCCCGGAAGGATGGGCGCCACCGCGACGCCGACCTCGATCCCGGCCTCGGCGAGTCGGCGAACCGCCCGAAGCCGGCTCGCGGGCGGGGCGGTCCCGGGCTCCGTCGCCCGCCAGACTCGTTCGTCGAGCGTGGGGAGGGAGACGAACACCTCGGCGCCAACGCGCGCTCGAGCGTCCTGCAGCACGTCCACATCGCGCACGACGAGCGGCCCCCGCGTGACCACGGAGAACGGCGTCCGGGCCTCGACGAGGACGCGCAGGCACGAGCGCGTGAGCTCGAACCGGCCCTCGGCCGGCTGGTACGGGTCGGTCGCCGTGCCGACGGCCACCTTCTCCCGGCGCCACGCGGGCCGGGCGAGCTCGCGCCGGAGCACGTCCGCGACGTTCGGCTTCACGCGAATCGAGCGTCCGTACCGCTCGTCGGACGGGCGGTCGGCGCGGCGCTCGAAGTGTCGGACGTAGCAGAACGTGCAGCGGTGCGCGCAGCCCGTGTACGGGTTCAGCGACCACGCGAACGGCATGCCCCGCACCCGGTTGAGCGCCGCGGAGCACGGCTCGATCCGGTACTCGGCGCGCGGCATCGGCCGAGAATAGAACAGATGTTCGATCAGGACAAGGGAGGGAGGTCGAGCAGGTCCGCAGACCAGCGGAGGGCGTGGAGAAGGTCGCCGGCCTGGTCCTCCCGGAGCGTCGAGCCGGGCTCGGCCCAGTCCGGGAGAGGCGCGGGGGCCTCGACGGCAAGGTGCCCGGCGAGCGCCGCCGCGTACGAGGGTTCGCCCGGGACGTCGAGCACGGGCGGCTTGCCTCCCTCGACCCGGATGCTCAGGAGCGCGAACGCGGTGTCGATCCACGCCGAGCCACGCACGGCCGCACCCCAGTCGACGAGCACGGCACCGCGTCGCGTGAAGCCGACATTCCCGCTGTAGACGTCGTTGTGGACGAGCGCCTCGCCGGTGACGTCGGCGCTCGCCTCGGCCTCGACGAGGGCCTCGAGCGACTGCTCGAACCACGCCCGGGAGCAGAGCCGGAGCGCGAGGAAGGGCCGCGGATCGTCGGCGATCTCCTGCCAACGCGACCACCGCGGCTTCTGCGCCGGCAGGTCGAGGGGTGGCTCCGCCGTCGCAACGAGCTCGAGCGCCTCGAAAAGCGCGCTCACCTCGCCGGGATAGGGCGGAGGCCAGTGCGCGTCTTCGAGGAACTCGAGTGCGAGGCACGCCCGCTCCCCGGAGTCGGCGAAGCCGACGTAGGCGGGGAGGAAAGGCCCCCGCACCTCGCGGTAGACGAGCGCCTCGCGCCGGAGCATGCGGAGCGATCCTGCCTCCTCCGCCTGCTTGACGAACACCGCTCCGCCCGCGGTCGTGACGCGCCAGGCGCGCGAGCGCGTGTGGCCGCCGGACTCGACCGGCACGACCGCCTGGCAGACGCCGACGGCCTCGGCGAGGAGCTCGGAGTCGGGGCCCACCGAGCGTCTCTCGACCGCCGACGCCCGGCCGCTAGGGCTGCAGGTTGTAGGCCTCGAAGGTCGTCTCCTCGGGAGGTGTCGGGAATCCACCCTCCACGCCCGCCTGCAGGCGAGGCAGCAGGATGTCGTCGCGGAATCGCTCCCAGCTCTCCTGCGACTCGTGAATCGCGACGACGATCCACCCCTCGGCTGACGGCCCGGCGGCGTGGAAGAGCTGGCCGTCCGGAAGGGTGTCTCTGGATGGGTGCACCGCGGCCAGCGATGCCTCGTACTGCTCTTGCGTTCCGCCCGGGAAGCGGTGGATGATCCCGTAGGCCATCTCGATCTCCTCTCGGCTGGCAGGACTGGATGACGGCTCCGCCAGTGTACGCCCGCTCCGCCGCCGTCCGTCTCGCGGCCCGCTAGATTCGCGCAATGGACGTGCTCCCGGGCGGGATCCGTCGGGTCACGCTGTCGCTGCCGACACGGCCGGGGCACGTGCACGCGTACCTTCTCCCGGGGGAGGAGGGCTGGACGCTCGTCGACACCGGCGTCGGCCTTCCCGATGCGAAGGAGACGTGGGCAGCGGAGCTCGCGAAGGCGGGCGGCCGGGTGGCGACCGTGTTCGTCACCCACTTCCATCCGGATCACGTAGGTGCCGCGGCGGATCTCCACGAGCTCACGGGCGCGTCCGTCGTGCAGGGTGGGCTCGACTACGCGCAGTGCGAGCTCGTCTGGGGGAACCCCTCCTGGGCGGAGCGCCTGGTCGACTGGTTCCACCTCCACGGCGCTCCGTACGACGTCACGGCCGAGCTCGTGGGGCAGAGCTCGGTCTACCGAGCGTTCATCCGCTACCAGCGCGACCCGATCCTCGTCGAGGCGGGGGAGCACGTCGACGGCTGGGAGCTGATCGCCGCTCCCGGGCACGCGGACGGGCAGCTCTGCCTCTTGAAGGACGGCGTGCTCATCGCGGCGGATCACCTCCTCGACCGCATCACGCCGAACGTCGGGCTCTGGCCGGCGAGCCGCCCCGATCCGCTCGCCGACTACCTCGCCGCTCTCGAGTGGACGATCGAGCTCGACCCGGCCCTCGCGCTGCCCGGCCACGGCGAGCCGATCAGGGATCCCGCCGGTCGTGCGCGCGAGCTCAAGGAGCATCACCGGCTGCGCTTGGAGGAGACGGCCGCCGCGCTCGGGCCGCAGCCGAAGACCGGCTACGAGCTCTCGTTCGCGCTCTTCGGGGCCGATCTCAAGCCGGCCGGACGTCGCTTCGCGATCGCCGAGACGCTCTCCCACCTCGAGCGGCTCGTCCACGCGGGCGACGCGATCCGCGAGGAGGACACCGGAGCCGTTACCTATACTGCGGGTTGATAGATGGGCGACGAAATCCCGCCTAGTACCGGCGCCCCTCGCGGGGCGTGAGCGTTTTCCTGCGCATCGTCATCGTGCTCCTGCTCGTGCTCGGGAGCGCGCTGTTCGTCGCGGCTGAGTACGCGCTCGTCACCGGACGTCGCTCGCGGCTCGAGGAGCGCGCGGCGCGCGGAGGTCGCGGACCGAAGGCCGCGCTACGTCTCATGGACGACCCTGTGCGCTTCATCTCGACGGTGCAGCTCGGGATCACGGTCTTCGCGATCCTCGTCGGCGCCATCGGCGAGCCGTTGCTCTCGGAACTGATGGAGCCGCCGCTCTCGACGACGGTCAGCTTCGTCCTCGCGTTCGCGCTCCTGACCTACCTCTCCGTCGTGCTCGGCGAGCTCGTGCCGAAGGCGATCGCGCTCCAGAAGGCCGAGGCTATCGCCGTCGTCCTCGCCGTGCCGCTCGACCTCCTCGGCCGAATCGCGCACCCGATCGTCTGGCTCCTCCAGGTTTCCGCGAACGGAGTGCTCCGGTTGCTGCGCGTGAGGCCGGCGCCGGCCGGGATGATCGCGTACACGCGGGAGGACATCCGCCACAGCGTCGCCGCGGCGGAGGACGTGGGCGAGCTCCTGGAGGCGGAGGAGGAGATGCTCTACAAGGTGTTCGACTTCGCCTCGAAAGAGGTCTCGGCAGTGATGGTGCCGCGGCCCGAGGTGGTCGCGATCTCTGCCGACATGCCTCCGGAGGAGGCTCTGCGCGCGATCGTCGACTCGCCCTTCACGCGCTATCCCGTGTATCGCGGCTCGCTCGACGACGTATTCGGGATCCTCCACGTGCGCGACCTCTTCTCCGCGATCCATGACCTCGGCATCGCGGCAGTCGAGCTCGAGTCGATCGTTCGGCCGGCCTACGTCGTGCCCGAGACGAAGGACCTCGCCGCCCTGCTCGCCGACTTCCGGCGCGAGAAGCAGCACATGGCGATCGTCGTCGACGAGTACGGCGACACCGAGGGGATCGTCACGCTCGAGGATCTGCTCGAGGAGATCGTGGGCGACATCGAGGACGAGTTCGATCTTCCCGACACCTCGATCGAGCGGATCGACGAGAACCGCATCCGCATCGACGGCACGTACACGATCGACGACTTCAACGAGGAGTTCGGGACGAGCCTCGAGGAGGAGGACTTCCACACGATGGCAGGCCTCGTGTTCGGGGAGCTCGGGCGGGCGCCGGAGGTGGGGGACGAGGTGACGACCGACGGGATCCGGCTCAGCGTGCTGCAGGTCGAGGGGTCGCGGATCCTGAAGCTGGAGGTCGAGTTCGGCACGGACGAGACGCCGACCGACGAGCCAGCGGCCGCCTAGACGGCGGCCAGCATGAGCCCGACTGGACGATCCGCCTTTCGGCACCGCGACTTCGCGCTCTTCTGGGTCTCGCTCGTGGCCGAGGGGTTCGCGCTGCAGATGGCATTCGTCGCCATCGGCTGGCAGGTGTACTCCGTCCGGGAGAATCCGCTCGACCTCGGCCTGGTCGGGCTTGCGGAGTTCCTCCCGCTCCTCCTCCTCGCACTGCCTGCGGGACACCTCGCCGACCGGGTGCCGCGCAGGCGCCTGCTCGGGCTCATGCTCTCGCTCAACGTCGTTGTCCTGCTCGGCCTGCTCACCGTCACCGCCGGCGGGGCGACGCAGGTGTGGCCCTTCTTCGTCCTCGCCTTCGTGCAGGGCGCAGGCAGCGCGATCGGAGCCCCCGCGGGACGTGCCCTGACGCCCTCGCTCGTGCCGGAGGAGATCCTCGTGAGCGCTCTCGCGCAGCGCTCGATCGCGTTCCAGCTGTCGGCGGTCGTGGGGCCCGCCGTTGGTGGAGTCCTCTTCGCCATCCGGGCCGAGCTCGTCTACGCGGTCGCCGTCGCGCTGGCGCTCGTCGCGCTCGGCTGCGTGCTCGCGCTTCGGAGCGGGCGCGCGGCCGCAGCCGAGGACGCCGTCGGGCTGGACGAGGTGCTCGCCGGAGTGCGCCTCATCCGTCGAACCAGTGTCCTCCTGGGCGCGATCTCGCTCGACCTCTTCGCGGTGCTCCTCGGTGGAGCGGTCGCGCTGCTCCCGATCTTCGCGAAAGACATCCTCGAGGTCGGGCCGACCGGGCTCGGTTTTCTCCGCACGGCGCCGGCCGTGGGATCGCTGCTCGCTGCGATGGCGATCGCGCGCTACCCGATCAGGCGCCGTGCCGGGCCGACGCTGCTGGCCGTGGTTGCCGGCTTCGGCGTGTGCATGGTCGTGTTCGGGCTCTCGCGCGCGATGTGGCTCTCCATGCTCGCGCTCGCGCTCGGCGCAGCGTTCGACATGGTGAGCGTCGTCCTGCGCTCGACGATCCTCCCGCTGGTCACGCCCGACGAGCTGCGTGGTCGCGTCACGGCCGTCGAGATGGTGTTCATCAGCGCCTCGAACGAGCTCGGCGCGTTCGAGTCGGGCGTGGCGGCAGCGCTCGTCGGCGCGGTTCCTGCGGTGGTGCTCGGGGGGCTCGCGACGATCGGGATCGCCGGGGTCTGGTGGAGGCTCTTCCCGTCGCTCGCCAGGGTCGATCGCCTCGACGAGCTCCGGCCGGTCGAGGCGACGACGTGAGGCGGCCCTCAGCCGCAGTCGTTCGCGAGTCGGCCTGAGGCGACGGTGGTCAGGCCACGCACGACGCGGGCAGCTCGAACCAACGGAGGTGCTCGAAGTCGGCGCCCAGGTCGGGAGTCGCCTCCGTGTCGACGTCGCGATCCGCTGCCTCGAAGATCTGCCGCGCCTCGTCCAGGTAGCCCGTGAGCTCTGCCTCGGGGGCCGTCTCGTGCGGAAGGTCGGGAACCCGGAGATGCCCGGTCGCCTGGTCGTAAGCGAGATCGGCGAGGCGGAAGGGCGGCTCGACCGGACCGTCCCGGTGCCGCCAGAGGCCGGTGACGGGATCGAAGCGGTAGAGGCTGAGGAGCTTGCGGCCGTGGGTGGCCACGAGGTCGACCGCCTCGACGAGGTACTGGAACACCTGCTCCGAGACGAAGTAGTTGAACGAGACCCGCGTCCACCCGGGCTTGATCCCCTCGCAGCCGCGGGCGATCTCGCGCTCGAACTCGTGGGAACGCTCGAGGTCGATCCCGAGGAGGCGATGCCCGTACGGGCCCGCGCACGAGCAGCCGCCGCGCGCCTGGATCCCGAAGAGGTCGTTGAGGAGCGCAACGACGAAGTTGTGGTGCAGGTAGCGACCGCCCGGGCTGCGGACGACGAACGAGACGATCGAGAGGCGCTCGGCCTCGAGGTTGCCGAGGATCTCGAGGTTCGGGTTGCTCGTCCAGCGCTCGACCGCGCGGCGCCAGAAGTCCTCCTCGTGCGCGCGGATGACGTCGATCCCGACCGCCTCCTTGAGCTGGAAGACGAGCCCGGCGCGGATCGACTCCACGATCGCCGGTGTGCCGCCCTCTTCCCGCTGCGCGGGGTCGTCGAGGTAGCGATGCTCGGTCGGGTTGACGTAGGCGACCGTTCCGCCTCCGACGACGTCCGGGACGCGGTTCGTCAGGAGCTCGCGGCGCACGACGAGGACGCCGGGCGTGCCCGGGCCGCCCACGAGCTTGTGCGGGCTGAGGAAGATCGCGTCCTTGTGCGCGCGCGGGTGGCGCGAGCACTCCGGGTACATCTCGATCGCCAGGTACGGCGCGGCGGCCGCGAAGTCCCAGAACGAGAGCGCGCCGTGCCGGTGGAGGAGGTCGGCGATGGCGCACGTGTTCGAGAGGATCCCCGTGACGTTCGAGGCCGCGGAGAACGACCCGATCTTGAGGGGCCGCTCCGCGTAGCGGTCGAGCTCCTCCCCGAGCATCTCCAGGTCGACGTGGCCGTCCGCGTCCTCGCGAATCTGGACGACGTCGGCGATCGACTCACGCCAGGGCAACTCGTTCGAGTGGTGCTCGAACGGGCCGACGAAGACGACCGGCCGCTCGTCCGACGGGATCGCCGACGTGAGGCCGTAGCGATCCTCGAGCGGGGAGGGAATGCGGATCCCGAGGATGCCGATGAGCTTGTCGACCGCTCCCGTCGAGCCCGAGCCGCAGAAGACGACGATCGTCTCCTCGTCCCCTCCCACGGCGTCTCGGATGATCCGCCGTGCGTCCTCCCGCAGCCTCGTGGTCTGGAGCCCGGTGCCGGACGACTCGGTGTGCGTGTTCGCGTAGCGTGGAAGCACCTCGTCGCGGATGAGGTCCTCGACGAACGTGAGAGCGCGTCCGCTCGCCGTGTAGTCGGCGTAGGTGACGCGGCGAGGCCCGAACGGCCCGACCATCACCTGGTCGTCGCCGATGACCGACTCGCGAATGCGGCGCAGGAGCGGTGTGTCGGGTGGCGGGTGCACGAATCTGAGGGTACTGACGCTCCCCGCAGTCAGCGCCGGGCGCTCGCCCGCAGCTCGCCGGCCGGCACTCCCCGGATCGACGCGTCGACGAGCTCGATCGGGTGCACTGCCGGCAACGCGCTCTTCGCGCGCCGCAGGGCGTTGGCGATCTGCACGAGGCAGCCGGGGTTGGCGCTCGCGTACACGGCCGCCCCGGTCGCGACCACGTGGCCTGCCTTGCGGTCGCCGAGCTCGCGCGCAGCCTCGGGCTGGGTGACGCTGTAGATCCCGGCCGAGCCGCAGCAGAGATCCTGCTCGGCGGGCTCGACCACCTCGAGGTCGGGGATGCCCGCGAGCGCGGCCTGCATCGAGAGCGGGAGTCGCTGGGCGTGGCGCAGGTGGCACGGATCCTGGAGCGCGACCCGCACCGCGAGCGGGTGCCGCGGCGCGCGCGGCTCCGTCTCTGCGAGGAGCTCGCCCACGTCGCGCACCCTCGCGGCGAAGCCCTCGGCACGCCCGTCGCCGAGGAGCCAGCCGAGCTCCTTCAAGTGCGAGCCGCAGCCGGACGAGTTGACGACGACGAGGTCGACGTCCTCGAAGGCGTCGATCACGGCCCGGGCGAACGCCTTCCCCTCCTCGAGCCGACCCGCGTGCACGGAGAGCGCCCCGCAGCAGCCCTGCGGTGGCGCGACGACCTCGTACCCGTCGGCGGCGAGCACACGGGCGGTCGCGGCGTTCACGTCGGAGAAGACCGCGCTCTGGACACAGCCGGTGAGGAGCGCCACGCGCGCGCGCCGCTCGCCGGAGGCCGGTGTCAGCGCCGGCACGGACTCGGCGCTTCGCCATCGCGGCGCGGCGCGTGCGGGCGCTCCCAGGCGGCCGGGCAGCGCGCGTCCGAGCGGCGCGAGGCGGAGTGCGACGCGCATGCGGCTCGGATAGGGGAGCACGCGGAACACGAGATCACGCGCGAGCCGGTCGGCGAGCGGTCGCTCGACCTCCTCCTCGACCGCAGCGCGCGTGCTCTCGATGAGCCGGTCGTAGCGCACGCCCGACGGGCACGACGAGAGGCAGGCGAGACACCCGAGGCAGCGGTCGAAGTGCGTCGCCACGGTCGCGTTCAGCGCGATCGATCCGTCCAGGCGCGCGTCCATGAGGTGGATGCGGCCCCGCGGGGAGTCCATCTCCTCGCGCCAGAGCACGTACGTCGGACACGTCGGCAGGCAGAACCCGCAGTGGACGCAGTCGGACGTGTACTCGCGGATCACGCAGCCAGGACTCCACGCGGGTCGAGCTGCGCGCGAAGCGCCTCGACGAGGCGGCGAACCGGCTCGTCGGGCTCGTCGCTCGACGCCTCGGGAACGTACGCGACGCCCGAGGCCGGTCTCACCACCGCTTTGGGGACGGCGGCGAGCGTCTCCGCGAGGTCGCCGGGCGCGAAGCGCACGCGCCCGCGCGCGGCGGCCTGTCGCGCCCGCGACTCCTCCCAGATCGACGCGTCGACCTCTTCTCCCCCGACGAGACTCGTCGCGCTGTCGAGCTGGGCCTCGACCGCCCGCTCGGATCCCTCGAAGAGGACGGCGACCCGTCCGGGATGGAGCAGGTCGAGCGCGCTCGGCTGGAGCTGCGAGCCGAGCAGCCGCGCTACGATCGCCGCCGCGTCGTCCGTCTCCACGACGAGCGAGCGAGCGACCCGCGGCAACGGGTGCAGCCTGACGCTCACGCGGGCGATCAACGCGAGGAGCCCCCGTGATCCGCACACGAGCCGCGCGAGGTCGTAGCCGGCGACGTTCTTCACGACCTTGCCGCCTGCGTTCGCGATCGTCCCGTCGGCGAGCACGATGGTCGCCCCGAGGATCAGGTCGCGCGGGGCCCCGAAGCGATGGCGGAGCGGACCGGAGAGGTTCCCGGCGACGAGCGCGCCGATCGTCGGATCGCCCGGGGGATCGAGCGAGAGCCGCTGGCCGTGGGCGCCGACCGCGGCCCGAAGCGACGAGAGGCGAACGCCGGCCTCGACCGTGCACGTGAGGTCGCCCGGGTCGTGCTCGAGGATCCGGCTCATGCCCTCGGTCGTCAGGTCGTCCCCGATGCGCAGTCGCCGACCCTCGGCGTGCGCGGCCCGCAGGGCCGCCGCCGCCTGCTCGAGGCTAGAGACGCTCGGCAACGCCGATCCTCTCGAGCGGGTGCATCCGGTACGGCCCGGGCACTTCGCCGCACAGGCGCGGGGTGGGGAGGACCTTCCCGGGATTCGAGACCCCGTTCGGGTCGAAGGCGCGCCGGAGCAGCTCGAAGGCGTGGAGGTCGCTCTCGGAGAACATCCGCGGCATCGAGCAGGCCTTGTCCATCCCGACCCCGTGCTCGCCCGTCAGGGAGCCGCCGACGTCCAGGCAGGCTTCGAGGATCGCCTCCGCGAGCGTGCGCGCCTGCTCGGTCTGGCCGGCCTCGGCGTCGTAGAGGACGAGCGGGTGGAGGTTGCCGTCGCCGGCGTGGAAGACGTTGCCGACGACGAGACCGTGGCGCTCGGAGAGCTCCTCGATCCTCCGCAGCACCTCCGGCAGCTTCGTCCGCGGAACGACACCGTCCTGGACGTAGTAGTCCGTCGCCACCCGCCCCATCGCCGCGAACGCGGACTTGCGCCCCTTCCAGAGGAGCGCGCGATCGCCCTCGCTCTCGGCTGCGCGCAGTTCGAAGGCGCCGCACTCGCGGCAGATCCGCTCGACCTCTGCCGCGTCGTCCTCGACCTGCGCGACCACGCCGTCGAGCTCGACGAGGAGGACGGCACCGGCGTCTTTCGGATACCCGGGGGAGACGGCACGCTCGGCGGCCTCGAGCGTGATCCGGTCCATCATCTCGATGGCCGCGGGAAGCACGCCTGCGGCGACGATCCCGGACACCGCCGCTCCTGCGGCGTCCATGGTCACGAAGCCTGCGAGGAGCGTGCGCACCGCCTCCGGACTGCGAACGACTCGGAGCGTGATCCGCGTCGCGATCCCGAGCGTCCCTTCGGACCCGACGACGACACCGAGCAGATCGGGGCCGTCCGGGTCGAGCGCCTTCCCGCCGAGCTCGACGACCTCGCCGTCGGGCAGCACGAGCGTGAGCCCCGTGACGTGGTGCACGGTGAAGCCGTGCTTGAGGCAGTGGGCCCCGCCCGAGTTCTCGGCGACGTTGCCGCCGATCGTGCACACCTGCTGGCTCGAGGGGTCGGGGGCGTAGAAGAAGCCGGCGGCGGCGACGGCTCGGGTCACGTCCAGGTTGGCGACGCCGGGTTCGACCACGACGCGCTGGCTCGCGAGGTCGATCTCGAGGACCCGGTCCATCCGGGCGAGCGAGATCACGACGCCGCCCGCGACGGGCGTGGCACCGCCCGAGAGCCCCGTCCCGGCACCGCGGGCGACGAACGGCACGCGCCCGCGGTTGCAGGCGCGCACGACGGCCTGGACCTCCTCCGTCGAGCGCGGAAGCGCGACGAGCTCGGGGATCGCGCGATGGCCGGTGAGCCCGTCGCACTCGTAGACCCGGAGGTCCTCCGGTTCCGTGACGACGTGCTCGGCACCGAGTGCCGCCTCGAGCTCGGCGGCGAGGGAGGCTGGCAGGCTCACGGAGCCGAGTCTAGAGCGCGTCGCGGGGCGTCAGCTCGACTGGAAGCGGTAGACGAACGGGCCCCGGCCCTGGCGGTACGCGAGCCCGATGACGACCCTCGCAAACGCCTCGAGCAGAGGCGTCTGGTCGGCCCCGCCGACGTCGATCGGCTCGAAGCCCGCGTCCTCGATCAGCTGCGCCACGGTCGCCTTCGCGGTCGCGTCGTCGCCGCAGTAGACGTGCGAGGCGGGTGGGTCGGGGGGCGTGGCGTGCATGAACGTCGCGAAGACGGTGTTGAACGCCTTGACGTAGGACGCGCCAGGAGCGAGCGCAGCGATCTCGAGGCCCGCGGGGCCGCCCGAGAGGTTGTTCGTCGCATCGAGGAGTACCTTCCCCTCGAGGCTCCCGGCCTGCGCGAGCACGTCCGCAGCCGCCGAAGCGGGTGTCGCGAGCACGACGACCTCGCTCGCCGCCGCCGTCTCGGCGACCGTCGTCCGCGTCGAGACGGCGACGTCGTGTCCGTGTTCCTGCCAGGTGGCCGCCAACGCGCTGCCGACGCGCCCGCCGCCGATCACGCCGATCCTCATCGACTCCCTCCTCCCGTCGCCTACGTGCCGAGTGCCTGGATGACGAGCCTCGCCACTTCGCCGCCGGAGTACTGCTGCTGGCCGGTGATGAGCCGGCCGTCGCGGACGGCGAACGCCTTCCAGACGCCTCCCTGGACGTAGTTGGCGCCGCGCTCCCTCGCCACGTCCTCGATGCGCCACGGCATGACCCTCTGACCGACGAGCGAGTCGGCGACGTCTTCCTCGCCGTTCGAGAAGCCGGTCATCGTCTTGCCCTCGACGAGGAAGGATCCGTCGGAGAGCTGCACGTCGATCAGTGCCGAGACCCCGTGGCAGAGCGCCGCGGTCGGCCTCTCCGACTCGTAGAAGGCCCGAATCGCCTCCTTCAGGGTCTCGTCCTCGCGGAACGTGAACATCGGCGACTGGCCGCCGACCACGACGAGTGCGTCGAAGTCGTCGGGGTCGAGATCGCCCAGAGCGGGCGTGTCCTCGACGAGCGCCATCAGGTCCGGCGTGTTGACGAACCCCATCGTGAGCAGGTCCCACGACGAGTAGCCGCTCTCGTCCCGCGGGTCGCTCAGGGCGTCGAGCTCGCAGCGCCCTCCGTGCGGGCTGGCGACGGTGACGTCGTAGCCGATCTCCGTGAATGCGTACCAGGCGTGCGTGAGCTCGGAGCCCCAGAAGCCGACCGGCCAGCCGAGCGTGGTCGAGACGCTCGGGTTCGCGATCACCATGAGCACCTTCTTGGGCTTCGTGGTCGTGACGTTCGGCGTGGCTGCCATGCTGTTCCCTCCGAGTAGGCTACGTCCAATGAATAGCGATACGAGACGGTATCGTAACGAAAAGGAAGTGCGCGGTCGGGGTCGCCCACGGTCTCGCGAGCACGACGCGGCGATTCTCGGCGCGGCGCTCCGGATCATGGAGCGCGACGGGTACGCACGGCTCTCGATGGACGCCGTCGCTGCGGAGGCAGGGACGACGAAGGCTGCGATCTACCGGCGGCACGCGTCGAAGGCCGAGCTCGCCACGGCGGCTCTCGCCTTCCTGCGCGACCAGCGCCGGCCCGCGGAGAGCGACGATCCGCGTGCCGACCTCGTCGACGAGCTGCGGTGGTTTCGAGGCGGCATCGAGCGTCCGCACGGGATGGCGATGCTCGGCACGGTGCTCGCCGAGGAGGAGCACGTCCCGGAGCTGATCGCGGCCTTCCGGCGAGACGTCGTGCTGCCGAGGCGTGAGCGCCTCCGGAGCATCCTCGGCCGGGCCCGGCTGCGCCCCGGCTTGGACGCCGAGTCGGCGGTCAACATGGCAATCGGCTCGTACTACGCCGAGTACCTCGCGCGGGGCCGTCCTCGCCGCGACTGGGCCGAGCGGATCGCCGACGCAGTGCTCGCGCCGCGTCAGTAGCTTTCCCTTGTGCTGCCGATCGATCGTCCGGGGAAGATCGTCTGCGTCGGCCTGAACTACCGCGACCACGCGGAGGAGCAGGGCGCCGCGCTGCCGACCGAGCCACTCCTCTTCGCGAAGTGGCCGACGTCGTGCATCGGCCCTGGCGAGGCAATCGTCATCCCCCCGATCGTCACGAAGGCCGACTACGAGGCGGAGCTCGGGGTCGTCATCGGCTCGCGGGTGAAGGCGGTCTCGAAGGAGGGAGCGCTCGAGGCGGTGCGCGGGTACGTCTGCGCGAACGACGTCTCGGCGCGCGACCTGCAGTTCTCGGACGGGCAGTGGACGCGCGGGAAGTCGCCGGACACGTTCTGTCCCGTGGGGCCGCTCGTGCCGCGTGACGAGATCGCGGACCCGCACTCGCTGCGGATCCGCACCATCGTCAGCGGGGAGGTGCTCCAGGACTCGACGACGGCGAACCTCATCTTCGGGATCGACGACGTGATCGCGTACGTCTCGCAGACGACGACGCTCGAGCCCGGCGACCTCATCCTCACGGGGACGCCGGCGGGTGTCGGAGTGTTTCGCGATCCGCAGCGCCTCTTGCGCCCCGGTGACGAGGTCACGATCGAGATCGAGGGCATCGGCTCGCTCACGAACCCCGTGGTCGCGGGATGACCGGATGAAGCTCGGACTGCTCACCGCTCCCTTCCCGCGTCGGACGCTCGCGCAGGTAGCGGCGTGGGCCTCGAGCGAGGGCTTCCAGATGCTCGAGGTCGCGTGCTGGCCGGCCGCGCGGGCAGAGCGGCGTCGCTACGCCGGTACGTCGCACGTCGACGTCTCGCGCCTCGACGTCGGCGCCGTTCGCGACCTGCTCGACCGGCACGGGCTCGAGATCTCGTCGCTCGCGTACTACCCCAACCACCTCCATCCGGATCCGAGCGAGCGCCGCGCCGCGAACACGCACTTGAAGAAGGTGATCGACGCTGCGGCGAAGCTCGACGTCGGCATCGTCGGCACCTTCGTCGGCCGCGACAAGACCAAGAACGTACCGGACAACTTCCGCGAGTTCCGGAAGGTCTGGCCGCGCCTCGTCCACTACGCCGAGGCGCGCGGGGTGCGGATCGCGATCGAGAACTGCCCGATGATCTTCGGCTGGGACGAGTGGCCCGGCGGCACGAACCTCGCCTCGACGCCGGCGGCGTGGGACGAGATGTTCGCGATCGTGGACAGCCCGAGCTTCGGGCTCAACCTCGACCCCTCGCATCTCGTCTGGCTCCAGATCGACTACGAGCGTGTCGTCCGCGACTACGCCTCGAAGTTGTTCCACGTCCACGCGAAGGACATGGAGATCGACCGCGACGGGCTCTACCGGTACGGCACGGCCTCGCTCGGTATGGGCTGGCAGGTGCCGCGCCTGCCCGGGCTCGGCGAGGTGCGCTGGAATCGCTTCGTCGCCGCGCTGTACGGCGCCGGGTACGACTACGTCCTCTCCGTCGAGCACGAGGACCGCGACTTCGAGGGCAGCGAGGCGCTCGTCGAGCGCGGGTTCCTCATCGCGAGAGATGCGCTGAAGCCGCTTCTCCACTGACCGCGTGTCCCAGCACGAGGCGTGCGGCCGGCCGCGATGCGGTTGTCGCTCCACGGCGCAGCGCTCGCTGTGGGAGGCATCGACAACGCCAGCCCCGACGAGCGGCGCGATCCTCGCGGTCCGACGCGCCGCGAAGACTCGGGCTGCGCCTCGGACAACTGACAATCGGCGGTGCCGACGATCGGCACGCGAGGTCACACGGTGACTCCCGCCGGCTCCTACGCAAGCGGGGCGTCCAGGAAGTACGTCGTCTCGGGCCCGATGCCCTTGATGTCGACGACACCCCTCCGCTCGAAGGAGAACGACCCTCTCAGGCGCTGATAGGTGGCCTCGCTGACCTGGACGCGGTTCGGAACGCCGTGGGACTCCATTCGACTCGCCTTGTTGGCGGCATCTCCCCAGACGTCGTTGACGAACTTCCGCGTGCCGATGATGCCGGCGACGCTCGGGCCCGCGTGGACGCCCACGCGAACGCTGAGCTCGCGCCCTGTGCTCGCCGCGAGCTGCTCGGTCGCGCGCACGACCTCCAGCGCCATCTCCGCCACTGCGAGTGCCGGGTCGCGACCGCGCGGATCGGACACGAGCCCCCCGACAGCCATGTACGCGTCCCCGATCGTCTTGATCTTCTCGAGCCCGTGGCGATCTGCGAGCTCGTCGAACGCGGAGAAGATCGCGTTGAGGATGTCGACGACCTCGGAGGCGGAGAGCCGGCTCGAGAGGGCCGTGAAGCCGACGAGATCGGCGAAGAGCACCGCGATGTCGTCGAAGCTGTCGGCGATCGTCGTCTCGCCCTGCCGAAGCCTCTCGGCGACGGAAGGCGGGAGGATCGCGAGCAGCAGGCGCTCGTTCTCGCGGTGTGCCTGCTCGATCGCGCGCGCCGCCGTCACGTCCGTCCCGTAGATGTTGACGAAGCCGAACTCGTAGACCGACACGGGGCGGAGCTCGAACGTCCGCCCGCCCGCCTCGAGCTCGAGCTGCTCGTCCGACGAGCCCGCGACGACGTCCTCGACACGGCGCCGGAAGTCGGCGGGCAGCGCGTCACCGACCTCGATCCCGAGCGCACGCCTGAGCAGATCGCTCGCCGGATTCGCGTACTGGAGACGCCCGTCGCCCGTGAGTCGGAGAACCGGGTTGGGGTTCTCGTCCGGGAACTTGTCGATCGCCCGAAGCGCCGTGACGTCGACGCCGTAGACGTTGATCGTATTGAGCTCCGACACGAGGCGTGCGTGGAGAGCGTAGTGCCGGCCGCGCGACATGACCTCCAGCGGATCCGGCTCCGCCTCGTCGAGCGCCCGCAGGAGATGTGAGCGCGTCTCGGCGGGGAACTTCTGACCGACCTGGGTTCGCAGCGCCGCGACGATGGGCGCGCTGGCCTCGTTTGCGAACAGCAGCCGCCCGTCGCTGGACACGCGCAGCACCGGGTTCGGATTGTGGAGAGGGAATCGCTCCAGCACCCGCTCGGCCGTGACGTCCGTGGCGTACAGGTTGGTGACGCCGAGCTCAGGAGCCTCGACCGGCAGAACCGAGTAGGTACGACTCTCGGCCTCCCACTCGAACGGCCTCGGCGGCACGAACTCGAGCGCCTGCCTGATCTCTTCCAGCATCGTGGCCGGAACGGGGGCGCCGCACGCGAGATCGAGCGACCGAACGAGGTCGGCACTCGCGGGATTCGCGTACAGCAGCACTCCGTCGCCGCCGACTTGGAGCACGGGATTCGGATTCCCTTCGGGGAATCGCTTTACCGCTTCGAGCTCGCGGGCAAGCTGGAGCGGAGGACGCGATCCGTCTGTCATGCCCGTCGACAAGCTGATCGTTGACCACACAACGGCTGCTCGCGACCCGTTCTGCTGCCCGGACCGTTCGCCTGCCGGTCTCGGGCCCCCAGGGATGCGCGAGTTCCGGTTCCGGGATGGCAGCCGTGGAGTGCCGTTCGCCCCGGGTCCTGGTCGAGGTCGGCCGGTACGTCGCGTCCGACTCCTCGAGCGGTCTTCGCTCGGAACATGGGATCACCGGCTCTCTCGCCGGAATCGCGACGATACTGGCCGCGGGCTGCTCCTCCGGCTGAGAAGAGAGCCACCTCGGTCGTTCGCGCCGCGCCAGGCCCGCCCGTGTGGCGAGCTGCGGAGGCTGGACACGGCTGCGCCGGGCCCGCCGGTTGGGCGGCACGTTGAGCGAGTGGCCGCCGTATCCTGCTCGTGTGGGCTCCGAGAATCGCTTCGGTCACGTCGATCTGCGCGTACCGTCGATCGCCGAGGTACTTCCCTTCTACGAGGAGCTCCTTCCCGCTCTCGGCTTCAGCGAGCGCTACCACGGCGCCGAGTGGAAGGTCTTCGCGATCGATGGAGAGCTATCCGCCGCCGCCTACTTCGCGATCACCGAGAGCGCGGATCACGTTCCCAACGAGAACCGCGTCGCCTTCTGGGCGCGCGACCGCTCCGAGGTCGAGCACATCGCCGCAGTCGTCACGCACGCGGGAGGGCGGGAGATCAGCGGTCCCAAGGAGATGCCCTACGGGCAGGAGTACTACGCCGTCTACTTCGCCGACCCTGCCGGCAATCGCTTCGAGGTCTACCACCGACTCGACTGAGGCGAGCTGCCGCCGCTCGTCGCGTCCCGCATGCGGGAAAGCCGCAGGCCGATCCGAGCCACGCCGGATGCCCGTCGCGCGCGTCGGAGCGATTCTTGCTCCATCGAGCAGAAGGCACGGGCGATGGGTGCTGCTGTCGCAGCGACGGAGCTTGCAGAGTTGTTGGCCCGCGGAGAGGAGGAGGGGTGTCTCCAGCTCTCCGAGGTCGAGCGCATCGTCGAGGAGGCCGGCCTCGGGGACGACGAGGTCGAGGCCCTCTACGAGGAGATCGACGAACGCCGCATCACGCTGCGTGACGACTGCGGGCAGCTGAGCGCGCCGGGGCCGAGCTACGAGAACGGCGAGCTGGTGGCGGCGACGACCGACTCGCTCCAGCTCTTCCTGAACGAGATGTCGCGCTACCCGCTCCTGACCGCGCAGGAAGAGGTCGAGCTCGCGAAGCGGATCGAGAGGGGCGATCTCGAGGCCAAACACCGGATGATCAACTCGAACCTGCGCCTCGTCGTCTCGATCGCGAAGCGCTACCAGCGGCAGGGCCTGTCGCTTCTCGACCTCATCCAGGAAGGGATCTTGGGGCTGATCCGAGCGGTGGAGAAGTTCGACTGGCGCCGCGGCTACAAGTTCTCGACGTACGCGACCTGGTGGATCCGCCAGGCGGTTCAGCGAGGCGTGGCCAACAGGGCGCACACGATCCGCATCCCCGTCCACGTCGCCGACCGCGAGCGGAAGGTCGCGCGCACGCAGATGCTCATGACGTCGAGACTCGGTCGTAGCCCGACGGACGAGGAGCTGGCTCGGGAGGTCGGCGTCCGCCTCGATCAGCTGGAGGCCATCCGGCTCGCTGCACGCGCGGTCACGAGCCTCGACCGGCCGCTCGGCGAGGACGAGGGGGAGACGCTCGCCGCGATCCTCCCGGTGGAGGAGAGGGAAGTCTTCGAGGAGATCGAGGTCAGCCTGCTCGGGGACGCGCTGCGCTCGGCGCTCGGGGCACTTCCCGACGAGGAGCGGACGGTCGTCGAGCTGCGCTATCTGCAGGAGCCACCCGCGACCCTCAGGGAGGTCGCGGCGGAGCTGGGCGTCTCGGAGGAGCGCGTCAAGGTGCTCGAGAGAACCGCCCTCGAGCGTCTCGCCCTCGAGCGGGAGCTCCAGGCGTTTGCGGCTGCGTAGCCGCCGCGTCCCGCAGCGGTCGCACCCGCAGGCGCCGGCACGCGAGGCACTCGTGCGAGCGGGGGCCGGTCTCCGGCGAAGCGTCCGTAGCGACGCGGCTCAGCGGCCCCTGGCCGCAGGCGCCACCTCCGCGGTCGATCCGGCGGGGGGAGCACCTGCGTTCCCGTCCGGGGACACGACCGCGAGGCGCTTGCTGAACGAGACGTTGAGCGACCCCGAGTGGAACGGCACGTCGGAGACCTCGGCTTCCTCGTATCCGGCTTTCAGAAGCGCAGCGACGACCGCCTCGCGCCCGTCGGGCCCGAGCGCACGTGGCAGCTCCTCCTCGGCGAGCTCGATGCGGCCGCGGGTGCCGTAGTGCCGGACGCGGAGCACCTGATACCCGAGGGACTTGAGCGCGAGCTCGGCCCGGTCGATCCGCTCGAGGGTCGCCGGGTCCACCGCCGTCCCGTACGGGATGCGGGAGGCGAGGCACGGTGAGGCGGGCTTCTCGGCGCTCGGGACGCCGAGCTCGCGGGCCAGCTTGCGGACCTCCTCCTTCCCGACCCTCGCCTCGACGAGGGGATGGATCACCCCGAACTCCGCCGCAGCCTGCAGGCCCGGCCTCCAGTCCCCGAGGTCGTCCGCGTTCGCACCCGAGAGCACCGCCCTCATGCGCCTCCGCGCGGCCAGCGCGGACAGGCCCTGGTAGAGCTCGCTCTTGCAGTGGTAACAGCGGTCTCGATCGTTCCGGCGATAGCCCTCGCGCGCGAGCTCGGCGGTCGTGATCGTCTCGTGGCGGATCCCGATCGCGCGAGCGACCTCGCGAGCACCGTCGAGCTCACCTGTCGCGAGGGCCCGCGAGACCGCGGTCACCGCGAGAGCACGCTCTCCGAGTGCCCGCGCCGCGAGTGCCGCCACGAGCGACGAGTCGACGCCGCCCGAGAACGCGACGATCGAGCTCCCGAGGGAGCGGATCCTCGCTTCGAGCTCCTCGATCTTCGTCCCGCTCATAGCCCCTGGGCGCGGGCGAGCGCCTCCGCCCACACCGACTGTACGGATCGGCCGGTCTGCCTGGCAAGGGCGGCGCAATCGTCGTGCTCGGGCGCGACGTTGACGGCCCGTCCGTCGAGGAGCCCGATCTTGACGCGCACCGCTGAACCCGCGACCTCGACGGTGCGCTCCTCGCGCTCGAGCTCGTAGCGGTCGAGGCGCGACACGCGGACGCCGAGCGCGCTCGTCTCCTCGAGCAGGACGCGCGCGACCTGTGCTTCGACAGCGGGGCGCGCAAGTACCGAGAGAACGAATCCCGGCCGCCCTTTCTTCATCTGCACGGGAACGGTCCAGACGTCGAGCGCTCCTGCCGCGAAACATCGATCGACCGCGTCCGGCACGAGCTCCGGCGAGAAGTCGTCGAGGTTCGTCTCGAGGAGGGCGACCCGTCCCCCCGGTCGTTCGGCAGCCTCCCCGAGCACGAGCCGCAGGATGTTGGGCCGGTCGGTGAGATCCTTGGTTCCCGCTCCGTAGCCGACCCGCTCGAGAGCGAGCGCGGGCAGCCCGCCCCACTCGTCGACGATCGTCGCGGCAATCGCGGCACCGGTCGGCGTGACGAGCTCGGCCTCGGTATCGACGCCGACCAGCTCGGCGCCCCGGAGCAACTCGAGGGTCGCGGGTGCGGGAAGGGGGAGGATGCCGTGCGCGGCCTCTGTGAGCCCACGCGCGAAGGGAAGCGGCGAGCTCACGACCCCCTCGACGCCGAGTTCGTCGAGCAGCACGAAGGCTCCGCAGACGTCCACCAGCGCGTCGAGCGAGCCCAGCTCGTGGAAGTGCACGTCCTCGGGCGGAACGCCGTGGATCCGGCCCTCAGCCTCGGCCAGGCGTGCGAAGGCGGCGAGCGAGCGGGCGCGCGCCCGTTCCGGGAGGTCGGCGGCTTCGACGATCCGCCTGATCTCGCGGTAGTCGCGGTGGGCTTGGTCGCGTGTCTCGACGCGCAGGTGAAGAGCGCCGATCGCCTGCCGCTCGACACGCTCGACCTCGATCTCGACGCCCCCGACGCCCAAAGCTCGAGGAACCGCGCGAAGCCGCTCGAGATCCGCTCCCGCGTCGAGCAGCGCTGCGAGCAGCATGTCGCCGGCGAGGCCACCGACACAGTCCAGGTACGCCACCGTGCTCACTCGCGACCCCGCGCGATGAGCGCCGCGACCGTCCCCGCCCCGACCCCGTCGTCGATCCCGACCACGGCGAGCCCGGCCGCACAGGATGCGAGCATCGCGTTCAGTGCCGTCTCGCCGCCGTGAGCCGAGCCGTAGCCGACGCTCGTGGGCAAGCCGATCACCGGCCCACGCGCGAGCCCGCCGACGAGGCTTGCGAGCGCGCCGTCCATGCCGGCGACGACGACCACGCAGTCGGCCCGCTCGATGTCGGGAAGGGCACCGCCGAGCCGGTGCACGCCCGCGACGCCTACGTCCTCGTGGACGGCGACGTTCGTGCCGAGAAGCTCGGCGCGAATGCGAACCTCCCGCACGACAGGCCCATCCGAGGTCCCGGCCGAGACGACGGCGACGAGCCCGCGCGGCTCCGGCACGCTCCGCGCGACCCAGATACAGCGTGCGAGCGCGTCCTCCTCGGCCTCCGGCGCGACGCCCCGCACTGCCGCGCGCGCGGCGTCGTCCGCTCGGGTCGCGAGAACGCTTCCCGCACCACCCTCGAGCAGCGCGCAGAAGATGCCCGCCACCTGCTCGGGGGTCTTTCCCTCCGCGAGCACGACCTCGGGGGCGCCCTGACGAAGCTCGCGGTGGAGATCCACGCGCGCGAAGCCCAGGTCGCGATACGGCAGCTCCGAGAGCTGCACGAGCGCCTCGTCCGGGCTCGTCGTCCCGGCGCGGACACGCTCGAGCAGGTCGCGGAGGTCGTCCCGAAGCCCGGCCACAGCGCGATAGTAGGGGAGTGGCACCGGCGCCATGCTCGCTCGGAGTCGAGACGCGAGCGAGCGACGGGCCACTCCGGCCCTGCTCCGCGCCCGGGCTCGAGCTCGTCGACCCCGTACGGGCTCCTCCGGTCAGCGCACCGCCCGGCAGGCTCCGCAGGGCGAGAACGTCGGCGCGCTCACAGCTCGAGCGTGCGGGTCGCCTGGAACGCGTCGAGGAAGCGCCGGTCGTGAGTCACGAGGACGACGGCTCCGTCGAAGCCCGAGAGCGCCGCCTCGAGCTGCTCGATCGCCTCGAGGTCGAGGTGATTCGTCGGCTCGTCCAGGACGAGGGCGTTGACTCCGCGCGCCGCGAGCAGCGCGAGGGTCGCGCGGCTCCGCTCCCCCGGAGAGAGCGAACGTCCGGGGCGGCCGACGTCGTCGGCCCCGAGCGCAAAGGTTGCGAGGATGGCTCGAGCCGACCCGCCGTCCAGCTCGCAGGCCGAGACGAAGGAGCCGAGCAACGGCTCGTCTCCGGCGAACGGGCCCGGACCCTGGGGGAGCGCCCCGAGCACGACGCCCGGGCCGACCCAGCGCCGACCGGCGACGAGCGGGAGCTCGCCCAAGAGCGCCCCGAGCAGTGTGGTCTTGCCGGCACCGTTCCGACCCAGGAGCGCGAGCCGATCGCCGTGACCGAGCTCCAGGTCGATCGGCCCGACCCGGAACCCGTTGCGCTCGACGACAGCCTGCTCCAGGCGGGCGACGACGTCTCCCGGGCGACGGCTCGGGACGAGCGCGAGCTGGAGGCGCCACGGCGACCACGGCTTCTCGACGCGCTCGACCCGGCCGAGCTTCTTCTCGAACTGCCTGCGGACGTCCTTCGTCTTCTTCTTCTTGCGCCCTTGCCCGTACCCGCGCTCCTCCCAGCGTCGCATTCTCCGAGCCTGCTCCTCGATGCGGGAGCGCTCCGCCACGCTGCGGCGGTACGAATCCTCCTGCGCCGCGCGGGCCCGGTACCGCTCCGCCTCGAAGGCGCTCCAGCCACCCGCGTACTCACGTATCCGCCGCGTCTCCGCCTCGAGCTCGACGATCTGGGTCATTCGCTCGAGGAGAGCGCGGTCGTGCGAGACGAGGACGACACCTCCCTGGTGGCGGTCGAGCGACCGCTCGAGGAGCTCGAGACCCGCGAAGTCGAGGTCGTTCGTCGGCTCGTCGAGGAGCAGCACGCTCGCGTTTGCCGCGAGGACTGCCTCGAGCTGCAGCCGCGCCTCCTCGCCACCCGAGCGCCCGGAGGGCTCGGGCTCCTGGGCGAGGTGCGCGACCGAGAGACCGGGCGGCTCGCGGACGACCGCGCCCGCGTCCGGCTGGTCGAGGCCCGCGAGCAGGCGGAGCAGCGTCGACTTGCCGATCCCGTTCGGGCCGACGACTCCGATTCTGCTCCCCGGGGTCACGGTGAGCGAGGCGCGGTCGAGGACGACCGTGTCGCCAAAGAACTTGCTGATCGAGCGGGCGGCAAGCGTGCCGTGCGAGCGGGCCATGCGCCGACTACCTCCTACGAGGCCGAAGGGACGGGGCGGCAGCGGTCAGCGGGCGCGCATGGGAAGGAGCTCGCGCTCCGGGTCGGAGTCTACCCGCGCTCCCAGGCGAGCCCGGCTGCGAGTACGACCTCGTCCCGCGGCGCGACGAGCTGCATGTTCGCGATCGCGAGGCCGGCCCAGCCGGTCAGATTCGTCCAGCGCAGGAACGACGTGAGCGGGAGACGCACCTTCAGCTCGTCCGCGTCCTCGTCGGGCAGCTCGATCGCGTAGCACGGGCTCACGTACAGGTCGACCTCCGGCACGTACCGCCGCCACTCCTCGGTCGCGCGGTAGGCAGCCTCGATCTCCTCCGGCCTGGCGCGCTGCGCGGCGCGGAGCTTCTTCTGCATGAGCTCCCCGTACTCGGCGGCGCGGCTCGGGAAAGTGGCGGCGTGGGACTGCAGCGCCTCGTGCTGGAACTGCGGCCACGTGTTCGCAGACGGCTCGGGGACGCGCGCCTCGACGACGCGTGCACCGAGGCGCTCGAGGTCGGCGACCCAGCCCTCGGCAACGTCGGAGCGCTCCGTCTCGCGACCGTCGCCGATTCCCGGAGGCTGCCGGAGGAGGCCGATCGTGAGCCCGGCTAGGCGGGGCTCCGGGATCGGACGGCCGGTGAGCACCGACCACATGAGCGCCACATCCTCCACGCTTCGCGCCATCGGCCCGACCGTGTCGAGCGTCGGACAGAGCGGGAAGACGCCTTCCGTCGGGATCAGTCCCCACTGCGACTTGAGTCCGACAACCTCGCACGCCGCCGCGGGGAGCCGGATGGAGCACCCCGTGTCCGTCCCGAGGGCGAGCTCGCAGAGGCCGGCTCCGAGCGCGGCCGCCGATCCGCTCGACGAACCGCCCGTCGTCCTCCCGGGGTGCGTCGGGTTGTGGCAGGTTCCGTACCACTCGCTCTGGCCGAGAACGCCCCAGGCGAACTCGGGAAGGTGCGTCTTGCCCACGAGGACGGCGCCTGCGTCGAGAAGGCGCTGGACTGCGAACGCATTGCGCTCCGGAACGTGCTCGGCATAGAGGCCCGAGCCGTACGTCGTGCGGATACCGGCGGTGTCGAAGAGATCCTTCACCGCGAGCGTCCGGCCAGCGAGGGGGCCCCTTCCCGCCGCGCCCGGCTCGACGCGCGTGATGTACGCGTTGACGTGCTCCGGGCTCGAGGGGCCGCTCGCCGTTGTCATCGGGTGTGCAGTGAGGTCAGTGGAAGTACTCGCCGCCGTCGACGACCATCGTCTGGCCGGTGATGAAGTCGGCGGCGGGGGTGCAGAGGAAGACGACGGCGCCGACGACGTCGTCGGGCGCCTGATCGCGCCGGATCGCCCGTGCGGCGACCGAGGCCTCGCGCAGCCTCTCGGCGACGGACGGATGCTCCTTCACCCCGTCCGACATGGTGAACCCCGGAGCGACGCAGTTGACGCGGATCGAGTCGGGGCCGAGCTCCGTGGCCAGGGCGCGCGTGAGCGCGATGATCGCGCCCTCGCCCGCCACGTAGTGGAGGAGGAAGGGGAGGCCGCGGAACGGCGTGCAGGACGAGATGTTGACGATCTTGCCGCCGCCCTGCTTGCGCATGATCGGGACGACCGCACGGCACATGAGGAACATCGAGCCGACGTTGATCTCCATCACCGTGTTCCACTCGTCGTACGCGATGTCGGTGAACGGGCGCATCTGCAACGACGCGTAGAGGCCGGCGTTGTTGACGAGGATGTCGACGCGGCTCACCCGTGCGAGCACCTCCTCCATCGCCCGTTCGACGTCCTCCTCGACCGAGACGTCTGCCTGGATCTGGCCCTTGGCCGGCCGCAGGTCGATGACGACGACGTCGGCGCCTGCCGCCTCCAGTCCCGCGGCGTTCGCGGCGCCGATGCCCTTCGTCCCGCCGGTGACGATCGCCACCTTGTCCTCGAGCGTGCCCATCTACCACCGAGGGGAGAGCGCCGCCGGAGCAAGGACGCGGTTCCGCCAGGTCAGCATCGAGGGGTGAACTCTCGCAAGAGTCGCCCTTCGCCGCACGCCCGTCGGTGATCCCGTGCCCTTCTCTTTGCGTTCCGCGTGCGACTCGTAACCCCGCGGGACGGGCACGCGCCGGGGCTCGGGCAGCCGCGCGGCCGGGCTGCGGTCGTCGCGCTGCTCGACGATCACTCAGGCTCCGCCGATCCCGCCGATCGCCCAGTACTTGAGCTCGAGCCACTCGTCGATCCCGTAGGACGAGCCCTCGCGGCCCATCCCCGACTCCTTCATGCCGCCGAACGGCGCCACCTCGGTCGAGATGAGGCCGGTGTTGATGCCGACGATCCCGTACTCGAGCGCCTCGGCGACCCGGTGCACGCGGCCGAGGCCCTGCGAATAGAAGTACGCCGCCAGGCCGTACGGCGTGTCGTTGGCGATGCGCACGGCCTCCTCCTCCGCGGCGAAGCGTGCGACGCCCGCCACGGGCCCGAAGGTCTCCTCGCAGCTCATCGCCATGTCCGCCGTCACGTCCAGGAGCACGGACGGCTGAAAGAACTGCCCCTCGATCCGCTCCCCGCCGACGGCGACCTCGGCGCCGCGGTCGACTGCGTCCGCGACGTGTCGTTCGACCTTCTCGACCGCGGGCTCGTCGATGAGCGGCCCCACGTTCACGCCGTCGGTGAACCCATCCGCCACTTTGAGCCCGCGCACGGCCTCTGCGAACCGCGACAGGAAGTCGTCGTAGACCGCGTCCTGCACGAGCATCCGGTTCGCCGAGATGCACGTCTGGCCCGAGTTGCGGTACTTGCACATGATCGCTCCGGACACCGCCTCGTCGAGGTCGGCGTCGTCGAAGACGATGAAGGGAGCGTTCCCTCCGAGCTCGAGGGAGATCTTCTTCAGCCCGGGCGCGCACTGCGCCATGAGGAGCTTGCCGACCTCATTGGAGCCTGTGAAGCCGAGCTTCCGAACGGCGGGATGCGAGGTCATCTCGCCGCCGATCCGTGGAGCATCCCCGGCGGCGCCCGTCACGACGGAGAAGACTCCCGCCGGCATGCCCGCCTCCTCCGCCAGGGCGGCGATGGCGAGCGCCGACAGCGGCGTCTGCTCGGCCGGCTTCAGCACCATCGTGCAGCCGGCAGCGAGCGCAGGCGCCGACTTTCGCGCGGGCATAGCGGCCGGGAAGTTCCACGGCGTGATTCCGGCGGTCACGCCCACCGGCTCCTTCGTCACCTGGATGCGCTTGTCCGGCCACGGGGTCGGGATCGTGTCGCCGTAGACGCGCTTCGCCTCCTCCCCGAACCACTCGTAGAAGGACGCGGCATACGCGACCTCGACGCGAGCCTCCGCGAGCGGCTTCCCCTGCTCGAGCACCATGAGCCGCGCGAGGTCGTCCTCGCGCTCGAGCATCAGGTCGGCGAGGCGGCGGAGCACGCGCGCACGGCTCTTCGCCGTCCGCTGCTTCCATCCGGGGAGCGCTCGCTCGGCTGCCGCGAGCGCCCGCCGCGTCTCGGCCGCACCCAGGCGGGGCACCTCGGCGAGCAGCTCGCCGGTCGCGGGATTCGTCACCGGGAACGTCTCGCCCGAGTCGGCGACGACCCAGGCTCCGTCGACGTATGCCTGGCGACGAAGGAGCGGAACCTCGACTGCGGTCACGAGGGCGAGGATAGTCGAGGAGGACAGGCGGTCAGGTTCGGCGCGTCCCGGCGCGCACCCGTCACCGCAGAGCTCCAGCTGCGAGCTCGCCGTCGTCTCCGTACCGGGAGTCGTGGCGCGGCCGGGGCCGGCGGGCAAGCCCTCGAGGCAGCCGCCCGGGACTGCCCCGCGCCCCCGCCTTCGAGGGGAGCGGACCGACCCGCGTGCGCTCAGTCGACCTCGACGTGGATTCGCTGCGCCGCCGCCTTCAGGAAGCCCCCCTCGCGCCCGGCCCGGACGGCGAGGATCTCGGCGAGGATCGAGAGCGCGGTCTCCTCCTGCGTGTCCGCCCCGATGTCGAGCCCGCACGGCCCCATGATCCGGTCGAGCGTCTCCTCGTTCACGCCCGCCTCGAGCAGCCGCTCGCGGCGACGCTCCTGGTTGCGGCGGGAGCCGAGCGCCCCGACGTAGAACGCCTCGGTGGCGAGCGCTCCGATGAGCGCAGGCTCGTCGAACTTGTCGTCGTGCGTCAGGACGACGATCGCGGTCTGGTGGTCCGGCTGCACGCGCGCGAGCGCTTCCTGCGGCCACTCGACGATGAGCTCATCGGCCGAGGGGATGCGCTCCTTCGTCGCGAACTTCGCACGCGCGTCGGCCACGATGGAGTGCCAGCCGAGGAGCTCCGCGCCACGGCAGAGCGCCTCTGCGGTGTCGACGGCGCCGTAGACGAAGAGGCGCGGAGGCGGGCCGTACCACTCGGCGAACACCTTCGACCCGTCCTCGAGGGTCAGCAGCCGGTTGCGGCCTCCCCGGATGAGCTCGTCGAACCGGGCGACCGCCTCCTCGAGGCCTTCCCCCACGCGCTCGCCCGACTCGAGGACGAGCACCTTCGTGCCCACCTCCTTCCCCTCCACGCCCGTGAAGAGGATCCCGCGCTCCTCGGAGCCGCGGAGCTCGGCCAGCCGGTGGACGAGCCCCATCAGTCGACGCGCTCCACGAAGACGTCGATCTCGCCGCCGCAGGGCAGGCCGACGCTCCAGGCGAGGTCGTCGGAGATGCCGTAGCTGAGGAGCTTCGGCTCGCCGGTCTCGAGCACCTCCTGCGCGTTCTCGAAGACGTCGCTCTCGACGCAGCCGCCGGACACGGAGCCGCACATCTTCCCCGACTCGGAGATCGCGAGGCTCGCGCCGATCGGACGCGGCGCCGAGCGCCGGGTGGCGACGACCGTCGCGACGACGACCTTCTCGCCCTCCTCCTTCCAGCGGTCGATCTCGGGCAGGATCTCTTTCACGCTGCGTGCCTCCTTTCGATGCCGGCGAGCACCGCGCCGAGCTCTTCGAGACTCCGGAGATTATGGCCGGGAAGGAAGCGGTCGACGAACGGCAACGCGGCCCTCATCCCACCGGCGAGTGGCTCGTACTCGGGATTGCCCTTGAGCGGGTTCACCCACACGACCGCGTACGCGGCCCGCGCCAGCGTCGCCATCTCGCGCGCGACGAGAACGGGATCGTCGCGCTCCCACCCGTCCGAGACGATGACGACGACCGCGCCGCGGGAGAGCGCCCTGCGCCCGTACACGGAGTTGAACTCGCGGAGGGAGGCGCCGATGCGCGTTCCGCTCCCCCAGTCGACGGCGATCTCCGTCGCGCGCGCGAGCGCAGCCTCGGGATCGCGCGTCGCGAGATCGGGCGTGAGCCGCGTGAGCCGTGTGCCGAACGCGAACGCCTCCACCCCGGGGCCGCTGCCGACGATCGCGTGGAGGTAGAAGAGGAGGGCTCTCGCGTAGGCGTCCATGGAGCCCGAGACGTCGCAGAGCACGACGAGCTTGCGGGGAACGGTCTTCCGCGCCTTCCACGGCTGCTCGATCGGCTCGCCCCCGGTCCGGAGCGACTTGCGGCACAGCCGGCGCAGGTCGAGGCGGTCACCGCGGGGGTCCGGCGCGCGACGGCGAGAGGTGCGGTGCGGGCGCGTTCGCGCGATCGCGGCCATCAGCCGGCGCACGCGCTCGAACTCCTCGGGTGTCAGCTCCGCGAAGTCCTTCTCGCGCAGGAGCTCGTGGGCGGAGGCACCGGGCTCAGGCGGCGGCCCTGCGTCGTCCGCCTCGTCGCCGTCCGTGCCCGACTCGAGCGTGTCGCGGACGACCCGGTCGGCGTAGCGCCGCTCCTGCTTCTGGCGCCCGAGCGGGGCGACCGGCCCGCGCAGGAACCAGGCGACGAACGCGCGGTCGAAGAGCTGGAGCTCGTCGTGGCGCGAGACGAGCGTCTGCCTGAGCGTGAAGTAGACGTCGTCCTGGCGCGTGAGGTCGACGGCCCCGAGGCCGCGCACCGCGTCCGCGACGCGGCCGGGCCCGACCTCGATGCCGACCTCGCGTAGCACCCGCCCGAAGGTGACGACATGGCGAACGATGGCCGTGCCCTGCATCCCGCCTACCCTCGGTGTCCGACACCGTGGGGTCGCAGACCCGCACGGTTGCGTGGTGGGACCTCAGGCACCGGTCGTCTGCGCGGTCGCGCGGGCTTCTTCGACCAGCCCGACGAGGGTCTCGTCGCGCACGGCCTCGATGTCCTCGCGGTACTTGAGGACCGAGCCGAGCGTCTGCTCGACCACCTCGGCGTCGATCTCCTCGCGGCCGAGCGCCGCGAGCGCGTGCGCCCAGTCGATCGTCTCCGCGACGCCCGGCGGCTTCGCGAGATCGAGGGTCCGAAGGCCGCGGACGAATGCGGCCGCCTCGGTTGCGAGCCGCTCCGGGACGCCGGGGACGCGCAGCTTCACGATCTCGACCTCGCGTTCGATCGACGGGTGCCCGATCCAGTGGAAGAGCGTGCGGCGCTTGAGCGCGTCGTGCAGCTCGCGCGTCCGGTTGGAGGTGAGCACGACTGCGGGCCGCCGCCGCGCTCGGATCGTCCCGAGCTCTGGAATGGTTATCTGGAAGTCGGAGAGGACCTCCAGCAGGAACGCCTCGAACTCCTCGTCGGCGCGGTCGATCTCGTCGATCAACAGCACCACGGGCTCGTCCGAGTCGATCGCCTCGAGGAGTGGGCGCCGGATCAAGAACTCGGGGCCGAAGAGCTCCTCGTCCGATACCGTGCCCTCCTGCGCCGCGCGGATGTGGAGCAGCTGGCGCGGGTAGTTCCACTCGTAGACCGCGTGGGAGACGTCGAGGCCCTCGTAGCACTGGAGGCGGATCAGACGCGCGTCGAGCGCGGTCGCGAGCGCCTTTGCCGCCTCCGTCTTCCCGACGCCCGCCTCGCCTTCGAGCAGCACCGGCTTCTCGAGCGCGAGACCCAGGAAGAGCGCGGTGGCGAGCCCGCGGTCGGGGAGGTAGTCCGCCGTGCGGAGCGCGGAGTCGAGCTCGTCGATCGTGCGGAAGCTCACCGCTGCAGGGTACTACCCTCACTTCGAGCCAAGCGGCGCGCCCGGGAGCCGCAGACTCGTGCCGGGGTTCGACGAGCTCGGAGTCTCAGGCACCTGCCCAGAACGCCTCGAACGCCTCGGGGTCGCTCGGGAGCGCGAGCACGCGTCGCACGAGGCCCTCCTCGATCCTGAAGAGGAGCACCTGGTCGAGCTCGAGCGTCCGGCCGTGGCGCGTGCCACGCGCGCGGTACAGGGCGGCCGCGCGGTCGTCGCTCGCGAGGACGTCGACGAGCTCCGAGCGGTACGTCCCCCCGGTTTCCTTCGGGAGCCGCGCGAGGAAGCGGAAGATCTCCTCGTGGCCGCGGTACGTCCCTGCCATGACTCCACGTCCGGGCACGCTCCACACCGCGTCCCCTGCGAACAGCCCACGGAGGGCGAGGCTCTGCCTCCGAGCGAACGCGTCGAAGATCCTTCGGACGATCGCCTCGTTCTCAGCGGCGGACAGGGCCGCGCTCCCACCGCCTGATCAGCGTCTCGACGTGGTGGCGCTGCGCCTCGGTGAACGGAATGGCAGCCATGATCCGCCGCGCCTCGACGGGGTCGTCGTTGAGGACGGCAGCCTCGAGGTGCTCGCGCTGTGGGTTCGGTTGCCGAAGCTGTCGGCGCAGCCAGCGGAGGAGGCTCACCGTGGCCTGATCGCTCACACCCGCAGGCTAGCGGCGGGACGGCGACGGCGACTCGTCAGTCGTCGGCGTCCGGGTCTGCGACCTGCTCGATGTCCGCCTCGCCCTCCTGCTCCTCTGCCAGGCTGTACGCGCTGAGCCGGTTCGAGAGCCCCTGCATCCAGCCTGCCTCGACGACGTCGTCTCCCGGCTCCTCCTGGGATCGGGACTTCGTGGACTTGCCGAGGTCCGGGCCTTTGCGTCGCGGCGTCGTGCGCTCGGGCTTCCCGCTCCCGCTCCTCGGCCCGTCTGTCGGGATCTCGATGCTCGCGACGGGAGGGAAGCTGAGGCCCGTGGGCGATGTCGGCTCGGGCTTGGGCGCGGGCTCGGGCCTCTGCCCCGTTCCGAAGTTCGGAGCCAGCCCGAACGTGGACGCTCCCGGTTCTCGATCCACGGGTTCCACCGGCCGCACGGGTCGCTGGTCAGAGCGCGGGGTGCTGGGGTCGATGACGTAGTCGGGCAGAGGCCCGAGCTCCTTCTCCTCCTCCTCCGATCTCGCCTCGGGGTCACGCGGGACGCGCGGCGGAGCGAAGCGGTCGGGATCGGGCGGGACGACGAAGTCGGGCAGCGCCTCGCCCGGTATCGGCGACACCGCCTCAGCGTCCTCGGCCAGCGGGAACTCCGGGAGGTGACGCGCCGGCTGCTCCGTCTCGTGCGGAGGTTGCGCCTGGGCTACGGCCCCGGGCTCGGGCTCGGGAGCTGCTGGCTCAGGCTCGCGCTCGGGCTCCGGCTCGCGCTCGGGCTCCGGCTCGCGCTCCGGCTCGCGCTCGGGTGTCTGGGAGCGCGGCGAGCTCGGCTCCGGCTGCTGCGCGGGAACCTGCACCGGCTCGGCGTCGACCTCTGGCGCCGGGATGGCGGGCGGCGGGACGGTTCGCACCGCGGCCTCGAGCACGGGGGGCGGCTGAGGCTCGGGCTCGCGAGGGAGCTCGACGACGGGCGGCTCTGGCCGCACCACGTCGACCGGCTCGACCGGGAGCGCGACCTGGCCCGCCGGCTCCGGGTCACGCTCGAGAGCGGTCTCCGGCTCGGGCTCGGGCAGCGGCTCGAATCGCGGCTCCGCGGCGGGCTCCGGTGCCGGCTCCGGCTCGGGAAGCGCCTCCGCGACGGGCTCGAATCGCGGCTCCGCGGCGGGCTCCGGTGCCGGCTCCGGCTCGGGAAGCGCCTCCGCGACGGGCTCGAATCGCGGCTCCGCGGCGGGCTCCGGTGCCGGCTCCTGCTCGGGAAGCGCCTCCGCGACGGGCTCGAATCGCGGCTCCGCGGCGGGCTCCGGTGCCGGCTCCGGCTCGGGAAGCGCCTCCGCGACGGGCTCGAATCGCGGCTCCGCGGCGGGCTCCGGTGCCGGCTCCGGCTCGGGAAGCGCCTCCGCGACGGGCTCGCGTTTCCAGAGCGGCTGGTAGCTCGGTGGCTCGAGCGCAGGCTCCGGCGCCACCGGCGGTACGACGGCCAGCTCGGGCCACGGGTCTGGCGCCGCCGCTGCCTCCGCGAACGTGATCGTGGGTCGCTCGACGTCGTCGGCATTCGGCGCCTCGAGGTCGGGATCGGAGGTCGGCGAAACCTCCCAGAGCGGGCGTCCACCGACCGGGCGCTCGCGGAGCGCGCTGCGGCTGATCTTCTCTGCGACCGTCGGCAGCTCGTCGACGAACACGATCTCACGCGGAACCTGCTGCTCCGGGAGCAGGTCGGCGGCGAACTGCCGGAGCTCCGCCTGCAGCTGCTCCGAGCCGGTCTGCCCTGGCCGCGGGACGACGAACGCGCGGACGAAGTGGCCTCCGCGCTGGAGATCGCGAACGCCGACGATCGCCGCCGCGGCGATCGCGAAGTGACCGCGAAGCGCGTGCTCGACCTCGGCCGGGCCGAAGGTGCGCCCGCTCGAGGTGATCACGTCCTCGGCGCGTCCCACGAACCAGAGGTAGCCGTCCTCGTCCGCGAGCGCGACGTCCCCCGTGATGTACCAGTCGCCGCGGAATGCGCCCTTCGTCTCTTCGGGCGCATCCCAGTAGCCGGCGAACATCGTGGGAGGGCGTCCCCGTACGGCGAGGTCGCCCTCGATGCCGGTCGGCAGTTCGTTGCCCTCGCCGTCGACGATCGAGACGTGGTGCCCGGGGAGCGGGTGGCCGAGCGAGCCGGCCCTGACGCTGCCGTCGGCTCCGTTCGCCACGATGATGCCGGTCTCGGCCTGGCCGTACCCGTCGCAGATCGTCATCCCCCAGCGGTTCTGGAACGCCTCCGCGACCTCGGGGTCGAGGACGTCGCCCGTGGAGACGAGGCGGCGGAGTCGTGCCGAGCGGTAGCGCTCCAGCCGGTCGACCTCCGCGAGCGCCCGGTACTCGGCGGGGGTCTGGTAGAGGATCGTCGGGCCGAGCCGGTAGAGGAGGTCGAGCCGCTCGAGCGGGTCGAACTCGCCCTCCGAGAGCACCACCTCGGCACCGCGCGACCACGGGCCGACGAGGGTGTTCCAGACCGCGTGCGGGGAGTTGGTGTCCGCCGTACACCACACCGTGTCGCCGCGCCCGATGTCGAGCCAGTGCTCCGCCTGGACGCGCATCGCGAAGATCGACCCGTGCGTGTGTGCAACAGCCTTGGGCGGGCCCGCAGTGCCGCTCGTCGAGAGGATGACGGCGAGATCTCGTGACGACGTGTCGTGCGTGGGCCCGGTCTCGGGCCTGACCTTGGAGCCGTTGCTGCGGCCCGGCTCGAGGTAGTGCACATCGGGCGTGAAGGACATCCGCTCGACCGTCGCCTCGAGCGACGGCTCGGCGACGAGAAACGCGGCTGCGGTGTCGGAGACCTTCGCCTCGAGCGCGCCTGCGGAGAGCGAGGGGGGACAGGGAACGGCGACGGCGCCGATCTTGAGGACGCCGAGCATCGCCTCGATCCAGCCGAGGCTCGAGCGCGCGACGACGAGCACCCGGTCCTCGCGCCTGACGTCGCGCTCGCGGAGGAGCTGGGCCCAACGCGTCGCGCCCTCCGCGACCTCGAGGAACGTCCGGGGCTCGATCACGCCCTCGTCGCTGAGGAGTGTCAGCGCCCGTCGCTTCGGATCGCTCGCCAGCGCCTCGACGACGTCGCGCGTGAAGTTGAAGTGATCGGGGATGCGCCAGCGCCCCTCCTCGAGCGCAGGACGCAGGGCCAGCTCGAGCGGGGAGCTCGGGAGCTCCACACGCGTGCGGCGACGGCCGATACGAAGTCCTTTCACGGCCAAACCATTATCGACCCGAACGGGCAGAAGCTGAATGCGTTCCCGCGAGCACGAGGAGAAGGCTAGACCCCGAGGGCGCGGGCAAGCCGTTGCCGCGCCGCCTGGAGTACGGGTTCGCCGTGGGAGAGGACGATGCGCTCAACCGGCAGGTCGAGGAGCGGCGCGAGCGACGCAGCGAGATCGTGGCTGGTCGTGGCGTCCGGAAGCCACGACTCCGGACACATGCGCACCCCTCCTGTCCCGTCGCCGAGCAGGACGTCCCCGGGCACGAGCGCCCTGTGCGGCGGCAGCCAGTAGACGACCTCCGTTCTCCGGGCGGTGCTGAGTCCCTCGATACCGCCGGGAAGGCGATCGCGGGGCCGGAATGCGTCGGTGACGACGCCGGCGCGTCGCGCGACGGCCGCGCGCGCCCCGGTCGGCGCCCAAACGCGGGCGTCGTAGCGCTCCACCATCACGGCGGCGCTGCGCGTATGCCAGAAGACGGTGACGAGGACGTGGACAGGGGCCTGCAACCTCTGCACGTCGCGGTCGAGGGCACGCCAGAAGCGATCGGCGTCGTCCGCGGGAACGAGCGGGTCGATGAGGACGATCCCGTCCTGCGTCTCGCAGTAGACGCAACCGACGTCCTCCTTCCACTCCTCGTGGTACGCCGTCCAGCGCCAGAGGCCCGGTGCGAGCTCGAGGACGTCCACTCAGCGCAACTCTAGAGCGAAACCGCTCGAACTCCGTGCGCGTCATCGTGGAGGTGACCAGAAAGGAGGACCTGCATGCCCCCCGCACGTCTTGCGCTCAGCCGTGCCCTGGCGACCGCCGTGGTCGTGCTCGTCGGCTGCGGAGGGGACGACAACGAGGCCGCTTCGACCACCACCCAGACCGGGGCGACGACGGAGAGGACGACCGCCTCGGGCGTGACGCTGAACGCCAGCGTCGGCCCTGGTTCGAGCGCAGCCTGACGGGACAGGACGGGCAGGCGGTCACCGCCTTGACCGCGGGCACGTCCACGGTCGCGGTCGACGACCAGTCGGACATCCACAACTTCCATCTCACGGGACCGGGCGTCGACGAGTCGACGGACGTCGGCGGCACCGGCGCGTCGACGTGGAACGTCACCCTCGGGGGCGGCACGTACACGTTCGTCTGCGACCCGCATGCAGACTCGATGAACGGCAGCTTCGTGGTGTCCGGCTACTAGGCGAGCGCCTGCGCCGTCCGGCTTTCCGCGGAGCGGTGGAGGGTCTCGAGCACGCGCGCCTGCGCGACGGCGTCCTCGCGCCCGAGGAGAAGCGGGGCCTCACCGCGGATCGCGTCCGCGAGGTTCTCGAGCTCGAGCCGGTAGGAGTCGACGGGGTCGAGCTCGATACGCTCGACGCCGTCCTCCCTCCGCAGCTCGATCACGGGCTGCCGGCAGTGCCAGGGATCATCGAGGAAGAGCGAGCCCTCGGACCCGACCGCCTCGAGCTCGTCGCGGTTCGTGAGCGCCGTCCCGCAGTCGAACTGCGCGAGGACGTTTCCGGGGAGGCGCAGCGAGCCCGTGAACACCCAGTCCGTCCCCGTCGGCCCGACGTACGCCTGCCCGTACACGCTTTCCGGCTCACCCGCGAGCAGCCGCGAGGCGCTGACGCAGTAGCAGCCGACGTCCATGAGGCTCCCGCCTTCCACGTCCGTCCGCAGGCGGATGTTGGACGTGTCGTAGAGCGAGTAGCTGAAGGTGGAGCGGACCAGCCGGAGATCGCCGATCGCGCCGCCCCGGACGAGCTCGACGAGCTTCCTGGTCTGCGGGTTGTGCCGGTACATGAATGCCTCCATGAAGAGACGCCCAGTCCGGTCGGCGACGTCGTACGCCTCCTCGACCTCCTGCGGGTGCCGGCTGAGAGGCTTCTCGCAGAGCACGTGCTTGCCCGCCTCCATCGCCTTCATCGACCAGGGGCAGTGGAGCGTGTTCGGCAGCGAGATGTAGACGGCGTCGATGTCGTCCGCCGCGAGCAACTCGTCGTACGAGCCGTACGCGCGCTCGATCTCCCACGTGCTCGCGTACTCCTCGGCGCGCGCGCGGTCGCGGCTCGCGACCGCGACGGGCTCCACCTTTTCCGACGCGTGGGCGCCGGGGATGACGAGCCGGTTGATGTGCGCAGTGGAGACGATCCCGAGCCGCATTACCCCCATGACGACTCCTTCATCGGGCGGAGCGCGGTCTCGAGGATCCGGTGACCCCGCGGTCGGGTGATGCAGAAGAGGACGACCTCGGCGACGTCCTCGGCCGACATCATCCCCTCGAGCACCTCGGGCGGACGGCCGTAGCCCTCGGCGAGCGCGAAGTCGGTCGCGATCCCGCCCGGGCAGACGTTCGTGCAGCGAATCCCGTACTCGCGCAGCTCGTGGTCGAGCGCGCGAGTCAGGCCGACCTGCCCGAACTTCGACGCGCAGTAGACGGCCTCGCCCGGCAGCCCACGGCGTCCCGCCTCGGACGCGAGGGTGACGACGTCCCCGCCGCCCGCCGCAATCAGGTGCGGGATCGAGGCACGGATCGCGTAGATCGTCCCCTTGAGGTTGACGTCGATCATCTCCTCGATGTGCTCGACGGGGGTGTCGACGAGCGAGTGGTAGGAGCCGACACCGGCGTTGGCGACGCAGATGTCGAGGCGTCCGAACCGCTCGACCGTCGCTGCCACCGCGCTCTCGACCGACTCCCGGTCGGCGACGTCGCACTCGATCCCGAGCGCGTCCGGAAGTCCGAGGTCGTCTGCGCTGCGCGAGGCGAGCCCGACGCTGACCCCCTCGTCGGAGAGCGCCCGCGCCACGGCGGCTCCGACACCACGGCTGGCGCCGGTGACGAACGCGACCTTTCCCTGCAGCTGCGACATCAGTCCTCCACTCCTCGGATGGCGGGGTACAGAGCGCGGAACCGAGCGTATCCCTCCGCGTACGCCGCTGCCCAGTCAGGGTTCGGCTCGATCGTCTCGCGGACGCGAACGCAGGAGTCGACCGCCTCGCGGGCGTCTGCGAAGGCGCCCCCCGCGACGCCTCCGAGGAGCGCGGCCCCGTACGCGGATCCCTCCTCGACGGCGGTCAGCTCGAGGGGCAGGTCGAGCACGGAGGCGACGATCTCCAGCCACAACCGGCTCCGAGCGCCGCCTCCTGAGGCACGACCGCCTGTCGGTGCGACTCCGAGCGCGCGCAGGAGCTCGAGCGAGTCCCGCAACCCGTACGCGACCCCCTCGAGCACGGCGCGCACGAGCGCCCCGCGATCATGGCGCAGCGAGAGGCCCGTGAACGACCCTCGCGCGTCCGGGTCGGCGTGGGGTGTGCGCTCGCCCTGCAGGTACGGCAGGAAGGTCAGGCCCTCGGCTCCCGGGCTCCAGCGGGAGGCCTCCGCGACCAGCTCGTCGAACGGCGTGCCCGGTGCCGTCGCGTCCCGCAGCCACCGGAGAGAGCCGGCGGCGCTCAGCATCACGCCCATCGCCTCCCACGTCCCGGGGACGGCGTGGCAGAACGCGTGTACGCGCGCCTGCGTGTCGTGGGCGTATGCGGGCAGCGCCGCGAACACGACGCCCGACGTTCCGAGCACGACCGAGACGAGCCCTTCCTCGACGACGCCCACGCCGAGGGCCGCCGCGGCCTGGTCGCCCGCTCCGGCGATCTCCGTCGACTCCGAGACGGGCGGGAGCCACGCGCTCGGGATCTCGAGAGCCTCCAGCACCTCCTCGCTCCAGCGCCGGCCCGCCACGTCGAACAGGAGCGTCCCGGAGGCGTCGGCCGCGTCGATCGCCCACTCGCCGGTGAGCCGCAGGCGAACGTAGTCCTTCGGCAGCGTGATGCGCCGGATGCGCGCATAGACGTCCGGCTCGTGGCGGCGCAGCCAGAGGAGCTTCGGCGCCGTGAAGCCCGGGAGCGCCCGGTTCCCCGTGAGCGCGATGAGCCGCTCGAGCCCGATGCGCTCCTCGATCTCGGCGCACTCCGCTCCCGTCCGCTGGTCGTTCCAGAGGATCGCCGGTCGTACCACGCGATCCCGATCGTCGAGGCAGACGAGCCCGTGCATCTGACCCGAGAGGCCGACGCGCGCTCCGTCGGCGCCGAGGGTTGCGAGGGCTCGCTCGCTCGCGCGAACCCAGTCCTCCGGATCCTGCTCCGACCAGAGGGGCTGCGGCGTCGAGAGCGGGTAGCCCTCCTCGGCCGATCCGAGCAGCTCGCCGTCGCGGGCGATGGCGATCGCCTTGGCGCCGGTCGTCCCGACGTCGAGCCCGACGAGCGCGCCCGTCACTCGCCGCCGAGCGCTGCGTACACGAGCTCGTACGCGCGGACCGCATCCTTGCGCAGCTGCGCCTCGCGGAGCGCCGCGTCGTCGATCCGGGCCGCGACCGAGTCGATGAAGCGCCACTGGAGCACGCTGCGCTTCACCGCGGCCACCGCGTCCTCGGTGTACGGGAAGAGGTCGAAGCCGAGCCGCTCGCCGTTCTCCCCGTACCCGGCGCGGCGCAGCTCGACCGCGAGCTCGAGCGTCTCCATGAACGCCGTCGCGCCGACCATGTTGTCGTCGTCGAACGTGCCCCAGCCGGAGTTCGCGTGCTGGTGCCCGAGCAGCCCCTCGCCCGCGAGCATGCCCGCGTACTCGCCGAGGCTCTCGCCGTTCATGAGCAGGTGCTGCCAGTCCATGTTGACCTTCACGTTGTCGAGCCCCTGCGCGCGGAGCTTGTGGATGACGTGGAGGGTCATCCCGATGTTCCGCATGAGGATCTTCATCGCCGGCTCGGAGTTCTTGTGCTCGAGGAAGAGCAGGACGCCGTGCTCCGTGCAGGCCTGCGCGGCTTGCCCGATGCCGTCGATCAGCCACTCCCAGCTCTCGCGATACGGCGTCTGGAACGGATAGTTGTAGCCCTCGATCCCCGGCCAGACGATGAAGTGCGCTCCGATCCGTCCGGAGAAGTCGGCGGCCGCGACTGTGCGGCGGACGGCCTCGGCGCGGATCTTCGGGTCGGGGGAGACGAGGCCGCCGCGTCCGAACATCGGGTCGAGGTGGAGGCCGGTGGCCGCGCAGTAGACGTCGTGGCCGTCGAGCGCGTCCCGGATGTCGTCGAGCGTGTCCTCGTTCAGCTCCTGCGGGTAGTGGAACTCGTAGCCGTCGATGAGGTCGCCGAGCCCGTCCACCGCACGCCGAACCCGCTGCACCGTGGTCTCGCTCGCCCACTCCGGCTTGTACCCGCCGGGGACGAAGCGCGTCACCATGGGGCCGAGGGCCCAGATTCCCAGTGAGGTCTTCATGTCCGCCTCCTCGTCGTTCTCTCGTGGGCGCGTCTAGTATCTCGCAGCGCCTGACGGCGCGGACGGCTCTGCATCGGGTGGCGTTCGAGATTGACCGCGGTTACCCGCTGGTACTAGAGTCGCCCCGAGCAGGCACGAACAGCCCGTACTCATAAGGAGGAATTTGTGACAAGAGTGTTTCGTCGGTCGGCCGCGGTGGGGCTCGCGGTCGTCCTGGCAGCCGTTGCCTTCTCGGTCGTGGCAACGGGCGCGATCGCGCGCTCGGGCCAGGCGACCGTCGACGTCTGCGTGCTGCTGCCCGACACGAAGTCGTCCGTGCGCTGGGAGCAGTTCGACAAGCCGTCGTTTGCGAAGGCGTTCAAGAAGGCCGGCGTCAAGGCGTCGATCGTCAACGCGCTCGGCGACCAGCAGAAGCAGCTCGCCCAGGCCGAGCAGTGCATCGGCGCTGGGGCGAAGGTCGGCATCATCACCGATCTCGATCGAGGCACCTCGATCGCGATCCAGAAGAAGTTCCAGGCGGGTGGCGGGAAGACGATCGACTACGACCGCCTGATCGTCGGAGGCTCGGGAAGCGTCTACGTGACGTTCGACGGGAACCTCGTTGGGAAGAGGCAGGCCGAGGGCGTGCTCCTCGGCATGAAGGCGAAGGGGACCTACGGTCCGGACGGCGTCGTCGCCCAGCTCTGGGGCGGGCCGACGGACGCGAACGCCTTCTGGTTCAAGAGCGGCAACGACGACGTCCTGAACCCGCTCTTCAGGGCCAAGAAGATCAAGAAGGGCCCGGCGAAGTTCGTGCCGCTCTGGGATGCGAAGAACGCCCAGGTGATCTTCGAGCAGATGCTCGTCCAGACGAGCAACAACATCCAGGGCGTCGTCGCGGCGAACGACAACATCGCCGGCGCGGTCGTCGCGACCCTGAAGGCGAAGGGCCTCAAGCCCATCCCGCTGTCGGGGCAGGACGCGACCGTGCAGGGCGTCCAGAACATCATCTCGGGCTGGCAGACGATGACCGTCTACAAGTACGTGCCCGACGAGGCGAACGCGGCCGCAGCGGCTGCCATCGCGCTCCTCAAGGGCAAGAAGCCGCCGTCGAACACGACGCGGCCGAGCGGCAACAGGAAGATGCCGACGTACGTCATCCCGGTGACCTCGATCACGAAGGCGAACTACACGCGCCTCTTCCGGGACGGCTTCCTCAAGCGGAGCGATGTGTGCTCCGGGGAGTACAAGCAGTACTGCAAGTAGTCATCGACGACCTGAGTGGAGGCGCCTTCCCGGCGCCTCCACTCACTGACGCGGAAGGACCAGCCCACCGCCCGTGAGCGTGACAACCCTCCTGGAGATGCGAGGCATCTCGAAGTCGTTCGGCTCCGTCCAGGCCCTCACCGACGTCGACTTCGAGGTGCGGCCGGGCGAGGTCATGGCGCTCGTCGGCGACAACGGGGCCGGGAAGTCCACGCTGATCAAGTGCGTCGCCGGAATCCACGGGTACGACGGCGGCGACGTCTTCTTCGAAGGCAAGCACGTCCACATCCACGGCCCGAAGGACGCGGCCAAGCTCGGGATCGAGGTCGTCTACCAGGATCTCGCACTCTGCGACAACCTCGACGTCGTCCAGAACATGTACCTCGGTCGCGAGGCGAGCCGACTCTCAATCCTCCGGGAACCGCCGATGGAGGCGAAGACGCAAGAGACGCTCGCAGGCCTTCGCGTCACGACCATCCGCTCCATTCGTCAGGCGGTCGCGACGCTCTCGGGCGGCCAGCGCCAGTCGGTTGCCGTTGCGCGGGCGGTGATGTGGAACTCCAAGCTCGTGATCCTGGACGAGCCGACCGCGGCGCTCGGGGTCGCCCAGACCGAACAGGTGCTTGCGCTCGTCAGGAGACTGGCCGAGCAAGGCCTCGGGGTCGTCATCATCTCCCACAACCTGCACGACATCTTCGAGACGGCGACGAGGATCACCGTTCTGCGGCTCGGCCGTAACGTCGGGGTCTACGAGCGCGCGACGACCACGCAGCAGGACGTCGTGCACGCGATCACGGCCGGCATCCCGACGAAGGTCTCCGGCATCGCCGAGACGAGCGCCGGGGTCGCCGGGTGACCGGCGCCGAGGCCGTCGTCCCCCCGCTCGGCGCTCCGGGGGAGCCCGAGGCGGAGGAGCGTCACGGCGTGTTTCGTCAGGCGCTCGACAACCTGAAGTCGGGCAATCTCGGCGTCCTGCCTGTGGTTCTCGGCGAGATCGTGATCGTCGCCTACTTCAGCATCACGGCGACGAACTTCTTCACCGCGGGCAACTTCGTGAACGTCATCCTCCAGATGGCGGGCGTGACGATGATCGCCTACGGCGTCGTCTTCGTCCTCCTGATCGCGGAGATCGATCTCTCCATCGCGTTCCTGAGCGGCATCGCGGCGCTGACCGCCGCCGAGCTGCAGCTTCCCGACGGGCGCAACTGGCCCGGTTGGCTCTGTATCCTCGCCGCGCTCGCCGTCGTGGCCGTGATCGGAGCAGCACAGGGAACGGTCGTGGCGAAGGTGGGCGTCCCGTCGTTCGTGGTGACGCTGGCCGGGCTCCTCATCTGGCAGGGCGTGATCCTCCGTGTGCTCGAGCTGCGCGGCGTGATCATCATCGAGGAGGACTGGATCAACAAGACCGCGACCTACTACTTCTCGGCCACGGCCAGCTGGATCATCGCGGCTGTCATCACGGGTCTGTATGCGCTCGTCGCGCTCAGCGGCCTGATCGGCCAGCGCCGTGCCGGCCTCGCCACCCGTTCGTGGCCCGCGATCGCCAAGGTGGCGGGGGTCGCCCTCGCATCCTTCGGCACCGTGGCGATCTGCAACCACGCCACGAGGCCGACGGCCTGCCCGGAGGGCACGCCGCTCACCGAGAGCTGCACCGAGCCGCTCGGGCTGCCGCTCGCCGCGCTCCTGATGCTGGTCTTCCTCGTCGGACTGACGTTCCTCGCGAAGCGCACCACGTTCGGCCGCCATGTCTACGCCGTCGGCGGCAACGCCGAGGCTGCCCGGCGCGCCGGCATCAACGTCGCGCGCGTCCGGATCCTCGTGTTCATGATCTCGGGGATCATGGCTGGGGTGGGCGGCATCATCCTGGCCGCGCGTCTCCAGTCGATCAACCTGAACGTCGGCGGCGGCACGCTCCTCCTCGACTCGATCTCGGCTGCGGTGATCGGCGGCGTGAGCCTCTTCGGCGGCCGGGGCGAGGTCCGCGGCGCCCTCCTCGGCTCGCTCGTCATCGCGACGATCGCGAACGGCCTGAACATCGGCGGGTACAGCACCGGAACGATCTACATCGTCACCGGCGTCATCCTGCTGCTGGCCGTGACCCTCGACTCGGTCGCCCGCCGGCTGCAGGAGCGGTCAGGCCGCTGATCGCGGGTCAGCGCCGCGCTGACCCGACATCGACGATCCGATCCACGGCGACGTTCCGTCGGCGGGTGGTCGTGCCGTCCGGGAAGCGAACGACGAGCTCCTTCACGACCGGCGCCGTACCCAGGCCGAAGTGCACCCGCGGATCCTCGGACGAGAGATAGCTACTGCCCACCAGCACCTCGCGGACGAGCCTTCGCCCGTCGGGGAGGATGGCCGTGACGAGCGCCCCCGGAGAGAACCTGCGAAGACGGACCTCCAGCCAGTGGCCACCGCTCGATCGGTTCTCGAGCAACATCAGACGCCCGCCGATCGAGTTGATCGCGATGTCCGGGTCGCCGTCGTTGTCGAAGTCGGCGACCGCCAGGCCTCGACCATTGAGTCGGCGGACTCGGTCGAGCCCGGCCGCTCGGCTGGCAAGGGCGAAGCGAGTGGCTCCGTCCGGGCCCGCGATGTTCTCGAGCACCTGGGCGCGGCGCGCATCGCGCTCGAGGCTCACGACCGGGATCGCGCCTTCCGCCAGCACGAGGTCGAGGTCGCCGTCGAGGTCGAGGTCGGCCCAGGAGTCGCCCCACGCGGTCGAGTCCGTTCCGATGACGGCGGCGATGTCCGGGCGGGCATCGACAAACGGCGCTCCCGATCCGTTGGTACGGCTTCTGTACGCGGCGTGGAGTTGGCCTCGTGAGTTGGTCACGAAGAGGTCGACTCGGCCGTCCCGGTTGTAGTCGGCGGCCGCGATGCCCATGCCGGCGTTCGGGTCGTCCACGTGGTCCCGCTTCGCGCTGTCGACGAAGTGAAAGCCGAGCTGCGTGGCGCTGGATCCTGCGGGCTCGGCGACGTTCTTGTAGAGCTGATTCGGGTCGGTGTCGTTTGCGACGTAGAGATCGAGGCGTCCGTCCCCGTCGACGTCCGTGAAGACCGCGCCCAGACCGTGCCCTACGCGACCTTGCTCGATTCCGGCCTGCTTTGCGACGTTCCGGAACACCGAGTGTCCGTCACCGTCCGCGCCTTCGTTCAGGTACAGGGCATCGCGCAGCGCAAGGTGATCGGCCGGGAAGCCGGCCGACGTGTCCGTCGGGACGTTCACGTCGGTATACGCGGCGACGAACAGGTCCGGCAGCCCGTCGCCGTTGACGTCTCCCACGGCGGCGCCCGCGTGCCAGCCGCGCGACGTGATGCCGGCCTGCTGCGCGCCCTCGGTGAAGGTACCGTCGCCGTTGTTCCAGAGCAGGGCGTCGTACCCGTCGGTCGGCACGTTGTAGCCGGCGCTCGTGATGAAGAGATCCGTGTGGCCGTCGAGGTTGAAGTCGGCGGCGACGCAGCCGTTTCCGCGGAGAGGGAGGTCGGCGCCGGTACGTGCGCTGACGTTCTCGAAGCGTCCTCCGACGTTTCGGAAGAGCGCACTTCGAGGGAGGCCGCCGTGTGCATCCCAGTCCGCGATCTCATCGCCGGTATACGAGTTGACGACGAACAGGTCGAGCCAGCCGTCGCTGTCGTAGTCGAGCCAGCAGACGCCGCCGCCCATCATCGCGGTCGTGTCGAGGGACATTCGGTACCGGAATGCACCCTGCCGGAACTTCAGTCCCGACTCGGCTGCGACGTCCACGAAGGTCGTCCCGCCGAGAGTGCCTCCGGCCGGGGCGCTTCCTCGCCCGACCACGAGCGGGAGGCCCCCCTCCGAGCGGATGATGCGGTATCGGCCGCGCTCGAGAACGAGCTCGAGCGTTCGCCGAAACGGTTCGGGTGCTCGACGGCTCACGGCAGCGGTCGTCCCTCGGAGGTACTCCGATGCGACGAGCGTTCCCTGCAGTCGCGCGACGACCGTCGGTGGTCCCTGCCCCCCACTGCGCCGCATCCTTAGATGAATGCGGTCGACGTGGTAGTCGGCGGAGGTGACCCCGCGACCGGACGTCGCGCGGATCTGCTGCCAGAGCGAGGCGAGCCAGGCGCCGCTCGCGGCCATGGTGGCCTTGTCGGGATCTCCGAGCCGGAGTGCGTCGGACTCGGTGCGCAGGTCGACGACGACGTCGCGCGCGATGGTCCGGGCGGCGCTCTCACCGATCGCGGCGATCCCTGGAGTGGCGCCGACCGTCGTCGCGGGGAGTGCGCCGGCGTCGACGAGGGCAGCCCCTGGGGTTCCCGCCTCCGGCCGTGCCGGGATCCCGGCGGCGACGACGAGACCGGCGTAGGCGAGGGCGCCCGTCAGCGCAACTCCGCCAATCACACGGCGCCGAGGTCGGAGCCCCGCCGGAGCGGAAAGTCGCTTCGAGCCGACGAGCTCGATCACGCCTCGCGCGGCGCACACGAGTGCGAGTGACGCGAGGATCGCGACCTTCGTTGCGTACTCGGTCGTCTGCGGTGCGATGAGGATCGTCGCGAGCAGTCCGACACCGACGGCGTACATCCGACGCCCGGCCCGGCCCGTCGGGATCGTCTTCGGGTCGGTGATCATGAAGAAGAGGAAGACGAGGATCTCCGGGGACGTCACCAACAGCCGCCAGAACCCGACTCCCTCGATCGGCCCTACGTGCCAGGGAGCAGTCATCGTGTGGCCGCTCGCCGCGAGCACTCCGACTCCTGCGGCGAATGCCAGCCAGAAGCCGACCGCGACACCGAGAAGGCGCAGTCTCCTGAGGATGAAGACGCCGCCGACGACGATGAGGACGAGTGCGAACACGAGTGCCGGCGTGAGCGGCCCCCACCAGAGCGCCAGCGGATCGGCGTGCTCGGGGCCGAGGAGCAGGAAGCAGAGAACGAGGCCCAGGTTCGAAGGGTTGAAGACGTGTCGACCTCGGATCCGGATGACGTACTTCGAGAGCAGGGCGACGGCAGCGGTGCCGGCGAAGATCCACCATCCGTTCGTGCTCCACCAGTCACCGTGCTCGGTGCCGGGCACGCGGAGGACGAAGGCGACGCCGTTGCCGGTCAGGAGAGCGCTCGCCGGCCACAGGATCACTCGCTCGCGGAAGAACGAGATCCCCACTTCCAGGACCGCGCAGGTGCCGAGCGACACGAGGATCTGTGCGATGGAGAGGCTGAAGCCGAACGAGGTCTGGCCGAGGACCTGGAGGGTGATGATCACCGCCGCGAGATGCAGCCGTGGGTCGTGCGGTTTGGGCAGGAGCACCGGGTAGTCGGCCCCACGGATGGTGAGCGACGGCCTGCCGATCGGGAGAGAAGGCGCGCTCATCGGCTGCAACATGGTACTGGGGCCTGCTCGTCGCTCGGCAGTATTCGCCGCGTGGAACGCTCCGGGACACACTCCGACCAGTCGGTCGCGGAGCTCCGCGAGGCTGTCTCTCCGGGTCGCGTGGCGCCGGCGGACTTCGCTGCGTATCCGGACAAGGTTCGACAGTGCGCGTACTCGACGACCGACGACGACGTGACGTCGCCCCTTCGGGCCGGCTACTCCGAGGACGAGATCTTGGAGCGGACGGTCTCGGTGGCCGTCGATGCCGGTCTCGAGCGACTCGAGGCGGCGCCGAAGGCCGTCCTGTGAGGCTTGCTGCCTGGAGGACGGGCACGACCCGCAGGAGACCTGCGTCCTCGACCTCATGCGTGAGTCGCGCGGGGCGAGCCCCCGACGTCCCGAGGACACTCCACGACAGACCGGAGGTCCTCGGACGCCCGTCCTCCGAAGCGCTGGAACTCGCGCTGAACAGGCCCTCCGGCTGGAGCGTCGGCGAGCGCGAGCTCCTTGCCGCGTTCGTCTCGTCGGTCAACCAGTGTCCTCTCTGAACGGGCTCCCACGGCGCGGTAGCGTCGTACGCCCTCGGGAGCGACACAAGGGAGGCGGTAAGACGCGACTGGCGCACGGCCCCGATTGGTGAGCACTGCCCGCGACCCTCGGCTTGCTCGAGAACAATCGGCGTGCTCGAGAAGATGACACTCGCTCCTGGCGCGCTCGCTCCAAGCGACGCCGAGCCAGTTCTCGGCACAGGCGTGGGCAGGGATGCGCTCGTCGACGCGATCGTCGTCGCCGGTCTCAACATGACCACACGGCTGGCCGACTCGTTCGGCTGGTACGTGCTCCCGAGGAGGAGCTCATGACCCGGGCCGCGTTCAGGTTCGAGTCGAGCTACGAGCTGCTGATCCTCGACGTCGCCGGCTGGGAGGTCCCCCACATCCGGTCGATGCGGGCCCCGTTTCCACTGGACGGGCCGGGCTGTCCTCGCTGGCGTAGTATCGCCGCGATGAGGGTGGGGCACGCGAGTTGAGCGACGCGGGGCAGCCGGGCCGCGCGCCCGAGGCGATCGGGGTCGGCATGCTCGGCTACGCGTTCATGGGCAAGGCGCACTCGAACGCGTTCCGCAAGATCGCGTACATGACCTGGCCGCCGCCGCTCGTGCCGCGGCTGGTGGCGATCGCGGGTCGCAGCGAGGAGGCCGTCTCCGAGGCGGCGGCGAGGTACGGCTACGAGCGCGCGACGACCGACTGGCGCGATCTCGTCTCCGACCCGGAGATCGGGCTCTTCGACAACGGCGGCCCGAACAGCCTCCACGCCGAGCCGACGGTCGCAGCGGCCGAGGCGGGCAAGCACGTCGTCTGCGAGAAGCCGCTCGGGCGCACTGCCGACGAGAGCTTCGACATCTGGCGTCGTGTTGCTGCGACCGGCGTGAAGCACATGTGCGCGTTCAACTACCGCTTCGTGCCGGCGGTGAGGCTGGCCAGGGAGCTGGTCGACGCGGGCGAGCTCGGGGAGATCCGCCACTTCCGCGTGCGCTACCTCCAGGACTGGGGGGACGATCCCACGCTCGACACGTGGCGCTTCCATCCCGACGAGGCGGGGTCCGGCGCGCTCGGCGACCTGGGTACGCACGCGATCGACCTGGCGCACTTCCTCGCCGGCGACATCGCAGGCGTGTCCGGGCTCGCCCGCACGTTCCTCCCGGGCCGGCAGGTGGACGACGCGATCGAGGCGGCCGTGGACTTCGAGTCCGGCGCGGTCGGGACGATCGAGGCGACCCGTCTCGCGCTCGGCCGCCGGAACGCGCTCCAGTGGGAGATCAACGGACAGAAGGCCTCGCTCGCATTCGACATGGAGCGGATGAACGAGCTCCAGGTCTTCCGTGCCGACGGCGACCGGGCACGCGGCTTCAAGACCGTCCTCGTCTCCGAGACCGACCACCCGTTCTGGCAGCACTGGTGGCCCCCGGGGCACATCATCGGGTGGGGGGAGACGTTCGTGCACGAGCTGCACCACTTCCTCGCCGCGGTCGCGGGCAACGGGGACGTGGCTCCGTACGGCGCGACATTCGAGGACGGCTACCGTGCCGACGAGGTCGGTCAGGCGATCCTCCGCTCCTCGGAGAGCGGCGCGCGCGAGCCGATCCGCTACCGCACGCTACCCTCCGGCGCCGGCAGCTGAGGAGGAGGCCCTGCTCACGCGACGCGAGATCTCGACCGCCCAGGAGCGCGCCGCGGTGCTCCTTGCCGAGGCCGGCATCGCCCTCACGGCAGAGGAGCGCGCCGCGATCGAGATCGCGGACTTCGGCCTCTCCCGCCTCGACGAGATCGGGCTCGAGGTCGTCGTCTACGTCAACACGGATCGGGTCTGCGCGAAGGAGCTCGTCATGTTCCCGCGGCAGACCTGCCCGGAGCATCGGCATCCTCCGCACGGCGGCTCGCCCGGGAAGGAGGAGACGTTTCGCTGCCGCCAGGGCACGGTCTACCTCTATACGGAGGGAGAGCCGACTTCGGATCCCGCCTGCAGCGCCCCCGGCGACGATCCGAGCGTCTTCACCGTCTGGCACGAGGTCGTCCTCCACCCGGGCGACCAGTACACGCTCGCACCCGACACGCTCCACTGGTTCCAGGCGGGCGACGAGGGTGCGATCGTGTCGGAGTTCTCGACCCGGAGCACGGACGAGCTGGACGTCTTCACCGACCCGCGGATCGGGAGGGCGACCGTGGTCGGCGACGAGTGAGGCGGTGACCGCGCCGGTCCTGAGCGTCGGCATCCTCGTCGCCGACATCTTCGTCCCTCCGATCGCACGACTTCCCGAGGCCGGCGAGCTCGTGTCCACGGAGGACTTCCTCGTGCAGCCCGGCGGCTGCGCTGCGAACACGGCGATCGTGCTCGGGCGGCTCGGCGTTCCGGCAACGGTCGTCGGGAGAGTCGGCGAGGACCTCTTCGGCGAGCTGGTCGAGCGCTACCTCGGAGAGAGGGGGATCGACACGACGGGGGTGCTGCTGACTCCCGCCCAGGGGACGTCGAAGACGGTGGCGCTGTCCGTCGTGGGCGACGATCGCCGCTTCTTCCACACCTTCGGCGCCAACGGCTCGCTGACGGCCGAGGACATCTCCCCGACAGCGCTCGAGGAGGCAGAGGTCGTCTATGTCGGCGGCTACCTCGTGCTTCCGGCCCTCCGCCAGCGCGAGCTCGCCGAGCGTTTCCGGCACGCCCGCGAGCACGGTACGACGATCGTGCTCGACGTCGTCGTCCCCACCGATCACGAGGGCCTCTCGCTCGACGACGTTCGGGAGCTCCTCCCACTCGCGGACTTCTTCCTGCCGAACGAGGACGAGGCCCGCTCGCTCACCGGCGCAGCCGACCCGCGCGAGCAGGCCGAGCGCATCCTCGAGGCGGGCGCGAGCACGGTCGTCGTCAAGCGCGGGGCGAGCGGAGCGCTCGTGCGGAGCAGTGCCGAGGCCTTCGAGCTCTCGGCGCCCCCGATCGACGCGATCGAGCCGTCAGGAGCGGGCGACGCATTCGCCGCGGGCCTCATCGTCGGCCTGCTCGAGGACTGGCCGCTCGAGCGCTGCGTGCGTTACGCGAGCGTGCTCGGCGCCTCGGCGTGCACCGCGCTCGGCTGCTACGCGGGCGCGTTCACGCGGGAGGAAGCGGACGCGTTCCTCGCCGCGCACCCCGGGTGGGCAGCGGAAGTCGGCACGGCGTGAGTCGATGGCGCTCGTCCCGATGCCGACGCTCCTCGCCGACGCGCGTGCCGGCGGCTACGCCGTCGGCTACTTCGAGGCCTGGGATCTCGCGTCTCTCGAAGCAGTCGTCGAGGCTGCAGAGGCCGAGCGCTCGCCCGTCGTCCTGGGGTTCGGCTGTCTCCTCGTCGACCAGGGATGGCTCGATCGCGGTGGGATCGAGGTGCTCGGCCGCATCGGTCGCACCATCGCCGAGCGGGCCTGCGTTCCGACCTGCCTCCTGCTCAACGAGACGCACAGCTCGGCGCAGGCCGTGCGCGGCCTGCACGCGGGGTTCGAGGCAGTGATGCTGCACACGGACGGATCGCTCGACTCGGTGGACGACGTACGCGCTCTGGTCCAGATGGCGCATGCCCGCGGGGCCGCCGTCGAGGGTGAGCTCGGGGAGCTGCCCGAAGCGAGGGGCCCGGAGATCGTTGAGGCCGGCTCGTCGCTCACGGACCCCGACGAGGCTGCGGCATTCGTCGAGGGTACCGGTGTCGACTGCCTCGCCGTCTCCGTCGGGAACGTCCACCTCCTGCAGGGCCGAACCGCTGACGTCGACCTCGACCGGCTCGAGGAGATCCAGCGACGTGTCGACGTGCCCCTGGTCGTGCACGGGGGCACGGGATTTCCGCCCGAGGCCGTCGGAGACGCGATCGCGCGCGGAGTGGCGAAGTTCAACGTCGGCACCGCGCTGAAGCAGGCGTTCCTCGACGGCGTCGAGGACGCCCTGTCGAGTCGCCCAGGTGGCCTCGGCCCGCACGACCTCGTCGGCTCGCACGGCTCCGCCGACCTCCTCGAGGCCGGCAAGGCGAGGATGGTCCCCGTCGTGCGTGGCCTCATCCGCCTCTACGGGAGCGCCGGCCGTGCCTCCTGAGCTCTCGACGAAGATCGAGCTGTACCGGAACATGCTCCTCATCCGCCGCTTCGAGGAACGCGTCTACTACCTCTTCCTCGAGGGCGAGATCCCCGGCACGCTCCACCAGTACCAGGGCCAGGAGGCGGTCGCGGTCGGTGTCTGCGACGTGCTCCGAACGGACGACTGGATCACCTCGACGCACCGTCCCCACGGCCACGCTCTCGCGAAGGGTGTCACCCCGCGCGCCGCGATGGCCGAGCTCTACGGGAAGGAGACGGGGTGCTGTCGAGGGCGCGGAGGCTCGATGCACCTCGGTGACCCGGACGTCGGCATGCTCCCCGCGATCGCCATCGTCGGTGGCGGGAACACGGTCGTTACCGGCCTCGGGCTCGCGTTCAAGCTGCGTCGCACCGACCAGGTCGCGGTCTGCTTCTTCGGCGACGGGGCGACGAACGAGGGAGCCTTCCACGAAGGCCTCAACTTCGCGGCAGTCCAGGCGCTGCCCGTCGTCTTCCTGTGCGAGAACAACGGCTATGGGGCCTCGACGCCCTGGGAGCGCGTGTCGCTCGTCCCGTCCGTCGCGGCCCGCGCCGACGCGTACGGCGTGCCGGGAAGCGTGGTCGACGGGATGGACGTGCTCGCGGTCCGGGAGGCCGCGGCGGAGGCGGTCGCGAACGCGCGCGCCGGCAGGGGCCCGACGCTCGTCGAGTGCCTGACGTACCGCTTCGTCGGCCACAGCCGCGGCGACGCACGCGGCTATCGCAGCCGGCAGGAAGAGGACGAGTGGCAGGGCCGGGACCCGATCGTGCGGCTCCGGCGGCAGCTCCTCGAAAGCGGCGAGTGTGGCGAGGACGTCCTCGAGCAGGTCGGGCTCGACGTCGATGCGGTCGTCGAGGACGCCGTCGAGTTCGCCCGCGCGTCGTCGTACCCGAATCCGGACGAGGCTCTGAGTGAGGCCTATGCCTGAGGGCGATGCGGGAACGAGGCGCCTGACCGTAGGTGAGGCGCTCAGCGAGGC